>Ga0116227_10002446_pt1 | contig 42272 bp, 37 predicted proteins | sample S1TSphgellanicum_FD_89693 | JGI IMG/M metagenome (GOLD analysis project Ga0116227, IMG submission 89693) | Host-associated microbial communities from peat moss isolated from Minnesota, USA - S1T2_Fb - Sphagnum magellanicum MG | ecosystem: Host-associated > Plants > Peat moss > Unclassified... | reverse complement strand
TGTTCGTGACCGAATCGCTGCGCGAAGTGATCGTCACGCTCATCATCGCGATCGTCCTCGTCGTCGCAACGATCTACCTGTTTCTCCAGGATTGGCGCACGACGCTCATCCCCGTCATCACCATCCCGATATCGCTGATCGGTACGTTCGCCTTCGTGACCATCTTCGGGTTCTCGATCAACACGCTCGTGCTCTTCGGACTGACGCTGGCCACCGGCCTCGTCGTCGACGATGCGATCGTCGTGATCGAAAACATCGCGCGCGTGATGCGCGGCGGCGGCGCTGCGAACCGGCGCGAGTCGACGATCCAAGGGCTTGGCGAGATCGTCGGCGCCGTCATCGCGACGTCGGTGGTCCTGCTCGCGGTCTTCGTCCCGGTTTCGTTGATCCCGGGAACGACCGGCGCGATCTACAAGCAATTCGCTCTGACGATCGCGTTTTCGATCGCGCTGTCCATGGTGCTCGCGCTAACGTTGACGCCGGCGCTGGCGGCGCTCCTCATGCGCGCGGAGGAAGTCGAGCCGCGCTTCCCGGTCTTCCGGGCCTTCAATGCCGGCCTGGCAAAGCTCACGCAGCTCTACGGTCGCTTCTTACACGAAGTCGTGCGCCTGCGCTACGTCGTTGCGGGCGTGCTGGGCGGTTTGCTCGTGCTGACCTACGTGCTCTTCACCGTGGCGCCCACGGGCTTTCTCCCCGACGAAGACCAAGGCGCCTTCATCGGCCTGGTGCAAGCGCCGGACGGCGCGTCGCTCAACGTAACGCAGTCGGTCATCGAGCAGCTCGAGAACGCCGCGCTGGCGAACCCCAACGTCGAGCACGTTTTCGCCGTCGGCGGGCTTTCGTTCAACGGCGCGGCCACCAATCAGGGCTTGATCTTCGTCACGCTCAAGCCATGGGGCGAGCGCACGGGTGTTGCGAATTCGGCGCAAGGCGTCATCGATGCGCTGCAGCCGGCCGCCATGCGCATCCCGCAAGCGCAGGTCATCCTGATCAATCCGCCGTCGATTCCGAGCCTGGGCGTGGTGGGCGGATTCGACTTCGAGCTCGAGGATTACGGTTCGGGGCCGCTCGACGACCTCGGCGCGGCCAGCGGTCGGCTCATCGGAGCGGCGAACCGCGACCCCAACCTGTTCCGCGTGTACACGACCTTTCGCGCCGACGGCCCGCAGGTCAATGCCGTCGTCAACCGCACGCAAGTCGCGCAATTGGGCGCATCGCTGCCGGACGTCTTCAACGATCTCTCGACCGCCCTCGGCAGCACCTACGTGAACGACTTCACCTACCAGAACCGCACCTATCGCGTCTACGTGCAAAACGATGCACCGTTCCGCAAAGACGCGCTCGACGTCTCGCGCATCGTCGTGCCGAACTCGTCGGCCTCGACCGGCGCATCGGCGTCGGGGGCGCAGCTCACCACGCCGAGCATCGGCACGACGGATGCCGATTCGATCGGCTCCGGGACGGCGACGGTGCCGCTTTCGAGCGTCGTGAACGTCTCGCGCGGCACCGGGGCGCCTTCGATCACGCATTACAATCTCTACCGGTCGGTCGAAATTCAAGGGAGCGCCGCACCCGGGCATAGCTCGGGTCAGGCAATCGCCGCGCTGCAGAACCTGACAAACACGATCCTGCCGTCACGATATCACTACGCGTGGACCGGGATCTCACTAGACGAAACGCAGTCCTCGGCCACCACGATCGTAATCTTTGCGCTCGCGCTGCTGGTGGTCTACCTGGTGCTCGCGGCACTCTACGAGAGCCTCGGCGATCCGCTCGTGATCCTGCTGTCGGTCCCCGCCGCGTTACTGGGCGCCGTCGGCGCGCTGCTCGTTCGGCAGATCACGAGCGACGTATACGCGCAAATCGGCTACGTCATGCTGATCGGCTTGGCCGCCAAGAACGCGATCCTCATCGTCGAGTTCGCGATCGCGGAACGCGCGAACGGCGCGAGCGCCGCCGATGCCGTCATCGCCGCCGCGCAGACGCGCTTGCGGCCGATCCTGATGACGTCGGTGGCATTCATCGCGGGATTGCTGCCGCTGGTGTTCGCGAGCGGGGCGGGTTCGGCGAGCCGTCATTCGCTCGGCACGGCCGTGGTCGGCGGGATGATCGTCTCGACCGTCCTCAACCTCATCGTCGTGCCGGCGATGTATCTCATCATCGATGAAATCGGCAGGCGGCTCGCTGCGATGGGACGGCGGCCGGGCGGGCACGTACAACTCGCGACCGCCGGTGCACCCGATGGCGCGCTGCAGACCGGCGCCGCGACCGGCGAGCGCGAGCATAGTCTGAGTGGTCGCAACTGATGTGGGTTACGGGGGCTTCGGTTTGCTTTTCGGGCGCAGCAGTTCCGTAACCGTCGCGACGGGTACGGGCGACGAGATTCCGGCGGACGGCGTGCCGGCCGGAACCGGCGTGGTTCCCGAAGACGACGAATTCGCGCCGTGGGTCGAGAGCAGCAACGCGGCCGCCCCGGCGCCGAGAACGGCGGCTGCCGCCGGAAGGACCGAGTTTGCGCCGCGGGGCGTCTCATTGAGTTCGAAGACCGAACCGTCGACGAACTGCGCCCGCTTGACGCGGCACGCGATGCGGTCGACGGTGCCGAAGGGGCTGCCCGTCGGCCCATACGGCGGCGAAACCACGACCTCGCCGACGAGGCGATTCTGCGGGTCGATGAAGTAGATCGCAACGTCGGTGGAGACCAACGCCGACGCCTTGCGATCGGCCACGGTGATCGCCGGCGTAAAGACGCCGCCGGGACCGGCATCGATCGCGCAGGCGCTAACGTAGGCCGGCGCGTCCTTGGCGTCGAGCGACTGCGCCGTCATCGTTTCCGCCGACGTCGACGTCGCGCAGACGATGGCCGAGAGCGCGACAAGCGCGGCGCCGCGCGAACGAATCGATCGGATCCTCATCGCAACGACTCTCGCCTTCGAAAGAGCGCCTCCCTTTCTTACGGCACCAACTCGACGGCCTCGGAGCCTGCGGCGGCGGGGTTCAAGCCGCTCTCGAGCGCCTCCCGCTCTCGCGTCGTCTTCGAATAGACGCGCAGTTCGGCGATGTCGCGCGGAAAGAGGAGGCCGAGCGTCCAGTCGAAGGCGACGCGCGCCTGACGGTCGAGGCCCGGCAACCGGAACAAATAGTACGAGCGCCACAGCACCCACGCCGGAAAGCCTTTGAGCAGATACTTTCCCTTCAAGCCCGCGACGCCGCGCCGGGCGCCGAGCGACGCCATCATTCCAAAAGAGACGTAATGAAACGGTCGCGTCTTTTCACCACGCAGGGTCGCGGCCACGTTGTGCGCGAGCACCGGCCCCTGGCGAATCGCGTGTTGCGCCGTTGCCGGAACCTTCGTACCGTCCGGCGCCGGGATCGAAGCGCAATCGCCGAGGGCCCAAACGCCGGGGTAGTTCGGTACTGAAAGATCTTCGTTGACGACGATCGAACCGCCGCGGCCGCTGCCGATCGGAAGGGCGGCGACCACGGGCGACGGCTTGACGCCCGCGCTCCACACGATCGTGCGCGTCTCGATCTTGGCCCCGTCCTTGATCTGCAATCCGAGGTTATCGGCGCCGGCGACCATCGCGTTCGTCATCACCCGAATGCCCCGCCGCGACAACGCCTTCGCGCTATATTCGCCCATGCCGGCCTGCAACTCCGGTAAGAGTTTCTTGCCCCCTTCGACGAGATACACTTCGACGTCGCTCGGCTCGATCGTCGGGTAAAAGTGCAGCGAACTCCGAAAGAAATCGGCCATCTCCCCGGCCGCCTCGACGCCCGTGAAGCCGCCGCCGACGAAGACGAACCGCAGCAGTCGCCGGCGCTCTTCGACATCGGTCGTGATCGCCGCGACTTCGAGCATCGCGATGACGTGATTGCGGAGGCGATCCGCATCTTCGAGCGTTTTATAGGGCAAGGTTCGTTCGGCGATGCCCGGCAGGCCGAACGTCGAATTGACGGAACCGAGCGCGAAGATGAGGTGGTCGTAGGCGTGCGCGCTGTGCGAGTGCGCGATCACGTGCTCGACCGCCACCGTCTTGCGCTCGAGGTCGACGCTTAGGACGTCGCCGAGGACGAACGTCGTGCGCTCGAGTTGCGCGCGCACCGGCGTGCAGACGTGACGCGTCTCGAGATTGCCGGAACCAACCTCCGGCAGCATCGGCGTAAAAAGTGAGAAATTTTCACGACTGACGAGCGTGAGCGTCGCTTCGTCCGGTCGCAGCATCCGTTCGAGTTTACGCGCGGTCGCGAGTCCGGCAAAACCGCCGCCTAAAATCAAAATGCGTGGAGCCATGTCTCCATCTTACACGCAGAGCGCGATAATTAGCGACGACCGGCCGGTCGCCCGAACCAGTCGATCCAAGGATGCCATATCAGCAAGGCCCACAAAACGACGGCCGCGACGAGCACTACGTACAGGGCGAGGGAGCGCGCGCGCGCGGATCGTTCGGCATCACGCGGCACGCACGTCCCCCTCGGCAACGTCTTCCGCGGTCACGGGAGATCTCGGCATCGGCTGCGGCTCTCGGCGGGCACGGAAAGGCCGCGCAGCGCCTCGCCGACCCGGCGGCGCAGGGTGTCGCCGACGGCGGCCGCTTCGAGCGACGTCAGAGGTGCCGGCGCGGGCGCCAGGCGCGCGATATCCCAGCGCTCGCCGGGCTCGGACCCGAAGTAGCCGTCCTCGAGCGCCGCCTCAGCATGGGTGCGGACCGCGGCAAGCGGGATTCCATAGGCGCTGCAGAGTTCCGCCGCCAGGTCACAGGTCGCGCGAACGAGTTCAGCGGGGAGCGGATACGGGCCGAAGTCACCCGGAACGGCGCCGGCCATGCCACAGATCGCGATGCCGGCCGCGAAGGAATTCCGGCCCGCCGTGTGCGCCGCATAGGGAGCCCCGCCCGCGCGAACGTCGCGCATGTTCGCTTGCAAATCGTGCGTCTCGTGCACGACGGGCGACCCGGACGAGGGCTCGCGGGCCACGCAGAAATGATACGCGTCGAACGTCGTTACGTAGTCGCCCGCCGTCCAATGGAGATAGATCGAACGAAGGTCACCGGGCGGAAACGGCCGCTTAGGGAGCCGCATGCGCCTTCGCGAAGGACATCGACGTGAACGAGCCGACCCACCCGGCGCTTCCGCCCGCGGCGGACTCGCAGCGACCCGTCGAGGGCGAGTACCTCGCGCCCGATCCGAGCGCGGCCTCCGGCCGAAATTGGAAAGCGGCGGGCGGAACCGCGGTCGGCATCGGCCTCGTGCTCGCGAAATTCAAGGGGCTGCTCTTCGCGCTCCTCAACTTGAAGTGGCTGCTCCTGGGCGGCAAATTCGTGTTGACGGGCGCTTCGTTTCTGGCGTCGATCTGGTTTTACTCCCTGTTCTACGGCTGGAAATTCGCGCTCGTTTTCGTGCTGTTGATCGCCGTTCACGAAGCGGGCCACGTCATCTTCGTTCGCGGGTTCGGCCTGGCCGCGCCGGCCGTCTATTTCGTGCCCGGCCTCGGAGCGTTCACGACGTGGAAGGGCGCGCCCCGGTCGGTGATCGAGGAGTCGGCCATCGCCTTCGGCGGCCCCCTCGTCGGCGGTCTCGCCGGTTTCGCGTGCTTCGCGTACGGCCTCGCGACCGGCAGCGGCTTCTGGATGGCGGCCGCCTACGTCGCGTTCTTCCTGAACCTCTTCAACATGATCCCGCTCGGCATTCTCGACGGCGGCAAGATGACGGGCGCGATTTCGCCGCGGCTCTGGATCGCGGGTTACGCGTTCGTGATTGTCGCCGCAATCGCGTTCCATTGGTGGAGTCCGATCCTGCTCATCCTCGTCGTCCTGAGCGTCCCCCGCGTCATCGCCACCTTCCGCGGCATGGAGCCGCGCTACCGCGACGCGTCGCCGCGCGACCGCGCCGCGATCTCGATCGCCTACTTCACGCTACTCGGACTGCTGCTGGCGGGCGTCGTACTCGCCCATGTCGCCACGCCGGACCACGCCCTCGCGCTGGTCGCGACACCGGGCCACGCCTCCGCGTAGAGCCGGGCGCGCCGCCGGACGCGCTCGCCCGCTGGCACTCGCGGCGGCGCTGGTCGCGGTCCTCGCCGCGTTTTTCGTCTTCCGTCCGGCCCCGACGCCGGGCCCGGCGCTGCGCGACTTCGAGTCGTATTACGCGGCCGGCGTCACCTGGTACTATCGCGGCGATCCCTACGGGCGCGAAGTCTGGCGCACCGAACGCACGATTCCCGGCGTCGTGGCCGCGCGAGACGAGCTGCTGCCGTTCGTCGGGCCGCCGTTCGGCTTACCGCTGTGGAGCGCGCTCGGCGCACTGCCGTGGCCGGTCGCGACCGTGGTGTGGGATGCGATCCTCGCGCTCGCCCTCGGGGCGATCGCCTTCGCGCCGCTGCGCCTCGCGGGCGGGCCGCTCGATGCTCAAAGCGCGCTCGCAGTCCTCGCGGTCGTCGCCGGCTTCGGCCCGCTCACGAGCGGCATCGCGCTCGGCCAGGTCGCGGTCGTCTCGTGTGCGGCGATTGCGATCTTTCCCTTGCTCCTGATTCCGCGCTACGGGCTGGCGGCAGCGGCCGCCGTCCTCGCCGCGGCGCTCCAGCCGAACCTCGCAATCGTCCTCGCGGCCCGGCTGGGCGAGCGGCGAGCTTGGATCGCGTGCGCCTTTGCGGCAACCGTCGCCGCCGGAGGGTCGCTGATCGCCGTAGGTGGTTTTGCGGGCTTCGCGCGTTACCTCGCAACGTTGCGCGCCCATGCGGCGGCGGAACGCTTTCTCGCGATTCAGACGACGCCGGGCGCAGTCGCGCGCGCGCTCGGCGCGAGCGCCCACGTCGCGGGATTGGTCGCCGCCGGTCTTGCCTTCGCCACGCTTGCCGGCATCGCGCTGCAGTGCGCGTCGCGCCGCTACGGTCCAAACGAACGGATCGCCCTCGCCTGCGCGGCCGCACCGCTCGCGCTCCCATTCGCGCACGAACACGATTTCGCAATCGTGTTCTTCCCCGCAATCCTGACCCTGCGCCGCGCGCGCGGCCGGGCCTGGCTCGTCGCCGCGCTCGCCCTGCTCGACGCGGGTGTCGATTGGCTCGGCCTCGCCCAACGCCCGGAGGGCGTCACCGAGAGCGTGCTGCTGACGTTCGCCGCGGCCTGTGGCGTGGCGGCGCTGGCCCCGGATCGTTTACGACCGTACCATTTCGTTCCGGTGCTGGTCGCCGTCGCCGCCTGCGGCGTCGGAATCCTCGCCGGGGCGCACCGCTTGCCGACGTGGCCGGACGCTCTGGGCAACGATTTCCACGTGCCGTTTGCAGCGAGCGCTCCGGAAGTTTGGCATCTCGAACAATTGCGCAGCGGCATCGGGGCGCTCGACCCGGTCTGGGGAACGTTGCGCCTCCTCTCGCTCGCCGCATGCGCCCTCATTTGGGCAACTGCGAGCGTCGTGCTCGCGCGCGACCTGCGGATTCGGCGAAGCGAACGACTAGCGGTGTAGCGGTTTAGCGGTTTGAATCGCGTCGAGCAACGCGCGTGGATCGCGCGCTCCGCTAGAGAGCGGCGTGGCCGGTACGTCGAGATCGAGCGGCGCTTGCCTCGCGGTTACGGCGCGGGCGACGCCGCCGCGCTCGGCAGCTTCTTCCACTCGGCATCGACGGCCGGGCTCAGCTTATCCATCCGCGCGACGAACATCGTTAACTGCCAAAGTTGTTCGGTCGTGAGATTCGGGCCGAACGCCGGCATCGCCGTGAATCGGATGCCGTGGTCGAGCTTCCAATAGGTGACGTTCTCGGGGTCGTCTTCGACGCCGTCCTTGGCGAGAAGCGGCGCTTCGATATACAAGCCTTTGGCGAACGTTGCGGGTAACGCGTCCGCGGCGCCGTGGCAGGCGGCGCAATTCGCGCCGTAGAGCCGGACGCCGGCGATCAGATTCGCCTCGGTCGGCTGCAGCGGATTCGCGTAGGCGCCATCCCCACGCGCGATCGCGGCGTGCAGCGACCGATTTGCCGCCCAGCGCTCGAGTGCCGGCGGTTTCGCATCGGCGCCCGACGGCAGCGCTCCCGCGTACACGCCGGCGACCGCCGCCGCAATCAAGAAACCGAGCGTGAAAATAACCCCATACAGGAAGCGGATCAAGAAAAGCCTTTCAGGACCGGAACGTCAGATCGAGTAGTCTTGCGCATTCCAAAACGGCGAAATAACGGGCGACGGCTTGAAGCCCCGCAAATCCGAGTTGTAGACGTACGCTTCCCGGCGAAAGTAGAGGATGATCGAGGGCACGTCTTCCGCGAAGCGCGTCTGCTCGACCCACGATGCCGCTTTGCGCTTCACCGGGTCGACCGTCGCCAAACCGTCTTCCATCGCCTTATCGGCAACCGGGTCCGCCCAGAAGAGCGCGTTCTGGCCGCTCGGCGCCATGTTCTTGCCGCTATAAATCTGGCTGTCGTCCGGGTCGGCCGCCCCGCCCCAGGTAAAGGCCGCAACGTCGTAGTGGCCACCTTGCAAGACGCCTTCAGTGCCGTTGGCAAAGAATTGGGCGGTGGGCTGATTCTTGACAGAGACGTCGGCGCCGAGGTCGTGCCAGGAGCGTTGCACGAAGGCCTCGACCGCGCGACCCGTGACACTCTCGCTCTGCGTGGCGAAATCGAACGCGAGCCGTTGACCGTTTTTGACCCGGACGCCGTCGGGTCCAACCTTCCAGCCCATCGCATCGAGCAGTGCGCGCGCCTTCGCCGGGTCGTAGGAATAATGCGGAACGTTCGGGTTGTAATCGGGCGAGATCAGCGGCGAATCCGGCACGTCCGTAAGATCGCCGAGGCCGTGCGCCAGCTTTTCGAGGATCGCCTTGCGATCGACGCCGAGTTCGAGTGCGCGCCGCATGCGCACGTCGGCAAAGATCGGCCGCTTCAAGTTGAAATCGATGTGCGTGAAGGTGTACGTCGGAACCGCGAGCGCGATCGTTCCCGGTATATTGCGGGCCTCGGGATAGACGTTTGCGCCGATGCGTTCGCCCATGTCGATCTCGTGCGTCTTCAGCTCGGAGACGAGCGTCGATTCGTCGGGAAGCGTCTTGAAGACGACCTTTTCGAGCTTCGGACGGCCGAGAAAGTACTTGTCGAATGCCGTCATGACCACTTGTTGTCCGCGATCCCATCGCTCGAACTTAAATGGACCGCTACCGACGGGAGCGCTCTGAAAGGGTGCTTGATTGAAGGAGCCCTTCGCGTCGTTGTATTTCTCCAGCAGGTGCGCGGGCAGGATCGGCGCGTTGCCGTTGACACCCCAGAGCTGTTGCAAGAACGGCGCGTACACCCGCTTCATCCGCACGACCGCGACCAGGGGGTCGCGGCAATCGATGCTCGCGATATCGCGATAGCCGTCGTGCGAGATGTCGAGATTCGCCGGATTCAGCACCGCCTTCCAGGTGAAGGCGAGGTCGCGACACGTCATCTTCACGCCGTCGTGAAAATAGACGTTCGGCCGCAGCTTGTACTTGAGCGTGAGTCCGTCTTTGCTCACATCGCCGTTTTCGAGGGTCGGTACTTCGCGCAATGCATCCGGCACCGGCCGCGCTTTGTCGTCGTAACGGACGGCGTACGAGAACAAGAAAAAGGAAAGATCGCCCGCGACGGCGCCTGTCGCGAGCATCGGATTGAGCGACTTTGCATCCTCGTATTGCGCGTAGACGAAGGTGCCGTGATGCGTCCACGGATTGCCGCCCGTCCCTGACCCGCCGGGCGCCGCCGACGCCGGGACGACGCTCGCCGACGGACCGCTTGCAGCCGGCGCATCGACCTTCGTGCACCCCGCCGAAATAACGAGCGCCGCGACGAGCGCGAGCGCCGCTGGGCGCCCGCAGACCGCGCCGCTACGCACGCAGCGAATCCGGCTCCACCCCGCGCGCGCGATGAAAGGCTGCGAAGGCCAGCGGCGAGATTTCCGAAGGTTTGATTTCGCTGCGCCCGCCCCAAAAAACGTTCGTGTAGCCGAGTTCGATACCGGCTTCGCGGAGGTGCTCGTCGATCGCCGCTTTGTGGGCGAGCAGCACTTCCTTGTCGAGCCCGTGCGCCACGCCCATGACGTTGACGTCCTTGAATTCGGCACCGCCCTCGCGCCAGTACGCGTGCGTCATCACGTGGTGCCGGCCGACCTCGCGGCCCGCCTCGATTTCCCGGCCCGCCGGCACGCGCCAGTGGAAGAGAGCATTGTACCGCGTGACGCGCTCGCCTCCGGGCGTGGCCTTCACGTGCTCGAGGAACGTCGAGAAGCGTCCGATAACGGCCCGTGCGGCCAGCGACTCAGCCACGGCATAGAACGTCGCGAGGTCCACGCCGGCTTCGACCGCACGCGCCGCCCAAAGGTCCGGCACCAATTCTTCGGGTTCGAACTCGCGCTTGAGTGCGGTCAGCACGCGCCAATCCAGATCGGAGAGTTCGACGATGTTGGTATCGAGGACGTCCGCAGGCACGTCGGCGCGCGAGCCCGGCTCGAGTCCGCGGCGGCGCAAATGACCCACCCCGAGCGCGAAGAGGCGCTTCGCCGGCATCAACCGGTACGCGTCGGCACCGACCTGCGCTCGCAGAAATTCCGCGTGCTTCTCGAGGGCGTATCCCTGCGGCACTTTAAGCGTGGTCCAGAGCCGGTAGTTCGAGCCGGGAGTCGCGCTGTCGGTCGTGCGGATGACCACGTGTCCCGAGAACGGATCGACTTTCGACATGTAGTCGAAGGCGGCGTCCAGTTTGTCGCTCGGAATCTGCCAGGCCACGAGCGCCCCGTGCGCGAGGTTGGTCGCGAGCAACGTTTGCCGGACACGACGGATCGTTCCGCAAGCGAGCATGGCCCGGATCCGCGCGATCGTGGTTTCGAGGTCGACGCCCGACTGCCGCGCGATCTCGCCGAGCGGGTCGCGTAAGAACCCGGCGATCCGGTCTTCGGAGACGCGCAAGATCGCGGCGTTGACGGGGTCCGCAACGGAGACGGGCGGTTCGAGTAAGGCCATGTCGTGCTCTACGCTGTGCTCCGCCGGAAACCCCGGTGCGAACGCCGCTCGATCGTCCCTCCCGACCCTAGCGGATCGCGCTTTGGAGCCGCTGCAAGAGCGTCGGCCGCACCTGCGCCGACACGGCGCTTTTGCCGGTTTTTGCCACGTGCGGCAAGGTGAATTGCGCGGCATCGTAGTTCGCGCCCACCGCGTAGAGATACGCCTGTTCGTTTTCGCGCAACGTGTACACGGCCGTGACCTGATCGGTCAGCGCTTGCGTCAACTGCACCTGCGCGTTGAGCAGGAGCGGCAGGGTCGTGACGCCGGCCCGGTACTGCGCCTGGGTCGACTGCACGTTCACGATCGCCGTCGCGTATTCTTGTTGCGTCTCATCGAGCGCGGCGCGCGCGGCCACGAGGTTCGATAGGGCCTGTTTGACGTTGAGTTGCACCCCGAGAGCCGTGCTCTGTAACGTTGCATTGTCGATGCCGAGTTGCGCTCGCGCTGAAGCAACGTTCGCGGCGGTCACGCCTTGGTCGTAGATCGGCAACGACAGCGCAAGACCCAGCGACTGTGAGTTGCGGAAGGCGCTCGCGTCGAGCCCGGCCGACGCGTCGGTCGCGGAAGCAGAGGCCGAAAGCGTCGGGAACAGGCCCAGTCGCGCCGCTTTGAGCGCATACTGCTCGCTCTGTACCGTCCGGATCGCCGCGTCGTAGTCCGGGCGAAGAGCGAGCGCGCGCGCGATCGCCACATCGTAGCCCGGGATCGGCACGGAGGACACTTGCGTGTTGGTGAACACCGGCGCGTCGTCGACCGGCTGCACCTTGTCGTTGGCTTCGAGGCCCATCGAATTGACGAAGGCCGCTTCCGCTGAAAGCTCGGAGCCCTGGGCGCGCACGACCGCGAGGCGAGCTTGAGCCGTCGGAAGCTCCACCGTTGCGACATCGGCCTGAGCCGAGGTGCCGGCGCGCACCTGCGCCCGCACGAGATTCTCTTGCACCTCATCCTCGCGCACGATCTCGAGATCGACCTGGGTGAGCCGTTGCGCGCCGAGATACGTGTAGTAGGCGTTGGCCACATCGTAGGCGACGGTTTGTAATTCTCGGCGGTAGTTGTCGACCGTGGCCGTTTGGGTGCTGCGGGCGGCGTTGACCGAAGCCGCGATCTTTCCGCCGTCGTAGATCAGTTGCGCGAGCGATAGGCCGAAGTCCGCCGAGATGTTGTGCGTCACGCCGAAGTCCGCCGCCGTCGCGGCCGTCGTTCCGGTGGTCGTCGACACGTCTCCCCCCAACTGGTCGTGCGTGTACGTAACGCCGGACGAGCCCGAAAATAGCGGCAAAAGGCCGGCTTGTTCGAGGCGCACGGCCGCAGCCTGAACGTCCACGTCGCCGCGAGCGATCGCGAGAAGCGGATTGCGGGCGAAGCCGATCGCGATCGCTTGCTGCAAACTAACCGTGGCCGGCGCATCGGGCGGCGGCGTACCGGCGTTGACCCCCGGAACCGGCGTCCCATACGCCGGAAACGGCAGCGGCGTTCCGCTTCCAAGGGGTGCGAGCGTATTGAGCGGATACGGCGTCGGTTGACCGCGGTTGAGGAGCCGGCCCTGCCGTCCCGGCGCCTCCGGGATCCCGAGCACGGTCGGCGCCGTTTGCGGCGCTGCCGAAGATGAGCCGCTCGAAGGGGGCGTTTCGATGGCCCCCACCGGCGTCGCTTTCGCGGCGGGAGACGGCGAGGGTGTCGTGTTCTGGGCGGCTCCCGGGCTCGCCGGCAGCGCGAACGCGACGGCTGCGGTCAAGACGAGCGCGCACGCGCCGATTCCGAGCCGAGCCCGGCGTAAGTCCAACATGGAATGCAATCCTCGGCGTAGCTGCTGGTTAACGGGTCACGGCGGCGCCGTTCGCCGGGGCGCCGCTGATGGCCACGACGCTGCCGTCTTGCAACGCATCGGGCCGCGTCGTGATGACGAGCGTACCGGGATGGACGTCGCCGCGCACTTCGGTCAGCGTGTCGGTCTGCAAGCCGACGGTGACCGGCACCATCTTCGCTTTACCGTTATCGATCGTATAGACCTCGGCCCCCCGGTCGCTGGAAAAAACCGCCGTGCGCGGCACGACGATGGCGTTTTGGTGCAGTTCCTTACGAACGAGCAACGAAACGAGCATGCCGCCGCGGAGGACGTCACCGCCGTTGGCGTAGCGAATGCGGGCCCGGTACGAAAGCGTTCCGCTGGTCGGCACGGCATTGATATCGAAGATCGTGCCTTCGAAAACGTGACCGGGAAGGCTCTGCGAGGTGAAGTGCACGGGCGTTCCGACGTGCACGTATGCCAAACTCTCATCGGGAACGTTCGCGTTGACGTACACGGTATCGAGCTGCGAGACCTGAACGATCGCCTGATTCGGCCCGGCGTACGCACCCGGGTCGAGCAGCCGCTGCGTGACGATGCCGTCGAACGGAGCGTAGATGGACGACTGCGCGATCTGCACTTTCAAGAGCTTGACGTTTGCCTGCGCCTGCGCGAGCGCCGCGCGATTCTGGGCGATCGTGGACTGATCGACCTGCGTCTGCTGCGTATTCTTCTGCGCGGTCAGGAGCGCGGCTTGCGCGGCCGGCACGGCCTGCCGCGCGCTCGCGAGCGTCTGTTCCGCCGACACGTAGGACGAGCGCGATTGTTCCATCGAGGTTTGCGAAACGTACCCCTGACTCACGAGTTGTTCGTTACTGTCGTACACGAGCTTCGCGTTGCTCAGCGCCGCTTCGTCCGCGCGAACCGTGTTCTCGGCCGCCTGCAACGCTTGGCGCGCCTGGTACACCGCCGAACTATACTGCTGCGATGAGATGGGCGCCTGAACGTCGGAACTGTGCAGCCGCGCGTCGGACTGTTCGACCGTCGCTTCGTTAGCCTCGAGTTGGGCGACGAGCTGCGAGGCATCCAGTTGCGCGAGAAGCTGACCCCGGGCGACGCGGTCGCCTTCATTAACGAGGACTTTCGCGACCGTGCCGGATTCCGGCGTGCTCAACGTAGACTGCAGGAGCGGTGCGACTTGACCGTCGAGGGTAAGCGACGTCCCGATGTCCTGCTGGCGCGCCTTCGCTACGTCGACCGCGAGCGGCGGAGGCCCCTGCGCTTTCTTGGCTCCCCCGCCGCAACCGGACGCACCCGCCAGAACGAGCGCGAGAACGGCAAACGAACGAACCTTCATTGAAATCATCGAACTCCTTGTGAACGGGGCCGACAGAGCGTCTTCGAGGCGTCGAGCCGGACATCCGGTGACACATACGCGGGTCGCCGTCAAAATGATTCAGCGATTGGGACGCCGGTTCGCCGGCAGGAGCGGGAGCGGCGCCCTCCCCGGACTAAGATGTGCCCATGGCCGTCAAAGTCGACATCGGTCGAAGCTATCAGAGCCAAACGCGCGTCGAGGAGTGGATGACCGCGGAGAAAGCCGGCAATCGGGGTGTCGACGTTCTCTCCACGCCGATGTTACTGCAGTTGATCGAAGAAGCGGCCGTCCAATGCATCGCAGCGGCGCTCGGACCGGAAGAAGTCACGCTCGGATCCTACGTCGAGTTAACGCATATCGCGCCGACGCCGGTCGGTTTCATCGTCCGCACCGAAGTCGAGGTGATCGCCATCGACGGCCCGCGCATCAATTTCGCCTTTGCCGCTTTCGACGAGCGCGAAAAGATCGCCGAAGGGATGCACGAGCGCTATATCATGCAAAAGCCCCGCTTCCTTAAAGTCCTCGAAGAAAAGCAAGCCTAAAGGCTCCCGAGCACGGAGCGGGCCGCGTTTAGGGCGGATAACGAAGCGCCGACCGTCGATTGCCCGGGAAACGTTGTGTCGCCGCAGAGATACAGCCCGGCGACCGGAGTCCGCTGGCTGAAGGCGCCGAAGACGGAATTGGCCGGCGTTTGCGGCAAGCCGCCGACGAGTCCGCGGCGTCGCCCGGTATACCGCTCGAAAGTGTGCGGCGTCGCACTTTCGACGAAGCGAGCGCGGCGCGCGGCGCCGGGGATCACCCGCTCGAGCGATGCGAGCAACTTTTGCGCATAAGCCGCCCGCAATTCGAACTCGCGGCCCGCGCGATAGGCACGTTCCCAGCACGCCACATCCGTGTGCGTGCTGATCGTCACGGCGCGCCCGCCGTCCCGCGCCCGGTGCGTTTCTGCGGCGCCCGAGAATGAGAGAAACGTCGTATTGCCTTCGCCGAGCGGCGCTTCATACGAGGCTTGCAGTTGGTGATGGCTCGCGAGATCCTCCGGAACGACCCCGGGCGGCAGCGCGCAATAGAGAACGAAGGCGCCCCAGCGCTGCGGCTGCGCCGCGAGCCGCGCGCGAAACGCGCGCCCGAGCGGGGCGCAAAGCGCCGCCGTGTCGGCCACGGGCAAGGCCGAAACGATCCGCTCGCAGGCGATCCGGCGACCGTCTGCGAGCACGATTCCGCCCACCCGGCCGCGGGGGGTCGTCGTAATCGCGGAAACACTTTGGTTATAGAGGATCGTTCCACCGGCACGGCGCGTCGCGCGCGCAAGGGCGACCGCAAGCGTGGAAATCCCGGCAGCCAGATGGACCGTGCCCTCGCGCGCGAGATCGAGCGCGGTCGCACCATAGGCGAGATCGGCCCCGGCCGCGTCCGTCTGCGCCGTGATCAGCAATTGGGCGTCCACGAAGGCGCGCAAACGACGGGTCGCCGCCGCCGGAATGATGGAAGCCACCGTCTTTCCGAGCGTCCCGATCAGCCCGATTTGCCGCGGCCGGACGGCACGAACGAAAGCGACCAGACTAGGACCATCGACAGGAAGTGCGGGGAAGCGCGTCGAGAAGTCCCAGGTAAGGTCCGCGATCTGCTCCTGCGCGCGCCAAAAGGACTCGGCCGATGAGCCGAAAGCGCGTAGCCGCTCCTGCGGCCACCGATCGTCGCCATAACGCACGATCGTCTCGTCCGGAAGGTGCACGACCATTGACGGCTCGATGGCAACGGATGAAACATTGATTGCAAATCGTTCGTTGAGCAGGCGGTGGACGCCGCGCGATCCGAACCCACCGACAAGGGTCGCGCCTACGTCGAAACGGTACCCGTCGCGCTGGTAGAACGACGCGCACCCACCCGGTACGTTGTGACGCTCCACGACGATCGTTCGCACGCCATGCCGTGCGAGTTCCGCGGCCGCCGTCAAACCGGCGACCCCGGCGCCGATCACAATCGCGTCACATCGTTCGACCTCTCTTCTGATAATCACACTTTATTGGAGGCATTTCGAGACGGTTTCGGCTCAAAATGGAACGGGTAAGCCCCGTTTTGAGTTATCGGGGAAGGTCCCGGTGAAGGGCTCCATACTTTCTTAGGAGGCATTCTAGTGAAACGACTCGTTTCGCGAACGCTCGCTTTAGTGGCGACGATCGCGTTCGGGATCGTCGGCTTCGCGGCAGCGGCGTTATCGCCGGCCGCAGCTCAGATGGCGGCGCCGAATTTCGGCGCCCCACCATCCGGAGAAGTCCCGATCCTATTCAATGACCAGCACGTTTATTCGAAACCGGACAAACTGAAAAAAGGTCGTGTCCTGGCCGCTTTGGTACGCGGGAAGACGATCCTTGTTCCGTTACGCTCGATGTTCGAACAAATGGGCGGGGCAACTGTTTCGTACGACGCATCGACGAAAACGGTCACCGTATCTAAATCCGGCGCCGACGTTCAGGTAACGGTCGGTAAACCGGAAGTAGTTCTTAATGGCGAAACGCGCCCGCTCGACGTCCCTCCCGAAATTTACAAGGGTGCGGTCGTCGTCCCGGTTCGCGTAATCTCGGAAGCACTGGGCGCGTACGTCCAGTGGGTTCCCGACAAGCGCGTCGTCGTCGTGCGCTATCTCCCGCCGCCGACCCCGCCGCCGACGGCACCGCCAACAGCTCCGCCGACGCCGCCACCAACGGCTCCGCCGACGGCACCGCCGACCCCGACGCCGACTGCAGCCGCAAATCCGCCGCAGTTCTTCGTTGCGGGCGACGCGTTCTTCGATCCGACGGTGTACAACGAGTTCAGCCCCGGTAATAAGGGCGGCATCTCCGGTGCGGCTCGCGCCGGCGTCAGCTTCAGTTTCTCGAACCTCGCGTTCATGGCTGAAGCGAACTACGCGTACTATCGCTACGCCCATCGCGGCAACCCCGCGTTCGACGGTAATCCGGCGCTCGCACTCAACGCCAACACCGGCGCCGTCGGCGGCGTGCCGGTCTGCGGAGCCGGCGGGGCCGCAGTCGGCGACCCGGGTTGCGTCACGACCCTCGGACCCGCCTCGGGCCAATCGTTCGTTAATTCGTTCGACGTCCGCGATACGGATCTCGACGGCCGCTTCGGCCTCGGAATCGCTAATCCGAAGATCTTCATCGTCGGAAGCTATGAAGATAAGTACAACAACGCCGGTTATCCGCGTCTAACCGGTATCGGCGGCGGTCTCGAAAAGCTGACGAACTACGAGCAACCCGTCGACATCTACGGCAGCATCCTGTATTACCCGACGATTAGCGGTGACTACACCGACATCTTCGGAAATCCGGAAAAGCTGCAGTACCGCTACCTGAAGTATCAGGCCGGTCTCGATCTCAACCTTCCGCGGACTCCGTTCTTCCTCGATCTCGGATTCCTCGGAAATCGCGCGATCGCGAAGTCCAACGCGCCGACCACGGCGACGGAGAACACCCTCTACGGCGGTCTCGGCCTGCACTTCTAACGGTGAGGCCGGACCCGCACAAACGGGTAATCCGGAATAGCAAAATGCCCCTCGCTACGGCGGGGGGCATTTTCGTTCCCGGACTTCTCGTAGGCTAACGCCGCAACATCGTCGTACTCATCGCGGAAATGACGGCGTCGTCGGAGCCGCCTCGTGCTTTTCGTTCCTAGCTGGAGGCTATTTTGAAACACCGCCGCTCGGGCGTGATTCCGGCACTCTTCGTAGCCGGTGTCATTTCGACGACCTCGTCGACCATCGCCGCGTTCGCCGGGCCGAAAGTGCTTGGCGCGGGAGCGGTGGTCGCCCAAGCGTCCGCGGCGCCCCCTGCGCCGGCGGTTACCGCGCCCGGCGCGCCCGTTCTCGCACCGGCGCCGCCCGCGGCCGATTTCGGCACGCCGCCGTCGGGCGAAATTCCGATCTTCTTCAACGACCATCACGTGTACGCCAAGCCCGACCGCCTCATGGGCGGTCGCGTGCTGACGGCGATCGTTCGCAACAACGTCATCCTCGTGCCGATGCGTTCGCTCTTCGAACAGCTCGGCGCGACCGTCTCGTACGATTCGCAGTCGAAGACGGTCGACGTCACCCGGGCCGGTGCCGACGTCAAGGTGACCGTCGGCCGGCCCGAGGTCTACATCAACGGCGAAAGCCGGCCGCTCGACGTCCCGCCGATCTTCCTGCGCGGCAGCGTCCTCGTACCGCTCCGCGTGCTCTCGGAAGGCATGGGAGCGTACGTACAATGGGTCGCCGACCGGCACGTCGTCGTGGTCCGCTACGTCTCGGCGCCCGTTCCGTCGCCCCCGCCCGAGGCTCCGCCGCCGGCCCCGCCGACGGCGACGCCGGTTCCCGCAGCGACGCCGTTGCCGGCCGTGTCCGCTCCGCCCGCGCCACGCATCAAGGAGGCGTTCGTGGTCGGCGACTACATCTTCTCGCCCAAGATCTACGACGAACTCAGTCCGGGCAACAAGGGCTACGACTCGTTTCGCCTTGCCGGGGCCGTTGAATTTGAGCTCTTCAACTTACCGTGGATGCTCGAGGGCGATTTCCGCAGCTTTCGAAACGACCACGCGGGCGGCTCGGGCGTCTGTCCGAGCGGCGACCAGAGTTGCGTGACCGGAATCGGCAGCCAAGGCCAGGTCTACGCCCCCGCGTTCCAAGCGCGCAACGACGACTTCGACGGCCGCTTCGGGCTCAAAATCGCCGACCCGCGCGTCTACGTCGGCGTCGGCTACCTGGTCCGTAATACCAATTACGAGGGCGGTGCGCTTCCCACCCAGGAGCACGGATTCGGATTCGGAGTCGACAAGTTGCCGGACCTCGATGAGCCGTTTTCGCTGTACGGTTCGATTTTCTATTTTCCGACCGTCACAACGAACGCGTCGCAAATTTTAGGCAACGGGTCCTTCGGTGAGGTCAAATACCGCGTGATCCGGTACGCCATCGGCGGCACGTACGACTTTGGCGACAGCCCGATCTATCTCGACCTCGGCTATCTCGGCGAACATGCGTCAGCTCTCGCGAACGCCCCGGCCGCGCAAGACTTCTCCGGCCCGTATGCCGGCTTCGGGATCCACTTTTAAGTTGCGGCGGCGGAGGCCCCCAGCGGCTCCCGGGCCCGCACGCGGGTGCCAATTGGTAAGAGCGCGGAGAAGCCGCTAAGCTACGGGCTCGCCGAGCTTGACGGCGACGCCGTCGCGGCGCCGGGCGGCACGAAGCTGCTCGGTGTCGGCGCGGGCGAGCCGGTCGCGGGCGCCCCGGAGGGTTCCACGTCCGCGTCGGCGGTCGGCGGAAGATCGACCGGAATCGGAGCGAGGTGCTCGAGAGCGATCGTCTTCTTCAGTTGCTTCCCTTGAGGCGAGGACGCATAGTCGACGAACATCCAACGCGCGATGATTTTGGCGCGCGCGCGGGATTCGACCGTCAGCACTTTGGTGTAGAGTCGCTGCAGCAGATAGATTGCTTTGGGAACCTGGCCGTCGCGCGGATAGCGATGCTCCCAATCGTGGATCGCTTTCTCAGTCAGCAATGCCGACGTAAACGTTTGCCGGCCGATCTCGTGATTGACGTCGTAGCGAGCGCCGAGATCGTGAATCGTATTGCGGATCCCGAGGATGCTGAGTTTGAGCGGTCCAAAATACTCATCGGCCGGCGCCAACAACGAGATCGACGTTTGACGCGAAGCGACGGTCTTGGTCGCGGTCCGGCCGGAGGACTGATGCGTCGCGTCGCCCGGCGCGGCCAGGGCCGCCGCACAGGAAGCCGCTCCGCAAAGAACGACAAGCCCTAAGACTCGCTGCATTTTCGAAATCCTCGATCCGGAACAAGCGTACACAATCGCCGCTTTTGAGGAGAACCCTTTCGTGTCACCGCGCACTTTACCCGTCGCCGCCATCCAACCGAACGCTCACGATCGCAACGATTTCCAAACGGTCTGGCCGCGCGTGCTGGGGCTCGCGAACGAAGCCGCGGAGCGCGGCGCAAAATTGATCGTGCTGCCCGAAGGCACCGTGCCGGCCTACGTTCTCGGGACGGCGCCGGTACACGCCGATGAAATCCGCGGCGCCGATGAGGATTTGCGAACGCTTGCGTCGCGTCGGCAGCTCGTGATCGTGTACGGCGGCGTAAAGATTACGAACGGCGCGACCTGCAATGCGGCGATTTGCATCGGCCCGGACGGCGCGGAATTAGGGTACGCGGCCAAGCAATTTCTGTGGCACTTCGATCGCCGCTGGTTCGCGGCCGGCCAAACGCTGCAACCGATCGAAACGCCGCTCGGCACCCTTGGATTGCTCGTCTGCGCGGACGGCCGAATTCCGACGATCGCCGCCACGCTCGTCGAGCGTGGCGCGCAAGCGCTCGTGATGCCGACGGCTTGGGTGACCAGCGGGCGCGATCCCGGGGCGCTCGAGAATTTGCAAGCGGATTTGCTGGCCAACGTACGGGCGCGTGAAAACGCGGTGCCCTTCGTTATTGCAAATAAGTGCGGCGTCGAACGGGCGAGCGTCGCCTATTGTGGCAAGAGTGCAATCATCGATGCAAGCGGCGAGTTCGTCGCGCGCGGAAGCGAGACGCGCGAAGAGATCGTGTGGGGCGAGATCGAGATGTCCGCGCGCGGCCGGGCGCGCGCGGAAGCCTCCATGCCGGCAGTGCCGGTGCGCGCCGAAAAAGCACCGCTGCGGTCGCGCCTGCGCATCGCGTTTACCGCCGCCTGCGAGCCGGCCGAAGTTGCCGAGCTCGCCTGGGACGCGGCCGTTGCCGACTGCGATCTCATTTTGAGCGGCGGACCCGTGCCGGCAGGAACCACGCTGCGAAGCCGAGCCGGTACCGCGGTGCCGCTCGCACCCCTGCTCGACGGCTCGCCGAGCTCTGCCGGCGGCGGCGTGCGGGTCGTCGACGCGGAAGGCCTCCGCTTCGCATCCGTCGGCGACGGCGTCCTGCTCGAGCCACGCGGGCTCGTCGACCTCCGGCTCCAGGGCTTCGATCTTTTCGTTTGGAGGGCGGACGCCGGGTCCGAACAGTCGTGGCGGACGCGTTTCGCGCGCACGCGAGCGGCCGAACTGCGGGCCTTCGTCATCGTTTTCGAGGGCGGCGGCGAAGCCGGAAGGGAGCGCGCCTTCGCGGTCGATCCGGACGGAGCGGTCGTCGCCGGCACGTACGGCGACTTCCGGCTGGCGTCGTTCGTCTACGATCGCGCGCGCGCGGCGGCAACCACCGTTGCGCCGGCCACGGACGTCCTCGCCGGTTTGCGCGCCGCCGAGGCGATTCGCGAACGCGAACTGGCCGCCCGCGGCGTCCACGCGTGATGCTCGTCACCCTGAGCCTGTCGAATGGTCAGCATGACGGGGCGATTCGTCACCCTGAGCCTGTCGAAGGGTGAGCCTGTCGAAGGGTTTCGACGCCCTCGCAGCGCGCGCACTCGATACGGCCGTCGCGCGTGGCGCGACCTATGCCGACGTTCGCTTCGAGGACGGGCGTTCCGAGCGGATCGACGTCCGCAACGGAGCCGTTGCCACGCTCTCCGAGAACCGCAGCACCGGCTACGGGATCCGAGCGCTCTTCGACGGCGCTTGGGGTTTCGCGGCAAGCGACGATCTCGGCGAAGGCGGGATCGATCGGGCCGCGGCCCGGGCCGTGGCAATCGCCCGGGCCGGCGCGGCCGGCGCGACGCGCCGCTTCGGCGAAGCGCCCACCGACGCGCACGTGGCGACCTACGCGACCACGGTTCTGCGCGATCCCGCCACCGTTCCGCTCGGCGAGCGCGTCGCGCTCCTGCTCGAAGCCGAACGCGAACTGCACGCGGCCGGGCCCGCCGTCCGTGTCGGCCGCGCTTGGCTCGATCTATGGACCGCCGACAAGACGTTTTACAGCACGATCGGTTCGCGCATCGCGCAGTCGTTGCGCCAAACCGGCAGCGGGATCTCGGCGCTCGCGGCCGACGCGAACGAGGCGCAAGACCGCACGTATCCGGGCGACGTCGGCCTCTACGGAACGGGCGGCTGGGAACTGGTCGAGACCGCCGCACTCGTTGCCAACGCCGCCCGCATCGGCGAAGAGGCGGTGCAGTTGCTCGCTGCGCCGCAGTGCCCTGCCGGGGAGCTGGACGTGATCTTGGGCGGCTCGCAAGTGTCGTTGCAAATTCACGAGTCGTGCGGGCACCCGGCGGAACTCGATCGCGTCATGGGATGGGAAGCGAACTTCTCGGGCACGAGTTTTCTCTCGGCGGCCGGACTCGGCACGTTGCGCTACGGCTCGGAACTCGTGACGATCGTCGTGGACAACACGTTGCCGGGCGGGCTCGCCACGGCCGCCTTCGACGACGAAGGTTCGCCGAGCGGGCGCTCCGACATCATCCGTGACGGAATTCTCACCGGCTTCGAGATGTCGCGCGATACGGCACGCACGATCGGGCGCACGACCAACGCCTGCGTCCGGGCGCAAAGCTGGGAATACGTTCCGATGATCCGGATGTGCAACCTCAATCTGCTGCCGGGCGACGTTCCCTTCGAGGCGCTCTTCGACGGCGTCAAGCACGGCGTCTATATGGAATCGAATCGCTCTTGGTCGATCGACGACCATCGTTTAAATTTCCAGTTCGGTTGCCAGATCGGCTGGGAAGTCGTCAACGGAAAACGCGGACGTCTCGTGAAAAATCCGACCTACGCCGGCGTGACGCCGCAATTTTGGGGAAGCTGCGATGCGATCGCCGACGAGCGTTCGTGGGTGGCTTGGGGCACGCCGAACTGTGGCAAGGGCGAGCCGATGCAAACCGGCCGCACGGCGCAAGCGGCCTCGCCCGCGCGGTTTCGCAACGTTCGCGTCGGCGTCGGCTACGATGGATAAGAGCGAGCGCGAAACGCTTGCGGCTCGCGTCGCCGGCTTTGCCGGAGCCGGCGTAGCGAGCGAGGCGATCGTCTTCGACCACGACTTGGGCTTGACGCGCTTCACGCACAATGCGATTCATCAGAACGTCGCGCAATCGCGCACGTCGGTGCGCGTACGCACGATCGTCGACGGTCGCACCGGCGTCGCCTCGACGAACGCGCTCGACGAGCCTTCGCTACGCGCTACCGTCGCGCGCGCGACGGCGCTCGCCGCTTTCGCTCCGCACGACGACGTTGCCCCCGGCATCGTCGCAAGCGACTCCGCGACGCCGCCCGCGGGCGCGTTCGACGAAGCCACGGCACGCGCCGATCCGGCCGCGCGTGCGGCAGTCGCTCGCGCGATCTTCGCTGCGGCCGAGGCTAGCGGGCTTTGGGCCGCGGGCTACGTCACCTCGGATCGTTCGGGCGTCACGGTCGCTAATTCTGCCGGCACGCTCGCGTCGTACGACGGGACGTCGTGTGCGATCAACGTCAAAGCCAACGGTCCCGATGCCACCGGGTTTGCGGAAACGCACGCGGTCGCACTCGCGGCCCTCGACGGCGAGCAAACGGGTGCCGTCGCCGCCGCAAAAGCGGTCGCGTCGCAAAAGCCCCGGGCGGTCGACCCCGGCCCCTGGACCGTGATCCTCGAGCCGGCCGCGGCCGGCGAATTACTCTCGTACTTTACCGATCACTTCTCCGCGCAGGCCTACGAAGAAGGGTCGTCGTTCCTTTCGGGCAACCTCGAGGCGGCGCGCGCGGTCACGAGCGTTTCGCTCGTCGACGACTACGCCCATCCGCTCTTCGTCGGAAGGCCCTTCGATTTCGAGGGGTATCCGACGCGCCGCGTGCCGTTGCTCGAAAGGGGCGTCGCGTCGCTCGTCACGGACGCGACCTGGGCGAAGCGGCTGACCCGGCCGAACACGGGGCACGGCAGCCCCGCGCCCAATGCGGCGGGACCCTTACCGCACTACGTCGTCGTCGGCGGCGGATCCAAAACGAAAGCCCGCCTGATCGCGGAGACGAAGCGCGGTTTGCTCGTCACGCGGTTTTGGTACATCCGGCCCGTCGATCAAAAGCGAACGATCGTGACCGGCATGACGCGCGACGGCACCTTTCTCATCGAAAACGGCGAGATCGTTTGCGGCGTGCAAAACATGCGCTTCAATCAGAGCATTCTCGACGGGCTCGCCCGCGCGGAATTGGCGGGCGAGGCGATTCGCACCGGCGGATACGGCTACGACATGGTCGCCCCGGCCGTCAAGATCGAAGCCTTCCACTTCACGAGCGGAACCGATTTTTAGCAGCCGAGCCGCCGAACTCTAGGCCTGCCGCAGAGTCCGGGCGATGGAGACCGGCTGCACGATCGCGATCATCGCGGCGGCGACGGCCGGATCCCAGCAGGTGCCGATGCCGCCGCGCAATTCTTCGAGGGCCGTCCGCACCGAGAGGGCGCCGCGGTGGGGCCCCGTCCCGATCATCGCATCGAACGCATCGGCGATGGATACGATCCGCGCGGGAAGCGGGATCTCCTCGCCGCTAAGCCCATCGGGATAACCGGCACCGTCGAAGCGCTCGTGATGGGCCCGGACGATTGGGGCCAAATCCGCAAGCGCCGGAATTCGCGCGAGCATCTGGCCGCCGAGCTCCGCATGAGCCCGCATGACGTCCCACTCCGCCGCGTCGAGCGGGCCCGCTTTGAGCAGCACCTCGGGCGGAAGCGCAATCTTGCCGACGTCGTGCAGGGCGCCGGACAACGACGCAGTTTCCTGGAGCTCGGCGCTCAGGCCGAGGTTCTTCGCGACGCGGCCGCACCACATTCCGACGGCTCGCGAATGCGCTCCGGTCGCGGCATCGCGCGCATCGATCGCCGAGAGCAACGACAAAACGACTTCATCCCGGCGGCGCATCGGCGGAGCGCCGGGAACGCGACCGTACGACACGCCGTTACCTTAAACGCGCCTAAACGAAAGTTCCTACCAGGCCGCGCCGGATTGGGCGACGACGCGCTGCGTCTGACGCTTGGAGGCCGGCGTCAGAATCGCCGTCATCGATTCGGTGACGACCGGATCCCATTGCGTCCCGCTGCCGGCGCGAATGACCGCCAGCGCCTCGGAAACGGTCACCGGCTCGCGGTAGGGCCGGCGGCTGACCATCGCGTGAAACGAGTCCGCAACCGCGACGATGCGAGAGACCATCGGAATGCCGTCGCCGCTCGACCGGTCGGGATATCCGCGACCGTCGATGCGCTCGTGATGCGCGCGCACGATCGGAGCGAGAACTTTAAGTGAAGGAACGCGTTCGAGCATCTTTCCGCCGACCGCCGCATGGGCGCGCATTACGTCCCACTCGACCTCGTCGAGCGGGCCGGGTTTGAGCAGCACCTCGGCCGGGGTTGCGATCTTTCCGACATCGTGCAACGTGCCGGCGAGCGCTGCGAACGCTTGCATCTCGGAGCCCATGCCGAGCGACTTTGCGATCCGGCCGCACCACATACCCACCGCCCGAGAGTGCTCGAGCGTCGCCAAGTCGCGCGCTTCGATTGCGGAAAGCAACGCACAGACCACGTCGTCTTTGTTGACGAGGCTAGCGGCGTCGACCGCTTTTCCCGGCTTGCCGCGGCGTTCCGTGCGGAAACGCTTTTCGAGTTCGCGCGAGCGCAAGGCGAGGTACGAGATCACCTCGTCGGAGTGGCCGACATCGGCCGAGAATGCCCCGGAGAGCACGGAGCACGCGATCGCGACGATGCGGGCGTGTTCCACGCCGTCTTCGGGCGCCGAGTCGATTTCAACCCAACGGTCGAGACGCTCGTGCTCGGCTCCCTCGAGTTCCGCCGCCACGCAATCGAGAAAAGATGCGGCGAAAACGCTCGCCGCGAGCGACCCCGGCCGCAGGAGCACCGGTGACCGAACGACTGCTGCAACGAGATCGCGACGCCGCTCTTCGATATAACACGCTAACTTGGCCGCCGTGCTGCGGGAGATCGCCGGTTCCTTTACCATACGGCAGCGTTCGGCCGGGCGCGACTGCCCGATGTCGGCGAGCGCTCGGCGCAGAACTGCGCTCGGCCAATTTTGAACGCTTTCCACGGTTGCCGGATTACCATATGGCGGGGTAAGCGTTGCCGGGGCTGCCGGAATTACGGGGACTGCTGCCGGCATGACTGCCGTCGACCACGCTCGCCGACGTCCGCGCCGCAGTCTGAGCCTGGTTGCATCCGGCAAACGCGATGGCAGTGCCGATAAGTGAGATGATCGAAAGAAGTTTACGCAAGTGAGACCTCGGGTGGCTTAAGGTGTCCCTAGCGTAAGTCACGAGCGCCGCCGTGTCTCTCCCCGAAAACCGGGTAGTCGTTACACGATGCCCTGCGTACGGGCGATCGCAATCGCCTCACGGCGCCCGCGACAATGAAGCTTCCGCACGATTGATTTAACGTGCGAATCGATCGTCAACGCGCTGCGCTTCATCTCGACGGCGACTTCGCGGCTGGTTTCGCCCGCGGCGATTTTTGTGAGCACGCGCACTTCCATTGGCGTCAAAGAACCGAACGCCGGATTGGCCGTTCCCAGAGGCAGCGGAAGCGCCTCGATCAGACGGACGATTCCGCCGTAGCTCGCCGCCCGCATCTCGGCAAAGGCGGCGTGCAGGCCGTCGTGCCAGACGCCGGTCTCCGCATGAATGTGAACGGCTCGAACCGCGTGTGCAAATGCGCGCACCATCGGTAGTGCGGCCGGCGGGTCGGCTTCGACCGTCCGCAGGAGTCGCAGCGCCGTGCCGGTCCGCAGCAGAATCGTGGCCGCGAGCGCCGCAGTCAAACGAGCGCTATGAGCCTGCCACGAATGCGCATCGCCCGTCCCGACGAGCCGCGGCAAGAGCTCGAGCACGCGCGCGAGCGCCGCATCGGCGTCGCCGCGCCGGCCGGCGGCGGCGGCGTAGAGCGCGAGCGTCGCATGATAGACCGTCTCGCTGCTCGCGGGCTTAGGGCGATCCGCAAAGCTCTTCGAATGTTCGAAGGTCTCGAACGCCTTGCCGAAGTTACCGGCCCACGCTTGCTGCATCGCAAGTGCCGCGAACACCGACGTTCCCGCGAGGGTCATCGCCGGATCGCGCTCGTTGGCGGCAAGGTCCCGCTCGACCGCCTGAATCTTCTCGACGTCACCGCGTTCGACGTAGATTTCGTAGGCCGTCATCAGCGCGTACGAAATCATCATGCGATCGCCGATTCGTTCGGCGTTGCGGCGCAACCGCATCAGTTGAAAGAGGCTGCTTTGCGTGTCGCCGCGTTCGTAGGCGATCGCATAGAGCAGCGAACCGATCCGCCCCGCGGCGCCAAAAATGCCGTGCCGCTCGGCAAGTTCGATCGCGCGTCCGGCGTGAACGCTCGCTTCGTCGATGTAGCCCGTCTTGAACGCGACGTTGGCCACGTATTGGAGCACGACGACTTCGCTTGCAACGTCGCCCGCGCCCCGAATCGCCTCGAGCGCGCGCGCGGCCGTTTCCTTCGCTTCGGGATCGTTTCGCAGTGCGAGCGCGTAGGCTTTGATGCCGAGCAAACGCGCGCGTAGCGGCGCCGCGCCGACCGCGTCCGTATCGACGTCCTCGAGCAGCTCGAGCGCATCTTCGGAGCGCAGACGATTGAGCAGCGACACGGCGTTGCGCATCGCGATCGACGCGCGCACGTCCGCGTCGCCGGTCGCGCCGAGCGCACGCGCGAAGAGCCGATCGGCCCGCTCGAAATCGGCCCGCATTCCGGCGATCGTCGCCTCGAGCGCAAGCACTTTGGGCGAAACCTCCAAGAGCGTCGCCGGGAGCGCCGCGATCGCCGCTTCGAGCACTTCGATCTCCACCCGGTCGTAGAGCTCCTGACCGTGCGACTCGAGGATCCGCAAGGCCTCGCTAAATGCATTTCCGTCGACGTAGAGTTTGAGGGCTTCGGGCAGCCGGCCCGCCGCTTCGAGCCAGGTCGCCGCGCGGGCGCCGGCCGCAGCGTACGCGGCGTCGTCGCGTCGCAACTCGTGTTCGAGATACTCGCGAAAAAGGTCGTGGTACCGGAAGACGCGTTCCGATTCTTCGGTAATGAACGATGTGGACCGGCGCAGGTCGGCGATCCTGGCTTGCGCATCACCGAGCGGCGCGTGTCGCAGGACGTCGAGTTCGAGCGCGGGCAAGAGCGCCGTGGCGAGTAAGAACTCGCGGCTTGCGGGTTCGAGCGAACGGAAGACTTGATCCGCCAAGAACGCGTAGACCATCTCGCGCGTCCCTTTCGCCACGCGTTCGAGTTCGCTCGTCCGGGTCGAAGCACGCAGCGCGAAGCCGAACGCCGTCGTCCAACCCCCGGTGAGTTCTAGCAGCGCGTCGAGGGTTTCGTCGTGCAGTGAGACGCCGTACGATCGCGCCGCGAGTACGGCTTCGGGCCGCGTCAAGCGCAAGTCGACTTCGTCGATCGGCATGTCGGCAAGGCCGTACGCGAGCCAACTCGCGACGGGCAACTCGAGCGGATTACGCGTCGAGAAGACCCAGCGCACGTGCTCCGACGTGCGCTCGACGATCTCGGTCAAAAAATCGCCGACCCGTGGGTCGGGGCGGACGTGATGGAGATCGTCGATGAAGATCGTCCCGCGAAACGTGCGCAGAACCGCGGAAAACCATTCGGCGATGTCGGCAACGGGCGATTTCGAGCGTTCCGCCGCTTCGTAGACGGCGGTAAGATTCGCCTGCACGTTTGGCTCGATCGCTTCGAGCGCCCGCGTGATCGCGCGCAAGAGCCCGAGAAACGTGCCGTGCTCGCGGCGCAGACTGATGCGAAGATGGCCGGGCGCTGCCACGTCGAGGAAATGCCGCGCCGCAACCGACTTTCCAAACCCCGCCGGAGCCGCGACCAACACGACGCGATAAGCGGCGGCTTGTTCGAAACGCGCTTGTAACCGGTCGCGAACTGTCGGTTCGAACGGCCTGGCCGCGGCGGCCTGATCGCTTGAAACGAGTCCGCGAATCACTCTTTGAGTATTAAGCACCAGCCATTAAAAGTCATCGACTTCTCGCTCGAGTCCTAGGTTAATTCTGGAGAAGCCCGATCCGCCGCTCGCTTATTGGCCTGGGGTGAGCGGCGTCTGAACGCAAAGGCGAGCCCGCCGGCAAGCAGCACCCCGCCGACGAGGAGCGCCAGCGGATCCGGTACCGCCGAAATCACGAGCGCCGGGTAGGTGCCGACCGAAACGCGGAAGCGAACGCCGCCGATCGTCGCCTCGCCGCCGCTTGGGACGAACCCGATACCGCCCGGCTGCAGCCGCCCCGCGTCGTCGTCGACGGCGAAGAGCACCGCCTCCCGTCCCCCAAGCCCATGCGATTGCGCTACGGTCGCGGATTCTTTCGAGAAGTAGAATGCTTTGATCTGACGATGCAAAGCGGGCGTCGCGAAGGTATCGGACGGTAACGCGTGGCCCGCGATCGTGACGCGCTCCGCGAAGAGCAACACGGGCGAAAGGAACGCAACTCCGGTCGGCTGCGTGATCGTGACGCGGTCGCCGCGCGGGTCGCGCGCTTCGACGTAGGCGGCCGGCTGGGGAGCCGTTTCGAGGGCAACCGTTCCGAAAAATCTTCGAGTACCCGGGCCGACCTCGACGGCGGACCCGTCGCGCCGGCGAATTACGATCGCCGCGTCGCCCCGCGCGATCGCCGCGGCATCGGCGGCTGGAAAGAAGCCCGCGGCTCCGACGTCGGGCAACGGAGCGACCGTGCCCGGCGCGCGCGTCACCGTCTCGGTGTCGGGTCCGAGCAGACCCGAAGCGATCCCCGCTGACATCGTGACGATCGCCCCCGCCGCCGCGATTCCTAGACGAATGCCGAGCGGTCCGTCGGCTCCCCGGCGGGCGCTCAGGGCGTAGGCGGCGACCGTAACGATGGCGAGGGCCACGGTCGCAGCGTATTGCCACGTATGGAAGCCGGCCCAGGTCGGTACCGCATCCTGCGCAAGCACGAGCGCGATCCCCCCGAAGGCGGCCACGCCGGCGAGCGCGCGATTGCCGTAATCGCTCACCGCACGGTCCGCGCACTCTGCAAGACGGAGTCGACCGCGTCGTGCATTTCCGCGAGGGTGAGCTGCCCGTCGATGCCGCGGACGATGTGGCCGCTCGGGTCGACGACCAGCGACGTGGGCAAGCCGACGGCCGCGTAGGCGCGGCCATACTGCTGGGCTTCGTCGAGGAGGATCGGATAATCGAGGTGCATCTCGCGCGCGAAATCGCGGGCGGCGCCCGGCGATTCACCCTGATCGATGCCGAGCACCACGAGCCCCTTCGAGCGCTCCGCCGTGTAGAGCCGCTCGAGGTCCGGCGTTTCGCTCCGGCACGGGGCGCACCACGTAGCCCAGAGATTGACGAAGACCACGTGGCCGCGATAGCGATCGAGCGCATCGGTCGCGCCGTCGAGCGATTTTACGGGGTAACTCTGCGCGGGGGCGCCGGCGAGAATCGCGGGACCGCCTCCGCCGAGGCGCGAAGCCGCCGGGCCTCCCGCGCCGAAGTAACCCTTGAACGTGTACGCGATCGCGACGACCGCGAGCAGCGCGGCGAGCAGACCGATTTGCCGAGGCATAGAGCGCTTGAGTTCGCAGACATTCCCGGAGCCCCCCGCGCCGATCGGCCGCAAGGACGCCTCGATGCCGCGGCGCGCGAGTTGGCGCGGCCGGCAGCTCACGGTCGCCTCGGGGTTGAACGTCGCGGTCTTCGAGGCGGGTCGCCGCGACGCGTCGGCCCCGGTACTGGTCCTCGTTCACGGCCTCGGGCACTTCACGCAGGCGGCCTGGAGCGTGCTGGCCGCCGAGTTCGAGGCGACGCATCGCGTCATCGCGTTCGACCTGCCGGGCTGCGGTGCGTCGGGACGATCCGAAGCGGCCTACGACCTCGACTTTTTCCATGGCGTCGTGCGCGAGATCGTCCGTGACCTGCCGGCCCCGTTTGCTCTGGGCGGCCACTCCTTCGGCGGACTGATCGCTGCCGACTACGCCGCCCGACGGCCGGACGACGTTCGGGCGCTGGCCCTGATCGCGCCGGCGGGGTTCTTACGGACGCCGGTTCTCGTCATGCGCGCTATTGCCAGCGTCGCGGCGCTCGCTTCCCGCGCGCGGCTCGCACCGAGCCCCGCCTTCGTGCGCCGCACGCTCGCGAGGTCCGTGTTCGACCCGGCCGCCATTCCCGCGGACGATCGTGACCGGGCCGTCGCGCTCGCTTGCGAACCGGCGGCCGCACGAGCTTTTCTCGGCGTCTATGCCGGCGCGTTGCGGGAAATCGTCCACGCTCGGGCGCTCGGGGCGCGCCTGGCAACGTGGCGCGGGCCCACGGCCCTGACCTGGGGCCGCGACGACTGCTTCATCCCCGTTCGTGCGTTGGCCGCAGCCAAGGCTGTTTACCCGCAGGCGATCGCACTCGTACTCGAACGCTGCGGCCATTGCCCGGCGATCGAGCATCCTGCCGCCGTGGCCGCCCATCTGCGCGCAAACGGCGTCTGAACACCGGGCGGTGGCCGCACTACCAATCACCCATCCGTTCTTCGTCGACCTCGCCTTCGAAGGCGACCACGCCCGGCGGCAGCACCGCAGCCTCCAGCGGCACGCCTTCGAAACGCGCTCGGGTCGAGTGCCGGTGCGCCGCATTCGCGGAACCCTCGAAGAGTTCGCAAAAGCGCGCGAACACGTCGGGCGCGCAAAGCGCTCGCAGCGGCGCGACGTTGTAGGTCTGCCGAAAGGCGGCGAGCGCTTCGCCGAACGTTTCGGCACTGAAGTATCGGCCGATCGCGATCTCGCGGCGTACGAGTTCCAGAAATCCCTCCTCGAGCGGCGGGGGCCACACCCGGTCGCCGCGTAAGCATTGCGCGATGACCGCACGCATCCTCGACGGCCGCGCGCTCGCAGGGGAATTGCGCGACGGGCTTGCGTTGCGCGTCGCGCACTTGCGGTCGCGCGGCACCGCTCCCAAGCTCCTGGTCGTGATGGTCGGCGAAGATCCCTCGAGCCTCGCCTACGTGCGCGGCATGCGGGCTCTGGGCACGAAGATCGGGGTCGACGTCGGGGTCGATCTGCTCGTACCGCAAACCGATGAGGCCGGCGTCCGTGCGGCACTCGCCGCGCACGGCGACGACCCGGCCGTACACGGCATCATTTTGCAACAGCCGCTTCCGCCGCATCTGAGCGTCCGGGCGATCGCGGACGCGATGCCCGAACGCAAGGACGTCGACGCGATGAGCCCGCTCAATATCGGCCGGCTCGCCTTCGCCACCGGCGCGCGCTTCCTTCCGGCGACGCCCGCCGCGGTCATGCTCCTCCTCGAACGAAGCGCGGCGTGGCCGCTCGCCGGCCGCGACGTCACGGTGATCGGACGCTCGAACGTCGTCGGCTTGCCGGTTAGCCTGCTCATCATGGCCCGCGACGCGACGGTGACCGTCGCACACAAGGAAACGCGAGGAATCCGCGACCACGTTCGCCGCGCCGAGGTCGTCGTCGTCGCGGCGGGCGCACCGAACTTGGTCGACGGGTCGTGGCTGCGTCCCGGCGCAACCGTGATCGACGTCGGCACGACGGTCGTTGACGGCGTGCTACGCGGCGACGTCGACTTTGCGAGTGCCGCAGCCGTCGCCGGGGAAATCAGCCCGGTGCCCGGCGGCGTGGGACCCGTGACCAACGTCGCGCTCATGCGCAACGTCGTGACGGCAGCGGAGGAACTCGACGGCTAATTCAAGCTAAAGTGCTTGCCGAAAAACTTCTCTTGCGTCGCGCGAAAGGTTCCGCCGGGAGCCGCTGCGGGCTGATTTTGCGGCGACTCGCGCTTTCGTTCGAGCAGCGACCGCAGTTGCGGCAAGAGGCGCCGCAGGAACCCGAGTTCGACGGTCAGGCGCTGCTCGGTGCTCGAAAGTTCGAGCAGACGCTGCTTCATCGAGTCGGCGACCTGCAAGGCATCGCCGATGAGAAATGACGCATCGACCGGATCCTCCGGCAACTCGATGTCGGCATGCATGCCGGAGAATTCAACGAGCAAGCGGAGATAGTCGCGAAAGACCGCCCGAATCTCGCGCACGAGACCTTCGATCGTGGGTCCGTCCTCGGGCGGATCTTCGGGAAGATACGCGACCTCGACCGTCAGAAATGGTTCGCGTGCCACGACGCGTTCGACGCGGAAGCGGCGGCGGCCGACGGTGCTGATGTAGTAGCGGCCGTTCTCGAGCGGCGTGACGTCGCCGATCTCGGCCGTCGTGCCGATCTCGTAGGGCATCGCCTCGGGATCGCCCGCTTCGTCGCCGTCGCGAATGAGGCAGACGCCGAACGCCTCGCCGCCCTCGAGGCATTCGGAGATCATCTGCTTGTAACGCGGTTCGAAGACGTGCAGGTTGAGAACGGCCCCGGGGAAGAGCACGGTATTGAGCGGGAAGAGCCGGAGCCGATCCACCTGCGGTTACGCTAGCGCGCCGGAGTCAGGAGGCGCGACTCCGCCGTCTGCCAGGAGACGTTCGCAAAGAACGACTCGATGTATTTCGAACGCTCCGCGGGTTTGTAATCGAGCAGGAAGGCATGCTCCCACACATCCATCACGAGGATCGGCTTATATCCCGCGACGTTGCCGTCTTCGTGCAAGGTGATCCAATGATTCGAGATGCGTCCCGACTTTGGGTCCTGAAACGCGATCGCCCAGCCGACCCCGCGCATGCCGCCCACGCCCGCGAAGTCTTTCTTCCACGTTTCAAAATCGCCGAAGCTCGCCGCCAGCGCGTCGTGCAGCTTGCCCGACGTCGGCGCCCCGGCCGCTTTGGCCGTCATGTTGTCGAAATAGTATTCGTGGAGGACCATGCCGTTGTATTCGAATCCCAGGCGTCGCGTCAGCTCGGCGAAGTGCGGGTCGGCACCCGTGGTCTGACCGGCTTTGATCTTCTCCTGAAGTTGCTCGTTGAGGAGATTCGTGTTCTTCACATATCCCTCGTAGAGTCCGAAATGGACCTGGAGCGTATTGTCGGAGATCCCGGTAAGCCCGGCGAGATCCCATTTTTTCGGCGTGTACGATTCGGTCACTAGGGTTGCCATCAATTTTTCTCCTTGAAGTCGGGGCGGCGTGCCCCCCGACGGCCCCCGGGCCCGCACTCGCGGGCCCATTGGGTTGATGCGTGCGGTGAAGGCGAAGCTTGGTGCGAAGAGTCGGGGCGGCGTGCCGCTCGACGGCCCGCGGGTCCGCACCGCGGGGCCAGTTGCTTGAAAGGTGCGGTGATGGGCGGAGGTAGGTTCGGAGCGGCGGGCTGGGCGACCCCCGGCGGCCGGATCAAAACGCGCGGGCCCAACATTCGATACCCCCAAAGGACGGCGAGCCACGCGGCGGACCTGGGCGCGCGGTGCTGGAGGAGCAAATCGCTCGCGAGCCTCGTATCGTTCGACGGCGGGGGGACCACTCTTGTTGCATCCGCCGGAATTCCCGGAAAGGTTCCCTCGAGTCGAAGACGGCACACGTAGCGTGTGGTCGAGCTCGATTACCTCAAAAGACTGCACCGCAATCCGGCGCCGCTCTTACTCGAACTCGAGCAGTTCGGAAAGGCCGACGACATACCGATCGTCGATCGCGAAACTGGGCGGTTGCTCTCGACCCTCGTGCATGCGATGCAGGCGAATCGCATCCTGGAGATCGGTACCGCGTACGGCTATTCCACGCTCTGGATGGCCCTCGCGATGCCTCCCGCGGGGAAAATCTGGACGATCGACCCCGATGCGGAGCGCACGCGCGTCGCGCTCGAATTTCTCGCACGCGCCGACAAAGCCGAGGCGGTCAGCGTGCTGAATCAGCCCGCCCTCGAAGTGTTGCCCACGTTCCCCGTGCGCAACCTCGACATCGTGTTCATCGATGCGGTCAAGACGGAATATTCGCATTATCTCGCGCTCACGATCCCGCTGCTCAAGCGCTCCGGCCTCGTCATCGTCGACAATCTGCTCTGGGGCGGCGAAACGGCAGCGGATCCTTCAGCGCGCGACTCGGCCGAAACGCGGGCGTTGCGTGACTTCAATCGTACGTTCCTAAACCATCCACAGCTCGACGCAACGATCGTTCCCGTCGGCGACGGCGTCGGGATCGGAGCGCGCGTCGAATGAGCGCCCATTGGCGCGCTTCCAATGAGCGCAGCATCGGCGCCCTTCCAATGAGCGTCCGCGTCGATTGAGCGCCGCGGCTTCCGGGCGTCCGAGCGTCGACGAGTTTCGGACGGTGATGCGGCGCTATCCGACCGGCGTTACCGTGGTTACGACGATTCTCGACGGCCGGCTCAAAGGCTTTACCGCAAATGCGTTTTCGAGCGTCTCCGCCGACCCGCCGATGGTCTTGATCTGCGTCGACCGCCGCGCCCGCAGCCACCCGTTGATCGCGAGCGCCGGCCGCTACTGCGTCAACATCCTGCGCCTCGAACAACGCGAACTCGCCGTGCGTTTCGCCGCAAAGGAACCGGAAGATCCCTTCGAAACCGTACCCTATCTGCAGGCGCAAACCGGCGCGCCGATCCTCGAAGGAGCGCTCGGCTATTTCGATTGCGAACTCGCCGAAGAACATTCGGCAGGCACGCACACGATCTTCATCGGCAAGGTCGTGGCCTGCGGCGCGAGCGATGGTTCGCCGCTCGGTTACTTCAACGCCGGCTATCGGGATTTCGGATGTCTGACGCCCTAACGATCGAACACCTTTCGGTCGGCGTACTCGGCTGCGCGTGTACGATCGTCGCCGACGTAGCCGCCGGAGAAGCGATCGTGGTCGACGGCGGCGACGACGTCGCGCGCATCGTCGCGCGCCTCGACGCACTGGGCGTGCGCGCGACGCACCTCGTGCACACCCACGCCCACATCGATCACATCGGCGCGCTTGCGGAGCTGCGCGAACGCACGGGCGGCCTCGGATTGCTGCACGCGGCCGATCGTCCACTCTACGCCGGCTTGCGCGAACAGGCGCGCTGGCTCGGCATTCCCGAACCCAAGCTCGTCGAACTCGACGGCGATCTCGCTGACGGCGACGTCGTGCGCGCCGGGGCCGCGTCGCTCGAGGTCATGCATACCCCCGGGCACACCCACGGCAGCGTTTCGTTCGCACTCCAGACGGGCGCCGGGCAACTGTTGCTCACCGGCGACACGCTCTTTCGCGGCAGCGTCGGCCGCACGGACCTCGGCGGAACCACGCTCGAAGAACTCGTGCGCAGCATCCGCACGAAGCTCTTCAGCTACCCGGACGACACGGTCGTGATCCCGGGCCACGGCCCGGCCACGACGATCGGACGCGAGAAACGCGAGAACCCGTTCGCCGGAGCGAACGCGTCTTACTGAGCCCGCGAGTGCGGCCTCGGGCCATCGGGGGCCCGTCACCCTGAGGCTGTCGAAGGGCGCCCCGATTTCAACGATGGCGGATTCGCAAGATGTTTCCGGTCGCGTCGTCGGCGACGAAGAGGCTGCCGCTCGGACCGACCGCGACCCCGGTCGGGCGTCCGATATACCTCGTCGAGGCCGTCGAACCGTAACCGCCGACGATCGTTTGGCTCTGAACCGTCGGGTCGTTCCAATTCACGGCGACCGAAGGCGCGTCGCCCGACATCGGCACGTAGTACACGCGCGGCGGATTGGAGGGATTGGAGTGCCACGAGCCGTGCGAGGTGACGAAGATGCCGCCGCGATAGGCCGCGGGAAAAGCGTAGGCGCCGGTTTGCGCGCTCGGATAGAATGCGGCGCCGATCAGCGTCGCGTACGCCGGAAACTCGACGGCGGGAGCGACCGTATTCGCGCAGCTCGGCGCCGGGCTCAGCCCGAGCGCGTTATACGGGACGCGGTTCTCTTCGCATTCGGGCCAGCCGTAATCGACGTTGGCGGCGCCGCGCAGCGTCGGTGAGTCCATGTATTCGTACGGATGACCTTTCGGAAGAGCGTCCTGGCCGGCGCCCCCGATCCAAAGCGCACCGGTTTGCGGATCGATCGCGAGCGCGACCGGATTGCGCGTGCGCGTCGTAAGGTTCGTCGCGGCGCTGCCGTCGAGATTCATCTGCAATACCGTCGCGCGCGTCGGATCGACTTCCGTGCAGGAATTGCACGACGAACCGACGCCGGCATAGAGCCGCGTCGACGAAGCCGCCAAACTGGTCGTCACGTGCACGTCGCCGTCGGAATTCGGCGCGACCGCTCCCGTGCGGACGTGCGCGATCGCCGTCGCGCTCGCCGCCGACTGCGCGCCCGTCGTATAGGGAAGACGCCAGATCGTCGTTTTCGAGGCCGCGTAGACCGCGCCGTTCGGGGCGTAGATGACGCTCGCGGCCGGCCCCTCGGAAAGCGTGATGAACGTTTGCGCCGGCCCGGCAACGCCGGGACCGTCGGCGTTCGGAACGATCGCGATCGATCGGCCCTCGGTTCCGACGAGCAGGTCGCCGTCGGGTAACGCCGCGAGTTCGCGCGCGCCGCCGACGTTGGCGACGACGTTCGCGTAGAAGCCCGCAGCAAAGCTCAAGCGCGCGTCGGGCGCCGGCGGCGTGACGGCGGCGGATGCCGTCGGGCCCGGACCGGCCGCGCCCCCTGGGGAGGACGCGTCCGCGGCAGATCCGCCCCCGCCCGAACATGCTGCCACGCAAGCGGAGGAAAACAAAACGAGGATCGATTTTGCGCGCGCCGGGATCAAGCGCTCATACGATAGACGAAACGCCGGTGCAGAGGTTTCGATCAGCGCAGCTTGATGAGAACCTTGCCGTCATCGGCGGCGACCTGCGGCTTTTGCGCGTCGTCCTGCGAGGTCGAGCCGTTTCCCGGGGTCGTCGCGGCGCGCATCGCCGAGGCTTCAGCATGAGCGCGCGCGAGCGCTTCATCCGAAATCGATCCGGCGGCGCGCTTCGCGCGAAAATCATCGATTGCGGTGCGCAGCGCGATGAGCGAGCGTTCGGGGTAGTCTTTCTTCTTCTCGGGGTAGCCGCCGAGTTCGGCTTCGATATCCGCTTCGCTGATCGCGTATGCGGCGTCGAGCGTCTTGCCGAGCGCGAGATCGACCAGCAGCGAGCAGGTGGCCGTGCCGAAGCCGCAGCCGGTCGTGAAATACGAAACGTCCTCGATTACGTCGCCCGGGCCGACCTTGAGATAGTAGGTATACATATCGCCGCACGAGTCGCTGAAGTACTCGCCGCTGGCCATCGGGTTCTCCATGGTGCGAAACCCGGTGCGCTCTTCGACGAGCTTCTGAAACTTAGCGAAATTCATACCACTTCTCCGGAGACGAGCGCGGGCTGCGCTGCAGCAACTTCGAACCGGCAAGCGCCGCCGCCGGTTGCGATCGATTCGATTTGCCTCGTGTCGTCGGAGACGACGTCGTGCAAGACGGTGTGAATGATCGAGCAGACCTCGGGATGTTCGCCGATGGTCTTCGAATACGGGCAGTTGTGCTCGCGCAGCTCGACGCCGCCGCCGGCCGTTTCGATCACGTCGGCCTCGACGCCGTTCTCGCGCAAGAGGACCGCAAGCTGCACCGCGCGACCTTTGGTATCGGGCGCGTCGATCTTCGACCGGTAGCGCGCCGAGGCACGTTCGCCGAGCTTTCCGAGCACCGAATCGAGCGCGCCGGAACCGAAGGAATCCTTCACCTCGCGCAGCACCGCGCCGAGCAACTTGTCGTACTGTTGCGGGAAAAGCGATTCGGCGGAATCGGTGAGCGAATACTCGAGGGTCGGTTTGGTCGGCCCACGGCGTACGGACCGTTCCGCGACGTACCCGTCCCGTTCGAGGGTGATCAACTGCTGGCGAACGGCGTTCGTCGAGAGCCCGAACTCGCCGGCCAAATCGACAGCGGACGCCGAATGGCGCCGCCGGAGCGCCGCCACGATTTTGCCTCGTGTTGATTGAAAGAATCGTGTGTCGTGCATGACCTGCGAACAGGCTAGCATGAAAAGCGAAGATAGTCCAGGCTTTCCTTGACTTTCTCCGTTTTGGGCTTTACCATAGCTCCGATATGAGCGAGCGCGGACTTCGAATTTCCAACCTTCAAGCGGGCGTGGAGGGCAACGCGATCCTCAAAGGGATCGATCTCGAAGTCTTGCCGGGCAGCGTCCATGCCCTGATGGGGCCCAACGGCAGCGGCAAATCGACTTTGGCCTTTTCGATGGCGGGCCATCCGAGCTACCACGTCACGGCGGGCTCGGTGACGCTCGACGGCGAGGAGCTGATCGGCCTCGCGCCCGATAAGCGCGCCAAATCCGGGCTGTTTCTTTCGTTTCAGTATCCGGCCGCGATCCCCGGGGTCTCGGTTGCGAATTTCATCCGCACGGCGCGCCAAGCGGTGCGCCCGGACGATCTCACCCCGGCGAAATTCCGCGCGCTGATCTTCGAAAAGCTCGACACGCTGGACATGGACGCGGCGTTTCTGTCGCGGTACGTCAACGACGGTTTCTCGGGCGGCGAAAAGAAGCGGCTCGAGATGCTTCAGCTTGCGATGCTCGCTCCGAAATATGCCGTGCTCGACGAAACGGACTCGGGACTCGACGTCGACGCGCTCAAGGCGGTCGGCAAATCGGTCAACGCGTTACGCGAAAGCGAAAGCGGAAAAGAGATCGGTTTTCTGATCATCACCCACTATCCGCGCATCCTCCAGCACATCGCGGCCGATCACGTCCACATCATGATGGACGGCCGCATCGTCAAGTCGGGCGGCCCGGAACTTGCGAACGTCATCGAGCGCGACGGTTACGACAAGATTCGCGAAGAGGTGGCGGCGAGTGTCGGTTAGCCGGCTCGGAGCCGTTCGCGGCTTTTCGAAAGCGTCGCTCGACGCGCTGCTCGCCCATGCGGGCGAAGGCTCGATCCTCGCCGCGGCGCGCTACAACGCCCTGGCCCGCTACGAAGAACTTCCCGTCCGTTCGGCCGTGCGCGGCGGCCGCGGCTGGAAATACGATTTGGCCAAGCTCGATCTCTCGGAGATCGCGCCGTTCGCGCCGGGACCCGATGCGGAGATCGATCTCGAATCGCTCTCGCCCGCGGCGCGGCGGGCCGGGGTGACGATCGAACGCTTTTCGCGCGCCCGCGAAAGCCACCGTCTGGCCTTCGACCGCGCTTTCGGCATGGCGCTCGATTCGCGCGACGACAAATTCGCTTCGCTCGCCCTCGCCTTTCAAAATCACGGCACGTTCATCGACGTACCGGCCGGCGTCGTGGTCGAGGAACCGATCGTAGTCGGCTACGAAGCGCGCGAAACGGCGCTCTTCCCGTACACGCTCGTCGCGCTCGGCGCGGGTGCCCGAGCGACGGTGACGGAGCGGCTCGCCTCCACGAGCGGCGACGCCTTCGTTTGCGGACTGAGCGAACTCGTACTCGCGGAACGCGCGCATTTGACCTACGTCGTCGAGCAGCGGCTTTCGTCCGCCGCGCGCTCGATCGTCACCCGCCGCGCGCTTCTCGCCGCCAATGCCGAACTCGACGTGGCGCTCGCGGAACTCGGCGCCAAACACACGGTGTCGCGACTGCGCGCGCTCGAGGACGCGCCCGGCGCCCGGACGGGCGTCGTCGCGGTCTTCTTCTCCGATGGCGATCAGCACGTCGACATCGAAACCGAAACGATTCACGCGGCCGGCAACACGAGTTCGGAGACGATCGTGCGCAGCGCCGGCACGGGGCACGGCCAGGGCCGCTATCTCGGCAACATCAAGATCCTGCCGAACGCTCACGGCGCGAACGCGTCGCTGCGCGACGACGCCCTGCTGCTCTCCGCAGGCGCTCACATCGATTCGATTCCCGCGCTCGAAATCGCCGCGAACGACGTCAAGGCGTTCCACGGCGCGACCGTCGGCGCGATTTCGGACGAGGAACTCTTTTACGCCGAGAGCCGGGGCATCGAACGTGCGCAAGCGGAGCGCATGATCGCGCTCGGCTTCTTCGAACCCGCCGTGTCGCGTTTCCCGGGTGAAAGCGTTCGCGATGCGATCCGGGCGACGCTCGAAGACAAGATCGCGCCGCGGGCCGTCGAACTCGTATGATCGCCGAAGCCAACTCGCGCGCCGCCCAGCTCGCTCGCGACTTTCCCTTGCTCGCGCAGCCCACCTCGCGCGGCAAACGTCTGGCCTATCTCGACTCGGCCGCGACGTCGCAAAAACCGCAAGCCGTCATCGACGCGCTCGTCCACTACTACACGCACGACAACGCGAACATCCATCGCGGCGTCTACGAACTCGCCGAGCGCGCGACCGACGCCTTCGAAGGCGCGCGCGCGAAGGTGGCCCGCTTCGTCAATGCCGCCGAAGCCGCCGAGATCGTTTGGACGCGCAACACGACCGAGGGCATCAATCTCGTTAGTTTCTCGTGGGGGCTCGCGAACCTCAAGCCGGGCGACGCCATCCTCACGACCCGGCTCGAACACCATTCCAACCTCGTGCCGTGGCAGCTTCTCGCGGCCAAGACCGGCGCGGAATTACGCTTCATCGACATCGATGCCGACGGTCTGCACGTGCTCGACGATCTCGACGTGAAGCTGCGCGGCGTGAAGCTCGTCGCGCTTTCACATGTTTCCAACACCCTCGGCACGATCGCCCCGCTCGACGTGATCGTCCCGCGCGCGCATGCCGCGGGCGCGCTCGTGCTCGTCGACGGCGCGCAGTCGGTGCCGCACTTCGCCGTGGACGTGCGCGCGCTCGACGTCGACTTCTTTACGGCGAGCGGCCACAAGATGTGCGGCCCGACCGGTATCGGCTTTCTGTACGGCAAACGCGCGCTGCTCGAGGCGATGCCGCCGTTCCTGACCGGCGGCGATATGATCCGCGAAGTCGGCTACGAGCGCACGACCTTCAACGAGCTGCCTTGGAAATTCGAGGCGGGCACGAGCAATATCGCGGATGCCGTCGCCCTCGGCGCCGCCGTGGAGTATCTCGAAGGGGTCGGCATGGACTGGGTTGCGGCGCACGAACGCGCGCTCACCGCCTACGCGCTCGAACGCTTGGCGCCGTTCGTCGCCCGCGGCCTCGAGATCTACGGGCCCAAACGGCTCGTCGACCGCTCCGGCGTCATCTCGTTCAATTTTGCCGACATCCACGCGCACGATCTGGCCTCGATCTTGGACACCGAAGGGGTCTGCGTGCGGGCCGGCCACCACTGCACGATGCCGCTCATGGAAAAGATGGGCTGGCCCGCAACCGCGCGCGCCTCGTTCTATCTCTACAATACCGAGCAGGACGTCGACCAGCTGACCTCCGCTCTCGAGCGCGCCGCTGCGCTGTTCAAGGTCGCATAGC
>Ga0116227_10002443_pt1 | contig 42322 bp, 30 predicted proteins | sample S1TSphgellanicum_FD_89693 | JGI IMG/M metagenome (GOLD analysis project Ga0116227, IMG submission 89693) | Host-associated microbial communities from peat moss isolated from Minnesota, USA - S1T2_Fb - Sphagnum magellanicum MG | ecosystem: Host-associated > Plants > Peat moss > Unclassified... | reverse complement strand
TTTACTTTGGGGGGCTGTAATTTTCTCATTTCTAATCCGTTTTCAATGATTATTAGTGTGTCAAATACACCAAGAGGAGGGGTTCAAGTTTTATTTGGACACCAAAAACAATGGAGCTCTCCCCTTGGATCTGGCCTGCCCTGAGCACTTAAGTGTTCAGTCACTGGCTGGTCTACATTTGCACTTGTATACAAAGGATTACACCTAAAACAATTTGTTCCTTAATATGCAAAATTGATTTTTATTTCAAATTAATGAAAAAGTAACTATATAAATACTTTAAAATACTGGGGTGTCATGCGTGGGTAAAAGACTATATCTATTTGTAGGTTGCAAGAAACTCTACCACTAATTTACATTATTAAACTGTGAGGTTTAAACTATGAGGTTTGCATAACTTTGTATATCCTTAGCCTCTTGTTTGGATGCAAATTGTTGCCACCTTAAGAATCTTTAAAATTCTCACATCCCTTTCTTTCATACTTGTGATAAGAGCAAATACATCCACACATGGTATGTGGCCCTCAACTAGGGTATATGACATTCAAAATATTGTGCAAAGTTATTTCCGCATCCATCCCTCTGGAGACATGCACTCCTAATAGTGGAGGGTGAGGGATGGTTAAATGTCACCACCTGACCTGATCATTGAGATCAACCACTCAAAGCCCAATGTATTTCACTATTGGCCTTTAGGGAGAACATACGAACATTCTATTCTGCAAGTTTACAGGCCACAGTTCACTTCACCCAAATTGTTGTTTCCACTGTTGGACTTGCTCTGATGGCTCCAAAGCTATGTTTTTCATTTCAAATTTCTGAAGTGCGAGTAGGCCACAAACATCCAAAGGTAGACGTAGCATTTAATGATGATAGTTTCTAAAGAACTGTCCAAAGGTAAACAGCAATAACATAGTGATAAACTTTTGGGAGTGGTCGAAAAGTGGCAACATTTATTCAAAAACTGAAATTTTCCTTGGTTTATTGATGAATTTTCTATGTTTGTATTTGCACATTCCAAGTGTATTTTACAGCTACTGAATTACATCAAAAGAATTGCCATTTTAGGTTGAAGCTCAATGAAGAACTTTGGTTCTGTAGTTTTGCAGTAAGAATAATAGCAGTTTCATAGTAATAATTGTAGTGGAAGTGCTGTGTTGCACATTGTACCTGTGTAATTCTACAATCTTGGAACAAAATTTACCATGCAATTTCTTCAAAAGAAGGCAAGTACTGTCACCCACATTGCATTTATATGATTCCACAAGGATGGGTACTCATCTATTTACTCAGAAAATTTCTTCAATACACTGAATTACCAGGTCACACATTTCATCTAGACATTTCCACAATTACGGGTACTAAGAAAAGTTATTTACTAAGAAAATTTTCTTCAAAATAGTTTAAGAAAAATTCCATGCAGGAAAGTTCCTACACTGGCTACACTACCAAATTTAGTCACAAAAAACTCACACTTTTCTCTACACTTTTCTCTACAATTTTTTATGTATCAAAATAAAAAGAGCTTGCCTACTACTACACACCTTTTGCAGAGAAGGTGAAATGGTCTAGTACAAAATTACCTGAAAGAGGAGAAAATTTACAGACCTAACACATTGAATTTTCCCTTTCAAGGCTCTACTTGCTATTGTGATAATGGGTGGGTCTCAGAGGAAAAACTCAACTGAAAGAACTGAAAAGTCCATATGGCAACACATTTGTGCATCCTGATCACATTCTTCCCTGCTCCACATCATTTGTCCCATTCTGCATTGCTGGTGGCATGGAAGTTGGATGTTGTCCATGAGCAAAAATTGACTGTGGAGGATATTCATGTGGCAGTCCAGCTATATACAGTCCACGGAATCAAATGCACATGATTAGTAACTCTATTAGCAAGTGACAATGATGCAAATTCTTGGACAAGGGATTTCAGGGAAAAGGCATTGGGATGCCATGTTAGCATGTTATGCATTATATATTAGCATATTATATATTCCAAATTCAAAGATGATGAATTAACTGTATTCCCACAATGTCTTCTTAGAGGATAGCATATCTTCCCATAGCAAATTCTAAGTTCAAGAACTGACTGCATTATTTGCAATGTAGGACTACAGAATGTGCTCATCCTGTTGTAGTACGCATTCAATCCAGGATTATGAAACAGCTTTTGGTTTACAAAGCTTTGGCTTGCTAGCTGCAACAATGTAGTGTCAGAATGCAAAGAGAGAAATGAGTAGACCACAACAATTTCAGCTAGTTTGAGGTATGTGATCGATTACTCACCCCACTCAGAGTAGACACTTGGATAAAATGTTCGATAGCAAAAGTATCCAACAGCAGCACCTGCACATAACAAAAATCCATACCACCCATGATGGAAATTGTTAATTAGATAAGTGAATATGAATAGGAATAACTTTTTTCCAGCGAAGTCAAATTACATGTATTGTATATGTATACATGTATGCTTAGTGAAAAGAAAACTAGATAGTGTTGCACAATGTTCAAGACAGCAGATAACAAATGAAGTTGGAGAGGCACCCCACCAAGCAAAGCTGCAAAGATTATGTCCACCCAACGGTGTTGATAGTCATCCACCCGAGAGATAGAGACCAAGGTGGCAAGCAGTAGAGGCATGGCCACAATGAAAACCCTGGAAGAGTAACCTCTCTTGTCAAAAAGGCCCATCTTGCCTGCTAGGTACATGGATAGGTATCCAAGCCCAGCGAAGCACCCTGCAGTTATCACCCACAAAAAACTAATGGATTAAAAGTGGTCAAAAACATCAAATTTGTGAAAAGAAACTTCTTGTTTGTTTCTGTTTTGCTTGTTCAGTAACCTGAACAAATCTGGAAAATCTATTCAGATTCAGGCAGATCATTAGAGATCTAAAAGAATCTGAATAGGGCCAATGAGCAAATCTGTCAGACTGAAAAGAATCCAAAATTGAGCAATGGATGTGATCAGAAACAATGAAGAAAGAAGTGTTTGTTATGGTTGAAAATGTCAGGTACAGGTTTATGTACATGAGGCGTGTCCACTGGGGAAACTTTTGTATCCATCTTGGTACTTTGAATTTGAATTGGGATGGCAAATCACTCTCCGATCCACATCAGCTGAATATTGCTGCACATGACAATTGCCAGCACAATTGCTTCCAGTTTCATCAGCTGAGCTAGTATGTTTTGAGTATCACCACCAGATGAATGCTTGCTCCCAAAGCTCAAAAGACCCAATGCCTTTTACTGGCTCAACAGAACCATCTTCACCATTAGTTAAGTATCATTATCACAGACTTCATGACTGCATTAGCATGTTTATTCTTACTCAAAATCTTTCCAATTACAACAACATGTTGCTCACAGTTTCATAGAATTTGATTCAATTTGTACACACCAATGCATCATGAAGTATGCCAGGATAGTGCATCTACATGTACCATCTTTCCATTGCTCAGAGGCACTGCATGCAGTTAGTGCAGTTCTGGAATTGCAGCTGCAAGATCTACCTATATTACAGAGTTGTTTACATCGAAGAAGACAACAATTTGCCTTCTTGTGAAGTCTTTCCAGGAACAAACACAGTCACATTTTAGGGGTATATGAGAGAGAGAGAGAGGTGTGGAAGGGATGAATGAGTACCGGTATCCCATCAGGAAAGCACGTGTGGAAAAAATTGGGACGAGGCATACCAACAACATTCTTTATGGCATCAGTTAGCAATGCTGTCAGTGTAATTGCTGTTGCTAGACCTGGGATTTTTGGCAAACACTCAAACGTCAATGCCCAAAATCCAGTATCTGTAATTCCAGCTAGATTCAGTTGAAAATCACATATTTCAATATTGCACTTGTAATCCAAAACCAATCCTTTTCATGTGCTCATTTCTGCCTACCAAGACATTGCAAACTAAGTTGTTGCAATTTTCCTAAACTACTTGGGAAGTAATCAGGAGAATTTGATGCAAGACTATCCAACTCAAATGCCAGATCCAGAGAGAATGACACCCTCCCACATACCAAGGAAAGCATTGTGGAAGTCTAGGATACTTCTCCGCCTTAAGAAGTACAGGAAGAATATGAGTAGAGGAATAATCACTGCAATTACCTGAGACAGCACAGTGCACAACAAGAGAAATTGACAAGAGAAAACAATCAAAACCTAGGATCAAATTTTCTTCAAGAACTTCAGACTCAGATCCAAATGCACCTAAATTCCTGAACCAGATCTTGGATTCTTTGTAATGAAATCATCTCAATGTGCTCCTGAAGCTGAGATCCTCTTTTCAATTGAAAGCAATATCTTGTCAACATGTTGCAGTGACTGTGCCAAGTTGAAGAGAAAATTTAGGGATGAGATGATGATACGCACAAGCACACTCCAAGTTGGAACTGTGTATTTGTTGCTAGGAAACGTGAAAGAGTTGATGTTGTGTTCACTGACGAAGCGGTGATAAGGTGGAATGAGAACATAGTCAATTATCTCCAAGATGGCCATGATAACAATGATCACCCAGTCACGCAGATGATGCTTGAACAATGGCCAGAAGCTCACTTTCCTTGAAGTTCCTTGAAATTCTGACCCATCATACCCACCTCCTCCTCTTGTGGACAGTGATTGCTGCCACCCATGATCTGCTGAAAAGAGAAGAACCCACACCCACAAAAGTTTGATACAATGGGACTAATAAGTCCTGTGCTTTTGCAGAAAATGGGCATTCAGAATTGAGCAAAAGTTCTACAGTTTTGCGCAGATTTTGGCTGCTGCTCGACTGTTGATCCGACTTACAAAAGCAAAAACCAGCTAAAATAACAACAACAACAACAACAGCACACAGAAATCAACACGCAAAACATAAGACTGATATCAAATTGCATCCTAGATGTATATAGTGTACTTACCTGCAACGGTGTTGGAATTCATAGTGGCAAGCGGAACTTAAATCCTTCGAGCAAGGCTGCGTAGAGTTGTAAAAACCTCTGAATATCAGCAGCAGCTCGACGTTCAAACAACAATGTCCGCAACAAACAAAAAGATTTCAACGAATACCAACAACAACAACAACAACAATAAGAGTCCAGGTGGTTCCCGCTCGATCCTCTCTCCAGCTCACACAAATCCTACCAACAACTCGGATTCTTTGGTTTTGCTACTTATTTCTACACGATTTTGGACTGCGGGAATTAATTTTTTTCTCGCAGATGGGGAATTTTTTTTGCGCAAGCTCGAACAGCAGCGTGCCAGCTAACTCCGAAGGCCGAAATTTGGCTTCACTCCTCTCATTGGTCCACAAACGACTAAATGTAAACAGGGTCCTCTTCCGTGGCGCCCAAGTGGACGACACGTGTGTACACGTGTGGACATCCCTGATTGGACGTATTATTACCTGTCTAATTTCTCCTTCCAAGATCAAAATTTAAAATTTAGTTGAGTTTTCAATGGTAAAGATTATTCAAGATTCAATATCTGTTGCCCCTTTGGTCTACAAATTATGAAATCATCTGCATAAAATCTCACTCATCAAAGGCTATCCAGAAATACCAAGAGTGCACCCTAATTTCCTTTTAAAATTTCCTTTATATTTTTCTGAATGTTCAATGTTTATTCAATATTCAATAACTCTTGCATCATAAGTCTAAACATTATGAAATCATCTCAGTGCAGCTCTATTCACAGAGGCTTTTTCAATGATAAAAAAAATTCGTGAGAGAGTGCTGTGATGTGGCCAAGGTCAACCAGCACTTATCCTTTAAGAGTACATTCACCGTCTTCAGTGAGGCCTCTTAATGGTCATATTAAACTCAATAGATATTATATTTGAATTCATAGTCACTGATTTACTACAGGCATGAGACATTTATAATACAATGAACCCTCCTTTATAATCACACCCATTTTAGTCACATTGTATCACACATTTTTTGATAATCATTTGTTTTAGTAAGAAACGTCATTCTTTAGAGTTATTATCATACTCATTAGTAGCATAAAATATTTGCAAAGTTTTAAAAAAAAATGTGACTATAATAAAGAAATAAATATTAAGATTTTGTAAATTATAATTTTGTCTAATAATGTTAGTGTTACTTTGTACTCAAGTTGTGCAAACTAACAACAATGAATCCAATTAAAGAGAAAAAAATAACAATTTTTTTACTATAAACAAGCAAAAGATATGTAAACTTGTCAAGAAAACAAAAAAATCTTAATTAAAAAAAATTAATGAATAAAATACACAAATTAGTAATTAAAAAGCTCAAACTCAATTTAAATTGTCACATTAAAACAAGCAAAAATACAACCTTCTTCAAGTTTAATAATGCATATTAAAGCTTAAAGTAACCCATGTAAAAAATTTAAACAATTGATACCATTATTTTAACATAAAAGGAATTATTTTGTAAGATTTTTTTTTCTTATAATCACAATCTTGTAAGAGTTTATATGAAATGTGACTATACATATTTAAATCATAATTCATTAGTGTCACAAAAAGAGTAGTCACCAAGGGCGTGATTACAAAGGTGTTTTATAAAAATAATTTAAATGAATTTTGGGGTTTGTACTATGGTGTAGGTGCTGGTTCATTGCGAGATTTTCACATGGCAAACATAACATACAAATTTCCTTCCCTAATAGATAGAGTTTTTTCAACTTGTGTCATTGAAGCTCCAAAATCAAGTAAAGACCTTTGTCTGTGTCATGAAAGTTGGCCTTTGGTGAATCGGCACTTACACCTGGTACCATGGTAAAAGAACCATGTTGGGTGTTATTTGACTCTGTTAATAATTGTCAGCTTGTGATTTTTTGAATATTTCAGATGCGAGAAACTGCTGGTTCCGGTATTTAAAAATAAATAAAAAAATAGAAAAACCACCAGTTTCTGTTATTTCAATAAACTCAAAGAATTGACTATTTTCATAAAAGAACCATGTTTACTAGTTTTGTAAGTGGTTATGTGTTTTTTCAAAACATTGAGAACCATGGTTAACATAACAGAACAGGTTCTTTGATTTTTTGAGAACTATGGTTGATTGATACATCAGCATGGGACCCTTTCATTCTTTGAGAACCGTGGTTATGAATCACCCTGATAATCGATGCAATTCCTAATACCCTTTCAACCCTAATAATTCTCTTTCCTGATACCCAGTCAACCCTAATAAAAAATTTCAAACCCTTCTGGACATGTCCTGCCCTTTGCAAGCAGAAATTCTGCTCAATAAGGTGCCCTCTGGATGCACTAGAAATTTTCTGCCAATGCTTTGCAACAACTTATTGGCGTAGTTTCTAGGCTGGTAATAATGTACTTTTTCGTGTGTGTTCGGTGACAACTTTGATCCTAATGAGCCCAGGATCAAGCAAGTTTTGAGAGAGATTTTTAAAAGGGTTAGGATTTGATCCAAAAATGCGATTGTCTTACAACACGATTGACGGTGCTTTTGCATTTGGCAACATGGTGTGATGCCATGTGGCAAAGTTATGCAATCAGGGATTGATACCCTTAACACACTCACCTTCCTTGTTGAGGACGACATGCACATTTCTTGTTGAGGACGAGGCCTTGAGGCCTGTCCAAAAACACTGCCCTGTGGTGAGCCCACATCGCCTCAGTTGTTCTGTGCCCACTTTCCATAAGGCCTTTTGTTTGGTCATGTTCATCCTCCCCCTCGTGACCTTTGTTGGAAAAAGAATTTTCTGAAGTTTGCAGACTCACCAATGTGATGGAGTGGATTTCTCACCTTTTATGCGTGCCCATGCTGTTTGGTAGTAATTAGCCTAACCTCATTTTGCGAGGAGGATGACCCATTTTTTGGATCATTGCTAGAAGGGTAAGGTGGGCTTTGATGAGATAAGCAATAGGGTGAGGAAGATAAGAGTTTTGGGGAGGGGAAGGAGATCATGATCCATAGGGGGTTAGTATCAAGTTCTAATTATTTTAGATTCTATGGGATAGTGGCATGGTTAGGATGGGAGGAAGTAGGTTAGTTAATGTAGGAGGGATAGGGGTCACTTTATCTTGCTTTGGATTGGTTAATCTTCTAGATAAGGGAGGGGGAATGGTTGAAAAATATTAGTTTTTAAACTTCTTTTTTTGGGTCTAGATTAGGGTTTTAAGTTGGGGCTTCTTGTTAACTTTTCATAATCACGAGTTTCAGCTGGAGGTAGAAGTATGATGTGAAGGATTGGGGAACTTTGGGGGGCGATTAAATACATCATCAACAAGCAAGTGGGAGGTGATTGTTCACTCATGAAGAATGAGACTTTCAAAATGATCTCAAGGAAGGATAGATGAGGAGGTGGTGGCATGAATGGGAAGCAAAGGAGGTGGTGGTAGTTGCCCAAGGATTGTTTGGGATGAAAAGGACCATGGGAGGCAAGAGGGAGGAGGGAGGAGCAAGCAAAGGAGTTGAGGAATGAGGAAGGGCAAAGAGGAAATACAAAAAGGGCATGTAGAGGACTTGTAGGGGGGCAAAGGTTGTTTTAGGTTGTTGGGAAGGGATTAGATTGAGGAGGAAAAAGTAAAGGGAAATTGTGGAGGGACCATGTTTCTTAGGCATACTTAGAGGCTAGCTAAGGTTTTAGTCAGCTAGGGGGGTGTTTTTTACAATATGATGGTAAAAGGAGATGTTAGAAGAACATTAGGAAGAACTCCATGTAGCTAATTGGAATATAAAGGATTTCAATTGTTTGTCCATGTGAATGGTTTAACATCTCAATTTTGAATGTGGTGTTGTGGTCTTGAAAAATGAAGGATATAAGTTATTCCGGTGTATGAGCATACTTAATTCAAGTTAGGATTGTTGTGTAGTAAGGTTGGGAAAAGGATAAAGAGGACAAAAGATGAACAAAACATCATTCTTAAATCTCTCATCTAAATTACCCTTGTAAACCAAAGTAGATTCAACTTACATTCTTTTGCAACAAGGGAAAAATTGAAAAATTGAATAACTACCGTTCATAACACTCTCTTGGACATTCTTTAGAGAAGGAAGAATAACCCAAGTTTGAGTTGTTTAGCTTTCAACACATGTGTCAATGATGTGCTTGGTACCATTTCAAATTAAAAGGTGTTTACCATTGTTAGATAGTTCTTTACTTTAATGTAGAACCTCTTGGCCTTAATTTTAAAATAGAAATTAAAACAAGTTCAGGCTTTGGTTCCACACATAAATGGAACTAAGAATCCAATTCTAGGTCTAGTTCCTTAGAAAATAAATTTCAATTTCAAATTTTAAAATCAATTTTAAATAATTTTTGGTTAACCTCTATTTGCAATTCCAAATTCACACATAAATAAAACTAGAAATTTGTTTTGGGCAATGTTTTTTTTGTGGTGAATTTTGCTAATTTTGTCATGTGGCAACAATAAAAAATGCTTTACAAATGTAAGGATTTTGAGTTGCAAGATGTGAAAAAATTGTCATAATGCAATGACTCATATGAACGAAATGGTCATCCTATCAATTAACAATTTCAATCACACATTGTCCACACTAATCAATAGGTCCAAACATGATAAAGTATGCCAAAAATGTAGTTTTAAGGAAATTTAATTTTAAAAAAATCTCTTTTCAACATTCACATTCAAAAAGATATTAAAAACCTATTTAAGTTGCATTTTGAAATCATAGAGCATTTCATTAAGTGTATTATAAGTTGAACATAAAGTTTGAAGAACTTCTACATAGAAAAAGTGGATGAAAAATATGTTCTAAATTGGTTGGTTATTCAAATTTTCCAAAATATTTTTACATTAAAACTTTGATAGATTATAACTATAATATGAAAAGGTGAAACTATATCCATACACATTAGGCCTTTATCAATTTGAAAGTATAATAATTTTAATTGACATTGTCTTATTTTCATGGACTTGTCAATCTATTTTACAAAATTGTGACATATATTTTTCAGTATTTGCATCTTGAAAAAGTACTTAAATGCATATTAAAATATGTGATATTTCAATATTATGCAATGAGTCAAATTTTTAAAAATGTTAATAATTGATTTATATAATATTCATAAATTCAATATATTAAAAAATATTTTATGGATACTTTCCAAAAAAAACAAGTGTTTTTAATTGGCATACTTTATCATACTTATGCCCCAACCTGTTTCAGTGGATGCCAAAGCTATAATTTGTGACAGATCTCCATTATCATTGCGTTCCTTTCCATGTGGTTCTTATCACCAACCTAATGAAAGCTTAGAAATAAAGTTTGTCATCAATATCAATTTAAATATTTAATATTGTAGTAGGATCAGATTTTGATTTTTCGTCTTGATAGATTTTAATTTTGAATGTTTGGATTGGGCAAATTACAATGATGACATGTGCAATGAAGGATATGCAATGATAATGATAGGAGGTGCAATGGAGGAATGTTGCAAGGGAAAAACACTCTTGTTTTTTAAGGTAAGCCTCTGAAGCTCAGAAATGTTTTTTTTTAATCTTCTTGTTCCTACCTTAATTGCAATGTTTTGTGGTGTTGCATTCAAAATTAGATTTTTGTTGTCCATGGTTTCTTCAATGTTTGAAACACACACCATGGCAAAGTATTAAAATATTTTTCTTTTGAAAGTATGCATGAATTTGGATTTCTTTTTAATTATAATTGACAATTATAGAATATGTTTGTGAGTTTTTGAATGTCAACACATTGGAGATTAAATGTCACAAGTTGCAATAATATGAAGTTTTGAAGTGTAATTTGACATCACATTCGTTGTCTAAGTTTTTCATTAATCTCAATTCTCATTCATTTTTCTTGTAGACATATCTTAATTTTCTTTCTAAATTTGATCCCATTAATCTACAAATCTTGAGTGGTGTGACTTTTCTTTTTGTTTGTTTCCCCTATTTCAATGCTCTTGTGTATGTTTTGGAAACAAAGGAAAATTGGGAGTCACTCCCCTTTCTAGTGGTCCTCTTTTTTTGGTTTATTAGAACTTTGATTATTTTGGTTAGATCTGTGACTTTTCTTTTTTTGGTTGCATGATTATGCTAGTCCTTTTTTAACCTTTTGCACATAGAAACTTGGTTTGATGAACCTCAATTGCAAATATATTTTTTAAAAAAAAAAAAAAAAAACTAGAAATATAGATTTTGTATACCTAGTGGTTTAAGCGCCTTTTGTTGTGCATGGTTATGATACAAAGCAAGCATAGATCTACAACTCTTCACATTCAATAGCCACAAAACCTAGCAAGTTGAAGCATTTGTGACCACAATGCTATATTGCTCAAAATCCAATAGTTGGTCAAATGTAAATATTGAAGAAAAATTTAACCACTTGAACATACAATACTTTGAAATTTGTCATCAACAAATTATGAACATACACAAATTAAAATAGTAACATCTAGAAGAAAAAAAATCCCTACGCAACCAATTGGATCCACCTATCAAAAAATAAAAATTCTCCACCTTGGCCTACAAGCCCTCACAATTTGTAATCAACCAACCTACCTCACAAATTTGAAAAATAAACAACAGTTCCAGGTCTAGTTGTTCAAAAAAAAAAAAATATGACTCCAATTCCATTTCCAATTTTGAAAAAACAGACCCAATTCCAAGTTGGTTCTTAAAATTCGAACTGAAATTGATAGTTCTGACCAACCAAAGCGGGTACCCACCCAACATTGGTGCCTATAGTCTATGTCTATACCAATGTTGCATTAGTGTCTATAGCAGTGTTGGGTGATTATTTAACTTTTTAATAACCTCCAGTTCCTATCATAAGAAAGTTTGAAAATCAAAGAACTTTTGGTTCCAATTTTTTTATAAAATTCAGAATCAAATAATCTCTGATTCAGGTGTTTTGAAAATTTTCAAAGTAAAACAACATGAGGTTCTGATTTTTCCTAAGCATCCAAGAATTAACAATCTTCATGAAATAACTAGCAAAGAACCAATAGTTTTATAGACGGTCATTTGATCGATTGTAAGGTTTTCTTAGAACTGCAGTTACATGACATAATTGGTTCTCAGACTTTTAGAACCACAAATATATCTTGGAATATATCTTGGAATTGGTTTTACGATTCTTTTGAGAATTGCCTTGAAAACCATAGGTTTATCAGTTTCCATTTAGGATAGCCACCAAACATTGGTGGCTATGCCTCGTAATAGATATGTAAACCCCTCCCACTCTCAAGGATTAGGAGTAAGAACCCTCTCGGTCCTATGCCTCCTGATCTACAAATGTTAAGGGTAGGGTAAGGCCTTGCTGTCAGGCCATTACACAATGTAAAGTACAAGGTAGCTTACTCCTATTTTCCAAGCGTAGGAGACAACTTACACCTACTTTGCAGGCACAAGAGACACTTTGAACCCATTCAGTAGGTGTAAGCTACTTCCTCTTCTGGAGGAATCTATATTCCTGGAATTAAGGCGACAGAAAAAGTTCTAGTTGAGTACTTTACATTCTCAATAATGTTGATCTCATGCTTTACAAATGAGTAATTCCCACAGCTAGAAGACATTCTTGAAATCTGGGGGCAGGACTCAACTTCCACCTCCTTCTAGGGCTTTTTGTTTTGGGCAATGCCCCCATGCAGTGACTTTACACCTCCAGGTAAAAGCACATAACGAAATTTCATAGTGAATTCGGAGGGCACCTTATATCAAGGGATATCCCTTTTATAAAAGAGAAGGGGTCTTCCGTCTACTTCTTCCCAGTGCCAGGGATATTGTGACTAAAGATGTAAAATCCCTCCCACTCTTAATGATTAGGCATGAGAACCCTCTTGCACCTCATGATTTCCATATGTTTAGTGTTAAATGTTTCACACTTTATATAATATGGAATGGGTCTTTATCTAGGAACATGACAATCCCAATAGGGTGAGCCATCATTTGGTTGGGTGATGATGGGTTCTTGCAAGGCCTATTTCAAAATGTAATTGTACTTCTCAACACCCCATTCACACCTCAATAACATTCTGAATTGACAATCCACATTAAAACAAGGGGTGTGTCACACTGTGGCCTTGCCCATTTACATTAAAGTATCTTAAGGCAAAAGAAGAATTATGGAAACTCAAATATTTCACCCTGCAAAAATATAATCTTCCAAAAATCCTCTAAAAGAAACCAAAATCCTTCAAGTTATTATAACTAGTCTATAACGAATCTCAATTTTCAACACAAGCCAAAATATCATCTTTCAAAAATCCTCATATAAAAATAGATGTACTATGCAGGGGCCAAATTCCATTAAGCTACTATACTCTATAATGAATCCAAACAGAACATCCTTGCCTTGGTAGGCAAGGCCAACAAACACTAACATTACACAAATGAATCCTGCAGACTGTGTTTTATTCACACTTCAATAACAGTCTGAATAGACGGTTCAGCTTAAAACAAAACAGCACCAAAATGGATCATGCAGACTGCCTGCCCCACTTACGAAAAGTAAACTGTGTGAGTGCAAAGCAAGCAAACTTGGCTTCGACTCTCTCGTGCCACCAGCCAGATTGTCCTCGTTTCGTGAGTGATGACCCCGACTGATCAAGATGGATTTCGGCTGGTACAGTTCTTGTCCTTCTGCAATGAATCATTCTTGTAAAATGAGGCTGGAGACTCCATCTATGTGTATTAAACTAGAGGTATTTGTGTGAACAAACAACTTCCAAGGAGGAAGTCTGGTTGTAGGACAATCTCAAAGTTTGTGCTGCAAAGGATCTCTTGTTTCTTTAATCTCTTGCTATGATGAGTGTAGAATGATCTGAACTCTCGATCCTCATAAAACAATGTGTATTTTTTGAGCCGTAGATTGAACATTGCAGCAGTTACACCGCTCTACCTGCGGCCTAATGTTTCTCCAGAGTCTATGAAGATGTCATCGCGGGTGGAACATCTCCAGAAAAGATATAGCGATGAGCCAAGGCGAGAAAAACATTGGAGACGTTGCGACATCAATTTGCACAGATCCTTTCCCCCAGAATGCAGAACCTCAATTAGAACGAAGGCTGCTGCAACACACAATCCCGATCCTTGGATCTCATTTTGTGTGTGTCGACGGAGATGCTCCTTGCATCCAAGTTGTTTGCAGTTGCAGGAATTGGTAACTAACTTCCTTACGGTCGCAGAAGCTTTTGAAGTTTTTCTTCTGATTGCAGTGTCTTTCTCGCCATTCTTGTAATTTGATTGAATGTCTTGGAACACACTCTACGCAAATACCGTCGGTGCAAAGTGCAAACTTTTTGGCAGGTTTTGCGTAGGAGCAGATGTTTGCATCTCTTGGTTTTCAAAGCGCTGCAGGCGATAGCCACTGCTTCTCTGTTGCACAGATTTCTTGTTTGCGACTGATTCTGGCCATAAGCTGCAACAGATCTGGAACCAGGGAATCCGGTTCGGCGTCTGAGTGCAGAATAGCGGGTATGAACAGTTTGCAGACTTATGTACCTAATTGCTTCGAAGAAATTGATCTTTCCTCTTGGCCTCGATTTTTTCTTCTGAGAAAGTCTGCAAACTTCAGTGTAATATTACCAATGACTCGAAGGTGTTGGACCCGTCTTGCTTCGCAGGAGATAGCGAAGGGAAGAGAGGACCAGGCGAGCATGCGTGGACACAGTTGCAGGCTATGATTCTTGACAGGAATCGGGCGATCTCGATGAACTGCTTAAAAAGAAGGTTACAATTTGCATGTGCCGCCGCGATTTTGAGTCGCGTCCACATTACCCAACCTCTTGTGCGATAGAGAATTTCTTACTGCGAAGGCCCCGACTGCAGACATCTTGTGAAGACTCTGTCTCGTTACTTAAGAAAACAACGACGTGGAATTCGTGATGGCGGCTACAACGGCGGCAGCTGCAGCCCCTCCCAAGGAAGGAGAAGGTGGCGAGGAAGATAGGGAAGAAGAGGAGGAGGAAGAGGAGGAAAAGCCAGAGGTGGAAACAGAAGACGAAAAAATGACCCGTATACGCGCAGTGCAGTTCCCAATCATCGAGGAGTACCAAAAAATTCTGCAAACAGTCTTCCCTCTCTTCATCAGAAAAGGGGCCAAGAAGAAAACAGAGCTCCCCGAAAAGTATGTGCTTCCGATCCCTCCATCGTTTGTTGGCTCTGCCCTTCAGGGTAGAGACATTGTGATGCACCCAGAACAGGGCCAAAGTTTGGTATTCTTACATTGTAGGGTCAAGTGTAGTCCACTAAACAAACATTTGTGACATAACTGAAGGATCCACTTGGGCTTCACCATGCTAACCACCATGTGTTTCCAATTTAGTATGTCGAATATTTATCATCTTTATGGATGTCATTAAGGGTAGAGCCATTATGTGATGAGCCGCTTGTTTATCCATTGAACCTATGTCTCCTACATCTCGGACTTGTTTCGGATACGACAGGATACTCGTCTGAGAGACAAAAATTCAGATAACTGTAGAGATGTATCGGCCCTGCTGACACTTTTCTACTCAAGCTTGCATTCCTGATGGACATGGCAATCACCTGAAGCAAAATTCTCAGTTCCATCGACCTTCTTCCTGTTGGAAAAGATGATCATGTCGAGTCTGTGACAAGTTTCTGGAAGAAAAGTTCTAGATCTCTTAAGATTTGGAATTATGGAATTCTTGAACGCACATTTATCTCTTGTTGTTTGCTGAGTGATGCTTCAGGGAAGTGGCGACAATGGTCCGAGCACTGGGATTCAATCCAACTGATGAGCAAGTTGAGAAACTGGCTGCAAATGTAGTGAATTTTGTTACCATGAAACTATGAAGATTCTGAGAGAGCACTCTAACTTTGAGCTTCTGAACTGATGTACCAAGAACATGAAATCCACCCCAAGTGGTCAAATTTCTAAAAGATGATAAAAATGTCAATAATTCTCCAATCTGTGGCTGTGTCTTATGTATGATCTCAAAATTTGCTTCAATCTTTTGCCAGCTCTTTTCTCTGCTTGTAAGCCCAGACTTGCTTTAAGTCCAGACATGCTTGTATTGTCTCTCCACAAGGAATTGTGCTGAAGTACTAGAGTATTCATGATGGATGTGTTTTCTCTTCCTGGACTGCTTTGCAGGCAAGGTACAAGGAACTACATACTACTACAAAGCTTCACTTTGCATATGACAACTTTGAGCAAAGGGTGTTTGAGTATCTTTTCTTTGAGCCAAGTGCCTTCAAACGCCATCCCAAAGAGAAGATTCTTGAAGCATTGCTGGTAGGAATCAAAGACAAGCAACAGCAAGCTTGTTTGTGTTTGATACTAGTGCCTGAATCTTATATTTAGTCATGCAGGTTTCAGCAAGTGTGAAGAAGTTCTCCCACTACTTGTGAAAAATGTTTTCGGTTGATGCAACCTTGCTGTTCAATGACTTGTTTGTTTGACATTGGTGCATTCTTGGATGCACTAATGCAGAAACTAGCCAAAGGGCAAAAGGAGATGGATGCAGAGGAACTCAAGGTAAAACTCATGCATGCAGATTGTTTTGTAAGCTGTTTCAAGATTTTCCCATGAATCAGTTAGTAGCTGCACCACAATTATTTTGAATCCCATTCCATGTAACACTAGTTAGTGCATTTGATTGTTGAAATTCTCATGGCAGAAAATCATGAGGACAAGAGGGATTCCATTCACTGAAGAAGAGGCAGTGAAGATGCTGAGAGTGGCCAGGGACAGAGACACTGGTAAAGTGTACGTGGAGGAGTATGCAAAGATATTGACCCAGGATGGTCAACCACCTCCACCTGACCCTCTAGAGCCTCTTGATGAACGATTTCGTTAACATTGGGTGCTTCCTTGATTCTTTCATTTGCAAACCTTATTGAAGGTTTTGACTACTCTAACCAAAAAAATCAATGACTTGTTTTTCTTACCACTAGTTTTGAGTAGTGTGGAGAGAAACCCTGGTTTCTGCATTGACATCCATGACAACCTCAAGCTTGGAAAATCCAGGCAACAGTACTAGATCTTGCAAGTCTTTCTCAGAGTTCTCTCTGCCTCCATGAAGATTCACAAGCATTGCCAAGTCAACGACCATGAGGTCCCTCATGAAGTCAATAATGATCTACACTAATACTGGAGAAATTGAGCAGCAATGTTTTCACTACCTTCAGTAACCAATGAACTGCAACATCAAAGACGTACATACATGTTGAGAATGTCAGCAAACTTTCTTGTGTCCTTGTTTAATGATGTAGAGAAATTCCTTACTGAATTTTCAAGATCCAGGTGGGGAAATTTTGTGCAGATCTGAGATCAAAACAGATGGAGGACTGAAAAAGAGCAAGAAATTGGGCTTGAGTGTATTGGCTAAGTGCAAAACACTGATGACCACAGTGCACAATGTTGCTGTCATGTCTTCGAGTCAGAGCAGGAGGGTGAATGAAAGCGCCAGAGTGAACAACCGCCACCAGCGCACTGTGACGGATGGATGGTGGGGTGGACAGGGAACACTTTTCCATTGGGTTTCAGTTCCCTAACTAACCACAGTAGTTACATTACTTGCCACATGCATCTACTTACCTAATAGCCATGTATTATAGTACCAAAACCTACCTACACAAAAGCTCACCAAGGCGAAACCTGACATCAACTCAGCTGGGGTTCATCCACAACCGAAACATAACAGGTTCAAGATCGATGGTGGTGTGGAGTCTATTTCATTCACTCAAATATATGGGTTTCTTTGACAAGGTAGGATTTTATGTGTGTTTTGTGTGTGCTTTGTCAGCATCTGAGACCCCCCACATTTTACATTATGCCAATTAGTTGACTGTTGTTAACAGTTGATGGCAACATCTCCATTGCTTGGTTATTTTGGCCAGATTTTGCAGACTACCAACCAGCATTTTCAGGTTTGGGAGTAATTATATATATATATTTTAAATCATTTTTTTCTAAAGTTAACTGGTCCAAATACAGAAAGTTAAGAAATAATTTGCTCAGCAATGCTGAAAATTTGCCACCTTGAGACAGTTGTGTTAGTTTTATTTAGGGTCTATCATTTTTCATTATTTTCATTACTTAATGTTTAATTGGTAGGTGATTTTTCAATGGCTTACCAACTTATGCTAACAGCTTTTTATATTTCCTTCAACTCAATTGAGTTATTGGATAAAATGGAGTCTCTACTAGGCCTATCTAGAGCTAAGAACCAAGAATTGAGTTGTAGAGGAAATCATGTTGTACTTATGTTTTGTTGAGATCTTTTCATGGACAATAAGTGCAACCATCAATCATCATTTGGGAATATGCTTACTTCAACAGAAAATCAGGCTGAAACTCAAATTTGAAAAATAAACTAATTATTTGACACCTGAATGCCAAACCAGATAAATTACTAGGTAATAGGTACCCACATTTTAGGACTAGATTGTATTTTCCAGGACCCATTGTCAGTGTTCAGGAGGTTAAAGCCCCACCAGGAATTGGGGGCATTCTTAGAACTAAGGGCCAAGGACAAGCCCCTAAAAATGAAGAAACTCAGCCAATACTTCGCAGCATGTTGCAAGGCTCTCTTGGGACCTCATTTTATACCAACAATATTTTATCTATTGCCACAATAATATTTTTACTTTCTGAAACTTTTTTGTTTTTGGCAATAGTATAAAGTGGGTTGGTTTTATTGGTAACGTCGTGGCGGTGGTGGCAGCGGAGAGCAATAAAAGTGACACGCGGCAATCAGGGGTTGGGCTACGGATTGGTCTCATGTGAACGGGGTTAGTTTCTTCCTTTCTTCGTTTCTTCTTTGGAGCGCTCTTTCTCCATCAATCTTTCGAAAACCGCGACAAACGGTCACTTCGCGCCTTCTTCTCTTTGTTGCTGCGCTAGTCGCTTGTGAGCTTTGCAAGCTTTGCAGCCCGTCGACTGCTCCTTTGCTTGTAATCGTACGCGTGCGGGTGGATCGATCTTAACTGCCGGGGAGAGGAAAACATGGTGGAACAATTGACTGAGGAGCAAATAGCGGAGTTCAAGGAGGCGTTCAGTCTCTTTGACAAGGATGGCGATGGTATGTAGGGCATTTCTTACATGTTGCTGCAGCTTCTCTCGTGTCATTATCCAATAATCTTATAAAAAACCGCGAGGAAAAGGAACTATAGGTTTCTGGTTCTGTTGATCCCTGTTTTTTCTGTTTTTTTTCTGTGTTTGTTTTCCTTTTGGTCTTCTTTGCTAGCATTGTATCGTTTTCTTATACCCAGTAGTCTGTAGGGCAGTGTGCGGTAGAAGGTGGTAGTGGTTGTTGTGGTGCCGGGCTTTTTGAATATTTTTTTTCTTTAGCGCTTTCGACTTTACTTTAGGGAGCTGATCAATGATACCAGCAGTGAGAACTTCGCAGCTGCAAGTTTAAGGGGGTTCACGATGTTGTAGCAGATATTTTCTTTGTTTTCAATATTGTGCGACTGATATGTTTGTTGGAATGTGTACCATCTACGGGAGGTTGTGAAGATGACTTATTTCCTCTGCATTTTGGCTAGAGGTTCGTAATAGAAGGGCTTGAATCGTTGTGGAAACTTGTGGTTCGCTAGCACTGGATGATCTCTAATGTTTTAGAGTTTGACCTCTTGTTTGGAGTGAATAGATGAACTGTGCGTGCGTGGTCCGTGGATATCTTGAGGGGAATCATTGCCAAGTGTTAAAGTTTTCTTAGAAGTTTGAGAATTCACAAGGTTTGTAAAAATGAGATATTGGATTAATGAGTATTGCAGCTCTTGTGAAAGCAGCTTTTGTGAGCACAATGTTGGATATTACACTTTTTCTGGTACAGTGACAATGGCATTGAGAGTACAATGATTAATTTTTTGGTCCTTTTTTTTGTTGAATTTTATTGGCTCTGCCCTTCAGGGTAGAGACATTGTGATGCACCCAGAAATGAGCCAAAGTTTGGTATCCCTGCACTCTAGGGTCATGTGGAGTCCACTATAGAAGCATTTCTTGCATTACCAATGGATCCACTTGGACTTCACCATGCTAACCACCATATGTTTCCAATTTAGTATGTTGAATATTTATCATCCTTATGGATGTCATTGAAAGGGCAGAGCCACTATGCAACGAGCCACTTGTTTTACTTCTGTGCTCTGGTTTTGGTTGCCACTGATCCTTTTTTGCCTTGGTTACCTTTAGGTGTATGTTTCATGTTGACACTGCATCTGTCTTGTCTCGATCAAGAACAATAGGATATGGTTGTTGGCTTTTTTCCCTGCTGGGGAAGACCTTACAAGGGAGTTCTATCTCTACTTGTGCAGGATGTATCACAACAAAAGAACTGGGGACTGTAATGCGCTCTTTGGGGCAAAACCCCACAGAAGCAGAGCTCCAGGACATGATTAATGAAGTAGATGCAGATGGGAATGGGACCATTGACTTTGCAGAGTTTCTGAACCTGATGGCACGCAAGATGAAGGATACTGATTCAGAGGAAGAATTGAAAGAAGCATTTAGGGTTTTTGACAAAGATCAGAATGGCTTCATTTCAGCAGCAGAGCTTCGGCATGTTATGACAAACCTTGGGGAGAAGCTCACAGATGATGAAGTGGATGAAATGATACGAGAGGCTGACGTTGATGGAGATGGACAAATTAATTATGAAGAGTTTGTGAAAATGATGATGGTCAAGTAGCCAGCAGGCTCCTGCATTCTTTGCTGATTCCTGGGGTCAGAAAACCAACCCTGCTCCCACGGCCTTCTTGTTATCAGCCTGTTCCACATTAATTGTTCATCATGCTTGCTTCAAATGTATGAATGGCTTGGCCTATTGACCACTCTTTGTAACAGAATTCTGAAATTGTTGATGAAGCTCTGGACTCTTACCATGGTGTCCTACAGATTTTCTTACAGATGGTGTTGAGAAATTTTTGTGAATTCTGGTTGCAAAAGACTATTAGTGGTTCACAGCCTGCATAATTTTGAGTTCACATTCTGTTGACAAAATCTGCATTCTGACTTCCATTTTTAGCAGCTGCATGCATGATCAACAATTTCTCTGAGCCCATTACATTCTACTTCTGGTTTCTCAATTCTCATTAGAAACTCAATTCCAGTGTAACAATGAAACACAAACAAACACTAGCAATTGATTTACATCATTGAATTCCAAGCTGTGGTTACTTCTGTTACCAGTTTCTGGGTGCAAGAGTAGCTTGTGACAAAATATGATACAAAAGTTGTGTAATACACCAATAGAAACGCCTAAAGGAAAGAAACCTTGTTGGGCAAAGAAACCTTGTTCCAGGAAATTATTCTCTAAGCTGTTACAAAATCTTAAGCCCTACTGCAAAAACCCCACTGCAAAATCTCAGACTCCTTGGTTGAAATATAACAGCAGCTAGATACAAATGCTTCATCCAGATGCATCAACTTCCATGTTTGACAGAACTACCCAACTCCCTCCTATTGATGCATTTGGTTCTTTTGGCAGCATCCTCACCCCCAAAGCAAAATAGATGACAATTGTAAACTCAATTCTTCATGTAAAGAAGACATGCAAAAATTGTCCTCCAGATTACAGAATTCTGGAGCTCACTACCACCTTTATCCTGATGGAGATGAGAATTCTCCTCCAGATTGCTCTATGATACTCTAAAACAATGTATCTCGAGTTGTATATGATAACACAGGAGAGCTGTAATCAAGTCCATGTGACACAACCTGCAGCCATTTTCCCAACACAACTATAATAAGGCAGGAAATATTGTCCATGCAATCACTGAACTACATTTTCTGATTGATGGCATAACCAGTATTAGACCCCAGCTTTCAAGCACATATGTGGGAATGGAAGCAGAAAGGAGACAGGCAGCATATTGACTGATCAATTCACAACTTGCATTTCTCTTTAATTGAAATTTTCTCCCAACCTTCCAGGTTCATCTGAATGGCCACTTAAGCCATTTCTATCATTTAACAGCAGCAGCAGCAGCAGCAGCAGCAGCAAGAACTCATACCAGAGCACAAAAGGTGCAACATTGGTGTCCAGCCAACAACCAAGACAAGGCAAAAAACATACCATGGCGGTGAGTGAAGCATAGCGCTCCTGACATAAAAACAATGGCTTCCCTCTCTGCAATTCAATATCCTGCAATTCCAGATCATGACATGTTTAAAAAATAATAGCCTTGCAGAAGCTGGAATCTAATGTTCCTGATGGAAGGCCCATCTTGAAATTCTAAGGTCTTCCCCATGTCAGTGATTGTTTGCAAAGAACTACTAGCCATCAAGATGAGCTGCTCAAAACTCATTAGTTGTCAGGATCCATAGCAGCAGTTACCTCCTCTCCGAAGGCATCCAGGTAAGGTGAAGGCCACAAAGTTTGCCGCTCACATCGCTGTAAGAGAATATCTGTCCTCTGTCAAACAATATCACATAGAGTTACTAAGGGCAATGCTGTGTTGGACAATCACAGAATCCTCAAACATTCTGGTTTTGTTCTGGCCACACTGGCATCAGATTTACTAATACTAACCACTAGGAAATCCATAAGTGAGATTTTTGAGCAATTGACAGTTCAGCTCAGCACAACTCAGCAGTCATGCTGTCCAAGATCTTGACCTATCAGCAATTGATGTGACTTACACATCAACTGAACACCATCTGAAATTCCACAGTTTCTTTCAAGCATTGCATGAGCAAAAACTGAGCAGCATGGCATACCTCTAACATCAAGAATACACCAATGCCTGCCCCACATGTCATAGCATGCCTGTAACATTCACCTTGTCCATTTACACTGTGCAGGGGAACAACAGAACCTTCAGCATGTTAGTTTTTTGTCTAATATATGAACACTAGCAAAACACAAGCATGCTGAGAATCTAACATCATACAGCTCCACCAATAAGGGTCAGGTCTTAACCAATTTACTACAGTGGAAAGACAGCACAACAAGATCATAAGCCAACAACTCAGGTAGGACATCTGTCCAATATATGCAAGAGACTAATCATCAGTCCAATACCCAATTTTGGTTTTTATGAGCCATGCAATTCCTGGTTATGATTATACTTTGGTGGCCAAACAACCCATATACTCTTTGGCTATGTCTTTGAACTGGTAACACTGAAGTGATAGCAACCAAATGGTGAAGCAACCTGCAACAGAGACGTTGACTAACTGCACAGCAAAGAGCCCCACACAAGAGGCACAATGCTGGCTGCTCTGGTACATTGTTACACTGTGGGCATTGCTCCTTCACATACCTACACCATAGTCATTGATCATTTGTCAAATTGCACATCTCAAAATAAAAATATCTTGTATTGACTACATGTTCCTCAAGGGACTCACTCATGCTTGATTATCGAACCTGTCAAGAAAAGGTTAAGTTTAGCACAACTCTAACTTGCCCTTGTCAAAATGAACAACAAAAGTTAGCAAGTGACTTGTCAATCAATTTTGAGACAAAAATATGTACCGTTCCAAAAGATCCTGAAACAGATGTGGAAGCCGCATCATTTGGAAAGGTGCTGCAGTGGTCAGACGGGGAGGAATATGCATCCCTGAATCATTCTTCACATGCTGACACCAGCTTAACACAAGACCATGCACCTTGTCCTGTGCCAAGATTTCTGGTAAAGGGGGAATAGAAAAAGCACGCTCAAGTTGTTCCAACTCCTCCATCTCATGCAATATCTGACTCTCTGAATCTGAAGATAAAGAGCTAGCTCCAGGCAAATTCACATGTCCCTCAGAAAGCTCCCAAAGGTGGGCCCTGGCAACTGGGAGGACCTGTGTTGATCCAGACATCAGATTCTGTAGTAAACTGCATCTTCGGAGGTAACTCAGTGTCAATCGACGAACTAAAACCAATGGGGGCCCAGCAGGGATGTCCTCATTTAAGAAGGGTTGTGCCACCACAGTTCCGGCCACAGCTGTATGTACAGCCATCACAAAAGAGCGTGCTGATGGTGCCAATTCCACATCCAAATTTAATGATGTGCTGGCCTGTGCAATAACCTGAAGGACCTCCCAAAAAATCACAAAGTCATTTTGTTGTAAAGAATGCCTCACAAGTTAAAGCAAGAACAGCAGCCAGAGAAGTGCATGGTTTCTGAACAGCAAGCTCAACAACATAATGCAAGCACCCAAAAAAGGATTAAAACAAAAAAAATTTAACTGTTCCATACTCTAGGCTTCTAGTAGCAAGACCAAAGGAATGATAAGAGAATGGACCATACCTGAATCACACACACAAGATAAAAAAGGTGTACAAGTGCTGTGAATGGAGCACCATTTGCAGGCAATGGCAAAGGCAGGCAAAAAAGCAACCAAACAAATGAACTAAAAGGATCATGAACCAGCACTGGGTCCGCCAATCGCTTCCAGAACTGAACATCTGGTGAATCCTTTTCCTTCTCTAAGTACTGTGAAAGTGAAGAGAAATTGCCTGCCATAGCACAAGCATTAAGTCACACAAACTACCAAAGCACAGCCAGAATTATGTGAGGAATATGTGAGCTCAACATTGTTCTAGAACACCAGTGCTAAAGACTGTGCTGTAGCACTGGTCTGCAAGCAAATTTGATGACAAGAAAGTCTCATGCTCTTAGATGGCCAGCACCTTGTCCTACATATCCTGGACTTATGCAAAAAATTCTCACTCACATCAAAGCACCATACTGGAAATTTTGCAAGCAATGTGATAATAGAACTGCCAGCCTATAGAGCACAATTCCATCAACAGAACCAGTCAAGGTAGAGACAAGTAACAATAAACCCATTATCATGTGATATAAACAGACAAATGCAATTTCTACACAACTTAATAACATTACATAAGGACTCCTCACCAGGCAAGTTCTCTGCACAGATGTCTGTGGATATGCCATGGGCAATGGTGTCCATGAGCAATTGCATGCCCCTTGCCCGAAGAAGTACAGCCTGCCTGCTTTGACTTTGAGTGGCTTTGGCCACATGCAGCAACAGAGGCAAGACAGAACCCCTGGTGGCATCACCCACCTCACCTAATGCCACCAGGCCACTGGCTACCCCAACTCCAACTTTATGGCTGCGGGCAGCCAACTCTGCAGACATGAGTGAATAACAAAAAACATCCCATAGAAGTAAACCCTGGTATACACGACCATGAACTGTCTTGAAGTGGTCCTCCTCTTGGTAGAAAAGACCGAACAATTGCATTGTTAGGGCTTCAAGGACTCCCATAACAGAGTCAGGTAGCTGTGGATCAACCACCTTCCAGAACCCAGGATTGGACACCAACTCCTCTGCCTTAACCAGAAGATGCAAACCATGCTCCACCTGCAGAGCCCCCACATCTCCGCTTGTGCTGGCTCTAAATAGCTGGGGGATGCTTGGAGGCTTAAACAGGCTGTTTGATCCTCTATGCCCAGGCAATACTGGCAGAATTGAATTTGCAAGTCGCCGACAAACTGGGCATAGAAACTCCCCCTGAGAAACATGTTCAACAAATTAAACATCCTTATGATTGAGGCATCTGGAGTAGTACAACCGAAAAGTGCAAAACTATGACTAGATACAGCAAGAATGCAAAGTCACAAGTAAGATTGACCAACCCCATCTCAAAGGGACCTTCGATTCTCTTCTTTGTCTAGACCTCCAAACTGTTGCACATAATGACTCCATCTCTATGACCCCCATAAATTGTACCATATCTGGATCCACAATTTGCAAGCCATCAAAGAGAGCTGTGGACACTCCTGGCTCTAGTTGATCACAGATAAGGGGACTCACAAGTACATGGACTGGATATTAACTTGGACAAGACCATCTCAAAGACAATTTGCACTCTCTATTCTAGCTACAACTAACCGCATATTTGCAGCTCATCGAACATACCTTGGTTGGATCAGCAATTTCCACACCCTCAAACTCAGCCCTGCTGTAGTACCTGAATACCACAAAGTGGTGCAGTCACTAACACCATAGCAAACCAAGATACAAGTCAACAATAGGTGACAGGAAAGATGCAAAAAATCCTGAAGAGAGATTCACAGGATCTATTATCTTCACAATGCCTGCAAGTCCCCAAAGCATGCAACATCACTAAACACAGTAGTACAAATTCTTTGTGGTCCTCCATCCATCAGAAATATTCAACAGTCCCAAATACCTCCGGAGAAGTGATGAAAAGTAGCGGTCAAAGCACTCCTGATGAACAGCATGCCCGCAAGATGACAGATAGACACCAATTGTGTCACTCACTCCATTCACATGTGATGCAGTGGTGTCAGGAATAGATTGGGAAGTATGGGCAGGGATCCCCCTGGCATCTGCTGGGCCTGCCTCTCCTCCTGGTTCAGCATCTCCCTGCCATGGAGACTCACTGCCAACTTGTTGCTGCATTTCCAAATGAATGTGTGACACAGCTGTCACATACTCACCCAACACAGTTACAACAGCAGAACCCTTGCTTTTACTGCTCTCTTCTTGCTCCCCCTCACCTTGGCTGTCCTCCCACCAGTTCACAATTGAGCCAACTGTCACAACAGAGAAGCCTCAGACCAGTCACTTTTGATCTCCCCAGAAGCATTTGCCTCCCTGTCAACTTCTGAACCTTTCTACCATAGACAGTAAAACAAACACCACAGTACTTCACAAAATAGATTGCATGGGCAGAGACACAACACAAACCTTTGGTGACTCTGGACTCAATATCATGCTCCACTTCTGTAATTTCAGAGCTGGACTTGGTTTCTGCAGGATGCCCCACTGCTGCTACACTTGGGGTGGCTTCAGGAACCCATCCAACTGTGTCCTGAATGCCCGGTGGAGGCCCATCATGGTTGAACTCTAAAATGATGTCCTCACCTTCTTGGAGGTTTGTTGGAGTAGCATTTCCTGAAGCATCCTGGATCCAGTGCCATGGTTCATCTGTGATGTTCATTTCTCCTTCTTCCCCAGTCCCATCTGCAGTAATAGTCCCCAGTGCTTCACCCTCTCTTTCCATAAGTGTTGGCACTGAGCTTCGCTCCCATGATGGGGTGGATTTCTCAGCAATATTAAGCAGTTTTGATTTCTGTGGAACAGGAGATAATCATCAGCTGATTGGGCATGCAATTGTTACCCTACTAGTCATCACAGTAGTGCTATGTTGGCTATAAGTCCAAAACAGACTTGGAACTTAGGTTCAGACTCAGAGTGCCACACAGAAATCATGACCTAGACAAATGAAATCAACTTGCTTGCAGTATTCTGCAGAGTGTCACACAAACAGATGCCAGAAAAATTTTCAAATGAATATTAACATGTGTCAGACACCATGGAGATCAATCAACGAAAGCCCACTAACATTCCAAGCTTGGCCCACATCAATGCAACAGAAATACCTGCACAAGGATCAAGAAACATATTGGGCTTGTAGATGCTGAGTCATGGCAAAGTGCACACGCAATTGAAGGAGAGTCTTCAGATGTCAATTCTACTCCAGAATCTTTTGGAAATTTTGCATCGTCCTCTTTCTCTCGACAACTGCTATCACCTGTTGGCTGATAACTGGCAACAAATTTCTCCTGTGCAGCTTTCATTTTTGCCTGCAAACCAGTTATCAAGAGGATTAAGCCCCAAGCTTCCACTTGGGTCACCTGCATGAACAGGCTTCAGAATCGCAAAGAGGTTGCAACAATTCTGCAAGCCTCTCAGTTCAGTTCATGTAGCCACTATCAACCCTCAAGCTTCAGCAATTGTTTTGTTTCTTCCTAAGTGATTTTGCATTCCCCTGGTCTGCATGTGGACCATTATCACACTTGCAATTCACAATCTATTAACCTTAATTTCTACAGCTGCTCTTGACACAACAAGCATCTATTTTGGTGAGACCACTGCAATCAACATATCAGATCCACCAGACACAGATTCAATATCACCTTCTAAAGTGGAAACACACCATAACAGCAGCCTGACGTTCTCGAGCAATTGCTTGCCGTTTCTCCATATCCATGATTGAAGACTGATCCTTAGTCTCAGAGTTACCAGTCGTGGAAGTTCCACTAGACAAAGGCATGCAGATGATTTCTGGAGCAAGAGACTCAATTTCATACATGCATTCTCTGCTCAATTGAGCAAACTTTCCCAGCAACCTTGTAATCAAGTCTGCAACATTGTAACTTCCAGCCTCACCTGCAATGAGATGTGAGGCACTCCCCTTACTGAACTTGCACAGGACTAAAACCAGCAGAGACAGCAAACTCTGCTGCTCAGGCATTATCATACCATCTGCCGACTGCACACAAACTCTCTCAATAGCACGCACAAGAAGTGGTGGATTCTCCTGTACATTCCAACTCTGTCCTCTGAGGAGAGGTGATGAAGATCTGCAACCAGTTGAGGGAAGCCCAACAGAGGATGCTCCTGGTTCAGATGTCTCTACAACAGGGCTGCTCACTTCCACCTTGTTTTGAGCTGCTGAACACACATCCAAAGCTAAAGCCAGCAAGTGGAGTGCTGTGAATAGCAATCCTTGTGGTGCCTTCGAGTTTGACGGGTCTTCAGAATAAGTAGCATGAAAGAACACAGAGCGCAAAATATCATGAACTCTTCCAGAGATCACAAGTCGTCCCATCTCCTGCAGCTGCACAAATGGCTGTTTCCAACGAGGCAGTTGTAGAAATATGGCCGGAGCCTTGCATGCTTGCAAGTAACGCTCCTCTGCAGATTGCAGCTCATGTGGGCTCCACACTGGATGATAAAGATCCAGCTCTTGCCAGCACTCTTCTCGCAACACATACTTCCCCTGTTCACAACATCAGAGGATAGCTTGGTACACTCCAGATCTACTTCATCAATAGGTAAAAGAGTACTTATCACCCAAGAAGCAAACAAACTTTCATGGAGTTCATAGCAAACTCTGTCCAGGAAAGTTGTCTTATGTGCTAACAGACAAACTGATTCCATACAATGTATTCAAGTGCCATATGCAAATACATTAACAAACCTGTTGTATGCCAGAAGGATTACAGAATTTTGCTACAGCATCCAAACACTCTTGCACTTCCTTGCTGTCTTGCAGACGTGGAGGGAGAGCCTTCAGCAATGCACTGTGGGTTGAATCCCCAACAGCCAACCTCTGCACCAACTCCCGCCGTAAAGCCTCTACCATGGTCAATCCACAAAATCCCCGCTCTGAAACCAATCGTATGAGCAGTGCTAGAAACTCTTGTGCTAATATGGGCTCATACCTGCACCCCCCAAAGTACCCCCAATGCACTTTACTCCTTGCAATCTGTTGCAAACTTGCACTTCACATTCTAAGGTGCAAAACAATGGCCCTTGAGAATGATTGCAGTTAGATATGCCATACTCATTAGGACACTGAAGGACAAGACTGAAGTAGTCTGTCAGTCCAAAACGTGCTTGAATTCGCTCCACAAATTCTTCTGGAGGTGCCATGACTGAACAACATTGTAGAAGAAACAAATCAAGCTCCAGACTGTCTTCACACCTGCCATCAACAACAATTCCATGCCATATGGATGATGTTATATATGTCAAGACACATTCATATTCTTGGATTCTATAGTCTTCCTCTTTCTCTGACCTGAAGGTTTGATAAGCTTACTTTTCATAACAATAGAAGGCACCCAGAGTACCCACCAGTGCACATTGTGGTACAGATCACAGAGGACACTGGCAGTGTAGCCATTGTGATGCCACATACCAGCCAACACCTGGGCACACAAAACTTGCAGACGCAAAGGATGCTCCATCAACACTGCAGCAAAACCTGGCACTTGATATTGTGTTGGAAACAGCTCTGCTAAAAGTCTCCCACCTTCTAGGAAGCCACTGTTGGCTGCAGATGATCCTTCTCTGACAAGAAACCCATCTGATTCGGAAGAATAAAGTTCAAGTGCCTTGTGAAGCAGCAGTCCAAGCATACGGTGCAATGGAACATGGTAAGATACCTCTTGCTTGCTCACATCATAATCAACTGCAGGCCATTCATTATCTTCAAACAGCTGCCCTACTCCAGCCCAAGAAACATCTGTGTCCAAGCCCATCCACCACTCTGGTCGGGCACTCTTCCCAACCAAAACTCCTTTGCCCACCCCAGGGTGCAACACATCAACATCCATATCTGCAGCCTGGTTTGCACTGGCAGCAGGTGCTACAGGAACCAAGAAATGCCTGCCACCTTGCAGCCATTGTTGTATTGTTCTCCCTCTTCCTTGAGCAACCCTCTCTGCTTCACTGTCAGTAGGCTCCACAACTCCTTGGTTCAATCCTCTACCCCACCACCACAACCCCCCTCGTAACCCTCGCCTGTGACCAATGTCAATACCCTTGTGCCCTGATTTGACTATCCCCCTTGACACATCCAAAGCTAGCCAGCTGTCCAGGACTTGTGTACATTCAGAAATGAGCCATGTTAATGGTGCAGACATTGTCATCCCCATTGTGGACCCTACAGTGGCCTCCCTTTTCTCTCCCACCTTTGCACTTGCCTCACTGGGAGGGCTTACATCCACCACAGAAGTCACATTATACATCTCCACATCCAAGGCAGGCCCACCACTGGTGCTACAAGCAACGGCTGCTGCTTCCCCACCATGGCAACCCACTTTAGCAGGCCTCCTAACGTCAAGGTCACTGATTGATTTTTCACAACCAGTTTTGCCTAAGTCATTCTCAGGCTTATGTTCAGGTATATTATTGAGTCTCACCTCCCCATTGCCTGATGCAGCTGCTCCTGCAACAAAAAGGGGATGAACAGTAGCCATCCGCACCTCTAAGAAATAAGCTGACCTCCAATCTTCATCCTCTTCTTCCACATGGATGTTTGTAATTCTCTGCTGTGGATACATGCCTTGCACAAATGCAAGCAAGTGAAGCCAAGCCCTTGCCAGCTCTTGGCGTTCCTGTGCAATATACTGAGCCACTTCCAAATGGCTCATCACATATCGAATGTCTTCAATCACTCTAAAGTAAAGCTGATTCACAACTGGGCCCTTACTCACCTGTCACAAGAACACAGACCAAGACATAGGCTCTTCATCTGCAGACGAAAAAGATCAAACAATAGTCTTTGATGCAAACAGTTCACCAGTAGATCAAAGTTCCTAACCATCACAGCTACTATTCTCCATGCCAAGAGGGCTGCTCTATAGACTTTCAGAAACAAAATTCCCTGATTGCAGTTACTATGATCATCTGATGTCATTCAAAGGCGCTACAACAGTGAATACAGAGACTAGACAGCCATGCATGTACTACTTTTCAATAACATACCATGAGTCGGCCATCCTCTCCAATGCAGGAGCAGAAAAACTCTTGTAAGGTCTCAAGAAGCATGTCCAAAAGCCCTGACTCCATCACCAGCTTGAGTGTGAGGGTGGGAACTGTGAAAATCTGTACAGAGAAGCTGTAAAGTGTGCGTGCATTCTCACGTGCTCTTGCAGTCTCTTCTGACACCAAATCACGCAAAAACTTCGGATAGTATGATATAAATATCTCTGCAAATGCATGTTTGAAATTGCCATCCCCCAGGAGCTTGTACAAAAGCTCATGCAAGGATGTAACAAGTGCCTTTGGCAAGAAGTACTCTGTCCTCATTAATATATCCAGAATACCTACACTCTTTTTTCCCATCACCTCTGCAGTGAAGGCCAGCATGCTTTCACTGCATTTGCAAAAATCAAGGAGCATATCAATGCAAGCCACTGAAAGCTGGGATGCCAACTTCTCCTCTTTTGTCTGAAGGCTCCACTTCTTGGGCTTTCCCTCTACTACAAGATCTGCAGCTAACAGTTGCAACCTCCAGCATGATAGGATGGCTTCCAGCACAGGGGTGGCTGTTGCTACAACAGATGGAGACAGGGATGTCCCCTGTCCAGGACCACAGTGTCGGGAGCAGAATCCAGACTGCTTCCATGCTGTAATATCCCCACAGTCACAACAACCTCCACCTGTACGAATCATTGAATAGTCATGGGTTGAATGATTGCCATGCTGGAAGCAAGGAACACAAATAGCACAGGTGGGATCAAGCTCGCATGTGCGGCACCGATAGGCTATGTAATGGCTCCCCCAGACTGCCCCACAGACTCCTCTAGCACCACCATTCTGCTGACCTGCATCTGCCAGTACTGCCTGTGGCTCCCCCTGAAACATTGCCCACTGCACCCACTTGAGTGCATCCTGACACTGATTCTGGAATTCCTTTCCCAAACCAGGCCATTGATCCTGATCAGCTCCATCTGGTTTATCAGGTGGTATGTCATCAACTCCTGGTAACAAAGCAGCAACAACTGCTGGCAGTTGCAGCCTATGCTCCTTTACATACAGTGCAACCCCTGCCTGACCTCTCTCCAAATATTTGGGAGGCAAGCCACACTTGATTAGCCTCTGCAAACACACACCACCATCAAAGAATCCTATGTCAATTCCATGAACACATATAACTACAAACATTTCCTCCTTTATGAAACAGGAAATGCTTCCCTACGACTCCACCTTCCAAAAATAGGACTACAAATTCACATATCAACCATACCATCTCATCCACGGATGCTGATATGTGCAATTCACATTGATCTTCATAAGTCTCACCGCCTTCAATAATACACATATCAAGACTGGACTTCCAAATTTGCAGACGTTGCAACACGTAATTGAATTTCATGTCACTCGTGATATCTCACTAAGTAGCAACAGAATCCAACCACAAGAGATCCTTCCAATATAGAAACGGAAAAATAGCAAATTACAGAATGCAGGTCTTTTCCCTTCTTCTGTTTTGCAAAACTCGTATAGGTTGGTCCTATCTATCTTTCCACACCTCTTAACGGATTCTCACTAGCAACGAATGAAGAAAATTCCCGTACCAAAGGGAGACACAAAGCTCCAGAGGCGAAATTCGCAGCAAGAAATCGACACAGACACGTACATACTTGAATTATTATAGCGTCTGAGGACGTGGAAGGGATCCCGGTAGGAGTAGCCCCCATGATGTTGCTGCTGGCGGACGCACTTCCCGTGGTCGACGTCGGATGCCTCTCACTTCATCGTCCCAACCTTCGTCCCCTCTCGCACCTATCTTCCTGCTCCTCCCCGAAATTCCCCCACGCGCCTCCCGAATACTTACTCTCATGCACTACTCTGCATAACCAATCCGCTACACAGGTGCAATCTCTTCTCGCCTTCCGGCTTCTTTGCCTCTCTCTCTCTCTCGCGGGCGCCGTCGCTCGCATCGTCGTCACAGAACGGGCCAATAGCAAGTCCGCCGCGACGGGAAAGACACAGAGAAAGAAAGAGAAAAGAGCATAGGTACACAATTTTCATGTCTGCCCGTTCAACTGGACCCCACCTAGCTACCCGTCAGTGTTTTTTTAAGGGATTTCTAATGTAGCCGAAGTGGCGACAATCCATAGGATGCTGTAGAAAAAATGGCGATCATCCCGAAGAAGATTTAGCCAAATCCGGCTATAAACCAGACATTAAGTACAAATATTTTAATCAACCTTCTATATTGATGGCTACACCCTGAAAACCAACTATCAAATAATGCTAATTCCTACACTTTTTTTTTCTCAATTTTGGTGATTGAAACCCTCCAAAATCACTTCATATTTCAATTTTTAATTTTTAATTTTTAATTTCGTTTTCATAAGAAATTTCGCCAGTAAAGCAAGGCGTGTGTCACACAATGTGGCCTTGCCATTTACATTAAAAAGTATCTTAAGGCAAAAGAAGAATTAAGGAAACTCAAATATGTCACCAGCAAAAATATAATCTTCAAAAAAATCCTCTAAAAGGAACCAAAATGCTTCAAGCTATTATAACTCTGTAACTAATTTCAACACAAGCCAAAATATCATCTTTTATATAAAAATAGACCTTAACATTTATTTGAGAGAGCCTATGATTAAGGGTATATATCACCATGGATTTGACTTGTGTTATAGTTTCAATTCATTGAAACCAATGGAATAAAATATATCCATGGTGATCTATAAATGCAGGGGTATGTTTCTAAAATGATTATGTTTAAGTCTTTTATTAGCATGAAAATGGCCATATGCGAAATATGAATCATAACAAGGTGGTTATGCAAAAAAATGCATCTAAGTACATTCAAGTGAACTCCAATAGATAGATCTCATATATTGATCTCCAAATAAAGATTTAGATTGAAAATAAGAAAAATGAAAAATGATAATAGGATAGTATATGAGGTCCAATTACAAAAAACTCTTTTCTCGCAATCACTTGCAAATCTTACGGCTTGTGTTCAAATTCATTCTCCAATATTTCAATCAGATCAACTTCTAAGTCTACAAACTCATCCATTGTGTGAGGCTGCATATGAATTCATACAATCACAATGAGTATCACATCTTAGCATGATATGCAAAAAAATACATAACCAAGCCTAATCTAAATCTACCATAATGCAATATCCTTTTCCATAACCAAGTCCAATCTAAATCTACCATAATGCAATATATCCTTTTCCATAACCCAAGTCTAATCTAAATCTACCATAACGCAATATATGCTTTTCCATAACCAAGTCTAATCGTCCAATCTACCAAAAGATTGTAACACTTTTCAATTATGAATATATTTACCATAAACATTCATAAACATTGTCGGTTATCACAACTTTCCCAATCATCAATTATCCATAAATTTCAGTTACTAGATTTTACCATTATTTGCAATTATTTTTCAGGTTATAAATCAGACAAATTAGTAACAAGCTGTTGTAGCCGGATAAGTTTATAACTGCCCAACACCTGGTGTAACTTGTCAGCTATACATTTCTTTTCTTTTCTTTTCTTTTCTTCTGTCCTGACCCCAAACCCCCCAATGGGCCCCTCTACTTTTTGTTTCATCTTTTTCTTATCTCCCTGGCTCGCAAGACCTAGTCTTGGATGCCAGATTTTTCTTCTTTTAACATTCTTCTCTTTTCATTTAGGTTCTGGGACCCGAAAATTCCAGTTTTATATTTTATAGCAGGGTCCAGCTTGCTCAGCTACACAGAGTTCATGACAATTGGAAAGTGAAGGAACCTTCTTAGATCTGTAATTTTTTATTTTTTATTTGTTTTCTTTTTTTGGGTTTTATTGACAGGATCCCTTCTTAGGCAAGATGCATGTCCGACTGGAAGTGTGGGAACCTTTTTGAACTGTGGAATGGGCGGCCTGTTCCACCTAGGAATGTGGCCAGTCAGATGCGAAAAGCTTGTCATTCCATTGGGTGATAACAGGTTTGACAAAGGCTTGTTCTACATCGTTATTGGTAGTAGTTCCCATTGTGGATTTTTCACGCATATGTATCATCCCTCATTGTTAATGCTTTCTAAAATGTCAATTGACTACGGCAACAAACTGCTGAATAACTAAATAAATTTTAAATCTTAACTTCGGCACTTGATTTTTTAATTCTGAAATTTTCAGCAAGTAATGATTATAAATAATAATAAACATAATAGTTTTTAAGTTTGTGGGATTGTTTAGTCTGCCTAGGCTGTCTCAGTCTAGTGCTTGAACTTTAATGTCTTCAGTTCAAACCTGGCGGTTCTAAACTTGCAGATATTTTAATTTTATGGCAATTTCAGCACAAGTAACAAATAATTTTTCAAAAATTCAGCAAAAAAAATAAAATAAAAATTTATGCTGAAATTGTTCGGGTACTAAGGTATATTAAAACTGGAAACAACAGTTGTTTGCTTGTCCCACCTAGGAAAACAGCTAAAATATTGTTGGAATAGGATAGGCCAACAATAGGACAGCACAACTTGTTACATGTGAGGTGGTTGCAACAAGTTATATATGAGGGAAGCTCGCACCAATGAACTATGTCCAAAACCCAATGTAAGAACCAGCCAAAATTTGGAGAGATATGAGAGCACCGACAAATTTTAAGTGTAGGGTAAGGACCAAGAAGGGGGCCATAAGTTCCCAAAAAGAGGGCCTGGCACAAGGTGGGACTCTCAGCCACATACTCACATGCTGAAGGTCCTTACTAATGTTGTGAGAATACTTGGTTTGTTTTAGATTAAAAATCGAAAGTTCAAGTTATTGTGACTTGGACCCAAGTTGACATCCTTTGGACAGAATTGGTGTGATGAAAAGTGAAGTAAAGATGAAACCCTAAAGCAATGGCAAAACGTCATCAACTGTCGAAGTTAAAACATGACAAATTGTTGATAGTTGATGGCAATGGGCGAGGGAAGTGCAATGGTTTTTTGTTTGTTTTGTTTTTATATTTCTTTTGTTGCAGGTTAATGCATGGCAGCTTGATTTGTGTTAAAACAACATTCGGCATTTGATGTTTGGCTATTGTTCTTCATTGTAAAGGGAGTCCAACAATGGCTAGCTAGTTTTGGAGGATGCAAGTGATGAGTTTTTGGATTGCACCTATTTGAAGAACAACATAATTTTTTTGAAGGCAATTAAGCACCAGATTCTAGGTTGCATTGTTTTAGAAGCTTAGAAAATATTTCATGTGTTTTTGCAAAATGAAAGTGGAGGAAAAATGTTTCATTGTGTCCACGTCTTTTTTCTTAAAAGCATTTGATATTCATTGCACATGTCCTTCAACAGAGAAAATGCAAGTTTAATAGTAGAAGGTAGGGGTCAATTCAAGGATATGATGACAGGTTTTAAGAGTTTCAAAAGCAATCCCTATTGCAAATTGTGGGGTTGTTGTTAATGTTATTGTTGCCCATAATTTGTGTGTGTGGGTTTGTGTTGTTGGGAGAAAGAATACCCATGTGTTTCGAAGCTCCAAGGTTGAAAATGTTTTGGAAAAAATTCAATCTCGAAAAATATGTATGGGAATCCAAGACATTCCATATTTGTAAAACCTCCAGAGCAAATTGTCAAAACATGGAGTACGCCTAAATATTATTGTGGGGACAACAATATCAAAACAAGAGGAGAAAGTTATTTCATTATTGAGTTCTTGCATTATGTGTTGTTTTGTGGCTATTTAAGTCATTTGTAATGTGTTTTTGTCCAGAATCTACTATGGGATTGTGTTCATTAGGGATGGGAGTATCTATTTTAGTTTTTTGTGAATTTGCTTTCAAAAGGACTAGTTGAGCTTGAGAAAATGGGATCGAAGTGCTCTAATCCTTGATGACCTATAGTCTTAGTTGAATAGGAGTTCCATAGTTCAGTCAATTTGGTAACCTTTTGTTTCACATCATAATGTAGTAATTTCCTTGAAGATGTAATTTGAATTGTTCACTTGTAAGACTAAGGTGGGTTTTTTTATCCCCATTTCTGTTCGTTACACCAACGCAAGAATTGACGTGTGAAATTAATCTTTTGCTAGATTTAGAATTGAAACTTGAACTATGAAAATACATTTTTGAAAAGAAGGTGAAAATCTTTAGTAAGAAAAATGAATTTTTTGAAAAGTTAGTAAGTAGGTTAAATTTTATAGATAACTATTAATGTAATTAGTTGTTGAACCTACATAAAGTCTTGTCTTAATTTAGTGTAAAAACTATATGTTCATACACTCTTTAGCATTGGGGAGTGTGTAATGTGTTCATGGAACCAAAACCAGCTTTTGAATCAAGTTCAAAGGTTCTTGAATTTGTAAAAATGTGTTACAATTAGAATTAAAGGGTTTAGAAATTGGAAGAACTAAATTCCAAACCCCACCCAAAGAACTTTTGAATCAATTTTTTAATATCAAAACCAAAGTTAGAAGTTTTCTTTGAAAAATAAAAACCACACAACATTGGTCCTTACTAATGTGAAAATTTAATAGAATTTCATTTTTAAAGTGATGATTGTGACTGAATTTCAAAAATGAAGAAGAACTTTACATGTAAAGTGGCTTTTTTATTATTGAATTTACCAAATAAACCTAGTCGACATGCAATAATGGGATTATGGGAGGAAATGGAACTAAATGAAGGGCTTATGTGAATGGAGACTTAACAAATGTAAATGAATATGGAATAGAGAAGTTGAATGGAAAGAACAACAAGAAAAGGAACAATTGATAGATATCTCTAATGAAGTTTTCTTTTTTTTAATGTTTATGTGTTCAGCTTGATTTTTGTTGTGCATTAATGGTGATAGCTAATGTGTGGTGTTGAATGTGAGGGAGTTATGTTTAAATTAATATTAAACCCTAAATTTAAATTTGCACATTATTTTTTTACTTCTTTTCTCAAGGTTTTTTTTTTGTAATTCATGATGATATTGTTCAAGCATTGGATACTTTTCTCTCTTTTCTTATTTCTTTTAGTGCCACATCTTGACTACTCTTGTTTGTGTTATGTAAAAACAAGGAGACAGGTGACAAGGTTATTAAGAACATCAAAATCAAAGCTAGAAACCTAATTGTGTCATTGGATGTCAATTTTGTAACTCATTTGAGCTAGAGTTATGTAGTTAGTAAGACCCAATTAAACTAGCATATGTACTAAAATCAAAAGTTTTCAATCACATTAAGAATATGATCGAACCAAAATCAAATGTTCTAATAATAATCCAAAATTAACCAACACTAATATTGATCCTTGCATAATTATTGGACAGATACAACTTGAAGAGGAAAGAAATTGTTGTTTACTATTAAAAAGACAATTGTTGTAAGTTCTTGCTTACCTTTTATGCCAAATATTTCAATCTTGTTTGACTTTTTTGTTTTGCTATGTTTTCTCTTGAACATGAGGTATCAAATGTATCCTCGAGTAGTTTGTATCAATAAGACAATATGATCTAAATTATTGTGAATGTTTGATTTGTTTTGATAAGAAGATAAATTGGAATGTTTTAGGTCTTGGCAAGATAAGCTACATGCCAAGGAGTTGTTTTATTTAGCAAATTTGATTACAATTTATTTACAATTATAGTACCAACCTTCAAACTTCAATGCATGTGAATTTTTAAAAACTAAAATGTCCATTGGTGACCTTCAATCCTTTTTTAGGTGTGTTGTGGATCATGTGGAAAATCAGGGAATCTATCATCCTTTAGAATTTGGGCAATACAAAGTGTGTTGCTAATGGTGGTTTTTTTATCTTTATTTTTGTAACATGCTTGTAAATGTGTTTCATAATAACACATGAAAATTGTCAAGGATAGGTTAGTGTTATCTACATCTAATATATGAGGTGTTAAGGACATGGTGATTTTAGGAACATTCAACTTCTTTAGTTCAAGCTACAATGCTTACAAAAGTTGAAGCAAATGCACCATCATGATTCAAATCAAAAAAAAAAAAGCACTCTAACATAATGCACAATGCCAAAATGTTTTATCCACAACAACACAATATGAAGAGGTTTTTTTTAATGTATTTTAAAAATGTGTTATAAAGCATAATAACCCATGTTCCTTTTAGAAAATGAAATGCCCCACCAAATGTTTTACTCATGTGATACCCACCAAATATGAGTTGGTACCACATTTGAAAACAATTTTTAAAATCCAAACATGGTCTTTATGCAAGTGGTAAAGCCTTAGTAGTTGTGGGCTTGCTTGAAATTGGGCTTGTGCTTGGCTCACATGGGCCCTTATTTCATTAAAGCCTGTGGCCTCAAGCTTTAATTTACACCAAAAAAAATAAAAATTATTGTGCAACTTGTATTGATTCTATGATCTAGCCCTAAAAACATGTCTACAACAAGTGGGTAATGCTCAAACCCTTGTCATCAAATCTCTATGATGTGGAGGAAGGTCTTGATGTAGGTGTATGGTAGCGTTTTGTTTGCTAGCATAATTTCACGAAAAGAAAAAAAGAAAAAAAAGAAAAGAAATCACAAATTTAAATGATTTTGGAGATTTTCCATTGCTAGAAATGAAGGGAAAAAAAAAGAAAAAATCACCAAATTTCTGCATATGATTCTCAATGTGTAATCATGAATACAGAAAGTTGATTAAAGATTTGTACTCTACATGTGGTTAATAGCCAAATTTGGCCAAATCTTCTTAAAGTCATTGACATTTAAGCTAAAATAAAAATTCCTAGAAAAAAAACATTGACACTTGGTGAAAGGTGTAAGTATAGGATCCAATCTCGTTAACTAATTTTGTTGAACAAAACAATCCCTTTTTAGTGAAAATGTGGCTATGGGAGTGACATGATTACGTAAGGACCATGAAAATGTGGTTTTAGGCTATTTACCATCATCTCTTTCCAATCAAATCCTTTGGACTGGGGGCACAATATCTTATTATGGTGAAAATGTGCAATAATTAGCCAAAATAAAATGATTGGTATGAGGGAAAACCTTCATTGAGTCTGGCGAAAGGGAAGAAATAACCTTAGGCTAAACATTTTGTAGGTACCAATTTGGAAGGTACCTTGTACACTAATGCTAGGGTTGGACCCATTCACACATGAGTGAGGGGGCTTCTCACTAATTACTGTTCTTTCTCATTAGGTTTTGCTCCTTCTCACTAATGACTTTGGTATCTGGTCACTAGGCATTGTTTTTTTTTTATTCCCTTTAAATTTTCCATGTTTCTTGAAAAGTGGCCATCAGCCACAAGAGGATTTAGCCAAATTTGGCTACAAGACAAATAGAGACGTAGAAAATTTAGAAATCTTATTCCATGTTGACAGGACCTACTAGCTAAATATGAAATTTTCAAAAATAAAAGAGCTAAAAATTTGCCCAAATCCCCCAAAAATCTTGGTGATTTCCAAACTTTTTTCCTAAAAATGTGATGATTTCTTTGAATTTTTCTAAAAAGTTCCCTTGACCATGTTGCTTGGGATTTTTTTTCAAATAGCAAAATGACAAATTTTCGCCACAAAAAAAAATTACTAGGTTAAATAAATTCATTTATAGGCTGTGATGGTGGGTAAACCTTTTGCGTTATATAGCAATTTGGAAGGTACTAAGTTACCTTCTAGACTAATTCGGCGGGGTGGACCCCTTCATGTTCCCAAGATTTGGCTTCTTCTTCTTCTTCCTCTTTCCTTTTTTTTCCTCTTTCTTTTTATAGCTTTTTAATTCCTTTTTTTTAAAAAATTGAGGACGAGGCTTTAAGGACACTGACAAAAAAAAACTGCCTTGTGGTGAGGCCACGTCGCTTTCTTGAGTTGTTCGTGATGATAGTGCAAGTTTTGGGATCCGGCGTACACTTCTTAACTCACTTGCACTTGACATCCGAATGTAAATTTTTTTGGTTGGATTGTGATTATAAACTTTACATTTGGCATTTGATTTTTGTTAATAACTATCCGTTTCAGATTTTGTTTGGGCAAATGTTTGCATTTTCGGACCTGAAAAATATAATTTTCACACACACACACACACACAAAGGATTTTTTAGGGGAAAAAAAAATTGGCCCTGATTTGTCATCATTCTTAAATTTCTTTATTTTCCAATACCCACTCAACAGTGGTTGACACTAGTGATTTTTTGGGGGCAAATTTTGTCGTTTTTGGGGGAAAACCAAATTGGGGAATTTTTGGATAAACGTGTTTTTCTAATATAAATTTCAACTATTTTTTCTTTTTTCTTTTTTGAAAACTTCACCAACTTTTTTGGATACAATAATACCTTGACAACTTCCATACATGTCTGTTGAATAATTAATTAATTTTGAGATATTTATTTTGAAAAATTGAAATATTCTTCAAGATTCAATATTTTACTTCAAATTTTTTTTTTCCTTTGAAATGTTTTTTGGAAAAATTTCAAGATTTCTAAAAAGGATAGAATTAGTGGGAAGCTACAAGGTATCACAAAATTGAGGAAAAAAAAAAAGAAAAAGACCCATGGCTCACACCAAAATGTAAGTTAATAAAAATGCCATCTATCCATCCTCCAGCCTCCTCCCACCAACGGAGGAGGGCCCCGCTTGGCCGATTCCTCACTAGTGGCTCGTTTAAGTAACTATTTGAGAAGAAGGTCTCTCTTTCGGTGGCCTTTGCGTGGTCTCTTGGTACCTCGGCCACAGGACAGCATTTTCTTGTGTGTATCTTTGGATTTTATGAGCTTTTCGTGTGTGAGGGTGTAACGCGTGTTTTTTCTTTTGTTGCGAGTCGCAGTGCGGAAGAGTTGCTGTTGGTCTTGGGGGCGGGGGTTGTGGCATTGCGAAGGAGAGAGAGAGAGAGAGAGAGAGAGAGAGAGGGAGAACACTGTGTGGGAGAAGGGGTTGAGGGGCGTGTGTGTTGAGGATAGTTACATACATACATATATATCCTCCAGGTGGATTTTGGGGTGGGGACCCTTGGGGTGGTGAAGGGTCGCCTGTGTGCCGGCTTTGCTTGTTGTGCGGGGGCAGTAGTTGCGCCATGTCGTCTCCGAGCAAGCGACGAGAAATGGACGTCATGAAGTTGTGAGATTTCTCTCGCCTTTAGTCTGTTTTTTTTTTTTTTTTTTTTTTTTTTTGGTTTTTTTCTCCCCCTATAAGAAACCCCCCTTTTTTATATGATATTCATTTTTACAATAT
>Ga0116227_10002442_pt1 | contig 42325 bp, 25 predicted proteins | sample S1TSphgellanicum_FD_89693 | JGI IMG/M metagenome (GOLD analysis project Ga0116227, IMG submission 89693) | Host-associated microbial communities from peat moss isolated from Minnesota, USA - S1T2_Fb - Sphagnum magellanicum MG | ecosystem: Host-associated > Plants > Peat moss > Unclassified... | reverse complement strand
TCAAAACATTCTTGGTGCGCGAATGTTTACCAATTTTCACTGGTTGATCTATAAAATTCGTTAAAATTCTTGCTTCTTTGGGCTTCCATAACATTCTCGCACCAAGAATGTCATAACTATGCATTCACAATAAGATGGATCATTCCAAGATTGCCATCCCAAGGCTTGAGGTGAAAAACAAAATGATGGCAAGTTTGGGTCAACTACTAGTTACACTAACGGGAATGTAAACTCATGGGCATGGAGATGAAGCCTACATTCAATACTCAAATGAATTATGGCGTAATGACCTTAATTTCACCATTGGTTCACTATTGCACCTTCTAAGAACCTTGGAAAAGGAGCTAGTTTGTGAGTCACAAAAGTTGTTAGAAAAGGACTTTCAGAATGAATTCTTTTCACTCCTAATGTGAAGGAAGTCTTGATGCATGAAGGCATTGAAGCCCCAAAACAATTTGTTGGTGCAAAACCTTTGCCATGGAAATTGTTGGTTTAAATGGACAATTGTGTGAAAGCCAACAAAAATAGATACTTATTGGCATTTTTTTCACTCTTAATTGCAAGGGATGTCTTTGAGGAGGTGCAGTTGGGTTTCCTTGTTGTGGGGCACACACATGAGGACATTGATGGGTGTTTTGGCTACTTGTCAAAGAAATTACGAGACTAATCCAACTATTGTTTGGTAGACTTGATGAACATATTCATGGTCTCTCAAGAACGATCTTTCATTCCCCAATTGATTCAAGAAATTCCTGATTTCAAAACTTGGGTGCAAGGGTATTTGAAGGATAGTGTAGAAGTACTAGTAGGCCATACATATATGCATCTTTTTCCCTTTTTTTTTGTCGATTCTTTTGGATGGCTTGTGACACAATACAAGCTTTCACCAAATGATAAGATGTGGAGTCCGAAAAAAAGCTATGCCATACAATTGTGGAAGTCCTATGATGAAGGTCAATCAAAGCTACCAAGTGGAGTTTTGAAGCTTGTTCCATTTTGTCCAATTTGGGGTAACAATGTTACTAAGGCAATGGAAAAGTGAAATTTCATTATTGCTAGAATTTCAAAGTAGTTGGAGTTTTGGAACTTGAATATGTTGAAAGATCCAAAGTATGCCAATATAATGAAGCTTTACATTGACTATTGGGAGTCTATTTTAGAGATGTTGACAAACCTTCTTCCACAACAAAGTCCAATGTTGTTGGAAGGCTTTTGGTTAATTAACAATTAGAGGGTTAATCATATTCTAACGTATTTTGCTTGAGATATATAGCCCCTTTTTAGGTAGTGAATGCGTATCAAGTTGGTTAACCTAACCTTGACCACCTTGTAGAGCCCAACTCACTTATCTTCGCATACAAGGAAGACACAATGTTGGAGCCATTCTATGGCCTTAAAAACATGAAACCAATAATGAAGATGGCTCCTTACACACCCTTTAGAAATTTACACAATGGAGATTTTGTCATTGCATGACCATCAGACCTCGAGGTTTACCCTATATGGTTGGGTTGAATGAATAGTGATGTTGTTAAGGATGAGGGCAACAAACATTACAAAATGGTGCATGTGTAATGGTGGGTGTCATTGAAGAAAGGTGTCATGAATGATGTGGAGTTGTATCGAAATTATTGGTGAGGAAAGTGGAAATGCAATTTAAATCTAATGTAGTGGTTGAACATCAATTTTATTGCATTTTCATTTCCTTCAAGGAAAAACATAATTGCAAATAACACTATTATAATAGTGATGTGCATGCTAGTCAGGCTAGAGTAAACATTGAAGAGGTTAATGCACTAAAACCACAATTAGAAACAAAGACTTTGATTGTTTATGTCTAGTGATTATTTACATTGCATGAATATTTAAACTATGATTTAGATTAAGAATTGCCAAATATTTGTTAAACTCTTTGATTTGGAGGTTAGGGTTGATCTTGATAGATAATAATATGTGAAAAATTCATCATAATAGTGGAGTTAAATCTTATGTTTGAATTTAGTTGGAATTGAATATTTAATATTTGGTGGCCATCTAATAGTGTGTCTTGTAAATTGTTTAAATATTTTGTATTAGACCTTTGATCTTCTAAACAACCTAGAATTTTAAATTTTGTTTCAAATTCAAGGGGGACATCTACATTTTAGTATTTGGTGGTCACCTAATACAAAGGGGATATTAGCATTTTAACATTTGGTGGCCACTTGATACTAAGTTTTCCCATGTGAGATGCTTGTCCATAGCATAAGTGACGTGCCCCCAAGTTCCTCGTTAGACCCAAAAGGGGCTCAACTATGTTAAAGAGCGAAAATAGTTGGAACTTAGTGCCGCTCCCAGCTTCCAGCACTAAAGGGGGTGAAAGGGGCGTGCTAAAAGCTCCGAGATCAGACTAGGAAGAAGGACAAGCTACTTAGTTATACGGTCCTGCATCCAAATCCAACCAACAAGTTGGTTAGAATTCATTCTGCACACTTTTAGTTTTGGGACAAACCACGGACAACCTTGGACTCACTTGATTCACCACGGCCCGAACTCCGGGGAAACCACCACCTTCCCCCATATAGTATTTTCTGCATCTCTTTGCCGCACTTGCATCCGAATTGCACTTTTTCTTGGGACTCCCAAAGTGGAGTCTCGAAACTATCCCGGTTTGGACTCTCGGGACTTTGGGCGTTCATAACTTCTCGCTCCAACCTCTGATTGGGACAAGGTCTGAAGCAAACTTATATCTCTCCTTGAGAGCTTTCCAACGGTGTGTTACACTCCACCTGCACACATCGGAATCAGATCGATTCTCGACTTTTAGTGGTCGGGAGTCAAATTGCCAATTTGACTCTCGGCCCTTCTTTCGCCCATAACTTGTGCTACAGATGTCCAAATGGCTCATGCGAGGCCATTTTGGACATCTAAACTCCAAGACCTTTTCAACAGTATAAAAAAAAACTCAATGCGAGGTGTTTTGACCTTTGCAATCGAGTTCGGAGTTTTTGGGAGTCTCGAAGGACTCCCAAGTCCCATTTTCAGGAGTGTGAGTGGCGACCTCACACTTCCCTCAAAGTGGGGTTGCGACAATAAGCAAACAGCTCTGCAATGAAAAGCTTTATATTTCATTAAATAATTTTAAGAAGTAAATGTTCAATATTTATTAAGGCGATTGATGTTAGGGGTTGATTAGGAAACCACATGTGTTAAACCTATTTTTTTAAGCCTATACCCATTCGTAAGAAGTCCTCATAAGGTTTTTGTAAAACAAATCCAAAAAATTAGTTTTCTTTTTTATGCACCTTGGGTGTTCTAGTGCTCCTTGGTTTGAGGTGTCCTTTGGTTTTTTGTTTTCTTTTTTTTTTACTCACTTTATACTTCTAGTGGATGGGTTTCCATCCCCCCTCTTTTCTATATAACATTTTCATCAGAGCCAATAAATTGTGTTAATCTTAAAGTGACATACTTTGTTTTCTGCCAATAATTAAATATTCATGGATGGATGGGTTCTCATCCCCATTTTCTTTTATATAGGGTTCAAATTCAAATCTTCATACCATGAATATTTGTCTATTTTTCTTATCTTCAGGTGGCCACCTGATATTATTATAGAAATTTTGGTGATCAATGTTTTTTACTACCCCATTTAGATCTTTTTAAAATGTAGTTTGAAATTTGGCATGTGTAAATTTCAAACTATAATATGTAGACTTAGACCATTAACATGGCCACAATGCAAGAAATGTCTATGAATTTTGAATCTATTAACCAACATCTTTTATAATTGAACTTCTACACTTCGAATAAATGTGTGAAATTCTAATAAAAACTGGTGGCCAACAAATATTAATAGTAATCATTACTTCATTTTCATTTTTTTTCATTTCAAAGATTATAAAAATGGGAAATTGTGATTAAATTTTGTAACAATCTATGAAATGTAATGGTTGTTTATAACATTTGGTCAATTCAAAAAAATGAATTTAGTCCAAAAATAATTAAGTATCTGTTATAAGGCAAACATCTACATGCAAAGTGAACTCAATCCAAGTTCTTCAAATAGTAATAAATTGAGTGTGAGATGACTCGTTGTTGCAGTGCATTGTTCATGTCCCCAAACAAATACAACTTGATCAATGAAAGTTTTGGGCATCAACAAAGGTAAAATTTCAAGGATATCTTCTAACAACATACACAACCAAATAGCAATGTAAAAATGTCAAATGCTCGCAAAAGGAAATCATGTACTCTAACACAAATTTCCAACTTGGATATGTCTAAATTTTTCCCAGTCTTTTGTCGATCCCCTTGAAGAAGGGCACATTTTGGAAAGTAACAAAAGACACCATGGAGACTAAGAATGAAGAGTTTTTTAGTTGTGCTAAATCGAGGTCGAAAAGTCTGAATTCACCTCTTTGGATTAGAAAGAGAAACACCATGCACCTACCAAAAAGAAGAAAGGTTAGAGCAAAGAAAAATTTTAAAATGAGTAAAAGCCTCCATCCTTGTCGTAAGAAATGTTAGTCCAAGAATTAAGTTGATATCCAGAATATGGAACGATAATTTTGACTAGGAATTCAATAATAACATGGACTGGAAACACACATATCACAATTTAGCAGCCAACAAATAGATGAGGGAGAACATTAGGTGGCCGCCAAATGGTTGCAAAAACATGAAATTCAACCCAAAGGCCACCATGCCAGAACTAGATGTTTTAAAAACAAAAAGTACAAGTAACATTCAAGCAATAAAATTAAATATTTTTAGTTTTTTTTTCAAAAGGAAATTTTTGAGATATTCAAAGAAGCAAAATTTGAGGATGTGCAATTAATAAGGTATTTTTTGTTTCAATTTCAAATTTTCACTATTACAAAAAGTGGGTTGCCAAGTATGACAACATTTCACAAACAACATTTTAAAAAGTCTTGGATTATTTGGATTAAGACATCTAATCCTACCAAAAGGATTGTGTTCACATATGAGATTTGTGTTTTATGTTAGATTTGATCCAAATAATTATAAATATTGTGACGTTGGGCCGTGGACCAAATATAGATGTGGAATTACACAAGACATTTATTTAAGAATTCCTTCTATCTAGGACGAAGAATGACAATGCGAAATGCAGCTTTCCATACTTGCCTTTATTGATGTGTGTGGTGATCAGAGAGGCATTTAGATCGAAAATCACATGAAATGGAATCACTTTCGCCATAGGCAAATGAAACACTGGGGAGTTGCCACCCAAAATCAATGCAATTTCATCCAAGCTTACTTCAATGATAGTGCATGAATTTGGTGACTCCACATCTTTCACCTCCTTAGGAAATGGTGCACCAATAACCTAAAAGAAAAAAACAAAGAACAGTTGGCAAAGTCCTAAAAATCAAGGACCACATAAATCAAAGAGTTTGGAAAATCCAAGAAAGGAATGGAAGGAAGGATCAAAAGAAAAATTTTGGACTACTTATTACAAATGTCGAATGATTTTTACTAAAAGAGGTGTGACAAGCCATGGTGCATTTTTCAAACAATGTTTGGAATTTAACATCGTTTTTGTTGAAACTTCTAATGGCACCAAAATGATAGAATTCCACAAAGGTGGGAAGATTAAGTCCAGAGTAATGAAGAAACTCTAAGTATAAAAAAAAAGTAATCATAAAATAATTATCTTCTTTTGGTAGGTCCTCATAGGACTCAACAAATATGGCATTAAAGGGTGGATTCAAGCAAGTTTTGTAAGGCATATTGTCTACCAACAATGTATTTCCAAGGTGAGTATTAGGATACCTAGGGAAAAAATCAGAAAGGTTCTTATGATAAATTGTTTTATCATGAGTGGGACAATCGACGCGATTATAGCCCCTTTTGAAAGGAAATTATAGAAAGTGCTTATTAATCTTACATAGATCTTGACCAATAATCTTTTCCATGTCAATCTTAATACCCTTCTCTTCTGCTATTTTTCTCAAGTAGGCATTCATCTTAGCAAGCGAAGCAAATGTCCATATGTAGATAGTAAACTGTTCTAAACACCTTGTGAGGAATTCTCTTAAAGTTGGCCTTGGAACAATACTTTTGCTTGGAAAGGTGCAACCTCAAGCTAAGTTGAATGGTGAAGTTAGGAGGTGATTAATTCTAAAATAATCCTTCCCAACAAGGGCCCTTTCCAAATCAAAAATCATGTGCAAAGGATTCACCTTTGTGTCCTCTACATCTACGGGAAAAGGAGATCTAAAACCTTTGAAAGTGAGTTCTTTCCCTTTATCTTCCTTAGCAATTTCATGGAGAACTCCAAGAAATTTATCATTTTCAGCCCCATTGAATCTTGCAAGGGGTGACTACAACCATGACGAAATAGATGGCTCAAGGGATGGTAAAGGCGCATGTGTAAATTGAGGTGGGGATGCAAAACCTCAATGCGGTGCAGGCTGGACTAGAGATGGCAGTAGTCTCCTCCATCTTACTTACTTTTTCACATGTTGTTTCCAATGGAATTCAGTCCCATCCAATTGTCCAAATAATTGAACAACCATCTTTCAAATTCCACCAAGGCCAAAATAAGACCTAAGTTTGTCCCAATCATTCGAGTCTTCAGATGTGTGCTCACCCAAATTATTGGACACATAGCCTCCATCAATTGAACCTTCACCTGCAAATAGAAAGTAGAAAGGGTGAAAATGTACCCAAATCAGAAGAAAATTTATCGACAAAACAATTGAAAAATGAAAACAATTTTGAAAAAAATGTAGAGGAGGAAATCAAAAACCAAATAATGGACATCAAAAAATTCAAAAATTAATTTCGATGGGTACAACAAACGACTCGATTTAATCCTACACCACTATATTCTTTGAATCCTTCAACCACATGATTATCTAACAACCACCAGATACAGTCCTATCTGGTAGCCACCAAATTGTCATATAAAGAGGCAACTAGATATAGACTTATCTAGCGACTGCTTGATAAAAATATAATGGGACCACTAAATACAAAACTTCGATTAGTACCAAATTGCATGGTGCATATAGTGGCCACCATATTGACATATCTGGTGGCCACCAGATGCAAAATATTTGGCAACCAACACACGAAAAAAGGATAAAAATTATATGGTGGCCACTAGATGAAATTTATGCTTTAGAGTAAAATTGAAAAAAAAATCTTATCTAAATGTATTCATAATTTAAAAGAATTGTATAATGTTTGACAAAGAAAGCTATTAGTCATAACTTAATTTAATTTAAACTATGCTCAAATCCTTGAGAGGAACTTTTTTATACATCTCCTCACCAATATCATCATCGTCAACATCCTCAACATCATCCTCCCTCCGAATAACGGGATTCTATGACGGCTCAATAGAATATCATGTAATGTTGATACATCATTAGAGCATTACTCTTTGTCTACCATTTTCTTCTTTCCAACCGCAAGAGATTGAACTCCTCAGGATTGACAAATGACTACTACTCCTCATGTTGAGCTCCCTAATAACAACCCCATGAGTAGCTCTCTTTCCCCTTTGTATTCCTCTTGTAGGAACATAAATATCTTCTTTTTAATTCGACCTTTATTGTTCGAGTTTTCCAAGTGGGGGCAGAGCACAAATTGTAAGGGGCAATGGATTTATATTATACAAAACTAACATATTATCACATGCGGGGACACACGCTAGAAGACACCTTGATGCCAAAACCTCAACTTGCAGAAACTTTCTTTCCTGTGAAGGAAAAAGGTAGGCGTAGTTCAAAAGTAGCAAGTTCATCAATGAGCTTAATGTCTTCGCAAGATGAACTTCCTACTTGGAAGCCTGGTAAAATTCGTATTCTAGATAGATGTCATCCTTGAAATCTTCCTCCTAAAGTGTGACAATTAAATTTTAAAAAACTTCCGGTCACAAATACAGACAATTGCTTTGAAGGTGACCTTCATGGACAACAAGCTTGAAAGTACACTCTTCCAATTTATGAAAGAATAGAGGTCTAGGTCTTCACTTAGTGAATTTGTAGTCGAGAACACAACAAAGGTCCTCCCTAATTTATTGTTTAGGAAATCAACATTCCTTGAGCAACCATCCATAACATCCTTAAGGTTGTCAAGTTCCAATAAAGGATTCACCTTATAATGTGACTCAAAGTGCATAGGGCCCATTTGTGGGTTTTCGTCTATAGACCTTGAAATCCACTATTCAAAAACCTTGAATTCATTGGAAGGAGGATCCTTGGACGGATTCATACGGATCTTTCCCTTGAAGAAATCATCGGTTGAGGTCCTCTCTAGTAGCACAAACAACACCTTGCTATATTTATGTTGTAATTTGATTTTCTTCCACATTTTTTCAGTGTTAGGATGTAAATTTTACATTTTTGGCTGAAGCTAATTATGGAATACCATAATTTCATTTCAAATCACCTTCCTTTTCTTCATGCTGTAGCAAAATTCCATCATTGTCAAGAGGTGTGGGTTACTTCTTGTCATAGGTTGAACCCGCAATAATATTTCATGCACTTTTAAGCCACGTGTGAACTTCACCATGTGAGTTTCCTTCAAACCCACAAGGAAATTAAAGGCTAACTTTCCAATAGGCTATGGTCTTATAGGTAGTTTTCCGTACCTGTCCAGTATCTTTCCCTACTTTCACAACAACAAAATTTCTTTCCACTCATCATAAGAGCATGTCTAAAAGCAACAAGATTGTCATACATTCCTTAATAGACTAAACTGCAAACACAATTGTTATGGAGGCATCAAAGCTTTGCACAAAACCAATAAAGCATGATAGATCATTTCCAACACCTCAAGCAAACATTCAACATGGATATCGTGCAAAAATATTTTTTGAAACTCTACACCTTGTAAACTGAATCTTCTTTTTGTCTTGTCCAAGTTTTAGGCTTGGTCAGTCGAACTCAATCCATATTTTTTGCGCATGTTGAAGATTCTCCTATATGAAGGGATTGATTTTTTCAAAGTATTAAGATTGTTAAGGACAAATGAAAGCTTGCAAAGCTTCATAAAATCAACATTCCATACGACTATGATACTAAAGGGCTGGAATTGCTCGCATATGTCATCATTGATATCTTCCATAAATAGTATCTCCTAAGGAAGTAAAAAATGAATTAGTTCAAAGGAATTGAGCAAAACAAGTAGAATAATGGGTAAGGAACCAACAACAAGAAACTGTAATATGCAATTTACCTTAATAGCTTGGATTGTATGTTGTCCACCCATAATGAAAAACATTGAACTAGAAAGATTAAACCATGTCTTTGGTTTTGTTTCCAAAATCTTTGTCGAACTGTTAGGGTTAATAGGAATAGCGAAGATTGGGCAAAATTGATCAATGTAGTGAAACATCAAAATTCGATGCTTGATTTCATTCTTGTGTGTATTGCTCAATGGGTGGTACATTATTCTCCTAGGAAGTGATAGGAATTTATCAACATGAACCTTGATGCCTTCAATAGGCTTGTTTCCAAGGGGGAAGCAATCAGAGAATTCATTCCTAATTGATTCATTGACATGCTTGCATTTTGTCTCGTCAAAGCCCTTGGGATATTTCTTCATTACAAGGTTGTTGATCGTCTTTTCCTTTTTTTCCTCTATTGTCACCTCCCTTTTTTGCTTCTTGGGAGCTCTAACCAAAAATGAACCTTCAACATATGTTTGAGCCACTTCAAAATTTGTTTCCGTTTTATTATCCTTCTCGATGACTATCATGGTCACCATTTCATCACACATTTGGTGGATAAACTTCGCTGTTCTATTAGGGAACTTTGTTACCCCGAACCTTCCTCTTTCAAAACTCTTTAGGTGCAAACTGTTGTTCATATTTGAAATAGCGCACACGATCCCAGCTTGCAACGTTGAGAATGGGACTAAAAGAAAGACCACCACCTATTGCAGATCATCCTTATAGGGAAGTTTTAGGTAAGTGTTGTTTGATAATATCAAGTGGTGTAGTTAATTTTATAGCTAATACACCTATCTAGTTTTATAAATAATACACCAAGTTGTTTTTGAACTTGTTCTACTATACCAATATCTGGTATGTAGACTAGTTAGGAACAAGTTCAATATGAGTAGGTACTATTATGGGTCCTATTGAAAACAAGTCTAATTCTATGGCAAACATCACATCTTCTTCTTCATAAAATATTCTAGAATGGAAATCATAACAAAATAAAACTTTTAGTCTTTTGGTTTGAACACCAAGTTTCTCAGTAACGTGTATGGATATTACTATATTGGTTCTTTATATGGTAACAATATTAGTTCCCCAATCATGGGATACTTTTGCATCTTTCAACCATGGGTGTTTTAATAATATTGAGTGATGTTATAATCTAGAACATTGTTATTGATAATGGTAAGTGTAACCGTATACGGAATTCCATGAACAAATATATTTAGATCCCTAATAAGACCAAGTGGTTTGGCTATAGTTTGATTTGCCATATGTAGATTATAAGGCATTGGATTGCATTTTGATAGACTTAATTATATTTTCAGGTTTTTAGTAATGATGTTTACTCTAGATCCTCCATCAATTAGCAAATCATCAATGAAGTTCTTACCAACTTGGACTTGAGTCATGACCATTTGATGATCAATAGTCATTGTTGCACAAATAGGTTCAAGTTGGATTGATTAAACATATTTAATCGATTTGAAAATGTATTATTTGATGTCTGATACAATCTTCAAGAGTTTCCTTAAGTTGATAACATACTTACTCTCCAAAACTTGAATATTGATGTTTTTCAAAAAAAAAATTAAAGTTTTCTTTGGTGATATTATTTGTGGAGTCAATTGAACCGGTTGCTTGCTAATAGTCATTGAGTTACTGATTTAGGTAGATTAGCCCAATTCAAATGAAGTGGTATGTTTAAATTGATGGATGCTTGTAATGTTAAATCACTTCCCTAATAATATGAACAAAAGAATCACGCAATTGTTCCTCTATTTGCCAATCAATTATTGTTTTTACCTTTAGTGGTTCACATTCTCTAAGAACTTGTTGCTTTGGTACTTGGCTATGTGTCATGATAACAACAACTACATTAACTGGTACATTATTAAGTTGAGGGTTTTTTGTTACTACAATGGCAATAGTAGTTGGCTTAGTTCGAAACATGTTCTGAACTTTTGTTTTTCTAAGAGAATCAAGTGCACAATGTTCAAAGCTAAAATAGATAATATAAGGATATCTTAATGGCACTTTAGTTGGTTTAATAGGTTGTGCATTTACTTCAACCACTAGTTCAACAACTTTAATGGGAATAACAAAAATTGATGGTTTTTCTATCTTCTAATTATGTAGGTTTCTTTCCCATGACCTGTTTTACCATAATTTGAACATGTTAATTGTTGCTTAGTAGTGGTATAAGTGATTATGGGTTGTGCAACCAATTTGGACTTTAATTGAATCATCAAAACATTATAATTTGTTATGACCGGTTTAGTTTTATTGCAAATCACTGTAGTCTCCTTATATTTGATAAAGGTATCTTTTGTCATACTTGATGTTGCCAATTTAAAGTATGGTTGTAAACCTACTCTGAAAATAGTAGTAAGGAAAACATTAGCAGCTTTCACTTGTAAACAATTGGCCAGTTCAAGCAAACATTCATAGTAGACCTTTACATGTTCGATAATTTGTTGTTAGAGATTCTTCAGCTACATATAAACTTTTTCGTCATTTTTCATAGTCTGAAAGCAAAATGCTTACTCCAACTCATCAAATGTGTAATTAAGATGATCTTGTATGAAGTTTTCACCCCAGTTTGAAATGTTGTATTGTAAAGTGAAACCAAATAGGTTGATGATATTAGCTTCCACAATTTCACAATCTCAACATAATATTATATGTTTCATAGATAACATATTTTATTTAAAAGTATTTTAGACAATTATTAATTAATATAACACAACATTTATGCCATTTTTATTAATTCATTATATTTTTAGAATGTGGGGATGATAATAATAATAATAATAATAATAATAATAATAAATGATTTGTAAATAATTAAATATGTTTATGAACCTATTTTAAATTAACATGGTTTTTTGGTATATATATAAATATAAAGAAAAACAAATCTTCAAGATATCATTGTTGTTCAAATGTATGGAATAGTGAAGATTCAAATGCATTTTTAGTCAAATTACTTGACATTTTGGTTAATTTTTTATAGATTTGTAGATCTTGGAAAAATCTTTAAGAATGAAACTTATTTATTTTCATTTGGACAAAGTATGAAAAAAATAATAATGGTCAAAATTGGGTATTTTTGTATGGAACAAAGGATGATGTGGGATAATGTTGTAAATTTATCCTATATCCTTTGTCAATAAGTTCAACTTTGTAAACTATATAAGTAGGTGAAAAAGTATTAATTTACACACAATACATGCATTACATACATTACATACACTCAAAGTGCAAATATTATTTACGATGAGCCAATAAAAAAAGCTTGTCATCAAAAAATAAATAGGATCCTACTTACTTACCTACCTAGTCATTCCTACCTACCTACCTACCAAATGACAATTTATAAATATATAATATATTCCATGGGATTTAAAACTAGGTTAAAAATATGACTAGTGGATAAACTACATGTCCATATGCACTACATAGTCATGTAATCACAAATGGTATTTATGACTACAAATCTAATCATGGGTGTAGTCATATTTGCCATGTTTTAGTGTAGCGTGCTAAAGGAGATTGAATTGTTTGGGGGAATTTCTTTAAAAAAAAACAAATTCTTGAATGTTTTACAAGAAAGGTCAGTAGACAAATGTTCAAATCAAACATTTATTATACCATTGGAGAGGTCTTGAAATGTAACTATTTCAAATGGTCTTTCTCAATTTGAGTTTATGAATGAAATTTATGGCAAAAAGGCAACCCAAGGGTCAAATTTTCCAACAACCTTTTTTTTGTGAGTAATTGAGTCCTCTTCTCCTTGGCCTTCTCCTTACAAAGAAGGGAACTTGGAAATTTGACACCCAACTTTCTTTTCATCATAAATTTTAGCTCATATTTCCAAATCAAGAATGTAAAATAATTTTAAATATCTCATTTTTGAGAGCTTTCCAATGGCTTAAAAAAATGTTTGATTTGAACAATGTATTCCCCCTAAATTGTTTTGTCAAACATTTGGGAAATTACTCTTGGGACAACTTAGTCTCTTTCTCCCTAGGGGGAGATGGCAATTCCCTTCCTCTTTGAGGGAGAAATAAACTTAATCCCCTTTTAAACTCCCAATTTTTCTTTTCTTTAAAATTTTTACTTCATAATTTCAAATAAAAATGCAAGATCATTTTAAATATCTAAGTTTTGAAAGCTTTCCAATGGTATTACAAACGTTCTATTTGGACAATGTTTGCCCCCTGAACTTCATGTCAAACATTTGAAAAATTACTCCTTAAGGCAACTTAGTCCTTTTCTCCCTAGAGGAACATGGTTGGGGCTACCATTTTGTCTCTTCCCTGAGGAAAGTCCCTTTCCTTAAAGCATTTAGCTTGAAGAAGTTGCCAAAAAACTTTTTTTTTTCATTCATTTTGTTCATGGAAGGACAAATGTTTTTGAAAAAAGGGTCAAACCCTAAACCTTTTGATTGAAATGGGAAATTCCAATTAGTATATCATTTTTTTTCTTGAAAATATTGTGCAAGGAAGGTAAGTACGATGTTATTCATAGTTTTGGTACAATAAAAAAAATTCAATTTTTTTTTCTTGCTTGGCATTGTCCTATAATTGTTTCAAGATTAATGTTGCATTGAATTTGTTGCTCTTGTTTAATGTTTGCTTGCACGACATTGGTAAGTAGCAATTCTGTTTGGTATTGACATTTGAACATATTAACTAGTGTACTAGGATTTGATCTTTTGGAAAAAATCAATATAAACCTACCCTAATATTCATATTGGATCTTTTTTAACACTTTCATATTACCTTGGTCTTGGTATTAGATTTGAAGGCTAAATTTTGGTTGGTATGAGGCAAGTATGTGAATGGCATTGAGATTGATACAACCGTGGTATGATGTTAATATTAGATCATGTCATAACAATATGGGTGTTTTTTTTATACTAAGACTAGTTGCAATCTACATACCATAGTTCGATCATGGTACCAATTATATTTTTTTTGGGGCAAAAGTTCACCCAAAAAAAAAAAAGTAAAAATGTTTGAAAATGAAATGATTTTGGTTTGAACACGAGGGAAATATTATTAAAAATTATTATATTCCAATAGTTGGTTTTGAATCTGTAGCCATAAATATAGGTTGAAAAAATTGCATTTTATATTTAAAAATATATATTTTAAAGATGATAGTCATTTTTTCTACATTTTCATAATTTCCACTTAGGCTACATTTTAAATCTATTAAAAACCATTGTTTGATACTTGCCCATCACTTTTACATTATTAGAACATCTTTCCATTAGGCTACTCTATGATCCTAACAACTTTCCATTATGCTAGAAAGTTTTTTCAGGTTGTGCCCACAATCCTTTCAAAGCACCACCCCTAGAGCATTGACCAATTATAGGAGAAGTAAGAGTTATGAATGAAACTTTGATTCACCATAAAGTAACATCTATATGAAAATATGTGTTTTCAGGGTTCTTAACATGGTTTAGGATATATTTTGAAGGCATTTGCAGCTCTGCAATGGAAAGCGGCTATCCTTGCCACAAAAAAAAAACCTTATGTCAATGACTTTCCATTATGCTATTGTGATCATAACATCACACTGTGAATGCTTATGATGATAGTAGCCAAATGGAAAGAAACCTTTGATGGACTACTTAACCGGCTTGCTTGAGCTATTGTAACAGAAACTTGGGGCACACACATGGAAGTCATAAATGTTAAATCAACATCCAATTTAGCATACAAACAACAACATTCACCTTTATCAGGTGAGTAAGGTCATTGAGAAAAATTCAAACAACCAATGTTATTGACTACAAGATAATTTAATAAAAGATTACAAGTCTTTTGGGGTTAGATCACTTTGATCTCACTCTCATGAGCACCACTAGCCATTTTAGGTTGATCTCAGTGTGACTGACCAGAGGACTCCTTTCAACATAGATGTCTTCCCCATAACCCACATAAAAACACGAAAACACTCAGTCCCAACATCCCACACAACATCAACATTGGAGTGAAACAACCTGGATTGACACACAACCAACAAATTTCCAAGGGCACACAAATATGTAGAACATGATATGATTTATGAGTTTGACAAAGAGAGATGCTACCCATCAATAGCCCATTGCAATGAAATCATGAATTCCCATAACAACACCCCCTCCAAAGTTCCCAATTCATGGGTGTTTTTTTACAAGACCACGATCCATGTTCAAAGACTTGACAAAACAAACAATGATTAGGTACATTGAGAATCCATTAGACCACTCTCAAGATCTATCAATTCATCATCACACCTTGGTTATCAACTTTTAAACAAAACCAACATGAACAAGCTTTGCCCACTAAGATGCAAGGTACAACGGAGATGTCTTTGCTTTAGATAGGAAGAACCTACACTGCAAAAAACTAACACACAACCACACCTTCTCAACTACACCAAACATCACATTTTTTTTTCGTAGATTTTTTGAACACTTCCCCCCCCCCCTTGGCCTTTAGGCAATGCCTCCTTTATTCATTAGCTCCTTGTTCCTACGTCCATCAAAGCATCTTTGCAAACTAGTAGCACCACTAGAAATGCACCCAACCAACAACAAGCAGGCATTGTCGAAATTGAACGTAGACAGTGGCCATAACTTGCATACAAACAAATGAGAGAAAAATAAAAACATGAACATCTTCAACTTATCATCAACCATCCCCTACATTGTCATTTTTTGCTTTCAGCAATTGACAACCTTATAACCATTAAGGTTTCATCCCATAAATCTTCATCATACTATGTTACGAGACACAACTAGTAGTAGGGGGCATCGACTTGACGATCCCCTTTGTCATCTTTTGCAAGGCATTGAGAAAACGAGGCTCCATCCATGAGCTCAACAGGTTATGAGATTCACATCCATGAGCTCAGCAAGTTATGACATATAACTGTTGTGTGAGTGTCCAATCAGGAAGCAACACATCATCAGGACGGCCCCTGCTATTGGGTATGATCATTGTAGAAAATCTGTGTTACCAATTGAATTGGGATATGTCTAAATGTTATGAGCCTCCGTTTTGATCAAGTAGTGCTCTATGTAAAGCAGTGTATAAATGGAGTGTGATGGTCGTGACTCATCATCTCGGACCAGGGATTCACATTCTGGATACCTTTGACTGGTCAGGGATTTAAATGTTACCTCTTGATACCCTGAAAGGAATCTGAATCCATGCGTGCCCAGCAATGGTTTGAAGTGGGTCAATTGAACAACCCAGCTTACAACCTAAAGTTTTATACTGTCCTCTCTGACCTGTTAGCCAAATTTGGCTAAGTTCTCTTGTGGATGATCGCCAACCCACTTACATCACAAATTCAAAACAAAAGAACACCAAATCACCCAGCCGCCAGCCAACCCTTGTTTTGGGGCATAAAAGAAAATCATGTCATATTTAAGCTGAAAGATTGGGGGGAGGGGAGGGGATAGTTGAAAGAACATTAATATATAGGTCACAACAACAAGTATTTGTGGTTTGGGGACTATGGATGAGTATATTTACAAGTCCAAACTCAATGTTATGTTATATAAAGCTTTGCCTTCATCCAAATTACAGTTTAAAGGTAAGTGGACCTGCGGCCAGTGGACCTGCTCAAGTTTCAAGAAGTATTCCATATAAGTTAACCCATCTTAGTGACAGTAGAGACGAGCTTCCTCTTATAACTGTGGTTGCGTACTTGGTAAGAAAAATCCCTTCGATATCTGTCCTGACTGGCCCATTTAACAAGGAGCATGTGCTAGAGATCTTGCACCCATACTAAATTCATTCATCATAGAGTCCAAGGACAAAGTCCAGTGGAGGAGTTATTTGCTCCCCCCACCGGGTATAATTGACAAAATGTTCATGTGGCACACAACTTCTAAGGTGATGCATTGCTGTCAACCTGTGCATTTGGTTTGGTGTTGGGCAAGTTTCAACTTTTGATCATACCAGCTGGTATTGGTATCATAACTTTTAGAAATGTTTCATACCAATTTAATACTGGTATTGGATCATGAAAAAAAAATCATACCAGCCTCTTACTGGTATGGGATTGAAAATATACTTTCATACAGCCTACTCCTAGTATAAGGGTCCAAGGCTGATTTTTGGCTAGTATGTGGCAGGTATATATCAGTGTTGGGCGGTTCTCTGTCTTTTTGGAGAACCTTTGGGGTCAGTTTCCTCTTATTATTATTTTTTGAAAGAACTTCCAGGTAAGGTTTTGAATTCTATTTTTAAAATCCAGAACCTCCGGATAAGGTCAATATTTTTCTTATAGTTATGGGCGGTTCTTGGGTATTAGGGTTTAAGTTTTTAAAAAAAAGGGGTAGGTCTAGGTAACTGTTAGGGTTTAGGGATTAAATTGTCCAAAAACAAGTTGTAAGCATGTAGTGAGGACAGTGTTATTAGTCATAACCTTCTAAGTCTTATTCACAAAGTATCACGCCATCACCTCCATCATGAATGGCATTGACTAGCCACCATTGCTTCCCACTAACTTCATTAGCTCCCAATAGTGGGTGTTGTTTAGTATAGAATATTCTACTCAAAATTCATTGTAAGAAATCATATAGAAAGCTGCAACATGAGTTTTTGTTACATTTTCAGATGTAATCAAAAGATTCATTCCTAAAGTTCGCTATTGCCCAAAGAGGCACAATGAATCCAAAAGTCAATAGTATCCTCTTTCAAGTTGTATAAAACTTGTGATAGACAACATCATTCCATTTTAAATTGCCCATGTACAACAAGCATTTAAGCCCACAACATGGAGAGGTTTACATAGAAGATAGTGCTTGGGCCTCCTACAACTTGAACATATTTTTTAAACACATCACTGGTAACTATTCAATTGCAATATGCATGTTTTAACCATTAGAATAAAAATTAACATGACTACAAAAAAACCTCCACAAAACAATTTGAAGAGAGCCATCGAATCAATTATGGCCAACCAAAAACAAACATGGCAAGGACGAGTGAGGTCATAAACTTGAGTGCCCATCACACAAAATATCATATCATAAGCTCCATCATGAATGGTAGTGATTAGGTGCCATTCATTTCCATTATTCCTAAATTTTAAACTATTCATCAACTCCTGACAGTCAATGTGGTTAAGCGATAATCTGCTCAAAATTGAGGGAAATAGATATATAGAAAGATGCATCTTGAGTTTCCATCATTTAGTTATGATTTGTCACACAAGTGTACATGACTATAAAATTAAGAACTTTTACACAAAGCGACTGGCCACAATGAGATGCTTGAAAACACAATGTCCTTTGAAGCATGAAAAGGTATAGATGCAAGACAATGCAAACTAAAGTTTCATAAGCACGAGGGAGGATACAACTTAGAAATCACCTTTTGCTGCAAACCAAGGATTTCAACTTGTTTTTATTCAACTGCATGTGCAAAAGTTAAATGTTTCTATGCATCTATTTTTTGCCTCAATTTGAGAATCCACTCTTGCATTAGAAACAATTCAATCAAACATAGTATACAAGTTAGGCCTATTTCATTCCTACTTTAGTTAAGTTTGTTGTTTGAATCAATAATCAACAAAGTAACTATTACTTAAGAAATCCAATCTTATTATTCTCACTAAACATCTCGATGATAGAACCACCAATGTAAGAGACCAACTTGAATTGAAAGCTAAGAGCCCTAAAACCTAGGAAACATATGAGGCTTGATCGACAAACATATCATTTTTTATCTCTATTTTTTCACACCACAGATAGCAACTACAACTACATCAAATCCTACATGTCCTTGAAGCATTTTGATTTCTGTAGATATGTCTTAAATTACGCCCCATTGTACAATATAAGCTAGAAAAAGGAAAAATATGTTCCCATGTTGTAGGGAAAAAATAGAAAATTTGAAGAGTCATGAAGATAAATCAGACTTAGCCAATGCAAAAACATGTTGTCATTCAACCTCAAATTGTTGTCAAAGAAAAGCATGCTCCTTGTAAGAAAAACGGAAGTTAACTACCTTCACTATAGAAAAACCCTTATCCATTAAAGTGTCATATTGGAGGGTGAAACAACAAAAAAAGTGGAAAAAGAATGCAACGATTTGGAAGAGATAAGAGAGTCCAGAAGAGCTCTTCTCTAATAGCTGGATTGCCAATGCTAGCCCCGCCATTGTGTGAGTGATCTCATCTTCTTCACTCCCATCGCCAAGGCCTACCTGCAAAACCCTAAACCTTAGAGCTAGGAAGAAGAACCAGAACCTTAAAATTTTGGAAAACACTTGTCAGTGCAAGGTCATTGAAATTTTATGAAACTGACGGTCATCTGTTTCTACGGTTGAACCTGGATTCAAGATAAGGGTGGGTCCAAGGGTAGGGTTTAAGTCTAGGTATTTGAATAGAGGTCAGCCTCAAGGTAGGGTATGTATAATTGGAACCTGAACCGCCGGTTATTACCCGGACTTCTGAAGAACCGCCCAACACTGATATATACTTGGTATTGAGACTGATATAGCAGCAGTATTAAACTGGTATTACCTCAAGTCCCTAATACCTACCAGGCAAGTATTGGTACATGGATGGTATTGCCTCAGGTCATACCAATCTGGTTGGCTCTTTAATACCAGAACCAGTCCATATGCCCTGTTCCAGTCTGGTGTCTGTGCAACACTGGTTTGCTTGTCAGAGAATGTGAAGTTTTTTAAAAACATAAAAATGATTGCAGCACAAAGTTCAACGACCTTGGTCACAATTCATACAACACAAGTGCAAGTGACTTCTAAATCATCATTCAAGTGGTTACAAAAGTCCAACTGGTGACCACCCCCTCCCCCATCATCTGACGAAATAAGGAACAATAGGCACTGGGCAATGGTGTTGGTGTATGGACAATTGCACTGGGCACTCACCTCATTCCAAAGTTGTACTCATTTCTGAATCAGGAAAGTGTATCTCCTAACTCCAATAATTTCCAAAACTCAAAATTTTGTGCAATGAACAGAACAAAATTCTGAAGGGAGAAAAGAAAGAAGAGAGGCATAGGCATAGAAGAATCCAACACCACTGTGGCAGGACCTGGCCAGATCAAGTATGCCTGCTTGGGTGTTTGTATTCCTTGTTTCTGTGAGTAAATCATGCCAGTACCCAAACAAAGAAGACTTGACACTGCTGTAAGGAATCTAGGAAGCAACAGAAAGTTATTTTAACCTCATATTCTTTTTGACCTGGGCCCTGGTTGCAGATTTCGTTCAAGGAAGTGATAAATGTCAGGGATGTTTGCTGTGTTTCATAAGAGCATCTCCGGCAATGGTCATGATGTGACCCACTCTTAATGTATATGATGCTATGTCTAGTCTTTACCTGCACATGCCAGAGCAAGCCCATCCTGTTCTTCATATTTGAAGTTTCCATGTAGATTACTTGTATTATGTAGTCTGTGCAACTGAAACCTGCAACCCTAATGCATTTTGTATGCATAGCTGCACCATGCTTACATGAGTAAAGCAAACTGAAAATTGGTGGTAGAGGGAATTGCAGCAATGAGCTAGCACTAAATCGACTTAGAGCATTTCTACTGCTTAGAGCATCCGCAGCAGTGCTCAGTACTGACCGTGCAAAAGTATTTGTCACATCCAAGATTAGTTTTTGGGTTTTTTTCAACCCCACCTATAGAAGTAAAACTGATACTGCAAATAGGTGGGAGACTTCTAATAGCAAATAACCTGAACTAATAATCATTATGATTGGCCAAGTAAAACAGGGTGCAGCAGTCAGATCATATTTATTACACTCTTCTTTTACGAGCCTCCGCAAACTTCTTGGCCAAAACTATTTTGCTGAGCCAAACTGGCATATTTTGAAGTTTCTTCATCCAATTGTGCAGAGCTCCACCCACACTCAATACATGGGGCATCTACCATTGTCTACCACATCCAAGTTGTGTCCCCATTTTTTGCACTCCTAAACATCAAAATTTCCTGAAGAGTGTAAAATGATGGTTAGTTAAATGCCCCTACATGGCTCTTATCATTGTGAATGACCAATCAAAGTGAATTGTATTTCTTTACTGTCACTTTTGGAGAACACTGTGTCCAGTCCTTTTTATTTTCAATTTTGTGATATAACCACACTGGCTGTCATCTACAAGGTGAATTAACAAAATTTGACAACAGGTCAGAGAGGAAAGTAGGAAATTTTAAGAATCCTGCTATATTTTGATGACTTGTTGGAACGTATTGTTTAAAAATGACAATTTCAGAAAATATTCCTCAAAATCTGGTGATTTTTGTGGTGCAAAAGTCCTTTGTATGACTATTGTATCTTGTGCATATGTATAGTTTCGAAATTCAATTTAAAAATATTTAAAGCTTGAACTGCATCCAAATTATTGTTTACAGGCCAAGATACTACTGCTGGTAGACTTGCTCTAAGTTGTTGAGCTGGGTTTCTTTTTGACAAAGTCTACAGCACATCTGAGGCTCAAAAATGTCTTTTGACATACAAACAGAAGTCCAGAAACAAATTTCAAATGTTCCATTGTTGAAATGCACTTTCATAAAAGAATGTCAAATTTTGACGTGATAGGTTCTTGCTTGAATTGTAGAATATATATATACTTCCTACGTAGGCACCAAATTTTCTTGTAAGTGCTGCTGCTACAGACAAACTATAAATGCACATGGGGTGCTGGTTGAAGCAGCTCACAAGAACTACCTTGAATCCATTCCTTCAGGCTTAAGCCATAGAGTGCAGTTTACTGCAACCCTCACCAAAGTGGGGATTTCTCCTAATGGTGCCTCATTAAATATATCTGTAGCCTATGTCCAAGCTTATGTGGTACATATCATCTCATACCCATGTCAGCTACAATCCTAATAAGCCTCTTCTCTACAGTACACCTCAAGGCTTGGTAGATCACTTCTTCCAATTCTACCCTCTGATGATCAGTGTTTTTCCTTTTCAAATTTGTGGTTGGTGGGCTGGTGATCCACAAGGGAACTTAGCCAAAAATTTGGCTACATGTTAGAGAGGAAAGTAAAAAAGTTTAGGAATCATGCTATATTTTGGCAGCATGGCTATATTCATGACTAGGGTAGAATTGCCCATCATTGAACAATGTCCAATATTTCCTTCATTCTTTAACCAAATTGAGAGATTTTTGTGTGATTAGATGTGCAAATTGGATTGTTACAAATGTTCTTTCAACATCAAAAGTAAAGGAGCAAAGTAGAAAACACAAGAGAGTCCAAATTTTTAAAGCTGTACCAAAATCTTGTCACAATGTTATTTTTTTGGTCTTTTTTATTTAGTCTTTTTTTATTATGTAAAAACATATTTATGAATGATTATGATGAAATCTATAAGTTTAATAATTTAAAATGTGATCCTTTAACTATTTGATAATCTTTGACTCATTATTTTTATGAGAATCAAAATATAAGATAAAAAAAGATTGCAATAAGCACTAGGTCCTTTTCATTCTATGTGGTATATCTTTTAAAAAATTCACCCATGAAAAAGATGAATGATAGTTTGCTTTAATTTTTTTTCAAAAAATTGCTCTATTTGTTTTGAATGACTTGAAATTTGATGGGTGCACCAATTAGCACTTTACAAAACTTCTTTCTATTCCAAAGGCAAAGATGCAACAATTAAAATTTTTAAGCTTGAAGTCTTAATTCATTTTAATTCACCAATCACCAACCATTGAACCCCCTTACACCAAACACCTCATATCTTAACCATTCCTTTACCAAATTGAGCAATGTTTCCGATGTTGGAAGCAGTAAGTGGAAGGCTACAAATGTAGTTTGAGCTTCTCTCATGGACAATGTGTGAAGATTCAACCTTTTCTGAGCTCATCTATGCTTGGTCACGACCTATCTACCCTATATTGTCTAAATATGGTGGCTTCAAATTTTGTTTCCTTCATAATGTGGTGATAGTGGACTGTTTTTTCCAAAAAAAAACCTTCGCAATTGTAGCAAGGGCCTTTTTATTGTTGCTAGGTTGAGAAATTTCACCCAAAAAAAATCACCACTGATGATTCAGACAGTACAGATGGGTGGCTTATGGAAGCCTACGTCATCTGTGTTACGTCATACTAGTATGAGCTGGTGCTTAAAAAATCAAGCTCTTCACCACCATAGTTTTGCGCAATATCTCAACTTCTCTGCTCTGCAATCTATTAATTTAACAATGGAGAGTTGATGGGTTTTTTCTGGAAGCTTATGTCATGTTATACATGTTCCGAATCCAATTAGCCTCCTAGACCTGAAAATCTCAACTTTTGAATGGGTGCCAAGCATGCGTTAGGTTAGGCACACTACACAGTACCATTTTTCCTTTGCAAGCTTGATCTCTTGGTAACTGAGAAAGGCTATCTATTTAGAGCAGCTCCACTAGTGTTCAGTATGTGGCCCCACGCTAGAAATCTTGGATGAGCTGTAACAGTCGTATCCCATGGGTCCACACACCCACTGAAAAGTTATTGTGACCCTTGAAAAAAGGTACACATGTTCCAAGAGCATGGAAGAGCCTTGAATCTAATAAATAACTAGTGCTCCTTATTTCTGATTGGCTAGATAGCTTAAATAATCTTGATGAGTTGCTATTAGTAATCTCCCACGTATTTGCCATCCCAATTTTAGTTTTATGAATTGGGTTGGAAACAAGTAAATAACTAAAACTAGTAAATTAGAGGATGTGAGAAATCTTTTTGTGGGGTCACATACTGAGCATTGCTGGAGATGCTGTCATGTTAGTTATAAGTAGCCTGTAGCTTTAGTAAGGTTTTGTGTTGAGTGTAAATGACTTTGAGCTTATAGCCTAAACACCCTTTTTGGACAAATTATTAGGACACATATTTGCTCCCAACAAATGCACTATACAATTTCGACAGTTCCAATTTTCGTCATCAAATTGCTCGTGTAATAAAATGCAAACAGAACTATTAGTAGACTTTCAATCATTGAACAAAAACTACATGTCCCAAATTTGAGCTCATGAGAACTTTATGCACAACCTTCAATTCTAAAGCAAGCCTTGAAAAAGATAACGAGTTTTTGATGTTCTTGTTGTTCAGGATCCAATCCTCTTTTGTCTTGCTTTTCCTCCTTTTCTGTCCTGTTCCAGGACCCCTACTCATTCAAGTCAAATGCATTTTCATCAAGGTTCCCCAGTGCCCTGGACACATGGCAGGTGCACTCAATCCATGCCTGATATTTTCCTCTTTAGTGAGTTTTGCTTCTATTTAAATTCTGGACAACCTGTATATTAGTCAATGCCTTTTATCTATTGAAAAAACAAATGTTTTTAATTTACTGATGAAATCAAACACCACAACCAGAAAAGGAATCCAAGACAAATAGAGCCAAAAATAAAATAAAATACAATATTCATATTGACACATCTTTAGGTTTGTTAAGTGATATCAGGGATAAGAATTTGTTGATTCTCAATTTTGAAATGAAATGTAAGTTTAAGACACATTATTTTAGCTTTGACCAAAAAAACGAGGTTAGGAGAAACTCACAAAATTAAATTCAAATTGAAATCAATTACCTTATATATATATATATGAATTATTTTTATTTTTATTTGCACACTATTTGGAATAAAATGGAAGTGAACTCGTTAAGGTATATATATATATATATAATTTATTTCAATGTATAAGGTGTTTAGAATTCATTATGAAAATAATATTTTAAAATATATCTAAAATATACAAAGAATGACCTCCTATGATTTGCACAAACCAAGAAACAACAAAATTAGTACAAATTGAAATCAAAATGGTGGATGAATGAAATCACAAAAAGACACTCACATGATTCACCATGGGTAAGATTTCAAAAAATCTTTCCTTCCTATAGAATAATTTGTAAATATTGATAAGAATTACATTGAAATGCCACAATTTTTTATATTCCCAAATGAAAGTCCCCAAAATTTCTCAAAACTACTTAATATGAATTTTTAGTAGTTCTTGAAGGCAAAGTTATAACCTTTCAAAGAAGAAATCAACACCATATTGCACATTCTAATTAGAGGTGATTTGACCCCTTTATTGGACATTTTAGTAGTTAAAAGTCAAACTACCAATTTGAATTCTAACCATCTTAAATGGTTATAACTTGTGTTTCAAATTTTCAAATAATGAATGCACCACCACTTTAGATATATAATTTTCAAGACTTTTCCAATAATCTAAAGAAGGCCCAATTTGAATAAGGTTTAATCCCTACATTCACAATACAAGAGATAAAAACTTAAATGGTTTTGGAATACAATGATCTACATGGCTAAAGTTTAGTCTTTATCAAGTCTACACCAAATGGGGAGCTCATCACACCTAATTAAAGACCTACCTTTATGGGGATTATTCACCAAAAACATGTAAATTTGCTTTTGTGAAAGTCTTTTCTATAATTAAAATGACATATAAGTTTATTACGATATGGGTCAATTACATAGAAGGTGTATCCCAAGATTTATTAAAAAGCTAATATGAAATCATGAAAAAAAAAAGAGTTCAAATCTCCAACCACAAACCTTTAAATACTTAAAGTGGAGAATGGATGTATTATCAACCCTATTCATCTACGTGTAACAACAATTGTTTAACACCTATGTAACTTTGTCAAGTGATATCAAGGGTTAATGTCAATTCCCAAGTTTGTAATGAAATGCAAGTTTAGGGCACATTCCTTAATTCCTAAGAAAAATGAAGTTAGGAGTTTGTCAAGTGATGGGATTAGGCTAAATTCACAAAAGGGAGTTCAAGGTGTGATTGCACAAACCAACAAAGAGGGTAATTAGCATAAGTTAAAACCAAAATGCTACATGAACAAGACATGGGCAACAACTTTCACAGAACCCAAAACCCAGACTTAAAAAGAAGCCACCACCTCCTTTTCCTAACCTCTTCTTCTATAATATATTTTATGATCAATAACAAGGTATTAAAGTGAGAAAACTCCCAAGAATTTCAAGACTCCCAAATGTTTTGGGTTTTTTCTTGTGTTATGAATTCCACATTTTTATGAACTCATAATTTGGACATACAAATTTTGATTAAAAAGTTCTCAAAGGAAAAGTTGTAGCCCTTGAAGAGACCTTTCCAATTTCATATCACATGCTTAATTCAAAAGCCATGGCCTATTTAATAAAAAAATAATGGTTAAAAATAATGGTGCTAATTTGATTCTTTGCCATTCTTTTGACCATAACTCTTAGTTCACAACTCCAAATGGAAAATGTAAGCTCACTTTCAATATCTACACTTCAAGAAATTTGTAATGGTATATTGAAGGCCCAATTTGGATAACTTTTACTACTTGCATTTTTTCTTCAAAGATTTGGGAGTTGGTAGGACTTCAATTTTCAATACAATAAATGCATGGCTTTTCAAGTTGTCCAACTTGATTGTCTAGTTTGTTTTGACTAAAAATTTGGTCAATTTGATAAAAATATTTAACTCTTGAAATGACATGTTTATTTTGATTGGTTCAATTAATTAAAATGACATTTTTTTATTAATAATTAAATGTGACATTTAGTCACATTGAACAAAACATGAATACCTATAGTAAAAAAAAAACATAGTTGTTGTCAAATGGGACATTCAATTTTGTTTAGACTAGATTCATAATTACATAAATACAAAATTTAATTATATTGGGTTATATTGATCGGTCAACTTGACCAATTATCATTTGACTATTAGTCAAAATGACCATTGTCATTCAATAGGTAGATAGGATAGGTAAACTAAGTAGATAAGTAGGTTATGTAGGTTAGGTAGGTAGGTTAAATGGACTAGGTAGGCTAGTTAGGTGGGTAAGTAACTAAGTAGGTGTTTAAGTAAATAAATAGGTGGGTTAAGAAGGCTAAATAGGATGTAGTTAAATAGGTGGGTTAAGTAAGTTAGGTAGGTCGGTATGTAGGCAAGTAAGTTATGTAGGTAAGCCAAATAAGTAAATATGTTGCGTAGGCTAAATATGTTAAGTAAGTTGGTAGGTTGAGCAATTCCGTAATTAAATAGCCTACTAGGGTAAGTAAAGTAAATTTTAACTAACTAAATGGTAGTTAGTTAGTTAGTTAGGTACCTAATTAGTTAGGTAGGTAGTTAAGTAGACAATTTTGAGTTAGGTAGTTATTTGAATAGGTTTTAGGTAGTTAAATAGTTAGGTTATTTAGGTTTGGTAGCTAAACACTTTAAGGTAGTTATGTTATGTTTTTAAAATTGGTTTTAAAAAAATGTTCAAAACATTAGGATGACATAATTTATTATTTGTTGAAGATGAAGTGCAATGGTTGAAGATTTGGTTTTAAATTAGCTAGCCAACCTAATTAACCTAGACCAATATTTTTGTTTAGTTATGTTCATTAAATTAGCGAGGTTAATTAGGTCGGTTAACTAGGTTAAGACTAAAATAACTTAACCTAGGCTAGGTAAGTCAATTAGATGTTAGGCTACAAGGTATGTCAGGTTTTTAGCATAAGTGCTTACATTATTCTAAGTTTTACCTAATTACCTATTTACTTAAACTTTATCTACATATTGAATTAAATTGTCATTCATTTTGATTAACAATCAAGATGACAATTGGTCAAGTTAATTAGTTGAAATGACTAACAAAAAAATTGTCAAAAAAATCATTAGTAAAAAAAACCATCAATATTATTATTATTATTCTTTAAAAAGCCAATAGTCAAATTGGTCATGTCAAATTTGACTTGATTAATTTGACAATTTGGTCAAATGGGACATCACTACAAGAAATTACGGTTTTTTTTACTGGGAATTTTGGTAAAAAATACCCCCTTTATGGGTTTTTTGTCCCCATGTCCAACTTGAACAAAATGTAATTTTGGACAAGTCAATTTGGACCTGACCATTTTGACTAGGTCTTTTTGGTTGGTATTTTTTACTGGGTATTTTTTACTAAGTTGTTTTTACTAAACCACCATGACAATAATATAATTTTGGCACCAACCAAAATAATATATATATTATTTAAAATTAATACGAAAATATTAATTAATTAATTAATTACCCTACCTACGTTACCCTGCCTTACCTACTTAATTAATAAACCTAATAATTAATGCTCAAAATTATTTATTTATTTACGTTTCAACCCTATGTCCTAGGTTTAGGCTAAGCCACTTGCTTAACCACCTAGGCTAGGCCAAAGCCCCTAGACTAGGCCAAGTAGCCTAGGCTAGATGGTTTGGTAGGCTTTATAACATAGGTTACTTAATTAGATCACCTAAGTAACCAAGGTAGCCTAAGTTGCAAGTGTGGGGATTTGAACTCCTCACCTCCATATTAAGGAGTCAAGTCCTTAACCATTGCACCACCACCCCATAGGGTGATTTTTTTTAAACAACATATTGTAATGGACATGATTTTAGATCAACATATTGTAATCAATTTCATTGAATTTTTTTTCAACATATTGCACTAAATGAATTTGAACGTTTTTACACTACTTACATAAATAGGTAGGTTATAGGTAGGTTAGCCTACGTAGGTAGGAAGCGCCTATTAATAAATGCATGTACTTAGGTAACATGTAGGTTATAGTTTATTAAGCCTTATAAGTACCTACTAGGTTTATGCTTATACCTACTTATGCTTATGCTATTTAGTAGGTTATGTAAGTACTTACTAACCTATAATTAATAAATTTAGCCTAGACATACTAGGTAGGTAGCCTAGCGTATTAAGTAGGTTTAGGTTTAAATTACTTACCTACTACTAGACTAGGTTACCTACCTAATAGCTTAAATGGCCTAACCTAGGTTAATACATACCTACTTAATAGGCTTAAGTGGCCTAGGTAGCCTAAGTTAGGTTACGTACCTATTTAATAAGTCTAGATGGCCTAGGTTAGGCTACCTACCTTGTAGGCCCAGGTGGTTTAAATTAAACTACATATGTACCTAGTAGGCTTAAGTGGCCTATGTTAAACTACCTACCTTGTATGCCTAGGTGGCCTATGCTATGTACGTAGCTACTAAGTAGACCTCAATAACCTAGGTTAAGTTACTTTATACTTAATAGGTCTAAGTGGTTTAAGTTACTTACCTAGTTAATAGGATAGGTTACCTACCTATTAGGCTTAGGTGGCATATGTTATTTACCTAATAGACCCAAGCTATGTACCTATAAAAGGCCTAGGCTAATAGGCCACCTACATGGTTAATAGGTCTACTTAGTAAGTTTAAATCACATAGGATACCTACTTAAAAAGCTTACAACACCTATTTATAGGCTACTTAATAGTCTTAGGCTATGTCCTAGGTAACTTATTAAATAGGTCTAGGCTAGGCTACTTAGTTACACTATCAGTTAGGTTATTACTTAACAAATAACCTACTAACCTATTAATTATGCTAGGTTAGATAGGTAGTTTAAGCCTAACCTAACTTATTAATTATGTTAGGCTAGGTAGGTAGCATAAGCTTAACAAGTAGGCTAAATCATCAAATGAGTATGGTTCATTTGACTAAGTGTTAAATTATAATGGTCAATTTGATTAAAGGTCAAATCAAGATGGTCAATTTAACTAAACCTTATTCATTCAATATGGCCAATTTGATTAAGCATGATCAATTTGATGGACATTTGTCCATTTTGACCAAATTTTCCACTTGACACTTAGTTTAAAAAATCACTTTAGTCAAATGTATTGGTGAAATGTAACATGTGTTTTCATGCCCCAAACCTTTAATTGAAATGAACATACCCTTTGGTCAATGTGAACACTTTGGTCAAGTTGGCTTTCTGAAAAGCTGTGTTTTTTTATAGTGCATTGTGACAATTTGATTGTTTTTGGTCAATTTTTCTAGTTCAACAAGCCATGATTTCTAATAGTGTTTGAAAGTGTAAAAACTATTCGGGAGGACTTACTATCCCACATTCGTGAGATTGTGTTTAAATCCCAATTTCCCCACTCGCCCCTTTTTTCACTTTAAATGTAAGCAAAATAAAATGAGCATTTGATAACCTTTATTAAAACTACATGCAAGTAGACATAAAATAATAACAAAACCCATCATAAAATTGTGAAACATTTAATGTTTTAAATTAAATAATTCAAGATAAAATATTTTTTCATTATTTTTAAATTTCACATTGTAAAAATATGTTTCAAATACATGTCAAGGAGTTGCAACAAAAAAATAAAAAATTAATTAATTAAAAAACTTATATATATAATGATTTTTTCAAATAGATGATGATCTTAACTTAATACATATCTATTTCATTCCATAAGGGTGAAATCATTCCATAACATTTAGGTTGAAGGTGGTAAATTCAATGATTAAAAAAAAATCATGTTCAATAGACACAGAAGAAGGGGGTTATACCCTCTTTGTATATATTTGGGTGAATGGGATAAATGTTTGTATTTTCCATTTTTAATTTATAAATATGGAGTTTTGGAAATTAATGAATTCTTAGATATTTTTATAAAATAAATCAAAGATCTTTCATTATATTTTCAATGTGACTTGTTCATTTTATAAATGTATTTTCAAGGTTTTTTCAATGACTAATTTATTTGAAAATGTTTATAAACTTGGGTTCCACATTTTTTTGCACTATTAGTGATGATCAACCTTTAGAAGGTAGAATATATAATGTTTAATTTTGTAAATTAGCTTGTCATTAGTTTTTAAAAACTTCCATGTTTTCAAATTGGGTTTGATATTTCTTTAACGATAATACAAGTGCCTCATTGGGGGGGGGGGAGGGGGGGTGGAATAAAAGCAATGGATTTTTTTTTTAAATTTCATTTTTTATTTTGCTTAAAAATTAAAGATAGGTGTTGGTTGGGGGGGGGTGGTGTGTATGGAATAAGAGCCATGGATTTGTTTTTTTTGGAATAATCCATCAACTTTCCGAGCTTGTTCCAAAAATCAATGGTGCTTGCACTAGAACATGCATTTATGCCCTCCCCCATGTTCATTTACTCACCCTTTGTAAGGCATTCACCCGTTGATAAAATGTTCACATCTTTTTATTTATACATGATTCAATATGTCCAACAACAAAAATACAAAGTTGGAGTGAACAACATATAAGAATTATAGTTGAGTTATAATATTGGTTTCTTGCAATGTATTTAAAGATGGGTGGGTGATCAACATAAGTTTTGTTCCATGAAATATATGAGTGGAAAGAGGCACCAATCTTGAACTTGAATAACAATAATAAACTCATCTCCATAACAAGAATTGAAATTTGTCACCTCTGACACCAAAACATTGTACAAAAATCTATTCTTTTTGTGACCTAAAATAAAGAAAAATGGGGGCACAAAAGAACTAAAAACACAAGCAAGGCCATCTTCATGTACTAAACATGAAAAGTTGGTAGACTTTAATTTTGATTTTCTATTGCAATGTGGAACAAAAATAAAATGAAAAAACATTTCTTATGTAGTGAATTTTCATTCACTTTCTATAGAAAGGCAAAAGAGTTTTCATAAGAAAATTTGCAAAAGAGTCTTTGGAGAAAGAAAATGTGTTAATATGGTTGGATTTCAAGGAATGTTAGTTTTTCAAATCATAATATTCAAACAATAGGATTTAATAAGTTGTTTATATATGGAAGGATTTAAAATATATATTTTTCATTTCTAACATGTAGTCAAATTTGGTTAATGCCTCTTGTGGATGATCACTTGTATGGTTACATCAAAATTTTCATAAAAATAACCATATTGATGTTCAAGTTGCTTTGTGTTTTGTAAGAAAAGAAATATCATGTAGGTTGTACAATATGGACCCATTGCCCAATAACAGAGGAAAAAAAGAAGTTTTCCCATGGTTATACATACATTTGATAGATAGGAAACATAATATTGTATTGGGAAATGGTGATTGGGAGGGCCCAACCAAGTAAAAAGGCCACACTTGAGCCAAATTTATTTGCAAGCCCCTCATGAATGAAATTTGTGATTTAAAATTGAACACATGTAATGTAGCCATGTTTTAATCTCTTAGAAGTAGAACCTCAATCTCTAGAGGTTTTCATTTCACCTTTAGGAGAAAATCAAATTTGTAAAGGCCAAAAAAATGTTATCAATTTCCAATCTTTAAGCATCATTTCTTGCCTAATTGTAGTCTAACACAAGGACTTTTGTATGTAGAAAGTATGGGTCCTAAAATCCTTTCAATAGCTTTTGTCATTTGTAGGTTGCAAGGATAGATTTTACAAATCCAAAAGTTTTTGAAACTTTATGTTTTGGGTGCAATTGTTGCTATTTTGCAAAACTAAGACTTTAGATACTAGTAATGAACAACATATGAGACTTACAAATAAAGCAAGTTGATTTGTAATTGGATTTTTGTCATTGAAAGAAAAATCAAAACTTGGTGACATTAATCCAATCATGCATTATTCCAAAAGAAAATCCTTCATTTAAATTTTGCTCTATTTTGAAATATAAAAAATAATCACAAAAGGGAAAGAAAATTGGAGGAAAAGACATTAGAAAAGAATTTGCAAAAGGCTTTTTACAAAAAAAATTGCAATTTAAGAGTTTATCAAAGAACATTTTGCAAAAACATTCTCAAAAGAAAATTTTGGCAAATGGACGATGCCATAGCTCATGCCACTCAACCACATGCATTGTTGGAAGGAAAATAAAATAAAATAGTTGTTACTTCTACTATTATTGTTGTTGTTGTATTATTATTCTCCTTTGACTTCTGCAAAAATATTGGCCAAATCCTTGTTGGATGCCATAGGAGATGATTGTTCAGAATTAATTAGAAATGCATACTACCATTATTGATCTAGCTAATTCCACCACCTTGACAACAACATAAAAATGACAAAAGTACCAACAAATGCACCATTATAATGAATCAAAGATCACATATCTTGATGACTGGCAACCCAATTTTAAAACTTTTCCAAAAATCAAAGAGTGAAATTATTGAAAAATATTTAAGATTTATAAAGGGTTAGTTGTTGACAAAGATTTAAAAGTTTCCTTTGCTCTACACCTGTAAAAGTTGTCACAAATTCCTTATGTTTTCAATGTTGGAATGGTATCATTTTGTTGTTATGGGTGCAAACTTCATTTTCATTTGATATCCCATCCAATCACCAACAAATCACAAACTACAATTGATTCCACAAGATCATGAAGATTAACAAACTTTGGTTGTGATTTATAACTCTTGAATAATTCATTAAAAAAATTGTTCTAAACATGTGTAATAATTTGATTTTGGGTTGATATAATTCATTGACAAGAATTAATTTAAGAATTCAACAAATGTCAAAAAATTATAGCTTTTGTTTACCCTACCCAATCATGGTGGTTTCATTGTTCAACTTTTCATTGAAGTGGTTGGTAATGTTGTTAAGCAAGGTGGTGGTGTTTGTCCAAATTGTTAGCTATTAATCCACTTCATGATGACATGATCAACACAAAATTAGTTTGTAATCCTTGAAAATAATGTTTGTAAAATAAATAAACTTTTACAAATAAATATTGCTACAAAGAATTTAATTGGACCATGCAAGTTTATCCTAGACCCTGAACTAATCAAAACCTTATTTGTAAAATGTTACTATAAATTTTTTTTTGAAAATATTGATTTTAACAACTAATGAGGATGATGTGAATTATTAATTCTTGAAAAATAATTCCAAATTGGGTGTAGATCATTTTGAAATCATAAATGAATCTTGTTATATTTTAATGACCCATTGGGACCTATTGTCTAAATATGGCAATTTCAAAAAAACAGTCCTTCATTTAGAGAATGCATTCATCAAACCCTATTGCATCCTTAAAAACTTGAACAAAAGAATCAACTATTTTGTTCATAGATTGTATTAGTCAAAATTGATGAATTTTTGCAAGTTCAATTGTAGATCGAATCTTGTTTCATTTTTGAAATCACATTATATCAAAGATTGTTGCATCCTTGCAAACTAAAACATAAATGAATTGTTTCATTCAAAGATTATATTCATTTAGCTTCGTTACATCCCTACCAAGCTTAAACACAAATTAATTTGTGAAGAGATCAAAATACATCATCACAAGAGATTTTTTTACCTTTTTTCAAATAGGAAGGCACACACTTATTTTTAGGAACACTACTATTTAATATTTATGAAATTATTGAAGATTTGGTTTCAAAATTATTTATAGGAACAACAACAAAACAATTGAAAAATCTAAAAAGGAAAAATGCACAACTCACGTAATAGCAAAGTTTGAAGAAAAGGAATGATGCATAAATTAGAAAGGGAGGTGATATGGCATTGTTGCACAATGTTTTAGGGTTTTATTTATAACTTCATCTACCATCTAGCTTCTTTCTTTCTTCACATTTGAGCATCTTCATTAGTTGAACAATCACACAACAATTTGTGCATGAAAACCAACAACAAATGTTTTGCAAATTTTACAAAAGTATTTTGAATGAATAGCTCATTATTCAAATCAATTTGAAAAAGCAAAGTTCATAAAAGGATGATTGCTATGAAGTAAATACCCTTACCTTGGGTTTCAAATGACTCCCATTGTGTGAGCCAAAAACATTGTAATTGGGGACAAAAGAACAAATATAGGGGTAGGATCCACCTGTTTCTCTTTACAACAAAAGATTTGAGCAAAAGATAGTGAATTTCACAAGCCTTGAAACATAAAGAAAGAAAATTAAGATTCTACCAACGTCCATGAAATAATGTGCAAGAAAGAAAAGCATAAGGTAAAGAGGTGTACCTAGTTTCATCTAAAAGGAAGCATGCTTGGACCACGATCTCTAATGAAAGTTTCACGATTCTCTAAAGGACTTTTACAACACCTCAACTTGTCATGGAAAACATAATTTTCAAAGACTTGTTTTTAGCCTAAGATGCTTAATTTAGAGTTCACATGCAATCTAATGGGTCCACTCTGCTAGGTTGCACTTGATGTACATACATAACATAAAACAAAGTCAAGCCAAACATGCTTATGAAAATTTTATTGTATTTGCTAACACATTGTTGCCCAAAATTTGACACTCGACAAAAAGGGATGAGAAAGGATGGCAATCTCAACATTTTGATCTTTGACCCACATGTCAAAATAGGAATATTTCTTTTCATGATTTTTGCAACCAAAAATTTGGCAACTTAGAACTCTTTATTCAACACTTTTAGTTTAATCCACATAGTTTCCCACTTGTTTCCAACAAATAACCTTCACACTTGTTACAAACCATCACCAAAATCATGAACACTTGCTTGCAAAGAAACAAACCTCAAACCCAAACAATTATTTGGAAGTGAAGTGTATACCTATACTTCAACAGTTGAAGCAACAATTCCTCTTGTCTTGCTCACATCTTGCATGCACCCACTCAATCTTTGATATAGGTGGAAAAATTTAAAAAAACCTAATGCAAAATGAGTGAGCAAATGAACAACGAAATGCGGAAAGCATGACAAGTATTAATAACATATTGTTGTTGAAGGAAGGTAAGCCATGAAGAAAAGTTACAACTTCCACAATGGAAAGAAACTCCAAAAACTCATTTCAACCAAAAACAATTGCATTGTATTTTAGGATAATGCTTGGAAAAGACTTAACACTCTATGTGGGATGTGGTCAATATTGGTTGAGGTCCAAATGTGGGGTTTGGGTGAAGAATCAAGATGCTCTTCTTACATGTACAAACTCTTGATTTCAAGTTCCCTGCCAACAATCTCTGTGAGATCCATGATTGACTGCCACATTACTTTCATTGTTGGAACGTGTTCTGACACTATGTTTCGTGATTTGATTTATGTACAGGAATTCCAGGTTGACCCTATCTTTTTTGGCTGCTCATTTCCATACATAGTAAGCACAGAGTCAGGATTCTCAATGGGTCCCCTGTGTATGTTGATCCAAGTGCACCAAATTTAGGTGCATATACACAAGACAAAAATAAGAAATAAGAATTTGCAGACAGTGTACTTTCATTCTTTCATTTCATCCCTTTCCTCACCCATCTCCTACATAGGGAATTTGTAGCTGCTCATGTACTCTCATCTTTTCATCTAGATTAGTTGAGTTTCCTGGGTCCCTCTTGTACACGACTTGCACTCATTCCCATTCCCCTGCAACTTGCAAGTATTGTATGTGTACATCACTTTTACCCAGGTTAAAATTGGTTAATGTAGTCAGTTTGGACCTGGGGCTATTGGATTTCTATTTGCCCACAATTTACCTGATCCCAAGAGTTATAAAAACTTGAGTAACCAGGGTTAGGTAAAACACCCAGAGTTCCAAATTGCTAATATTCTATAAGAGCATGCATGGCCTGTTGTCAATTTTTGACAGAACATAAATATCACAGAAGTGTGAAAATGAGGTTGCGCCTGCAAACTCGTGCCTGGATAGGCAAAGGCGATTGACAAAAAAGAATTTGCTTATTTGTAGTTACTTGGCATTGTTGTTTTATCACCAGTGATTGCCCATGTGTGACACATGAATGCTCCCTTGCATATAATGTTTTAGTGTTTATGGGTGGAAGGGGGGTAAAAGTTAACACAAAATTTTAATGCAATAAATATTGGTATTGCCTCAAATACAATGCATGACTAGAGTTGCTCTTGGGACAAAATATATTGAAGGATGGTATGCAATAGTTGGATCTTCGTTTGCCCTAAAAATAATTGTAGCTGCAAGACACTTCTCAACAACCAATGTGACAGTTAAGAAATGAGCAAGTCACTAATTGTCTTCACATTTTAAAATGCAAAAACCCGATCGGGTTCTGTCATTAGATAGGTTGTATAAATTTCAACAGCATGGTTAGTGTAAAGCCCATAGCACATTCCCAAATGCTGACCAGAGTGAACCAGCACACACCAGTGCAACATCGGCTGGCTTAGTTGTGATGAACCTCAACTGAGGTAACATTTGGTTTGACCTTGGTAACTCATTCTGTGAGAAGTAGGTCCTATATATAGGTAGATAGGTATGAAAGTGCTTTATTACTAGGTTGGTAAATGGTATATGCGAAGGTAAGGGCTGTTTTTACCAGTGTTGGGCGGTTCTCAGTTTTTTAGAACTGTCCAGTTCAGTTCTTAAAAGAGTTTGTAAGAACTACCCAACTTGTTATTTTCTATAAAAAACTTCTTTAAGAGAACCAGTACAATTTTAAAATTTGAATCTTTTGTCCAGTTGATTGGAATATTACTTTTGCGATATTAACTTGGTTACTATCTCATCCTAGGCCCCTTACAAATTTGGGATATTGGTTTTGATTCTGAAAATGAGACTCAATTCCAATCTGGCTGGGAATGCAGACCAAAACCGACGATTAACTACAAGTTTAATCTCTAGTTAGCCCTCAATTCTAGTTTTTTTTTCATTAATTTCGTCAAAAAATCTTAATTTTGGTTCCAGTTCTGGTTTGACACAGAAATAGAATCAGGAATTTGGTTCTGGATACAGTCCTCAAAAGGTTCTAGTTTTGGTTCAAAATCAGACCCAGTTCCAGTTCAATTTTTACTAGCTGGAACTCCAAATTGGGTACGTGCCCAACATTGGTGTTTATTGTTTACTGCATCTATGAGAGTGAGTTTTTAATTATTTTTCCCATTCCCACCTGGAATCATGAAATAAAGTGGCCGACCATTGAGGCGGCCAATGAAATGGGATCATTTTCTTTTGTTAACCCTTTTGGAGGTCATTGTGTCCTATGCATATTTACAAGTCAAAAAAACTAAGTTTCAGGCTATTGAAAGGTGCTGTATAATGTATTTCATCCTGCATATTGTGTGTGCAGGCCAATTGTATTGCTGCTGGTGGAGATGCTCTAAGGCTAATGGGGAAACTTTATGAAAGTATTGTGTATAAAGAATGAAATCAAACTGACACTTTGCTATTTTAGTTGCACTTAAAGCAACAAAGCCACCTACCTAATGCCCCCCAACCCACCACCATTGGATCCAGTTGCCCCCTATGCCTAATATGACCTGCATTATAGTTGCCACTTGGGCCATTTATTGGTTCACCACCTACCCCATGTTCATGCAACTTTTTCTCATTTCCCCTTCATGGATGCCACATACCATCCTAATACCCACCGAAAGGTTGCCATGCAAAAAGTCCTCCATACGACACCCTTCTTACTTTTTCTTTGAAGGAAAAAAATGTATGGATGATAAAAAGGAGAGCCTAGGACACCATCTTTGCCTATTTCAAGGAATGATGCAACCTAAAAAGCTCAACACTCATCTTAGCTCCCAAGAAAATCATACCTTTTTAAAACATCTAACATCATCTATGTTGTCCTCTTTTCTTTCTATATTGCATAAAGTACATACACAAGAAAGAATAAACTACTTTTTTAAGGTTTTAAGTGTAGACTTGAAATTAAAGTTCACAAATGTTTCATGTAGATATTCATGTTGGACATTATGTATTATTTTTACGATGGCAAGGCAACTTAGGAAACACCTTGGCTCATCCTCATCACTAGAATGAAATAGTGAAAACTTGAAGCTTACATGAACAGTTAAGATTGGTTCATTTTGCAATTGCACACTTCCATATTTGTTAACAAAATCTTTCATGTAAAGGAGTTCACAATCTATCCTAATTATTATATTGTGCCTATCAAATTGCTGATCTCAATTAACAAATCAATATGGACATTGGAAACCGTTGCCTTAAAACACGTCTTTAAAAAAGTTTAATATTGCACATTAAAATCTTGTTTCATCTTCATCAATATTGGAACAAATCAAAATATATTTTGATTATGAAAAATCAAATTGTGCATGTCAATTAGTCTCGATAAAGTGATGTGCTAACATGGGATTGGTTGAAAAGTTTTAAACAAAGTGGTGGAGGATAATTATATGGCTTACCTATGCTAGCAGAATGTTTGTTTTTATTCACAAGTTATGACTTGTTGATGTCCAAGATTATTCATGATATTTTTGTTGTAAACTTCTTACACACATGTGGAATGATGTTGAAGCATGTCACCATCGGAGTTTTTGAAAAATAATTGATCCAAATAATTAATTATCAGATATTTAATTCTAAATTTAGTTTTCAGATAATCATTTCAGATAATATCAGATAAATTATTTTGATAATTAATTTTCTGAAATAAATCAATTAATTTAAATCACTATTTCAGAAAATTAAAAATTAAAAAATTAATTAACTTATATAAGTATTAGATCATTACTAATTTAATTGTGTGAATTACATAATGAAAAAAAACACAAAAGTTTATGTAGTTGCAATTCAATTTGTGACTAAAAACCAATTAAAAGATTTAAACCCATATGCTTTGTTTTTGAATCCTATGTCACAAACTATATAAATAAGGTGTGTTCTCTTATGTTCTCACATTAAAATACATGTGTCATTTTGGGATGAGTTCAAAAAAACTTAACCATAAAAGCAAAACATAAAATAAAAATAATTATATGACTATTCTTTAATTCACTTAATCTTGTACTTTTTTACCTATTTGCCTACCTATGAAAATAAGTATGTAATGTAGGTATGTAAGTCTTAAGACCTAACCTACTTACCTATGGTTATGTATTGACCTACCTAACTATGAAAATAGACATTTATTTTAATTTTTCTTCAAAATTTAATTAATATATGTGATAATTTTTAAAATTGTGCTATGTGTCATAATCTCAAACCATCATTAACAATCATAATAGATGATGGAGATCAATATTTCAAAAAAATGAAATCCAAAAATCCTCATAATTTTAATGGATAGATGAAAACTAGTAACATCAACATGACGTTATAGTTGTAGTTGTAATGAAGTTGCATAGTAGTTGAAAATGAGACGTTTCAATAGAGTTGCAATGAGTTGCATTGTGTATATAGTGAGTTGTTCATGCAACTTGCTCAATAACATTCATAGTGTAGAAATACAAAGAGTTGCAAGTGGTCATTGTAATTCAAAAACTAAGTTATAGGGCTAGTTGCAAAACACCCATTTTTTCATAGTGATAGTTACATATGCACTATGTTATGACAAATCTAAATTTTAGTTGTACATGTGATTAAAATTTATCACTATCACAAGTTTATATGAAAAGATTGATAAAAAGTGAACATACATCATCCATTATTGGTGGCATCTATTAATGATTGACAACCAAGTTGTTTGTAACTATATTTGTAACTATACACATATGATTGATTGACACATGACATTTATACTATTGCAATTGTTTACTAAAGTGTACAAACATTTATTAGCAAATAGATAGGTTAATATAGGTTAATTTAGGCTAGGTTAAGTTAGGTAGACTAAGTTAGGCATGCCTTGTACAATAGGCTACCTATAAGTTAAGAGGTAGTTATGCTAAATAATCCTAATATGCTAGGCTAGACACCTATTACCTACACACCTACATTACATGCTTTGATACCATGTTAACAAATAGGAAATCTACTCAAGTGCAAATGTAAATATTTATTGAAAGAAAACTACAACATGATGCTCACAACACGAAACATAACATCAAGAATTCCTCAAGGTTCTTGTCACATGAAATACACAAACTTGTGTAATGAAGAAAATAGAACCAAACCATCAACACCAAGGTATTTAATTAAAAGATTAAACCACAAATAACCAAACTAATATAAGTAAAAAAAATAACTCAACCTTGTGAAAGTAACTTGATTACTTTCCTACTCCAATAACAAATGAAACTAAACTAGTTGACCTTGAATTTTCAACACTCCCCCTCAAGCTCAAATCCACTTCTAATACACCAAACATTTTTCTAAACTTCTTTAGCTTGTTCGTATTTAAAGCTTTTGTGAAAATATCAACAACTTGATCTTTGGTACTAACATGAATAAAGTTAATTTTGTTTGCTAGAACTTTTTTTCTAATAAAGTGGTAGTGCACCTCAATGTGCTTTGTCCTAGCATGATAGACCGGGTTGTTAGCAAGTAATATGCTACTAATGTTATCACAATAAATGACAACAGGAACATCCACTGACTATCCCAAATCTGATAGTAATTTTTGTAACCAAATTACTTCACATGCAACAATTGTTGCACCTTTGTATTCTGCCTTCGTGCTGATAGTGCAACTATTAGTTATTTCTTACTGCTCCAACTAACAGCACCACTTCCAAAAGAAAACATGAAACCACTGGTCGATTTTCTATCTGAAACATTGCTAACCTAATCAACATCTATGTATCCATGTACTTGTAACTGGCTCTTGGTTTCATTAAAAAATTCCACACTACAAGGTATGTTTTATGTACTTTTGTATGCGCTTGACCGCATCCAAATGTGGCTTTCGTGGTGTTTGCATGAATTGACTTACCACTTCAATTACATAATTCAAATCTGGCCTTGTGATGGTCATGTAAATCAAATTCCCCACCATGCGTCTACACATAGTGGTATCTTCCACAAGGTCTCCTTCATCTACACTTAACTTCACATTTTGCTCCAATGGAATTGAAATGGTTTTGCAACCCATCATCCCATATTCGGCCTATTTGTTCAAGGCATATTGCCTTTGTAGTAACCATATTCCTTTAGGGGCTTGGATTACTTCAATGCCGAGAAAGTAACGTAACTCTCCCAAATCTTTCATCTCAAACTTTTGCTTCAAAAGTTTATTCAAATCAAAGATGTATGCATCACTATTTCCTATGATAATCAAGTCATTAACATAGATGACTATGATTACAATCCCATGATTTGTCTTTTTCACATATAGTGAAAAATCTGCATTGGATGTTTGAAATCCACTTATGACAAGATATTGACCTATCTTGTTTGACCAAACTCTAGGTGCTTGCTTCAAGCCATACAAAGCTTTCTTCAACCTACAAACCAAATTAGGGTATGTTTGGTCCAAATAACCTAGTGGTTGCTCCATGTACACTTCTTCTTGTAAATCTCCATGAAGAAAAACATTCTTTACATCCATTTGATGTAAGGACCATCCTTTTGATGTTGCCATATCAATGATTGCTCTTACAGTTGTCATTTTGGCAACTGGACTATAGGTCTCCTCATAGTCTATGCCATAAGTTTGGGCATAACCTTTGGCAACCAATCTTGCTTTGTATCTACTCACAGATCCATC
>Ga0116227_10002441_pt1 | contig 42333 bp, 46 predicted proteins | sample S1TSphgellanicum_FD_89693 | JGI IMG/M metagenome (GOLD analysis project Ga0116227, IMG submission 89693) | Host-associated microbial communities from peat moss isolated from Minnesota, USA - S1T2_Fb - Sphagnum magellanicum MG | ecosystem: Host-associated > Plants > Peat moss > Unclassified... | reverse complement strand
TATCAAAAACCCCAACCTGCAGGTTTCTCACATATTGGATGATCAAAGTTCTTGCCAACCAGTTACAAGGCAAGAAAAACCTCCTTGGTTTCTTGCGAACACAATAGGAAAACCAAGAGGTGTTTGGCCCACCTTTGTCTCCTTCACAAGAACACACGCCTTTTAGGGAGATGGGCCAGGCCTAGTGTATCATCATGCTTTAGCCACTTGGGATGAACCAAGCCCAGAAGAAATAGAAAGGGCTATGGGGTTCCAAACTAACACTACTAGTCACACTAAGGTGATTAAATTGGAGCGTAACGCTCTACTGGGGAGAAGCATGGACCTGAACTCCCTTACATGGTTGTTAGTAACTTGTGTACTCTTTCAAATGTACACAACACCAACACTGATTCAATCAACTTGTAGTTCTAGCGATGCGACCACATGGCACCCTGACCAAGTACACTTGCCTATCTTCAACACTCTACATTTCACTTTTAGTGTTGGGGGGGAGGAGGTACCATGTAATTTGACTCAAGTTGTGTCTAATACACTTGGAGGTACATCAGTTTTTGAAGAAACAATTACAACCTTCTATGAATCTGCGTAGTTGGATAGTGGAGAATCTAATACACCAAGTTCTTCAAACACATTTTCCAACTCCATTCCATGTGTTTCCAATGACCCTTTCGTTATGGGGAACCAATTCACCAAAAAGGAAAGAGACTAAGTCACAAACTTGCTAATTAAGTATGAGAATGTGTTTGCATTCTCAATGAAAGACTTAGGTAGGTGTAAGACCATGCAGTTCTCTATAGACCTTACAGATGAGACACATGTTTATCGAAGGAGGCATAGGTTGAGCAAACATGAATGGGAATTGGTAGATGAAAGATGCAAAGAACTTTATGAGGCTGGTCTCACTCAAACTTCAAGTTCTGACTTCGCAACTACTACAGTAATGCTAGCAAAAAAATATTCAGCTTGATTATGGACTGAGAAAAAGATGTGCGGGGATTATAGGCCTTTGAACTTAATTACACCTCAGGATAGGTACCCCATGCCCATCCCTGAAGAATTATTTGATAACATTGGAGATTTAAACATCTTCACAATTGTGGATTTAAGGCAAGGTTTCAACCAGATTGTGCTCGCTACGAAGGATTGCAAAAAAACATCATTCCATGGAAGCAACAAGTTATGGTAATGGCTTGTGATGCCTTTTGGATTGAAGAATGCACATGTCTTCTTTCAACAAATTGTGGACCAGGTTCTCGAAGGGGCAAATTTCCTGAAGTGCTACATAGATGACATCCTAGTGCGTAACAAGGGACTCCTGCAGCATTTGGCTCATCTTGAGGAGTTATTCAAGAGGCTCCATGAAGTCAATATGAAGATCCATCCTAAAAAATGTGAGTTTGTTGTCACCTCAGTAATTTACCTTGGACATAAAATTTTGCCAAATGGTATTATGGCTCATTGGGCCAAAGTAATAGCCATTTTGGAGATGCCCAATCCTACTGATGTTCACACGTTGAGGAGCTTCATCGGACTATGTAATTACTATAGAATTTATGTCCAAAACTTCAATACTATTGCTCATCTTCTTTATGCATTGTTAAAGAAGGATGTTGCTTGGACATGGAATGATGAAGTTCAGGAAGCTTTCAACACACTCAAGGAAAAAATTTCAAAGTTCCCCATTCTGAGAAGACCTGATTTCAACAAGGTCTTCATTCTACACACTGACTAGAATGTTCTTGGTATTAGAACTATTCTTGGCCAACTTGATGAGGAAGGCAAATAATATGTTATCACCTATGCATCTCGAAGCAACAATAAAGTTGAGAGCAACTACTCTTCATACGAAGGGGAATGCCTTGCTATTGTACGGGTCATCATACATTTCAGGCCCTATCTTTATGGCACAAATTTCACTTTGTATACCGACCACCAGCCTATCAAGTGGTTGATGACCAATGATAAGCTTACTAGTAAATTAACTCGTTGGGCGCTTATACTTCAAGAGTATGAGTTCAAGGTTATTCACCGACCTGGTATTACACATCAGAATGCGGATACCATGTCGCAAAGACCCCTCACCACCTCTGAAGATTTTTCAAAAACCAAGCAAGATTTTGACCAGATTCCGACAATACATGTATCTGAAGCATCTAGTTATCTTGCACTACTACAATATAACCTAGTTGAGCATCCCCTTATGGATATATGGGAGGACTTGGACACTCTAAGGTTTCTTCAACATGGGGAATACCCTCGCCAAGTTACATCAAGTCAGCGGGATCGCATACAACAGCGGTCCAAATGCTATTCATGGAAGGACAATCACCTTGTCCGATGCTTACCACAAGGCGACAGAGTGGTTCCACCACCACATGAACGACCTGATCTTATTCAAAAGATACACTCAGAGCTTGGACACTTTGGAATTAAGCGTACTTATAGCCTTCTCGCTCCTCATTACCATTGGAGAGGTATGTATGCTCAAGTCCGAGACGTCATTACTAGGTGTGAACAATGTGATGGAGTGAGAACTTCTTTCTCCTCTCGACAGCTCACGCTTTTTCCACTCCCTATTCAAGGCTTCTATCGTTGGTCATGTGATTTAGCTAGAGAGTTACCACAAACCTCTAGGGGTAATGTTTACATCATGATTATGATTGAGCATTTTTCAAAGTGGGTTGAGCTTGTTGCACTACTGGACAAGTCATCACACAACACTAACCAGATTTTCTTACAACAGGTTCTAAGTAGGTTTGGGGTTTGTTCTGAGTGCCTCATTGATCAAGGATCAGAATTCAAGGGAGAATTCCAAGACCTACTTGACCATGCTCTCATTGACCATCGTCGGACTTCAAGAGATCATCCCCAAGTTGATGGCCTTGTAGAAAGGATGGTTCAAACATGCAAGAAGGGACTTCAAAAGATTTACCTCACTAAAAACCAAAGAGGATTGGGACCTGGCCCTCCCATACATCACCATGGGTTACAGGATGTCCAAACACGCCTCTTTATCTCATTTTTCTCCTTACTTTTTACTTTTTGGGAGACATCCCATTCCACCCTCTTCCATTGTTATTCAAATGGACTAGGTTGTGGACTTGGACTCCCCAGCCACTTAGGCTAGGGTCATTGCAAAAAAGGTTGTTCTATTCAAGAGGGTTATGCCCATGGCCATGGAGAACCTATCCATTGCACAACATCGAGACACCTTACGGTATGCACACACACGAGGTGGCAGTTACAAACCTAAGGTGAGACAATTTGATGTTGGTGATTTTGTATATCTCCAGCAACAACCAAATGATACTCTAGACACTTCTTCCGATCGCACTATCTTGAGGATTAAGGCGATCAGGCCTTCAAGTGTGTTGGAGCTACAAGGAGCTAACAAACGCACAATTCGGGATCATTCCAAAAATTGTGCACCCTGCCACCTACTGAACTTGGATCCTACCATCATCACGTCGACTTGGATTCCTCCACTTGATTATCCATGTCAAGTATGTTAGAGGACAGACGATGCTGATCAAATGCTGCTTTATGACAACTGTAATGGTGGATACCATCTCTTCTGCCTCAAGCCAAAGCTCACTCAAGTTCCCGCCAGTAATTGGTACTGTTCATCATGTTTTCCTACTACACCTTGATTCCTACTCAAACCATGCCACACTTTTCCCAGCTCAAGTCTAGGGGGGGATACATGAGAATTTCATCTCAACCTCCTCTTGTGCATTGTATATCTATGTGTGTGTGCGTGCATCTCTTTTTGGTTGATTAGTTTATACCTTTGACTGGCTTTAGTCTTTTTGTTTAGTAGAATTTACTGCGGATTTACACCCTTACGACACCGTACGTCATGACACTACACGTCACGACACCATGGCTTTTTAAAATGATCTTCATTGGCCTTTTCATCATTAGATTCACTGTCACAAATGTGCAAATAGGTAAGGTCCACAAACATGGCAACAAAACTTCCACAATTATATCCATATCATGTCTCACAATATTGAATGATATTTTCTTTAGTGTGATCAATACATGTAAAAAAAAAGACAATTTGATGTTTACACAAGTTTCCACACAACACCCATTCATATGTGCAACAAACACACTTGGTGAAAGGAACTGGGACCTATATGTCATATTTGAATGATGTTGACTCCATACCATCCATGCATGGCCAACTTCATTCGAATCATCTATCCCATGTCTAACATGGGTGTGAAAGATCAATGTGGCCTTCTCAATGCTCACCTTCACAATGTGTTCCATAACTTTGTTTTTTATAAACCTATGTTTCTTCATTTTAACCATCTACATGTAATGTCTTACAATCATTGTTGTGAATCTCCACATTAACCATTCAATTTGTCAACTTCGAAGCCCCTTTGTTTCCAAAGAAAACCAACATTTCAATGCCCCATGGTAAAACTCAATTGATGTTTGTGTGTCTTGGTTTGAATGTGGCACTCGTTGAAGCCCCACCATTCACAAATCTATAACAAAATACACATAAGATATCTTAGTTTATTATAGGCTTCCTATTTTAAATTATTTTAAACTAAATTATTTAACTAATCATAGGTTATACCTTATTTTATTTTATTTAATATATGTTATTTCAAATTATACCTTAAGCAATTCAAGGTCATTTTATTTTATGTTATTATAAGTTATTTTATCTTAAAGTATAATAATTTAAAATAACCTAAAATGAAATATAATGACCTAAAATAAAATAACATATAAAAAATTGCATATAATAGTTTAAGGTGGAATAAAATAGGGTAGAATAATCTAAAATGACCAACAATAGCTTTGGTAAATTAAACTAGAATAATAAAAAGTGTCATATGGTAAAATAACCAATAATAATTAAAAATATTTTGCAGTAATATAACTTAGAATAATCAAAAATAATTTGTGATATAATAAAATAAAATAACCAATAATAGCCTATGATAAAATAACCAATAAAAAGTAAAATAATCAAGAACAATCAGGAATATCTTATAATAAAATAATCTAAAATAACTAAGATTAACTTAGAATAATCAATAATAACTTGCAATAGAATAACCACTAATAACCTACAATAGAATAACCAAGAATAATGAAGATTAACTTATGATAAAATAACCAAAAATAACATATGGTAAATAACTTAGAATAATAAAAAAATAACCTATGGTAAATAACTTAAAATAACCAATAATAGCTTACGATGGAATAGCCAAAAATAACCATAAATAACTAATGATTAAATAAATAAAAATAGCTTTAAATAAATAGCCTAGAATAGCCAACAATAAAATAGCCAATAATAATTTATGATAAAAAAATGTAAAAAAGCCAACATCAACCTATGATAAAATATCCAAAAGTAGCTAATGGTAAATAACTTAGAATAACCAAGGAATAACCTATGATATAATAGCCAAAGGTAAAATGGTTTAAAATAACCAACAATAGCCAATGGTAAAATAATTTAGAATAGCCAATAATGGCTTATGACAAAATAACCTAGAATAGCCTATGGTATAATAACCAAGAATTGGCAACAATAACTTAAGGTAAAAATATATATATATAATAATATGTGATGAGAAAAAAAATATCATTTATTTAAATAGTGGTTCAATAGTTAAGAAATTGTTTTTAAACATGGAGATGAAACGAAGTGAAAAGAGGTGAAGGGCTCAAACCTTCACATTTGCACCCTAGGTTGGTAGGGAAGGTGTCTAAGTGGGCTAGGTTCTTAACTAAGGTTAGGTAGCTTAATGAAGGTTCCTAAGTGCTTAACTTAGGTTCGTAATTAACTTTTAATGAATTTATATTAAATTTATTATTATTGATTTAATTATTAGTGAATTTGATTAACTATTGGTGAATTCAATTAGCTATTAACAAATTCACCTATTCGTAGCAATTGGTCCCTATTACGGAAGGTTTCCCATTTTCATGATGGTAAATTTATTCAATTTCTTAGTGAAACAAAGTGAACTTGAATGCATATTGGTGTAGTGTATTGACTATAGTTGCAAAACCATGATGGCACATGGCATGTTGATGTTTATAGTGACTAAATATTTATAGATATAGTTGGAAAATAAATTGTTTTTGGGTTTGTTGGGTCTGATTGAAAAAGAAACAATTTGTTGTAATGTATGAATAGTGGATGCAATGTGACAAAGAATTTAATTTTTTACTATTTTTTTTAAAGAAAATTTTGCTTTGCCTTTTCTATTTCACTTTTAGGCTAAAGTTCACTAATAAAAAAAAAAAGGTTGATCCCTAGTCTAGACTTGATTTGAAGTTAGTAAATTAAACATTACAAATCTCCTCATATTAAACTATATATGTATATTTATATTTCCAATGTTGTGGCGTAGCCCAAGTGATGATCATAAGACAAATTTGGTGATAGATTTTTTTTCTAAAATTGGTGATGAAAAACCTTTAAAAAACACTCATTTTTGAAAAAAAATTGCAAAAAATCTAATATTTGCCATGGAAAAGCCAATGATGAAGGACGTTTGGATTATAACTACCTTCAGATCTGAAATGGCTAGCCCAACCTTAGATCAAGAAGAATGGGCACCGATTTGTTGGCCTTGCCTGCCAAGGCAAGGATAAGGTGTTTAGATTCATTATAGAGTATAGTAGCTTAAGGGATTTTGGCCCCTAGCTAATAGGTCTATTTTAAATGAGGATTTTTGAAAGATTATATTTTTGCATGGTGAAATATTTGCATTTCCATAATTCTTCTTTTGCCTTAAGATATGTTTCAATGTAAATGGCAAGGCCATACCCTTGTTGAGGTTTAGAATTGGACCAGAATTGGGTGATTAAGTATAGTGAGAGGCACTGCTGTCAGTGTGTTCTAGCCCATAGAGAGATGAAAATCCTTTGCGCAGTTCAGATGCATTAAAATGAATGGTAGAAATTGCATTACAACAAATTCCTCTGCTGCAGGAAAATTACATGTAAAAACTGAATGCATGTTGCTGTTTTGCTCTGCCCTTTGGAAAGAGGCTACATGATCTGGGCACAAAATCCACCTCAGTGCAATGTGTACATGTGATCATGGGCATGTTCCAGAACTAGAAGTTCATCCATTTTATGAAAAGTTCTAGATCAATTAAGAGAAGTTTTTAATTTGAAGTTTCAACTTGCCCTTCATAAAGGGCTAAGTCATTACTGGATGAGCTGCTTGTTTTGTACACCTTGGGTGAACCAGCACCCACAATGGTGCCATGGTAAAAATCCCAAAATTCATTTATATTATTCCATGATTGCACTAAATCAGGGTCTCTGAGTTCAAATCTAACATTTTTTGGGCTTAATATGATCTCTAAGAGGCCTCACTCAAAAAGGTAAAGGTACCAACCTGGGTGCTGGTTCACCCTGGCTGTTTTGTACCACAATTGCTCCCCCTGTGTGTGTACATGTGGTTTACTCTCACTACGGTCACTTGCTGGGCAAGACTGTGTTTAAGTTTGAGCATTGGAATTTGCTACTGAAGGGTAAGGCCATGCCCATGGGGAAAGCGAGGAGAGGGGATTCAGTATTGGGCTATGTGTTTGTAGGTAGAACTGTATCTAGTTTGGAATTGGATTTGCTTAGGAATTCTATTTACAAGAGTTGGGAACTTGGAATCTTCAAATGTGAAGAAGGAGGTCTCAAAGTCTGGAAGCAAATTGGAGGTTATCTTCAAAAGTAAGAATTGAATAACATCGGTTATGACTGGAGGTTCTCTTGAAAAGTAGGAGTCAAATAAGACTGGTTACAACCAATCTTCTTTCTTACTGGAGAAATTAGCACTCATCTTTTAACTCCTTTTTTGTTAGAGGAAATCCTTAGAAAAAACTAAATTGACTCGCCTAATTTTTGCCCTAGGACTTGATGGAGGGACCAGAAAGCTGCTGGAGGTTCCAACAAGTAGCGAGAAATATAAAAAGATTCAATATTTTTTGGGTATTTTTTACTTTTTATAGCCTGATTTGCCGAAATCTTCCTATGGATGATTGTCACACTTGCTGCATCTTTTTATGGATGATAGAGACTTTGGCTTCATCATGAAATTCCTAAATAAAAACTAGTTACAACCAGTGTAGGGTGGGTATTAAAATTGAGACCGGGTATTTGTCTGTTTTTTAACCAGGTATATATATATATATGAATATGATAGCCATGGCTTATCTTTTCAAAAATCTAGACCCCCTTCCAATTCGGGATCTCTTTGAAACGTGCTATCTGGCCCCACCTCATAACTGGCAACTTTATAAGTCAAATATATGTACCCGGACCCAACTAGAGGCAAAATAAACATACAAGGTATCTATCAAAAACTCATATTCATACTCTTTTAGTACCCAAACAAGTCTTAATTAGGGTTAGGGTTAGAGTTTTAGGGTTTTTGTGTGTACTTGTGGAGTTGTCCCTATGTTGTTACTCATTTTCTTGTTCTCACGTCTCCTTCACTTTCCACCTTTACAATCTTAAAATACTTTTGCAATGTTCAAAGTGTATTGTCCAATTTTGTAATGATGTTTAATCCATGTTTGTAGATGTGGATTAAATCACTTTAGAACTACTCCACACTTATTGAAACAACACTACAATATTCACACATTCCCAATTTCTACACTGATTCTAAACACACCTATCTCTGCAATCCATTAAAACACTAGATTCATGGTTATTTCAAGTAACCAAAATTTGTACTTTAGAATTCAATGTAAAAAAACCAAAAACTGAATTACAATTCATTTTATGATAATTTTGATACCACAAATAATTCACAACAATATGAATATGGAAATTATTACAGAAGTATGTACTTCCCTTCTTTATTGAACTTCCACCTTTGGGCAATCCCCAAATCACCATCAACATGATTCAAAAGTAAACAAGAATTCAAAATTTAAACCTCTAATGTCCAATGATCTATCCCTATCTATAATGTTTTCTTCATTCAAAAACAATGTAATTTACTTATTCCCTTAACATTACCCCCTCTATACTCTGGATTTTGTCCCTGAAATCCTTATGAAATGATAAAAAATGAAATGAAATCAATGTGCAACCTTCTAAGCTTTTAGCTGCCCAACAACAATTTTTGTAGTTTCAACATGTACAACAACTAGTGGTTTTGTACCTACTTCTGCATCTATAGTTCTAACCTCCTCCTCCATTAATTTACTCTATGGTTTTATTTCAAGGGGCTACAACTGTGATTATTCTGTCTCTATTGTTAGAATGGTCTTCACGTGTTCTAATTCTTAAGCTATCTATGTGTCACAACCCTAACCTTGGGTTTGCGACCAAAGCAAAGGCTTGCAAAGGTGCAGGCCAAAAATGAAGCCCAGGAGTCACATTTTATGCTCCTGGGAATGTAGGAAAATGTGAGGGAATGAACCCACACACTCCTAAGTGGGCTCCCACTTTTGAAGTTGGAATCTTAATTGACTTCTAAATTTTCAAAGGGCAATTACAAGGGTCAAAACTCATTGGATTGAAAATTTCCTTATACCATTAGAAAGCTCTTGGAACAAAATGTTTGAAATGGGCTCACATGACCCATTTGGGTATTCAAAACATAAGTTATGGCCAAAAGAAAGGCCGGGAGTCAAATTGCCAATTTGACTCCCGACAACTAAATGTCAAGAATCACCCTAATGTACTTGCATGCAGGTGGCATGCCACATATTGTTGAAAAGCTCTAGACGAAGGCTACAACTTTTTTTAAGACCTCATCTCAATCAGAGGTCTACAAAAAAAGTTATGGGCCTCCAAAATTACAAAAGTCTTAATTTCAAGACTCCCAACTTGGGAATCTTGGGACAAAATGACATTTAAATGCAAACCATGTGGCCAAACACAGAAAATATTATAAGGGGAAGGTGGTGGCCTCCCCCAAGTTCGGGCCGTGGTGAGTCTGTGTCTGCTCGTGGTTCATTTGTGCACCAAAAATGTCACAACCTTAGTCTTGAGTTTACGACCAAGGCAAGGGCTTGTGAAAGTGCGGGCAAAAAATGAGTTCAAGAATCACATTTCATGCTCTTGGGAGTGCAAGAGAATGTGAGATAATGAACCCCCACACTCCCAAATGAACTCCCACTTTGGGAGTTAAAGTCCCAATGAACTCCCAAATTTTCAAAAAGCGATTACAAGGGTCAAAACTCATTGGATTGAAAAGTTCCTTATATCATTGGAAAGCTCTTGGAACTTAAATGTCTAAAATGGGCTCTCATGATCCATTTGGGTAATTAAAACACAAGTTATGACCAAAAGGAGGGTCAAAAGTCAAATTGACAAAGTCAGAAATCACCCTGATTCCCTTGCGTGAAGGTGGCACACCACATATCGTTGGAAAGCTCTCGACGAAGGCTACAACTTTTCTTTAGACCTCATTTCAATCAAAGGTCTGCACACAAAGTTATGGGCCTCCAAAATCATGGGAGTCCCAATTTTGGGAATTTCAAAACTCCCACTTAAGAATCCCGAGACAAAATGCCATTTGGGTGCTGGTCCCGTGGCCAAGCACAAAGTATATTATAAGGGGGAAGGTGGTGGCTTCCCCCAAGTCCAAGCCGTGGTGAATCTTGTGAGTCTGTGTTTGCCCATGGCTCGTCCATGCACCAAAGGTGTTCCCACTCCGCACTAACCAATTTATTATTTGGTTTGTGCAAGTTTGTGTGAGTAAGTGACTTGCTTATCAATCTTCCTAGTCCCATCTCGGAGCTCTAACACGCCCTTCTACCCTTAAAATGCTATGAGCCAAGGAGCGTGCCCCAACTCCTCCTTCCATTGTTTTTTTCTTTGGACTACATCTAAGTCCATCAAGGAGCTTGGGGGTGCATCAAAAAGGGCTCTAACTATGCACTAACCAACTTATTGTTTAGTTTATGCAAGTCCATGTGAATAATTAACTTACTTGTCACTCGTCTTAGTCCCCATCTTGAAGCTCCAATACACCCTTTTACCCCCGAAGTGCTACAAGCCAAGGAACATACCCCAACTCATTATCCTTCCATTGTTTTCACCTTTGGATTTGGAGTTTAGTCTATCAAGGAGTTTGGGGGTGTGTCACTATGGTTCTTTCTCTTCTTGGCCCCCTCCCTTGAATACATGTGGTTCCTTAGTTTACACTTCCTCTTCCTGATAGCTCCCACTGGGCCCTATTGCATTATCTTCATCTTGGCCCAATGTTTTATACTTGCTAGATTTCTAGAAACAAAATCCAGAAAATTTTTCTGATATATTTCTAACTTGTACCTAAGGCTCCTCTCGTCAACTTTATGCTAAGCCATATTTTTCTCCAACTTCTTTACAAAATACTCTTTTACAACTTCCCACCATTCCTCAGAATCTACATCAAAATCCTTCATCTTGTTCTTTATTCTCATCAAAATGTAATATTGTAACATCTACTCATAATCCTCCAACCTTTTCTTTACACCAACCAGGTCCGAATTCTTCCTTAGTTCATTTGAAATCTCTAACTATGCTTGTAATTACTATAGATTTCTTTAATGCTCCTTATTTGCCTCCACCAACTTCTCTATCTCTACCTTTGTTATTCTTCTGAGTTCTTCATAATTAAGTAGAGAAACACTTTTTAGATTAATCAATTCCAAATCTATCAATACATTCTCCTTTTCCTTCTTCTCTTTAGTTAATGCTTCCACCTGACTAACTCAAAGCCAATGTTTTATTTGTAACTTCCATTTAACCATCTTTTTTAACTCCCTTAATTTTTTAACATGTGGTTTCACCAACCCTATCTTAGCCTTGATTCTTCATTCTCATCCTTCAATTTTTGTTTGAACGTTTTGATCTTCTACTCATTCTCAGTCCTATTATTCCTCTAAATTTCTATATTGTGCTTGTACTCCTTCTAGAAGTCCTTTTCCTTGTCCAATTCCACCTATAATATTACCTTCTCCTTATCTTCTGTGGCTAATTTGTTCTTCAAACTACTCACCTCCAAATTCAAATTCCCCATATTCATACTCACAATAGCCATGATTTGAAACAATTCAGCTAATTTATCAACTTGCATTACTTTTGCAACTACATATTCCACAGATTTTGGTGTACTTGTATGTGTCATAGGATTCTTCGATCATTTTCTAGAAGATCCTAGCTCTTGCATTAATCAACTCCCTAGCCCAAACTTAATTGGTTGTCCTTCTACAGATCCTAGTCTATTAGCTAGTACTTGTAATTCTGGTGGTTTGAATACTACTAAAGGAAGTTGTGTTTCCATCCTCTCTATTTGCAATCCACTAGCTTATAGACCTCTTTATGTATGTAGTTGTTATTGTTGTTGTTATAGATGTTGTGGACTTTCATGGTTGTCCATCTAGTCTTCATAAATGTCCCCATTCATTGGTGGATGTTCCTCAACCTCTGGAAACTTAGTATCATGCTCCCTCTTGATCTTTTGTCATTGCTCCTTCATCTGTCTCTCTTGCAGAGATGACATCTATGGTACTTCAACACTCTACCTACTTCCTTGTACCAATGTTGGCACTATAGATGGTGCCACTCTCCCTTTCATCATTTTTTGAACCCTTGCCTTTGTGCTCTCTTGCTCTTTCTTAACCCCTAATCCTAAGGCTCCACCTTCCTCAACTCTAATCTTCCTCTTGAAAGCACCCCTTGGAGATTTTGCTGCAATTTTTCTAATGTTCTCCAATGTCGCCTACATTTCTTCTTTAGTTCTTTTGACCTTGGTCTATGGTTTCTATGGATTCTCCTTTTTGTGAACAAACAAATACTTGCAAATTTTTGCTAAGATCAAAGCTGACTAACATGTGTCCTTTTTATCCCCCTTATTCTCCTTGATATACATGTACCACCGATCTAGCTCACTACACAAACTATTGTATATAATTTGCACTCAATCTACCTTCTCCCCTTTCTTTACTCTCATCAATGTGATGGCATTCTTATTGTTAAAATAAGTCACCTTCTCTCTCTAATAAATCATAAATGTGATTATAAGGTATCTCATCGAGTATGGCAAACCCAAACTCTTTACATTCCATTGATCTCCTATAGAATTTGTGGGTGTAATTCTACAACCCTATAAAGCTTGTATTGTTATTATCTTACTGACTTGCCCTTTTAGGTCTTCTACATACCCTTCTACACAGACTCTAAAGACATTTACAATCAACTGCTTATTAATCACATACACCTTTTCTTGATAACCAAAATAGATATTTGTGCCCTTGATGACAAAGTGTTCAGAAATTCCAACATGATATCTACAATCGGTGCTCCCAATTCAGCAAAAACAAAATGAAAGGCCTTGCATTATCAGCCCATTTTTCCTTTTCATTGACATCTTTCTAATTTTCCATCCTTTCAACATGCTTGTCATAATTTTGTTTTGTCTATATCCACATAAATCTATTAGGATCCGGAATGCGAATACCTTTGTCCAGAAGTGTTATTATGTCCATGATGGTTGTTCGTATCCTCACCTATGTAGCCCCTGTAGTCATGTTGATCTCCATCGCACTTGGTTACACTTATGTTTATGGTTGCACTCCCACCTCAGATACGTATTCCTTTTCTTCGTCCTTTTACATTACTTGTTCTTCCAAAGATCACTATTCCACACCTTTGTCTTTGTCTGATTCTTCAATGTACACTAGATCCATTGGTGTAGCTCTCCTACTTGCCCATTTGAACTCCAACCTCTTTTACACTTTTGCAAAAACTCCACTACAAGTGTTCTTGATCTATATATATCTTGAATTATTGAATGCACAAATTGCATTTTTACATGGTATTGTTTTCCTTCCTCACACTTTGAATATGATAATGAATACAACAGTGACTTCATTGCCAATGGCTAAATGTTTAGCACTCCAGCAATCTTTATTCGTCTCAAGTCTTCTTCTATTTCTTTTTTTTTCAACATTTCTGCTTCCTCCTCTTGTCTCTATCTGTGCTCACTTCTCTATGCTTCATTATCCTTTGCTACTTTCTATAATTTTTCAATTGTGTTCTTCACATTCATGCTTCCATGAACTTTAGAACTTCGAAAAAACACATAACTTTTTATAACAAACAAAAACAACTTTCAATGGTTACTCCATTTACTTTCGTTCTTGAACTTCCTGCCTATTTCATTCATTTTTTAGCATTCTCATCATTTTTTAATCAATGCCTCATCCTTGAAATTATGATAGCCCATCACTACCATTTTTTGTGTCCCTTGTACAACTATGTGGAAGCACGTCACTTCATCATTGTGAATTAACGCCTTAAATTTCATCGTCTAACTATTCTACATCCATAGTTTTCCTAATTAATTGTGCTAACTCCATGTCATTCTCCTTATATGCCTTCTACTAACTATGTTAATACATCTATTACTTGTGTTAATACATTTCGCTAACTATATCGATACTTTTATTGATTGTGCCAATAAATCTATTGACTATGCCCAACATTTGATGACTGTGCAAATACATCTACTAAATAAACCAATACCACCAATACACCAACTCTATATCACAATTTTTTCATTCTATACTTCATAGTCCATCTTATTAGAAAACACCAATTCCTCGCTTCTATAGTTTTCTTTTAACAATTTGTTGATCATCTAAAGTTCTGAAGTCAATATTGTTTTGACCTCAAGATCTGCCATCCATTCTTCTTCATTGCCCCACATCTGTGGTTTTTGTGTTACACATTCTTCATCTTCCACATTTGTATCAAAATCCTCCTCCATAAATCCACCTCCATTCTATTCCCAACATATGGGCCTCTATGGTTCTTGTTTTCAAACTTTGGATTCCATATATTTCTATGGTTTTAGTTTATTCACATTGACTAACATAGGATTAGTCTCAAATTTTTCAATTGTCACCAATAACACAGTTTTATTTAACAACACATACTATACTATGTATAGTCCAAACCATTTCTTAGTAAACTTCCTTAGGTGTGACTTATTTCCCTTTGGAAACCACAAAATATAATCACCAAAATTGGACTACTTTTATGGATTCCTTTGCTAACTCCATAATGTTATATTCCATTATTGAATGCTAGTAGTTTTTACAACCTACATCCTAGCCTCTTGCAACTTCTCCAACTTTGAAACTCTATTAGTTATAACTCTCACTCTGAAGTATTGTCTTTTTGATTGCCATTGACACCTAGCACTATGTACTTTATGGACATCAATGGATGTAATCCATACATTAATTGATATGGTGTGTACCATGTTGTTACTTTGTATGCAATTTTGTATGAAGAGAAAATTGTTAACAAATGTTCATCCCAATTTATTTTATTCTCACTAATTAACTTGGTCAATAGTGTCCCAAATACCTTGTTAATAGACCTAGCTTGCCCATTCCCTTGAAGATAATAGGTTGTCACATGTTTCAATAGAAAATTATTTGTCGAATACTTGATAGCATCATTAATGAAATGAATTCCTTGATTTATGATTACAGTTAAAGGACATCCAAACTTGGTTAATATGCATTCATATAGAAATTTTGTTATTATTATTGCAATATTAATTCTTAATGCTCTTGCTTCCACCCACTTGGTAGCATAATCTATGGCTATAAAAATGTATTTGTTTCCTATATCTCTGCATGTTGGCTTAATTAACCCCACAAAATCAAGTCCCCATTTCATAAATGGTTCTTTTGGAAGGCTAATGACCAACTTTGCAAGACTTTGAGTCACCAACCTCTTGTTTTTTGGCATGCATCACAATATCTGCAATAGTCATTCACATCTTTGTACATAATTGGCCACCAATATCTCACATCTAATATCTTCCTTTGCGTGATTTCTATTGCAAAATGACCTCTTAATGATCCTTCATGCAATTCTCTCATCACCATTTGTGTTTTTGTAGTTATCAAACATCTTGACAATTTGTTGTCTTGGCCCATTCTATACAATTCACCATTTTTCAATGTGAAAGGTTCTATTCTCCTAACCAGTCTTTGCTTTTGTTGTACAGATAATGTTCCCTCAATTTGCCCTATTCTCAAAAAATCTTTAACATCATTCAACTATTTAGGCTCTATGTAAAATAGACTTGCATATGTGGTTTGATCATGCACACCTATGGGTTTTGTAATGTTTGGTAGTCTTGACAATGCATCTATAATTACATGAATTCTACTTGGCTTATATACTACTATGAAGTAATATCCTAGGAACAATAACAACCATCTAATTATTCTCGCTGAAACTTGTGCTTTGTTGATCAAATAAACCAATGTCACATGATATACATAAAAGACAAATTTATTACCTGGCAAATAATGTCTAAACTTGTGCAAAGCAAAAACCATTGCTAAAGCCCCTTTCTCTATTGTGTTATAATTCTACTATGCTCTATTCCAAAGTCTAAAAGCATACACTACCAATTGATCACTCTTCCCTATCAAATTTTGAAATGACAAAACTTTTACATTTAATAATGATGCATATGTATGAACATGAAACTCCACCTACTAGTTTGGTGATATCAACATCAGTGCTTCAATATATTTCCATTTGATCAACTCCCAAGCCTTTTGACATTCGTTTGTCCAAAGAAAAGTCTTTGTCTTTCTAGTTAATTTGATAATAAGAACTAAATTTTTTATGAAGCATCTATAAAATTGTGCCATTCCATTAAATATTTGAATCTACTATGGATTATTAGGTGGTGGCATGTTTACTATTGCTTGTGTTTTATTTTATTTTGGTAGTTTACCTTTTTTAGAAACAATAAAACCCAATATCATCCTTGAAAGTACCATAAATGCACATCTGTCTGGATTCAAACTAATGCCATATTCTCTACACTTTTGAAAACATAATTTGAACTTCTATAGATGACTGTCCATGTCACTATATACAATAAAGTCATCCAAAAATATCTTCATAAAATTGTCCAAATATTCTTTAAATGCTTTAATAACAGCTCTTTAATATGTTGGAGGTTCATTTTAAACTTTAAATGGCATTACCTTCCATATGAAAGCTCCTTAGTCTATAATAAATGCAATCTTGTATCTATCCTTAATAACTATAAAAATTTGATGATATCTTGAATACCCATTTAAAAAGGAATATGTTTCATACTTTGTTATTGTGTTCAAAACTTCATTTATAAAAGGTAATGGGTACAAATCCTTATTTGTGCGGGTATTTAGTTTTTTGAAATCTATACAAATTTTTAGTTATCCATTCCTTTTGGGTACTATTATTATGGGTGACAACCATGTAGCCTCCTCTATAAATTGAATGAATCCAATTGCTAACAATTTATCACTATCTTATTTGATTAATGTAACATAGTTTGGATTTAATTTATACCTGGCTTGATGTGCTGATGGTATAATAGTATCCAATTCAATTTTGTGTTGTGCCAACTCTAATGGGATCCCTTTTAGATCTTTGTATGTCCATGCAAAAAATCTTTGAATTCTTTCAACAGTTACTCTGCTTCCAACATTTTGCTTGTTTCCAGTTGTGCATTAATCTCCACTAGTTGTGGTTTTGCATCAATTCCCAGGTTGAGCTTCATCAATTGTTGGTCTTCAATTAACCTCCATCCAACTATTTATAATTTTTGTGTTTTGATTTTTGTTAAAGTTTTGTTCCCACAACATTCCTTGGCTAATGATTATAGTATGTCTTAAGATACACCTTATCCTCGAGAGCTACTTCTGGCTCATATCTGTCACTAGTTATTTTTTGTTTTGTGATTTGTACCATTGATTCTTATTTTGAGTTATTAGTCTTCACACTAATATCCATGATCTCCACATCTATGGTTTTCACAGACTAAAATTGTTTCAAGTAAACTTATTATTCCTATTAAGAACAACTTTGGTTTTGTAGCAAAGATCATATCTTCTTCTTCATCTATGATACCATTTTGATAGTCGTAACATAGTAACACTTCTGGTTTTCTTACTTCACCTCCCAAACACTTGGTGATAGTAATTGTTTTAATTATCCCATTCCCTTCTATGGTAATAATGTTATTCCCCCAATCATGTGCCACTTTAGCATCCCTCAACCATGGTCTTCCCAACAACATGGAATAACTAGAATCTACCACATTGTTCTAAAGTACACTAAACATAGTTATGTAAAGAATGTCACGAAAATATATCTTCACATCTCTAATTAAACCCACTGGTTTTGTGGTTGTTTGATTTGCCATCCTTAATTATTTGGTGCAAGTTTAGGCTTCAAAAGCCCCAACTTTAACTTCAATTGTTCTGTGATGATATTAATTCTAGAACCACCATCTAGCAACACATCTTCGATTGTATTTTTCTTAATCTATACTTGGATAACTGCCATATGATTATCTATCCCTACCTTTGGTACTAAAGAATTAACTTGTTTTTTGTGGTTATTTTGCACAAATTTTGAATTTTCTTTGGTTTTAATTTTTGCCAAATATACATCTTTAACTCAAGAGCTATTATAAGCAATTGTCCCAAGTTTAAAATATATATTTTTTCTAGCATTTGCTTACTAATGTCTTGAAAATCTTTTCTATTATAATCAAATTTTCTTGTGAATTGACTACCTCTTGAAATTTATGTGCTTTTATAAGAATAATATTTAGCATACCCAGCCAGGTTATGTTCCATCCCTCCATAGATGTGGATGGCCCTTCTATCAGGGTCTATGTTTTCTACATTCGTTGAATTGTCTCCACCATTAATTTCTTCAACCATTCTTCTTCTTCCTAGTTAGTAATAATTTTTGCTTTCTTTAAATCTCTATCCTTGAACAATTGTTCTTCAATTGCCTTATTTCTTGTTGCAAGATTAACATCCACCACGTTCACATTTGTAATGATTGTTTGTATCTCAACAACAGGTTGAACTTTTGGTATTGTCACAAATTTCCCATGAAACATCTTCTACATTTCAATAAACTTCAAACAATTTGTCATTTTATGTCCATTCAAACCACATGTGGCATGCATATGAAGATGTATTTTGTGGTTTTTGATTTTGTTGTGTTGCCTCTATGGTTGCCGCTATGGTTTGTTCTTTCTTCTTTTTGCATGTCTCCACATTGTGATTAGTCATTCCACAACTTGTGCAATACTTGTCAATCTTTCTTGTATTATTCTTTGTTTTTGGTGGTGCTGCTTATTTAGTATTGTGTGGTACTAAAAGTGCGCTCCTTGCTTCTATAATAGTCATGCCTTCTTCACACAACATCACCACCTCCTTATTTTGTTATAGTGTAGACCTCTTCATTCCTAAAGTCACAATTCTAAAGTATGATTACAAGCTTGCCCTAAACATAGTAATTAAAAAATTGTCTATGGTTGGTACTTGTAAACCATGAACCAACTTCTGAATCGTCTCATATTAAACCTCCACCCTCTCAATCTCCTCCTACTTCATGTTCTTCAACTCCATGTATATTTGCTCATCATTTTGAGTCTTTCGATGACATTTGTAAAATGCTTGTGTAAACTCTTAAAAAATACAATTAGGAAATTCTGACATGTAATTGTGGCACTAGTCCGATGTTGTATCTCTTAGTGTATAATTGAACGCATTGATGATAAACTTTTCAAAAGTTTCTACATTATCCTTCACTACAAAATTGAATACTCTGACATGAGCATTTGGAAAAACATCTTTTTTGAAATCCAGGTACTTAAGAACTACCCTATTTGGCCTTACAAAATGGCCATTTCTATAGTTACAATGGATGGTTCTCAATATCCTTCTCTTGGATTTTCAACATCTGTACTTTTGTACCTTCTAATAGTTATTGAGCTCATTGATGGTCAATATGTAGTCATGTTCACATGAATAGTCATTATCGAATTAGTAAACACCATCTGGGGTGTCCCAACATCTCCAATAGTTGTTGCTGGTAGTGTGAAACTTCTATTCAAATTCCTTCCCATCAAAACCCCTCCTGATCCACGACCCAAGTCCATTGCAAATCCAGTTAGTATTCCACCTCTAACAAAATTTGTGTTGGGTGCAACAATAGTTTCCATTCTTGTGATTGGTATGATAACATTAAACGATTGAATAACCTTTATTTCATCAGGTTGTCTCTGAATTTCAACAATTACCATTTCTGACACTCTTGGTGAAGCTAAGTTTACTTGAGTTTGACGATGCCCCATCCTATGGTTACCCATTGGTATCCTCTATGGTGCAAAATGAAGATATGGATACACTTCTAGTACTCTATTCCTGAATTGAATGGAAGGATGAATTTGTCAACTATGTGGTCCCAATTGACCTCCCAGTTCCATGCCTTTTAATTTGTTCTAGACTATAGGAATTCCTAGTTCTTGCTCATGTGATTGATCCATTAATGTTCTTGCCATATTTTGTAATTCCACATGTCTAGTAATGTTCACTCCAATGTGAAAAGGCACAAAAGGACAATCCACAATTATATGTCCTTCTTCCTCACAGAATGCAAAATTTTTTAAAATAATTTGGCTACCCCCAAATCCACAAAATCATGATCCTTGATTTTGGCTATGTACCTTGTTTGATCCAACTTTAGATTTCTTTAATGTGAATATGACTATGGTACTTCATCCAACACATTCACCTATGCCTTTGCATATTCAAATGATCTTGGGTAGTTTTCCTTAGTCTCTTCAAGCACATCGATATTGATGTTTTCTTCCACTTCATAATCTTCCACTAGTTCATAAAAATATGGATATGTAGACTGGTACACAACCTAGATTGTATACCTCTTGTATTATCCCTTCCTCAGTGAATCACCGATTCTGGACTTGAAATTTCCTATAGCTAATCAAATACTATAGAAGTCCCTATTCCGTTTTGATTTCTACAATTTTGAACCACAAATTGCAACTAAGAAATATATTGCACCCACTCATTTAAGTGAATATTCGACTACATCTCTTTCCACGGAAATCATTGTTTATAATAATGCCTTCTTTGAATACCACTAGTCCATATTTCACGCCTTACCACTTCTTGTGGTAAAAACAACTTGTGTCTTGTAGGTCTTTTTTCTATTTTCAAAACTTGTTTCTCCAACATTAGATTTTGATATGGGGTTTTTGGGATGTGCCCATACTTCCTTCCATTTTCATTATTGTGTTGTTTGTCCTTCAAGACTTGATGATTTGCATCTAAATCCAATTGCCGCTTAAACTCCAAATCACCATTTGATTCATCTTATTTCACAATCCTTTTTTCTTTAAAGTTTATAGAGTGCTCTACAGTCCTTATGGCCTTAACTACTTAAACCTTTAGTGCTTTCTAACATACCCCCTCAAAATCTGAATTGAAAATTAAACTACTCTTCTGAACACCTTCATCTATAGTATAAACAATGGAAAATGCAGAAAACCCTCTTGTTCTTGTAAAAAAAATAGAAAACATTCCCCAAAAAGATGGTTGCCAAATGGTAGATGTGGATTAAATCCTTTCAAAACTACTCCACATTTACTAAAACAACATATTTGCACTAAAATATTCACACATTCCCAATTTCTACACTGATTTTAAACACACATGTCTATGTGGTCCATTAAAACACTAGATTGATGGTTATTTCAAGTAACCAAAATCTGTACTTTAGAATTCAATGCAAGAAAACCAAAAATAGAATTACAATTCATGATACTACATATAATTCACACAATAATATGAATATGGAAATTATTGCAGAAGTATGTACTTCCTTTGTTTACTAAAAACTTCAATAAAAATATAGCAAAAAATTCCATGTTCTGTTGAAACGTAATCAAATAGCAAGATTAAATTTGTGGTATACAGAAACAAAATTTGTAGTTTCTACGACAAAGTACCTACATCTATTTCCCTTACTCCAAAACTATGTGTTTAAAAATGAATTTTATTTCCCTAGAACTCCCACCTTTAGGTAGTCCCAAGTCACCATCAACATGATTCAAAACTAAACAAGAATTCAAAATTTAAAACTCTAATGTTCAACGATTAATCCCTATCCATAATGCCTTGTACATCCAAAAACAATGTCATATGCCTACTACCTTAACACATGTGTCTTTCTAACTAGTTCAATGTTGGAAACAAATCAAACTTCAAGAGGATGGAACACACATCTACAAGTGAATTAAAAAAAGGTATGTGTTTTATTTAATTATGTTTGTTTTTTGTTTTGCACTTTTCACTTTGCACCTTGTGTCTGTGCTTGGTAGTGTAATGTTTCTTTGCGCTTTGCACCTTGTGTTGTGTTCGAATGTTTGTTGTGCATTGTAGGAGGTGCGTTGAATGTTTAGGATTTGTGACGCAATGAAGATTAGGGGGGGGGACCTTCGACAAATAACATGTTTTTCACCTCTTTTGAAGTTTTTCATTTTGAAAGCATGTTGCCTCTGAATAAGCTAATAACATTGTTCACCTTTCCTTTGCACTTCATCCTTTAGTTCAAGTGAAAAGTTGCACAAGTGGCGAAAAACTTTGAAAAAATAATTGGTGCTTTGTTTCCATCATCAATCTAAATTTTTAAACTCATATAAATCTCTAAACTGTCACATTTAATTGGCATTGAATTCAAGGTTAAAGGTTGGGAGTTGATGGCTTCTTTTTCAAATCCAAATTTGAGTGCTCATGGTATCAATTCTACTAAAAATATCCTTTTAACATGTGCAAGATATGATAGTAGCTACCATATTGACAATGTGCAACTTGTGCATGAAGGTGGGGATCTAGAAATTTTTAATTATGTTGTTATCAATGAACAACAACAACAAAATCAAATTTTTGTTGATGAACAAATTATTGTCAGAATGCATTTGGAAAAAAATTTGTGGATAAAAAGTGGCTTAGAAGCCACACTACCATAATTTCACCTACTTGGGCATTTTAAAAGGTGAATAATAACCAACCCATGGACCTTTCTCAAAATCAAATCATGCAATGTGTTATTTGTCATAATGATACAACTCCACTTGAAATATTGTCCATGCACACCAAATGCAAGAAGGGTCTCATAGCATACCATAAATCTAATGTTATAACAACCAAGAAAAAACATGTTAAAATTAACCATTTTATTTAATTGACATTTAAAAAAAAGATACAACAACCATCACCCCACGATGTTCACAATCCCAATAAAAAGAGGGCAAATTTATCTCCAACTACAATATTTGGTTTTTTTCTATTGCCTACAAGAAAAATGATGCAACACAAGTGGGTTTTGTGGATGATCTAATGTTATTTGTAGTTAAAGGGCTATTATTTATGGGGATTATTGAGTTTATTTGGCTATAAAGTATGGCATACATGATGTGTCCATGAGTTGTTTTCCCATTGAAGAACACATTTGTTAAAAATATTTTGTTGGGTTTGGTTGAAAAAACCATGAGTACATATGTGCAACCTACATTGCTAATTGTTTATTAATTGTTTGCAAATTTGACCTATGGGATGCATAATGTTTTTGTCATTGTTAATTTCATTTCAAGTGATTGGGAGGCAAAACATGTCACAATTAGGTTGTTTAGGTGACAAATATAACTGGTGCAACTATGGTTGCTAAATTGTAGAAGCTACTAGATAAATTTTCTTTGATTAAGAAAATTATTGCCTATGTTAAAGATGAAAGGTGAAACTTGCAAACATGTGCAAGTGCCTTGATTTTTATTGTATCATGCAATATTTTGGCCTTGCTAAAGCCATTTAATGATTTTTGTTTGGGGCACACACTTTTAAAGGTATGCCAATACACTACTGCAAATGAAAAAATGGTTACTTTTTTGCCTTTTACATCTATGAAAGGTTGCTCAATCTAACATCCACAAATGTATTACATGATAGAAAAAGTCTAATAAGGGTAAGTAAACATGGACCAAATTTGCATTGAATTTAGTTGAGGCCTAGAAAATTCAACATGCTTGTGAAAACAAGGTGAAAGTTTTTTATCACTTTCTAATTATTTTTTGATTTTTATGATTTTATTCATTTTGTGGTTTCATAATCTTTCTAATTTTTTTATTCTTGTGGTTTGATCATAAATTTGCTAATCAAGTGTTGTTGTGCCAAAACGCACTAACTTTTCAAAACACCATTACACTATGTTATAGTTGACAACATGTGGTGTTATAGTTTCATGTACCATCTCCACAAATTTGGGTCGTATGTGAAGATGTGGTACAAATTTTATCCCCAATTGTTAGTGGTTGTGTTTTGAACCAAAGTCATGAACATTGATTGTTATTGGATGTTTTGCAATTTATAATATCAACTTGTCAAGATATTTAAAAAAAAAGTTGGCATTCCAAATTGTTCTTAATAGCCTTGTTGAGAATGATTTTTGTGACCATGAGTTGAAAGAACTCATGGTGTACATGAAGAAATAAATTTTAAAGGTTTTTCTACCTTTTCTTTCTTTCTTGCATGCATTTGATAGGAAGTGGGGCCATCATATGTTGGTTTTGATACTTGATCCACGATGTAAAAACATGCAATTGGTCATCACATATTTAGGTCATGAAAATGTTGTTGCTATTGTTGTTGAATATGATGAAGAACTATTGTTGCCTTTATTGATAAAGGTTGTCAAGTTGTTGATGCCTATTAGTGCTATAGAAGTTGTAGATCTTTAATCTCAAGTGAACTATAAAGATTTGTTTCACACTATAACAACAAACGCATACACTTACAAGGACCTGGTGTTAAGACAACTTGTTGGATTCAATCAATATTTTATTGATGTAGAAATTTTCAAATTTACCTTCTATAGGTGATGCAAAGAACAAAACAAGTTTCCAACCATTGTTATAATAACACGTCATTGGCATATTATTGGCATCCCAACTAGGCCAAATTGAAACATAATGTTTTTTTTTTTGTTATGGGCATTTTGAGTGCATTTCATAAATGTTATCTCTAAACAAACATGGACAAATTGATATTTATCAATAAAAATTGGCCATCTAATCCACAAATTGGTTGATTGAAACCCACCAACTTTGCATTTGCATGTGAGATCAAATCTAAGTTGATGGCATAGCTAGAGGCAAAGTTTGAAGATGAAATCAAAGATGAAAATTTTAGACTTGCATGATTTTATATAATTTCCCATTTTTCTTATGTGGAATTGGTTGTCCATGTTCCAAATGTTAGGTTGAAGATGAATTGAAAAATTTGTCAATTAGGTGATAAGTTTTGAACAACTCTTTTTGAATTTTGCACCATTTATTTTTTGCTTGTAATATTGGTCTTAGGCTTGGTGTTGTGTGTTATTGCTTGCAAATTTGTTGTTGTACTCTTTGTTTGTCTTTTGTGTTTTTAGTGGTTGTGTTTGTCTTTTGTGGCTTAATGTCTATGTGTATGTTTGTTTGAATATGTGTCTTTTGTGTCTATGTTTATGTTTGTTTGAATATGTGTCTTTTGTGTCTATGTTTGTGTCTGTGTCTATTTGAGTTTGTGGTTGTGTCTATGTGTGTTTATTGTGTGTGTTCATTCAAGTATGGTTTGTCTTGAAAGTTTGGTGTGACTATTGTATTTTCTATGTTGATATTGTTTTGAATGGTTTATGCATCATGTGTATTATGTTTATGTTTGCTATGGTTTGTGTGTCATATGTTTGTGTCCATGTCTTCTATCTCCATTTATAATTTGTTGGTAGGTTTTTAAAAGTGTTTATTGAAAGCCAAATGAAAGATTAAACCATGGAAGAGTTGCCTAAAATTGAGAACCATCAAACATGATATGAAAAACTTTCATTCCAATTCATTAATTGGTTAGCCCTTTAAATTTCAAGTAATATTTATGTAGTTTAGTTTCATCATCATTGTGACCTTGAGGTTTGTTATTTTCTATCACTTGCAGAGTTTACTCTGTAATTTGTAATAAAAAATTTGAAAACTTATAAAACTACTTTGCGTCTTGCCTTGTAAATGCAAAGAACCTACTTACAACCTACAACTCAAACTTTATAAAGATAACAAAGACTCAAAAATTGTTTGTGAAAGAGGGTTTCAAATACCTTGGTTATAGAACCTATGTAGCCTGGTATCTATGACTTTGAGATGACAAATTAAACATGTTTTCCTTCCTTGTAGTCATGGTTACCTTTTATAAAAAAATTTATCAAGTAGGTCTAACTGGGAGATGTAGTGTACTTTCTAGTTTGCGTAATGAAAATGGTGGAAGCAATTATTGATTAGTACATGTTTGATAATATTTGCTACAACTGTTGTTGGATCAACCTATGATGTATAATAATATGTTATTGAATTTACAAGTTTTCAAATTCAACATTGGTGTCCTACATTGACAGAATGAAATCCATGGTTAAAAACAAAGTATTTGAATGCCACAATGGAACCCCAATTATTTAAAAGATGTCCAGGCTTGTACATGATAAATCACATATCCAAACTGTTGCCCTCACCTCATATTCGCCCATTATTAGGTTTTAAAAACCCGGGCCCAGGCAATTCTCTAAATAAAAATAAAATAAAATAGTCAGACCCAAGTGATTTTTTCAATTTGTTTTTTTTCTAAAACCCGGACCTGACCAATATTAGAGAAAACAAATACCCACCCCCACACTAGTTACAAGTTGCTGTCACCAAAGAAGGGGGATAACCTAAACAGGTAATCCTTTTTTTATTATTTGGATCATAGTATCAACATCAACTCTGCAGCAGTGGCTGCATCAAGCTCATTATCTTAACAGTAAACACCAAACTTCCTCTATTCCTTTTCTCAACTATGTTCAGACCATAACTAAAAACTTTAGGGGATCAAAACTCTCCTTGGATTCCTTTCAGAAAGCCCGTCAGTCCGGTGGATGTTCATAGATAAACATTAACTTCTTGCACCCATGCCCTTTCCACCAAAATCACTCAGCAAAGGAGTTGGATAGAAAAATAAATTGGATCCTAGAAACTTAGTTCTTCACTTGGCACCCATAAGAGACCTGAAACCCTTTTCTCTCCAAAGCTCCCACAATTCAGCTAGTTCTCTCTTTCCCAAACTTAGTCAAATTGGTAGGTTTTTTTAGGATTCCCAATCGACACCCAACCCATAAACACTCCACATGGACCACTCTGAAATCGCTTGACATTGTCATCACCTTCCCTAACTTAGTCCCTACATCTAACATAGATTAATCTTCTATTTTCATGAAGATTATAATGCAGCGGAAAGTGATAGTTTCAGGCTAGAAAAAAAAACACAAAATAAAAAGGCATTCTTCCTTTTCTGTCCAAAATACACTCAAACACACATTTTTGCTTTCTAATATCAATTCTCCAAGGAAAACTTAGTTGTTTTTTATGACTTTAGCTCCTTCATTTACCGTTCCTCCCACTTTCTTTTGCCTCCATCACCTTCCCAACACCAACCAATCTTGTGCAACGTGATCTGCATGGTTCATTGAAGAGCCACCCTAGTGATAGCAGTAAACCCACTCCATCACCAAAGGCAAGTCGGAAACTTATCTCCATTGAATTGCAAATTTTAAACACCATAAACTTGCAAACAGACAAAACACACCAAAACACAAAAATAAACAATGTACATCAGACTTTCGACGCCCTCAAAATTCATGATGACCAACAATCCAATATTTTGATGTCTTGTGTCATCATGAATTAGAGTTGCTTCTCTGCTTTCATCCACATCCACAGAAAATGTTTTGACACTAGCTTTGCATCACATTACAACCAAACCTGAATGGAGAGCCATTTACCATATACAAGAAGTTATGCTTGCTCAGGATGGCAGACCATGGCATTGAAATCTAATTTAGTTTCTCTATTACTATTTTTTCAGCACTTAGCGTATGATTGATCTGACAGAGCTCTCCAACGATGGAACCTTTTACAGGGTCCCCTGCAGTGTCCTTAAATAGATTGATTTATTTTTTTCAATTTTGTGATGTAGGTAAAATGGTGATCATCAACAACAAGAGCCAAAATTTGTCTATAGATGAGATATGGAAAAAAATTTAAACGAATCCTTTTATATTTTGGCTACCTGCTGGAATCTGTTGTAAGAATTTGGCGACCGAAGGCCATTGTCAAAAAAAAACAAAAATCCTTTGTAATATGTACTTTTTAGCACAAATCGATGGCAAAATCATAAAATTCAGGTCATAAAATATCGGAAATTTCGCCCAAAGAAAAGACTGGTCCCCCTGAATTGTATTGCAAATTAATAAAAATATTTTGGCCAATACGTTTAGACACACACCCATCAGGTTGTAAGGGGTATCCAAGAGCACCATTATTTTCCATTAAATCCCCAGTACTATTGTGCCAGCACCCGTTGCCTCAGATTCATTATTAACTTACACCCCCCGTCTCCACTGTCCACTTAGAACTACGCCACGCCTTCTTTCATTAAAAGCCCACATGAACTATGTGGTTTGCCTCGCGATTCCCCATCAACAGCCCACTTACCAATCCAACGGGTTCCACGTTCCACATTTGGTTAGGACCTACTGGCCCCCCATGTGGGGGCGTTGGGTTTTTGGGGGCTAGCGGGGTTTCCTTTCTCTGGGGGTTTAAAAAAATCTCGTATTATACATCTAGGTAGGTAGGTGGTAGATAGGTGGGTACGTAACCTACCTATTACCCAGGCTATAGCCAGTGGGATTTGATCACGTGTTGTGTGGCATTTGGAGAGTTTCGAAAAAAGCTCAGTTGGAAATGCAGCGTGAGAAGCGTGAAAGATGGAAGTCTAGGTGTCGGAGGAAAAGATAATGCCAGGGGAAGAGTAAAAGATGGAAAGGCTAGAGGAGCCAAGGAAAATGGTAAGACCAGGAGAAGAGTGAAGGATGGAAAGGCTAAAGGAGTCAGGGAAAAAGGATAAGGCTACGAGAAGAGTAAAAGTTATAAGAAGGCTACAGGAGTGGGGGAAAAGGATACAGTCAATAGAAGAGTAAAAGATAGAATGGCAAGATGATCCGGGGAAAAAAACGGGCCAGGAGAAGAGGGAAAGATGGAGAGGCTAGGGGAGTCGGGGACGAAGATAAGGGCAAGGAGAAGAGTAAAAGATGGAAAGACTAGAGGAGTCGGGGATAAAGATAAAGGCCAGGAGAAGAGTAAAAGCTGGAAAGACTTGAGGAGGGGGGGGGGCGGGGAAAGGAAAGGTAAGGCCAGGAGAAAAGTAAAAGATGGAAGACTGGAGGAGTCCGGCACAGAGAGAAGGGCCAGGAGAAGAGTAAAAGATGAGTAGTTGTGCTCAGGTTTGGGGTGCACGCTAAGGAGGAGCGAGGAGCGTCTTCCCTCGGGAGTAGTGTGCATCTTGTGTGGGCCACCACGAGCTGGCACGGAGAGAAAATGTCGACAAGAGTAGTGCACATTCATCCCCTGTTGTCCGTTGTCATAATGACACATTTTTCTGCCTTTTTGCCATCGATTTGTGCTAAAAAATAGGAAGGGCCCGGGACTGCGGAGCCCGTCAAAAGTCGAGCCTGCTGCATTGTTGTTGTCGTTTTGCAATTTGCGCCATATCTGCTGCAGCAGCAGGTTCTGCAGATCTCCTCTTTGCTGCACTATTTAGTCAATGGATATACGATAAAGACGCGGCAAAGAAAGCCCAGAAAGACAGAGAAAGAGTAGAATAGCGGGATTTGCAGCTCCTGTCCATAAGGTTCGCCTTCGTTTTAGGATTTGACTGTGTGTCGTCGACTTGTTCCATTTAGAGATAGGCGGTTTAGAGAGGAAGAAGCGCGCGCGCGCGCGAAGTTAGTACACTGGCGGTCGTCTCTATGGGCTCAGGTGTGTAACCTGCAGAGCTCTCTGTAGTGCCGCGGTCTTTGACGCCTGCGGGAAGAGCATGACACTAAATAGAAAGGCGCAGGAATCCTCTTCAAGAGTGCGAGAACTGGAGAGAGGGGAGCAGCAGCAGCAGCTGGTTGCAGTGGCGAATGATGTCGAAAACTGTTTCGAGTTGGTTCGCTCGTGCGGGAAGTAGCAAGTCTTTGCCTAAAGAATCCACGCTTGTGAAGTTCAGTACAGTGCATCCAGCTATAGAGGATGCGAAGGAACACGGACGACTGGGCGGAAACACAAACAATAGTCAAGGACTTCGAAACGAAGAAATCGGCAATGGTAATAGCATTGACCAGCTGAAAGCCTCTCAGAAATTATTACCTGAGGCTGCTGTTCCAGCAGCCACCGACGCCCTACTCTCGGCCTTCGAGTACTCCGATGCAGATGAAGATCAAGAGGAGGAAGAAGCAGCGAACGAGGAGTTTCTCCAACTGCGACTGCCGGAGCTTGGACCTCAAGTACCCCTCAAGGAGCAGCTGGAGAAGGACAAGGAGGATGAAAGTCTGAGGAGATGGAAAGAACAGCTGCTAGGAGGAGCAGCAGCAGCAAGTCTGGAAGAAGCAGCAGCTGGTGGATTAGACGGGTGTTTGAATCCTGAGGTGAAGGTGCTCAGGTTAGGAATCAGAGCGAAAGGGAGAGAAGAGCTTGACCTACTGCAGCTGTTACCCCTGAGCACCACAGCAAACGCGCCCCCACAATCAACAGCAGGCGGCGGTCGCATGACAAGCAGCTTCTGTCTCAAAGAAGGCTGTCAATACCAGCTCAAGTTTGTGTTCACTGTAAGGAACAACATCGTCCCCGGTCTCACTTGCATCAACACCGTTTGGAAAGCTGGCTTCACTGTCGACCAGACACGTTCCATGTTGGGTACCTTCGCTCCTCAACAGGAGCCTTATGTACACTTGTTGCCAGAACAGGTCACTCCTTGTGGTCTGTTGGCAAGAGGCTGTTACACTGCCAGGAAAAGGTTTGTTGACGATGATGGAACTGTTTATCTGGATGTTAACTATTCCTTTGAAATTCGCAAGGACTGGTAGCTAAGTTAGTTAGTTATCTTCACCAAAGTTCTAGCAAGCCATCCTTCATCTCAAGCTCGAGCTGCAAAATTTGATGCAGCTCAATTCATTGAGCTGAATTCAAGCTGCAATATTTGATGATGCAAATTCATGAGCTGCCATGAATTGAAGCATACAGGGGAAATGGCTTAGTAGAGGGGAGCAATCTGCTTCTTGTAGCTTGGAAATTGAAGGTATGAGGAATCATGGAGGTTTTATCTCAATGGACATAGTTTTTTTGAGGAAGCTTTTGATGCTGCTGTTCACTCTCTCTCTCTCTCTCTCTCTCTCTCTCTCTCTCCCATCTAACATATAGTACACCGATTTGCAATTTGCAGTAGAAGAATTTGATGCTCTGTGCATACCCAATTTGTGATTTGCAGCAGGAAGAAAATGATGCTCTGTGACATGCTATTTTATATCAATCTTGCATACAAGCTTATAGTAGTTTGATTACTTTCTACAAATTGAAGTTCTTGACAATGATTTTGTGTAGGTTGTGGACTTTTTCCCATTCTTCAGACTGGTCCTCTGGATTCCCCAAGTACAATTGAGTTGTTCCAACTTAATTCAGTACTTCAGATGTAGGTTTTTTCTGAACAGATGCAGGTTCTGAGCTGAAGTTTGAAATTTACAGGAAACATGTCCAGAAATATAGAAGCAATTCAGATGATTTGAAACTCAATAATAACAGGAATACCAATGGAATCCATAGAGGCTATACTTATTTATTATTTTTACAGATGTGTGAAAGCTCTCTCTTCTCTTTTCCGGTTGGGAATCTTGTATAGTCATGATTCTCCAGGCCAACTGGAAGTGTTGTTCACCAGCCATATATGTAAAAAATCTAAGGCATCTATGCACATTTTGCACACATCTCAGGCCTTTTTCTCTCATCTTTGTTTATGTCCATTTCAGCAAGTTAAGTGGGAGGGACTTCAAAAAGAACTTGCGGGGTTAGTGAGGTGGCTCTCCAGATTTTACTGGCCATTCTTGGTTCTCCTAAAATTTGTAGCAAATTTTGGCTTGGTGGGTAATACAAATATGCTTCTCAGCTGTGAAAGTCTAATAGATAAGAATCAGTGAAAAAGTTCACAAATATTGATCCTTTTTGGTCCTTTTGGGAAAAGTATCTGGATATATGGATATTGAATGATTTAAGGGTGTCACCCTTTGGTTAAGCTATGCTCTTTCCGAGCAAAACCACCCCTCCCACCCTGTAAGCAACCTGAACAAAGTTCCTGGAAATGGCCAGAAAATTTAATTTGGTAGAACTGACACAGTGAAGTCTGTATGGGCATGATTTGGAACATGCTCAGGTGCTGCGGTTCAGTAACAAACTCCTAACATTTCAAATGTTTTTATTTAATAGCTCAAGCCGTTATGGAGGAGGAGGGTTTTTTTATTCAATTTTGTGGTTTCTAAAGTTTCGTGATTTTTTTCATTTAAAACAAAAATTAGTCGAATTCACACTAAAGAATTGAAAATTTCCAAATTTTCCCAAATTTCTTGTCACCAAGTGTTGAGAATGCAACACATAAAAACCGTGCTTGTGGGTCTGTGAAAAGAGTATGGCCTTTGGTGTGTACTTATACTTCCTAGTTGAGATCTTAAAGGAGATCCTAATTGTCTGGTAATCAACATCCTAAATGAGCAAAAGGATGCCTAATTGAGATCTTAACCAAGATATAAATGTCCAGTAATTGATATCCTAAAATGAGATCTTAGACAATATCCAACATCCTAAATGAGGACAAGGAAGCATTTGTGACATCCAAGTTGTTGCCTCTGTCTATATAGGAGAGACCAAGGAAATGATGTAATTTTCATTTGGTCTCACATCTTGTAGACTCTTCACCAGGTATGACTTTGTGAACTGTGAGTTCATTTTATTGAACCTCATGGAACATTTCCTATTTTATCTCTAGCTGGTTTTAAGTTTGAAGTTGCCATAAGGGCCAGAGCCATTACTTCACCCACTCGTGGCCAAAGAAAGAGGTCTTTGGGGGTTCTTGAGGAGGTTGGTTTGATTATTGTTCTAACTAGTTTGGTTTCACCTATCTTGTTATTATATATGCTCATTTGATTCTCCTTTTGTTTGCATGTCTGCCCCTTTCTTAGCAACTTTTGGGCTTTGACAATGCTACATCAACTAGTAAGGGCCCATGCCTTACCTATATTCTACAAGGCCAACTTCAACATGGGTATGTTGAACAATTATTTACATAAATTTTTTACATTTTTACAAATATAATAAATAGTGTTGAAGCTGCCAATGTATGTTGGGTTTTTTTCCCGCTAGGCTTCATGAGAGATGTTTCCAGCTTGTTCAAAAATTGGATTACTCTTTCAGCTTTTGTTGACTGGAATGTACTGGTGAAGAAGCTTCAAGGGTGTATGGTGGATATACCCAAGTAACTTGGCAGCTTCAACAGTAATTATGTTCTTTTTAGAAACGTTGAAATTTTCAAATAAATAAATAAATTCCAAAGAAGAGAATTCATTGAAGGAAAATGAACAGCATTTTTCAATATGGAATATTTGAAGTAAAATAATTAATCAACACTGAAATGCTGAACTTGCCAAGCACTAAGATATCTTAAGGTCTAGCAACCTCACCCAATTGGAATTTTGTATTGTCATTGTTTAAGTTGGGTTATTCTGGTAAGTTACATGTGTTTTTTACTAGACGTTTCCAAAAGCTTACTCGTTAGCCTAGACGTGCCATTATTGAATGTAGCAAAGTTATAGAAATGGCCATTTATTTCCACAAACTATATTTAGAAGATGTGAAAGCGTGCATGAAATATGGGATGAAAAAGTTCAAGTGGGCAATGAGACATGGGTTGCAATGGTGTCTTGGTCATAAATAGCTTGATGCTGGTAAGGTTGATTGGTGCCAATTCATTTATGAAATGGATTCAAACTAATTGGGAACATGGCCAATCTTTTATACGTGAATGGGCATATAAATATGGTAACTTGTAAAGCTCTACATTGAGGGCATTGTGGTTGTAAGGTTGAGGCTTACCCTTCATAAAAACCTATTGAAACGAGCAAAAAACAGGAAAATCCAGCTGTCAAGTTGCCTTGGAGTTGTAATAAGTGTAATGCACACCCCCCATGGGCAGTGCTCAAAACTGAGCAAAAGTTTTGCCCCTCAACCAATCAAAGGCAAAGCATGAATATGTTTTTACACATAGTCATTACCATCATCCAAACTAGAGATGGCTCTAGATGGGAACCAAGACTTTGGGTATTGTGTTTTTAGCATGGATGCAGATATTGCTGTTTTTCACAGTTATTAAATCTTTGCAGGTTGTGGTAGCAACCAATGTTTTCTTACCAGCAAAATTAAAAAGGACTTTTTTTTTTGGGGCAGCCTCTGGCCTCCGGAGGCTGTTATTTCAGGAATGCCCAAGCCTGAGGGTATTACCCCAATGTAAAATTCAATGCATTTTTACTTTTTAAATTTGGTTTTTTAGTGGGTATCACTGTAAATAAAAAAAGAGTAAAACTTTACATGAGCATTTTGCTTGGATTCTGGTGGATAAGGCATCCTCCACTAACACTGTTGCAAATCACAGAGTGTTTTATGAATCATTAGAACTTTGCAGGTTGTGGTAGCAACCAGTGTTTTCTTACCAGCAAAATTAAAAGCAGAAAATTCAAAAAAATGGTTTTTGGGGTTTTTGATTGGCATGCTTCGAGAAAAAAGAAGAAGAAATGGACAGATTTCTTTATTAGGTCCCAATAGGTACCCGAGAATACAGAAGGATGATGTTACTACATTTGTACCTCATTTATAGCCAAATTTGGCTAAATTTTCTTTGTGTGGATGATTCGCTGAATTACATGCTGTATTTGTATGTAGAATATGCAGTTTCATCAGATTCTCAGCACAATTGAATTAAAAATGCATGATTTTGTATGCATAAAAAGTTGGGGTTAGCAGATTGCAATTTGCAAATTTTCCCTTGTGGCCTGAAAAGGCTCTGATGCTATATATCCCAAATCAAATAGCGAGAAGCTGTACAATTTATGGGAGCACACATAATACTGGAATAGCATATTGGATATGGGGCCTACTATATCTCATTCATAGAGCGGTTTGTGGTAGAGTCCAAAAACTAGTGTTGTTTGGTTTTAAACATAAATTTTTGGAAGCCTTCCAGCTATAAGAAATGCTTTAGCCTAATGGTCTATATTGTACAAGAGAATGGGCAGGGTTTGGCTGATTCTGGCTCCTAGCAAGCTTGTGGCTGAGCTCTAGAATGGGCACCCATGCTGTTCGACCAATTCCACATGAGAATCAAGAGCTAATACGGGTTAATTCTCTCTTTCCTTATTACCCCTATTTGTCTTAATTTGCGGTTAAACAAGTATTATAGTTAATTCTATGCATTTTAGCTCTTTCCAAACTAGGTGGCCTGAAATTTTTGGGACCTGAAATCCCATTTAAACCCTCAATAGAATTTTGGCCATCCCCAAAGGTAGCCCCTATAGGTGCACATACATATATAATGCATCCATCTCTGTTAAATGCACTTCACACATTGAGTCCTAAGCAAAGATGTAGCCCTAGGTGAAATCTACTTACACCCAAAAGTTGCATATCAATTTGCAGTAAAAGTGTGCCTGTAGAATGTGACCATTGGAGCTTTTTGAGCCCCCAAAAGCATAAAGGACGTGTGTGAGTCGTCTCAATGGTAAGTCAATTGAGTTCAGAAAAATTTGTACAACTCATAAAGCCCAAAAGAACTGATACTTGTGTCTACAAACTTATAACTTCAGCTCCTGGTGGAGGGCAAAGGTGATTGAAATTTTGCTTGGCTGGAATATTAAGAAATTCTTTGAATTTTGCTGAGGAGGTGAAAGGGCAGTTGGCATGGTGACATTGGTTGCAATATTATTGGTGATGTTGGCCACATGATTGGGGCTAACATTGATGGGCTGAAAATCCCAACCTGGGTTAGCAAGACAACATGATACAATATGGCACACAGTTGCTGAAGGTTGAACATGAGAAGTCAAGGAAATTTAGAAAGGCCCACCTAAAGGAATACAAAATGTACCATGGAATGGGCCCTGCAGGGCCTGTTCCATCTAGGAACAAAGTGAACTGGGTAGGGTGAGCTGTTGTTTGTTAGGTGGTAATGGGTTCTACCAGGGCCGGTTCCACATCCTAACTGTTTAAAATTTCAGATGTATATTGCTGTTGTTGTTCATTCATTAAAATTACCTTTGACAGCAAAACAAGTGGAGCCAACAGGTAGCTACCTTTTCTGCCAAGGAAAAATGTTTTAATAGTGCTTAAATAGGACACAGAAACCCATTGCGTCTCAGGCACAAAAATGATCAGGTTATGACAAACCTCAATAGAATTGGTCAGAACATAGTTCAACTTCCACATGGTCTTGAATCACAGACACAAAGTATGCCAAAAAAAAATTTAACCAAATGAAATATTCATAACATAAAAAAGTGTGCAACATGAAATGAGGTGAACAAGGCTATGGGCAAGTTGTACTTTAATATTGATGTTGGACAAATTGAAAGTAATTTTTAAATGTTTTCATGCAAGCTTCCCTAGGGATCAACATCCATGGAACCCTTTTGAACATCTTAATTATTTATTATGATTTTAAAATGGACAATGATAAATTTCATCCACAAAAGATGAATAAACTACATGAACTATCATATTTGTGATAATTATTTTTAAAATCTAATATATGTTTTATGGCCTAGTTAAGGTTAATTACTAAATGTCATCCATAAAATGTAGAAAGACTGTCAAATTGGGTGGGGGGACGGAGGGATTGGAGCTGCTATTTCAAAAGAGGGGAGGGCCTTTGAAAAAGTTGAGGGGAAGGGGTAGAGGGAAAAGTCCATAATCCTCTGCTTGAAAGGGCCTTTGGTTGAATGGAGGAGGCAAGGCCAAGGGATGTGAATCAAGCCCACGGTATTGGGGAATGTCAATGTACTCACTCCTTTTTTAACCCTCTAGCAAAGTTGAAGGGGGCATTTCATAGTTTGCAAAGGCCATCTAAAGTGCAGTCAGGGGGTCCTGATGAGTGGGTCCTGATGAGTGAGTTGAGGGGGGTCTGGCGCACTAAGGAGCTTGCTTGCAATTTAGATTTCCTTTAGCAAATGGTGTTTGCTTTTGCAAGTAATTTGCAACAAGATACCCTTATTGGCTCTGTCCTACAGAGTCATTGTGGGAACACCTTCTGAGCGGGTATAGGGGTCAGAGAATCAAAAGTTGGCTGAATGGATAAGGTTATAGGTTTGGCTGTAAGTTTTTTATTGGCCCAAGCTAATGGATGGGCATGTGTAGTTTTGGGTGCAGCCATCCAATTGATGGGTTGTTTTGAAATCTACCCATCTATTTGTTGGGTTTCTTCTCAAAATATGAATGTTGGATATCTGATTTAACCATGTCTCTATATCATTTTATTCTTTTGGGTGAGGAAGGGAGGATGGGGTAATTCTACCCCTTTCCAAAGGAGGATTTTTTTAAGGTGTTGGCATAGGTGAAATTTTTTTGAGATGGGAATAACTCAAAGGGTTGTTTCTTGGGTGGCATGGGAAGGAAAAGTTTTGTTGTTTTCTGAAGCAAGAAGGTGGGATTTTTTTAATTTTCCAAAGAATTATTATTTTGGTGGTGTGAGATGGGGTGTTTGGAGAAAGTGGATGGGCATTTTTTTTTTGGTCTTTTTTTCTTTTGTGATCTAGTGACTTAATGAAAAAAAAATCAAGAAAATATTTTATAAAAATTAAGATCTTTATTTGGGGAATGGACAATTTTCAACACAAAATTTAATATTAAAAACTTAACTAAAAGGACAAAAAATATTTTGTTTAAAATTGAACAATTAATGCATTTAAGCAAAAAAAGAAAAAAATCAATTTTGATTTTTTTGTGTGTATAAATTCTTTTATGTACATGATAAAAAAATTGATGTTTAACAAGTAATAATAATATATTTGAGTGAAGTGCAAATAATGGTTAAATAGTGAAAAAAAATTTAAGGTTTATGTATTAATATCTTTCAAATATAGGTTGAAATGTTTAAAGTTTCAATGTAAACATGAGGTGCATAATTCAAATTCATAAGATGCCAAGGGTATTGATGTTTTGTTCACTATTAAACCACAATACAACTATTAAACCATGGCTCATCAATATCCATGGTTAATGATAGATATCTACTATAATCAAAGTTATTAAAAGCCAATAACTAAAATTTATTAGATGTCAAGAGTATTGATGTCTTATTCATTATTAGACTATAATGTAGCCGCTAAACCATGGATATGATCTTTTATTGTTAAGTTGAAATCAACCATAATCAAAATTACTTAACATTAATATAAAATAGAAAAAGGTTTAGGGTTGGGTTTAGAATTAAGTTTAGGGTTTAAATTAAGTCTTTTGTCCCATATAAAGATAACATTATATGTTTGTTATCTTTCTTTTTTCAAGCAAAAACAATGTGTTTAGTTTAAGTTTTCACCAATTGTTAACTGTTTTTTTGCTTCCTTTGCAATTCTATGTTTTTGCAAGTGTATGTTTTATTGTGTGTTTTTGCAACTTTTAGTTTTGCCAAATGCTACTTCATTTGCTTGTTGTCAAATTCATTTTGGTAAATTCTTCTTTCTTTTTTTTACACAATGGCTACTATTCCAATGAAAGAAGTTAGATTAGTTACTGTGGTGGATGATTTAAATCTTAAGATTAAAGATGTTGCATTTGAGGCAAAGGTGCTCAATAAGTATGGCACCTTTGATCAAATTGCAAATAAGAACATGGAAGATCCATGATATGCATATTTGCATTGTGATTTGTTAAATAGGGCAGCTCTAACCACAATCACTTTGAAGGTGAAATTGCCTTATATAAAAATGCATGAACAACATTTACAAAAAAACATGTTTGTGAAGGTGGAAAATTTTTGCATTGAATCAAAGTCTAAAAGAAGATTTGAAAAGGGTGACATGAATGTTATCATCACAATTGAGTCAACAACCATTGTGTGACTAATTCTTGCATTTCAACCTTAATTAATTCCCATGTTTTTCCACATGGATTCCATTAAAGAATTTAAAAGTTATATTCAAAGTTGGAGGTCTACTACCAATATTGCATTGTCATTAGTGTAAGGGGAATAGGGGATAGCAAAGGTGAACAACAATTATTAATTGTAGATGGAAAAGGTGAATTTGACCAAGGCGTTCTTACTCTTGGTAACAATTTCAAAATAGAATATGAACAACTTCGAGGCATACAATGTAGGCCATTGTGCAATGGTTTTAATAAAAAATGTGACAATAACAACAAAAGGAGATCGATATTTGAAAGCACAACATTACACAATTTTAACAAGGGTTGTTGACAAAGCTATTCAAGCTCACTTTCTAGTTCCATAACAAATTATCAAATGTTCAATCTACATTCAAAAAGGTAAATTCCTGTCCTTTCCTTTGCATCATTTAATTTTTTTCAAATTTACACATAAAACATCAAACAGAACCTAATGTTCATTTTGTGATCAACTATATTAGAAAAAATAATGAAAAATACAAAAATAATGTAATGAAAAACAAATTTTCAAATTGTTCTTTTTTAATGTCAAAGAAAATAGGTGTTTGCTTAATTTTTTGAAGTGGTCCATCAAATGGTCCTTAACAATCCAGGATGCCAAACATCTAGTGGCCTCCATGTGCTTGTTTGTAGTTCCCTTTACAATCCAAGATCAAGACAACCTGGTGGCCACTAAGTCCTTTTTTTTTCCCCCCACATGGAGCCCTAATGGCCACCAAGTCATCCCTTGTAGTCTAGCATCAAATAATTTCGTGGCCACCAAGTCTCTAATCGAATCTAATGGCCACTAGGTCTCTATGCAAAAGGAAAAAAAAATTGATCTGATGGCCATTAGGTCATCCCTCATAGTTTAGCTTGGAACAATTAAAAGCCACCAAGCTTCCAAACAATTAAATAAATAAATGACCTAGTGGCCACCATGTCTCCAAGTGGAAAAAAATTTTAAAAATCAACATGGTGGCCACCAAGTTGTCCCTTGCAGTAAGAGACCCGAATCTAATGTGAAATAATACAAAAGCAATCATTTGATTCTTTCCTCCTTGATGAAGAAAGAACCGGGTGATCACATAATTTCCATTAAAATGACCTATAGAAAATAAAACTACATTGAGGAAACTTTTCTTTATTAGAATTATCTAAAGAACAAAAATTTGCGTTCTATTGCATAGTAGACATAGAGTACAATGTTGTTATTAAGAGTAAAAACGTTGTATTTATACAATTTAGTGGAATTCCTTTTTGGGTAAAAAATATGGGATAAAAAATTTGGAATGTGTTTGTACAAAAAAAATGTTGTAATTTTAATATTTTTAAATAGACAAGTATGTGAAAAATCTTTGTAAATAAAGTTTTATAACTTTCTTTACATTGGTCGATAACCTTTGAACATTCAAATGATTTTGTAGCCCATTTCTTGGTGCATGTAATGTCACAAAAATCACTAGAATTGATTTTTAAATGAACAAGATATAGCTTATGGAAATGAAGGAGGTGAAAATGTAAGGTTTTAAAGATAAAAACCTAGGTTTTTGTTTTAAAACTTTATATATATATGTCGGTCTAATGTTTTTACATTTCGAAGATCATTTGTAAAGCTTTAAATTTCACACCCATAGCTTTTTAAATCAATTAAAAGGAATAACAAAAAAAAAAAGATATATGAATTGAAAGAAGGGGGTATAATGTTTTCTTTCATGCTTGAATGACTTTTTTTTTAAATATTTCTTTTGTTGTTATTGATTTTTTATCTTAGTTTTTGTCTTTTCTTTAGGTATTAACTTTTTTAATTATTATGTTGAATCAAAATCAATTTCTAAACAAACACCCTTTTAGACATTAAGGTTATTGATAGTTTTTATGTGACCTTTCTATAGTTACTTTTAGTATATGAATAAATTATATATGTGGAAACTCCTTATGTCAAAATTTTGGTTTAAATAGCTCATATTATATAATCATTTTCATAGTTTTTTTCTAGAGGAAAATGAAAGTTCTCATACATTAATTTCCATCAAATGCCGAAAAAAAATTTACATGTAACATTTTGTATGTGAAACATTTTTTCAATAAAAGGAGTTTTTCAATGAAAACATGCTTTTCAATGCAAACAATTTCTTCAATGTAAGCAATTTTTCAATGAAAATAATTTTTCAATGCAAGAATTTTTTTCAATGAAAGTAGTTTTTCTAATGAAAGCAATTTTTCAATGTAAGCAATTTTTTCAATGAAAGTAGTTTTTTTCATGAAAGCAATTTTTCAATTTATGTAATTTTTTTCAATGAATTTTTTTCTTTCATGAAAGTAATTTTTCAATGTAAGCAATTTTCAATGCAAACATTTTTTTTCATGAAAAGAGATTTTCAATTCAAATGATTTTCCAATACAAATAGTTTTTCAATGTAAGTCGTTTTTCAATGAAATTGTTTTTTCAATACATGAAAAAAATTTAATATAAATATTTTCTGATTTAATTTTTTTTCAATGCTAGTAATTTTTCAATTTAAGAAAATTTTCCATTTAAATAATTTTCCAATATAAAAAGGTTTTCAATGTAAAAAAAATTTTCAAAAATAAATTAAAAATAAATAATCTTGAATGAATCATTGATTTATTTTTTTGGAATGTATTTATGTGGGAACCATGCTTTTGTTTATATAGATATCCATTAAATTGAAATTAATAATAATGGAAACACCTATATTAAATCTTGTTGATTCATCATTTGAACATGTATTGCATTCATATGGCCTTCATGTAATTTCAACATACAAATATGAAATAAACAATTGTCTTTTTTATTTTATATCTTATTTATTGGATAATCATTTATCATTTCTTGAATTGATGCAAAATAACATGGCATATATATTTTGTATGTGGTATAAAGTTCATTCGTGTTCAATTTTTACATTCCTAAACAATCTTCAAACTATAATTCAATAATCTCCTAAACATTGTCCAATCATCACTATGGGAGATTTTAATGTTAACATTCTAAAAGACAATAACCATCCAAAAAATAAACAAGAACTATTTATTTCATGGATAAATTCCAATTAACATCACAATTTAATGAAAGCACCATAAAAGTTGGATCTTAATTAGACCATATATGGGCAAGTGTCTTTAGAAATGAATGCAAATCTGATGTAATAGGGCATATTGGTCAAATTTTCACAAACTAATTTATATTGCATTCAAATTACCAAACACACTTCCAATGTATAACAAAAAATCATTAATGTCTTCATTTATTTAAAGTATAGCATTTGTGAAAATATGCATGTAAATGTTGCATTTTCCACCTAATTAATTACTCCCAAAATGTTGGCACCTTG
>Ga0116227_10002440_pt1 | contig 42337 bp, 28 predicted proteins | sample S1TSphgellanicum_FD_89693 | JGI IMG/M metagenome (GOLD analysis project Ga0116227, IMG submission 89693) | Host-associated microbial communities from peat moss isolated from Minnesota, USA - S1T2_Fb - Sphagnum magellanicum MG | ecosystem: Host-associated > Plants > Peat moss > Unclassified... | reverse complement strand
ATAGAGCAATTGGTGCCAAATTGTTGGTCTACCCTAAGTTACAATACTACCTTAGACTACTTTACCTAACCTAAGCTACAACACCTACCTCATCTAGGACAACAATCTCTTCATCCACTCCCAAGTGGTCACATTGTTCATCCTTCATATGCCTATTTCACCTAAGGCATGTCTGAGACACCAATTTTTATGTGAAATATTTTTTCAGCTTGTGGAGAATTGTAAACTTGTGATGTCACTTTTTTGAACCAATGACCAAAAATTATTATTATTATTATTATATTATCTTATGGAATAATTAGAAAATTGTAACTCATGATGTTTCTTTTCTTCTTAATCCAACAAATACATTCATGAGGTCATACTTATGGCTTACGATCTTTCCATTGTGGGGGGGACTTTTTTTAATCAGGCTTTCATAGAGAATGAAGATCCCATATACACTTTTACATGACTAAGATGTAGTGGGCCATTACATGCACATTTTCAAAGTTCACTACACACTTTTTTCATATAGGCAAACAAACCTCAAACTCGTCAAGAAATCAAACATTGAACTAGACCCCTTCATGCAAGGGAATGCGTCTTCCCTTGGCTCTCAAACATACTGAGAGCTGAGGGACAAAGCCTTCCCCAACATGATGCACATTTAAATTTCTAAATGGAGCTTCCTTTTGCAGTTGGAAAGGACCATGAGAGTGGACACATGCCCAATATATGTCAGAAGGTAGGGAAGATGACAAAGGTCGAAATTGAACAGAGCATTATGTGTAGGGTAAAGCCCAAGGATGGGAGCATTACCGGAATCAGGGCCCACGAGAAGCAGAGCACGCCCCATTCTAGTAATGCCATTGTCTGACCGAGAGATTCACCCCTACACTAAAAGCCTTGGAGATTTTTTTAGCTGCAAAGGGGGGGAGCTTATCTGTTGTTTGGGACATGGAGCTTTATGAAAATGGGAAGGGTTTTACGGAAAAATGTAATGAAATGCATCCCCTGCTGTTGCTGTGGAGGCCATCTTGCATGATGTGATGCGGCCTCTTGGTATACAAAAAATTGTCCAATTTTTACATAAGTGGAAGGTGCCTCTTGTAGGCTTCTGTGTTCTGAGATAAAATGGATGAGATCTGATATTGCTGAAGAAAGCAAAACCATTGATAAGTTACTAAAGATATCCATAAAGTGACGCCCTTTTGCGCCCCTCTTCCATCCCCCAATCCTCTTTTCAATCTCTAAACATTGTTATCTGCCAAGTAATGAAATTTTATTATATATGGGTATAAAATGTTGGAACTCAAGGATTCAACACATGAGATTTGAGAATATTTATAACTCTAGTACACAAAGCAATAACATTGATTGGTTGAAGACAATCAGGAAAACATAAACAAGGTGAAGCTCAGATTTGGCCAAATTTGATGCTAATTTGAATTCTAGTCCTCATTCAAGCCTAATGTACTTTTTTCACCATTTAAAGAAAAAACCTAACCCCCTTTATGACCAAAGAGGGGGTACTGCTGCTTTGTTTTCCTTACTTTGTAGAAATCTCTAATAAGTATCAGCATTATATCAAGGTATGCTAAACTTAGGAAGAAGATACTATTAAAGAAAGTTGAAAGGACCCCCCATTAAGCCCTGTCTTAGGAGGCTGAGGCCTACTTTAGATGGGGTTCAGGGTCCAAATCCCTAGGATCCAATTTGGACTCATTTGAATCAAATTGAATCCTTGAGTGGGACCCTGCCTTGGACCCTAGCTTGCATCTTTTGGTACTTCAAATCATGAGCTCTCCTTTTGAGCTCTTTTTCTTGGTCTGAACCAACTGAATTTCCCTCCAAAATACTGCCATGTAAGTTGAGCCTTGATTTGTCACTTTTTGGTCTGGGACATTCATCTAAAAGCCATGGGTCCGATTTATGGCTCTCATCCAATAGGATGGCCCTATGTCATTGGACCATGGACCTTGAACCCTCATCTAAAGCAGCCCTAAGAAAAAAGGGTCAAATGTAGGATTTGTATGGGGGTTTTATGAGAAGAATCCACATCTTGTGAACCAGGTGCAGTAGAGATCCTCCCCAGGGGAAGTACTTCACAAATTTGAAAAAATCCTGAGTTTGGATTCTTAACAATTTCCACAAATATCAATAATTTTTTCTCTTTTTCCAGCTAGACATTTTGCTGGATTGACAACAGCAGTCGAAGGTACAGTGATGTGTAGACGCCGTTTTATGGTTGCAAGTGGAGATGCTCTTACGCAACTAGCTATAAAATAATAGAACCATATCCAGCAAGAAATCTGAGAAAGATGTATGCTGTGCTGTGTGCCTTGGCGGCACTTCTTCACAATTGTTTTTTTGCCACAATTTGTTTATGAATGCATTGCCAGCAAGTAGCATACACTATACTCATGAGATCCAGCAAAGCAGAAATTTAATATTCATCAACCTTTTCCAAAAAGATGCATACACTATACTCGTAAGATCCAGCAAAACAGAGGTTTAATATTCATCAAGCTTTTGTGAAAAGATGTGTTTGAAGAGAAGGGTGAGGGAAAAAAAAATCTGGCATAAGTTAGCAGATGTTAAGAATATGTTATTAATGGTTGTAGCTACAACAGAGAAAAATGATAGTTGCTAGAACAATACAATGCTCAACTTCACGTTTAGGAGAGGTAACTCACCACTGTGGAATGGAGTCACATTGTATTTACACATGTACTAAAACACACCCGCACTTCCAGAATGCATTGCATTCCTCAGGTACAATTAGACAATTCCAATTGTCAACAATGTTTTCCTTTTCATTACTAAAAGAGAACGGAGGATGGAAGTCAATTCTATCACTTTCGCATCATATCCCAGTCTTGTGTATCTACTATCAACAGTGCACATACCAAATAATAATAATGATAATTTTTTAAATGCCAAACACAAACCTATCTGCTGGGCATCTTATGGCAGGAGCTTGATAGGTTAAGGAAAGGACCAGACCAAGGACCCCCCACTAAACCTGGATGAAATGATGTAAATCTGCAAAACATAATTCCAAGAAAAAGACAGTGCAGGAACAAAAGAAAGAACACAACCAGAAAGGCCCATGATGTGTGGTACCTCCTGCCAGTAACAAATCCACAAGGTAGGTGAAAGAAAGATGATACACTCTGGTTACACCAGGCTCTGAAAGGTTGCAGCAAGCTGCACAGAAAAGCCGGGCCACAGTTTCAGATATCATGCACTTTCCTCACAGTTTTCCTGCATGCATTCATGACGTCAATGCATGTCCTTACAAACAATGCAGCTTGGTGCCAAATCAATCTGTGGGTATAACAGGCACAATACATACAACCAAAGCAGCTGGGTGTCAAATCAATCAGTAGGTAGTATAGGTAACAGGCACAAACTCATCAAAAGTGGATAGGGCATCAACAACTACAGAGTATTTTTCAGTGGTGGCAGGGGACCAGATGCAACTGAGGCAGATACAGGCACTGCATCATTCAACATATGCATTGTAGGCATTCAGTTGGACAGCTGGTGCATTTGATAGTAATATTTATCCTTGAATGGGATTTAGCACTATGATACAGGAAGGCAAAAGCCAGAACACAACAATCCATAGCCAAGCATGTAATCAAATGCGTACATTGTTGTGACATGTGCACCGGCTGCTCATTCCAGATTTAAGCACAAATCGTATCAGTGCACTTGGACCTCCAAGCACAGGTTGCCCCAGAGGACATGAATGGACCTCCAAGAACATACCTTGTCAGATACCCAGTAAGTTCTGTGGTTTGAATATTACAATAACAATTTCTATGTTTGATTTTGTAACAACAACATTGCAATGACATTCCATAAGAAGCAACCAACTGTTAGGTTGCAACAAACTGGGCTGTGTAAGCAACAAGCTCAATTATGGATCCTGGGTATTCCAGAGGCTGTGTGATCTGCAGACTCAAGAATGACAACACTTATCAAACACATTCTGGTTGGTTTAAGGGCCAGAAGATGTGGATTTCTCTGATGGAATAGGCTATCAGAAAAGTACATTATAATCACCTGTCAAACACATGGATGCTGCACCTACTTCCCATCATCCTTCAAAATGCTACTCCACACACCACCAGCAATCCCCAGATTTCAAATCTGTGACAGAAACAATTAGTTTCAAATTATTGATCAGATGGCAGATAAGAAGGTTTGAGCAAGGATCTTTACCCATATTTTTGGAGCTGTTTCAAGACAGATTCCATGAACCTTCCACAGTTTTGTAAGGCACCCAATGTCAGGGAGATCCTGTAGTCGTTTGTACCTCCCTTTGTTGTCTCCCTCATGCTGTTGACAACAAAACAGAGGTAGCACCAGTCAAATTCCAAGAGGGATGAAGCACATGAACAGACGTCAGCTATAATGCAATGTTTCTGCACTGCACCCTGCACCAATGTGTCCCCTGTTTGTTGTCCTCATCCTTCTCTCACCACTTGGTAATGTATGTTGACCAAGCACATGAGGAGGAGAGAACTTCTCTACTCATGCATGAGACATGTATGAGAAGCTCTACTAATTTCAGATGAGACAATTTGACATGGTGAAACTTTGGTGCAGGTGCAGATGCAGGAACATTAGCATTCCAGCTCAATATTCATGTGATGACAAACACTACCACTGATCATGTGCAATATAGCAACACTTTCTTCCACCACCTTCCCCATGATTGCTCTAGTCTAGAGTTCTCGAGCAAATCAGTTATCAAAAGTTGTCACAAACACACTCTACTCTCTTCAGGAGCTTCTTCTTCAGCACTCCCAACAGCAAAAGATTCGGGGTTGCAAGCAACACCAGGAATGGCAATCATATAGTACAACACAAAGATGAACAACAATACCACACACAAATTGCCACAGAAAAAGAAGAAGATAGATTTCAAGCAAGCATGGTTGCCAGGACTCTATTATCAGAAAATATCTGCACATGACAAGCAGTTCCTTATCGACTTCACTGGAGAATTGACTCTTGCACTTCCAAGATAATGCCAACAATCACAATCAGCTGCGAGAATCAGTGAACTGCTACCAACATCAGCAAGCAAATCTTACTGCAAGCAGCAAATCAGTCATAAAGCTGGCAACAAGTGGAAGGTTCCCCCGACGTGGTGACTAACAAGTCTTCATCTTCTTCCCATGCAACAACGTTCGACGTTAGGCTCAACAACAGCAGCAGCAGCAGCAAAGACAATGTACCGTGGAGCGACTGTGAACAGCAATGACAAAGGCAGAAGTAAGAGACGGCAATTGTATGACGGAAATCAAAACAGACATTCAAAGCACAAGAACAGAGCAAGAGTCGCAATCTTTCACAAATGCACACAATTCGTGCACGCACACAAATGCTGGTGGAGAGAGGAAATGAAGAAGGCGCTGATAAAACGACGAGAGATCTCACGCCTCTATATAGCACCATGTAGCACCTCACCGCACAGCACGAGAGAGAGAGAGAGAGAGTAGGCAGGCAGGCTGGGCCCACATGATCCATCTATCTATCGGCGCCCTCCTCTCATCCATGCACAAACATCCATACCAAAAAACCAAACTCCTTCAAACAAACAGAAACAAGCAACAGATAGAAACGTGAAGAAGAAGAAGAAGAAAACACGAAACCTTTGCCTCCATCAATAATTCCTCTGCAAGCAAACCACACATTCCATGCCGCACTCTCCCCTCTCTGCTCCAACGATCTTCTTCTTCTTCGTAGCCTTTCCCCCCTTCCTTCATCCTATTGTCTCTTTCCGCCTTTTTTTTGTTTCGGATGTTTCTTGCTACCTATACTAGTGCTTCTCTCTTTCTCTTCTCTTCTCTCTCTCTCTGTCTCTCTTTCTTTCTTTCTTTTTGCGCCTTTTTTTGGATTTGGATGTTTCTTGCTATCCTAATTCTCTCTCTCTCTCTCGCGGTTTTTGCTTATTAACTCTGCCGTCCGTCCTGCCGTCCTGCTTGCTTGCATGCCGCTGATCAAACGATCAAAGCTTAGCTTGACAAAAACACGATCTCTTAGGTGCCCGTTTTCTTCATCGATTCTTGATTCTTCTCCAGTTATCGGACATACGTGATTCTTCCTTTCCACCTATCAATCTTTGCCGCTTCTGCTGCTCCTGATGATGATGCTACTTCTCTCTGTCTGACGTACCTCATTATCTTGTTTTCTTTTTTTTTCTTGCGCTCCTCCTCCTCCTCCTCCTCCTCAGGCTCCGTGTGCAGCAATCTTCCAATAAGAGTTTTACCGTCCATCCGCCCCCCATGCCCCGCGGCGCTTTCGACGGCCACGAATGAAGAGCTAATCCTGTATTTCTGACAACTCTTGGACTACTTTTACAGCAGCAAATCTGAAATCCAGGGCCAAGAGGTGAACAGCCAGCAAGCGCCCAACTTGCTGCTGCTGCTCCTCCTCCTCCTCCTGCTGCTGCAGCAGCACTCAGAGGGCATGCCCAACGGTAGCAGTTCAAATGCCCCTGTACAGTACATTTTGGATGAAGATTTTGGATGCACAAAAACGCTGTGAAACTGCACTTCCCCTGCAATACTTTTTGGATGAAAATTTGTACAAAAGTACTCTGAAACTGCCCATATATATATCCCTGTACAGTACTTTTTCGATGAAGATTATTTGCATCAAAGCAAACACTGTGAAACTGCTTGGGGCCCCCTTGGAAAAAGTGCACATCCAGGGCACTCCTGCCTCTATCAAAAATAAATGATTGTTTCTCATTGGCCAACTACAATGATTGACCCCACGTGGTGAGAGTTAAATACTCTCTCTCTCACACTTTGTACTGTCCATCTTTTCATGTTCCTGGGTGGGGATGGGAGAAGAAACTAAACAGTGTATACTGGATGTATTAATACTGATAGAGGGCTGCTGTTAGGCATGCTCTTGCTTACTCACTCACTTTTGCTTACTCTTTTTTTTGCTTTTGAGCGAGGGGGGAGGGGGTGGTGTTTGAAGCACCTCTCATTTACAAATTTCACACAGCTTCTCCCCTGCCTCCCTGGACTTCAATGATTTTTTTTTTCCTGACAAATTTTGTTGCTTTTTTAATCCAAAAATTGGGAAACTTTTGTTTTTTTCTTAAAGTGTGAATTCGACTAATTTTTCTTTCCGGAAAAATTCACCAATTCTTTATATAAAAATTTGGAAAAAATAAATTTCTGACCAGTAACACTTATACTAAATAATGATAATAATATTCTTTTTCAAAAAAAAAACTGAAATTTTGATTTCTCATTCACAATTTCAGATAATGATAATAATGATATCATAATATTAACTAAATTAACTAATATTAACAGTGCATTTTTATTATTATTATCATTTTGCATAAGTTAGGGTGATTATCCCTCAAAGATATCTTTCACTGGCTCCAAGTTAGTGCAAGGGCCTTTTTTTTCCAAGAAGGCGAAAAATGAGTGTTTAAATCATTGCTAGTTAATGTGAAGCAATGGTTCTTATTATTATTTTGGGCGAATTTTTTATTATTATCCCAAGAATGTCAAGAAAGAGTGATTTATTAAGATTTTTTTTAAAAGTCAAATTTGGAATTTTATTGCATGAAAAAAGCACCCAACTCTACCTAAAGTTTTTAGATTTCAATTATGTTGTTGAATTACTTAGTTCTCAACAATAATAAGACCAAGTTTATGTTAGGGTTCAATTCACACACAATTCACATAACACACACCAAACAAGAGAAAAAACTTACATGTTTTGTGCTAAGATCATTCATGCATTTACAATTTGAATTTGATATAGACTACACCCAAGGGGGGGGACCTAATCGCTCATGTTTAAAAACCTCACCCTTGCGAGGATCACCAACCATATAAGCATAAGTTTTTTTATTCAACGTTTCACAATCACAACAATACATGGGTTTTTTGTATCATAGTTTCATTACACACAAAGACTTTAAAATAAACTAGCAACATGAAATTATGGGAAAAAAAAACCCCAATGCTTCATTCATTATCATTTAAATACTTGAAAAATGAATGAATAATGATGAACCAATTTCATCTAAATCTAACGCATATTATCATTCATTAATGTCTTTTAGAACACTCATCTTTTATGTGGATGAATATCAATATTATCCCAATTTTCTAATGGAGCTTTGGTAGTGAGCATCCCAAGAGGATTTAGCAATAAATGGCTACTTGTCATTAGGACCTATATTTTTAAAAATCTTTTTATAGTGTGGTTATCTACATAAGTTAGGAATAAACCTCTAACAAAATTGAGCCAAAATATTTCCTTTTTGACAAATTGTTTTTAAAAAATAGAAATATTGTGATGAGATATTCTATAAAAATTTTGCACTTGTACACCCAAAAAATGCTGAGGTATTGGTATTATAAGTTTTGGACATTTGGTAAGTTCATACACATCAAAAGACTTTGAAATAAAGGAACAAATGAAGTCTAAAGTGAACTTGAATTAGGACATGCACGTACTTAACAACTATTATATTTCTCCTAACTCTTTACACACCATACATTACACTAGAAATTGGAAACCAATGGCATATTATGTAGTGGAATTTGATATATGTTTCAAACTATAAACATTATTTTATAAGTATAATTTGGTCTAGATTTGAACACATTATTAAATAGGGCCTATAAAAACTCGTTCTTACCCAAAAAAATTTCTATATAAGTTTCCATGCCCAATTTTAATTCAAATTTGTTACATCAAATTATATTAAAAATATAAAATTTGTTCCTTGAAAGTTGGCCCATTATCAAACATTTTTTAAAGATATTTGAAGTGTGAAAAGAATACCCTTCACATGAATATTACCCCTTCATTTTTTAACTCCATCCAAACCTGCATCTTGGTGTGACCATCAAAAGGAAGAATATAAACAAAGGAAATTGAGTTATTAAGTTGAAGCATACCATACCCCCCAACAACATTCCTCCGGGCACTCATGGGGCACCCGGAACTTTTGTGGTCGGTACCTCTTTTTTAATAGTAGGTAGGTACGTAGTAGCTTTTATGAAGGTGGGCTTTTATCAATTTTACACTATCACCTAAACATTAAAATATTGAATGGAAAACACTATAACGAAATATTCCAATTGATGGCTTGTAAGGAATATTTTATCAACTAAAAAGAGCCCATGAACAACCAAGAAAGTTGTTTTATATATTCCATCAAGTTGACAACATGTAGACCTATTTAGTGTCATAGCAATGACATTAGGTTTTGTAAAATTAGTATTTTATTTTCATATTTTGGAAATTGGTTTACTACCATACTTGATGTGTTAATTTTGGATTTGTCCACTAAATTACACAACTTTTTTTAATATCATATGCCAAACGTCAAATATTTGGTTGGGAAAATGGAATATATTAGGATTATTGAATTTTGGCAAAATGAATGTTGATGAAAATGGATGAAAATATTTTTTTTCATTGATTATAATCCATAATCATGAACTTGGTCACATTCAAGTTAGAATTTGTAGTAAATTGACATGGTGTGCTTCCGCATTAGACCAAAAATTATTTTTAAAAATCGAAGATTTCGCAATAAGCATTTAATTTAGATTGGCTCCAACTCTATGAAATTGACGTATCGTAATTTGAATGACATGCTTTTCATATAATATGTGTGTTAATTATTCAACTTTCACAATAATTTAGTGATATGTGACAACATATAATCAAAACACCCACTTTAATAATACAATTTATTTGGTGAATGGCCATGTTCATGAAACATGTGAAAATGCAATGAAGTGCAAAACCACCATTTGGCAAATATTAAGGGGTAAACTTGATTCTTGCCTTTTCTTTGGTGCACCCATAATGACACAAGCAAGATGAGGACAACTATATACACAAAAATATTTGCAACATATCAAGAATTTCAAATGGAAAAGCACAACTCTATAGGTTTGAAGAATATTCATTAAATGTGAGGTTTGGAATGAAATGGGGAAATGTAAAATGTGGATTCCGCTAAAATTACAATATGTATGATATGAATGTTGTGTTTTATTATATTTGTTAAGTTTGTGTTGAGAATAGGAGATTGAAGCCTTTTAAACCACCAACCAATCTCACAACAAATAGCATGTGAACTTTGAACGTACTCCCAAAGGAGTGAATCTTATCATTCCATTTAGCTTCTCTATGTAACTCAGGAGTAATTTCAATTGGTGAGAAACAACATGAGATAGGAGGAAACAATGTTTATTCAAAAGAATTGGGAAGATCATAAGTCCCTACAACTCAAGAACAAATATATGATAAATGATTGGTTAGAACAACCGCAAACCACCGAACAAAAGTTTCTCCTCAACTTATAAATCCATAAATTTTGATGAAGCCCCTTTACCTATGCCGCCGGCCTCGCCACTTTCTCTTTTCCAAAGGTGCAATATCTAACGTGGAATAAGCTTCTTGGTCGGTCATAAATTCTAATACTGTGAGTTCTATTTGCTCATAGTGCCATGTTTCACGGTTACTAGTCCACCATCCATCCATCCATCCATAGCTTCCGTATGTTTGTGGACCCAAGTGAACCTTTTTTTTTTGTTCTTCTTGTTGCCGTGTTTGTTTAGCCAAACTTGAAAAAAGTGATATGGTTGCACAACTAACTAGTTTTCAACAAATTTATTAATCTTGTGAATGAGCAACACCACCCAATGGGATTTGCACAACTAATAATTTATCAACACAATTTGATAAAATATATCATCCAAAGGCTACCCAACAACAATTCACCTCCAAGATTTTTTAGTAACTACCAATCACATTTCAACACAATTGTAAACAAATCCAAGAATGCCCCTATCACTTATGCACATGCTTATAACAAGCAACTCCAAGGGGAAAAAAGCCACCTAAAGGGTTCCCCACCACTCCCAAAAAAACAATAAACAAAGATTTCCCTTTGTCCTTTGATTGCATGCTTACAATTCCTCTCCCCTCATTGTGTTCACCTTTATTGTCATCTGCACGTATTGGTTCCCCTTTCACCAATGTGTGGGTTCATCCACCCCTTTGGGCATAGTTGAATACCTTAGCAAAGTTCTTGCACACAAGTCGCTCCACCAAACTTTACCCAAAATCATTCTAAGTTCAAGTTGTCATAGAAATATTATGGATAGGCAAAGATGTTGTGACGAATGGTGAAAAACCGATAAACCATTAACCCAAAGTCGAGCTATGCAAGATAATCCAAAAGTAAGTTAAGGTAATGGGCCCTTTTGAAGATGTTTTAGGGTTTCAAATGGTTTTCATGTGTGAGTCTTCCCCATAGCCACCAAATTTGCAATTCAATTTTGGCACTCTTTGCATATCCTTCCTTTGCCATGCCCAAATTACACTTAAATCTAGGCACTCTCTAGACCAACAAAGGTATACCTATTATTTGGGTTGTTGGCACTAGCACCAACAAGGGTAGAGAGTTTGGGTTGTGTATTGCACAATTTTAATTTCACTATTGAGTCAATGAGATTATACCTTTGTGTCAACGGTGTGGTATCAATTGAACATTCAAACCTGAAATCATAATTCCTGAGATTTCAATTTCACCATGTCTTGTGAAATCTTCTTGAGATGGGGTTCCTATTGGGCCAAACCTTGAGGTGTCAAGCACTTGGAGAAATTTACTAATGTGTTTGGAGGGCACCTTATAATCCCATGACATGCCTCCTAAAAGAGAGGAGGGATCTTGCACCTAGTAGTACTAGTGTTCTTTTTTGAAGGAATTTCTGTCTGTAGCTAAATTGATAATCATCCATTTAGAGATGTAGGAAAAGTGGCAAGAGTCCCTAGAAAGATTTAGCCAGAAATCAAGTACAAATGTCTAATCATCCTTCTATATGTTTGGTTACACATTGAAAACCACATATACAAATCTTGCAATAACACTTCTTGCCTTTGGAATATTGTGCACATGAATTGTCAGAGGTGGTTTTTTTAATGGTTAGACCTAGGATGCAAAGAGTATTTGAACATTGAACAAATTTGTCATTGAAAATTCATTACAATCAAAACTAAACTAAAAGATTTTGGGGAAAATTTGAGCATGCTTTTGATACGTTGGAAAGTGCTTAATGATTAGGATGATTCTAGTGAATTCATAATTTTCGGACCTGCTAATGTGCTAGAGATAGTGAATTTTGAGTAATATTAGAGTATGAGTAATGTCACCCTGTCTTAACCCTGTCTTTAGGCCTGCTTTCACCCCCTTATCCCCTCTTTCAGAGGTATCTGCAAAGTAACGAAATTTTACTAAATCTCAGTATGAAATGCTGAAACTTAGCAATTAATGCACAATGTTCGAAAATAACTATAGTAGTGTGTCTTCCTTAGGTGTACAGTTAGGAGCAGTGAAACTATATGTAGGAGCAGTGGGGGCGCTCAAGAAAAACGAAAGACAGGATGAAACTCCGTTTATCATCAAAATTGCTGGAACAAGTTAAGCGAGTCAAAACTGACCATTCTCGCCCCCTAATCCCCTAATCGCGGGACTTTCCGGATAACTCTATTGTCATTGGAAATTCAACAAATATTCAAATTTCATGTTTCATTCCTTGGGTAAGAAGTTCTCACACTTGAGCCAAGAGCAGAGGCCTCACTAATAGTTAGTTCTTCTTGTGGATATAGAGGAGCCACATAGAGAAAAGGAGTGTATCTTTTACAAAGCATAGCATTGCCTCCAAAGGGGAGGTAGGTCCCATAGTACACTTATGGGAAAGAAAGTACTAGTCTAGTTATACCCCCTTACAACAAGTCAAAAAGAAATCACAAGTAGTCAAAAACTTTCTTTTTTTATATAAAGACACAAAAAAACAAAGAACCCCCTCCTCCTTTGTTTGCCTCTTTTTCAAACCGTAAGATGTGGGCCATTCATCTACTACGGTGGCACAGACCACGTCGCCCCTATTGAAATATTATTTGGGTGCGACGTGTGGTATTCTGGTACCACATAAGTGACAACCCAAACCTTTCCAAGGGTTTCGATTGTTTATGTAAAAGAGATGATAAAAATGAATGAAACCAGAACAAACAGACCAAAGCTACCATAATAAGGTAAGTTAAATCGACCACATCTTCAGGTCGGTGGTGACGTTGAGACTTGAGACTCAAGAGAGAGAGAGAGATGGAGAGATTGCCCTCATTTATATAAATCCCACTTGTTATATACTTTGAATTGTGAGATTCATAACTGTTTCTGGGGTCACCATTGATGTTGAAAAACCCATTTTCATTGAAAGAGGAGCTAAGTTAGTAGTGAATGAAAATTTGTCAAATTTTTTTGTCTTTTGAAGTTGAACTATGGAAAAAAACAATAAGACAAAGGAAAAATAAAAGGTTGACAAATTTTTATTTGGGCATTATTTCTTTTGTCATGTTTGTTTGAGTTGATGCATTTTCTTCTTTGTTTTGGGTTGTCGCACTAAAACGGTAAAAATGGGATTTGGAATAAAAAGTTAGTAAGCTTGAAGGAGGAGATGGGTACATGGGGTGGGTAGTCATCGCCTTCTTCTTCCAACAAGGATTTGAGCTAAATGGAATTAGGGGGAGTTTAGTCATTGGGTCTAGCTTCTTCGGAGGAGGCCTCCTTGAAGTTGAAGTGTACAATGCTGAAAAAACCATGACATTGTCGTCAATGCAATGGCAGCCGCCGATGTTACAACAAGTGATTGATTATTTGCGGTGAAGTGCTTTTGGGATGCCCACTTGTTAATAAGTCCATACCATCTTTTTAATATTTTTTGCATTTTTATTGCTGAACATAACTGAGGAAAAAAACAAAAATTATTAAGCACCTTGTTGTGCAACCAGCCTAAGTACTAATATAGTTAGTTGTATCATCACACTTGACTTCTCCTTTGTACCAATGAACTGATATGATAGGTCAGCCCTTCTTATTTAACCCTATGGTAATCACAGTTAGGTCTTTACCCTCCCTTCTAATTGACTCTTTCTCATGCTAAATCAATTGTTCAACATGGGTGCCAAATTGCCGATTTGGTGTGATATATATCTTTATATATCTATACATATATATATATATATATCGTAAAAGACCTAATGTTGTGGAGTGGACAAGATTTGACCTGGGTTTACATACAATTTATTCTTAATTTAATGATAATTAACTAACCGAAGGTTTTATGTTTGAGTTCAATTAGGTTGAATTAGCACATTCTTAGCACCTAGTTCAGCTCCTAATATTTAGTTTTGAACATGTGTTGAATTAAAATCTATGATCAGAGTATATCTTTGGTGGAACTAGTTACAAGATTGAGATTTTCAACCTAATGCTAGTAATGAGTTTTAGTAACTAGCTAGTACAAGGTTGAGATTTTTTAGCTTTTCAATGATGCCCTAAAGTCCATATAAAGTTGACAAGTTTTCACCATTGCATTTAGTGGACTGACTATACATAAAAATCTTGTAAGTCAAGTTGCAATGTAAGTGTGTACCAGGGTTAGTTTCCACATTGCCAAAATAAGGAGGTTTTTTTTTTTTAATTAATTCATTTCTAAAATTTGAAATTATTGAATTTTCCATGATCTATTATCATATTGTCACATGTGTAGTGAAATTATTCAGAGTGTAGTCTATGATAAATATGATGATTTTCAACATGTCAACTTCATATTTTTACAAAAATTCATTTCATTATTTTGAGGATTACTTGATGATGAAACTGACCTTAGGGTAAGGTAGTCAAGATAGGAAGTTTAATGGAATGAAGGTTGCCCCCTTTGAATAGGAAATTTGGATGAAAACTTCTACACTCACAACACTAGAATATGATGGTTCTTTCTTCTTATAGCAATAGGCCATCCATGTCTTTGGACAGTGTTTTTTCTTAGGAATTTTTGTTTGTAGCCAATTCGCCAACCATCCATACAAAGATGTAGAAAAAGTGGTGATCATCTCCTAGGAAGATTTAGCCAAATATGGCTATAAACCCAAAATAAAGTGTAAATCATCCTTCTATATTTTTTACTACACTAAAAAAACCAAGTAGAGAAATGTGGTGATTTTTTTCTTTTTCTTTTTCCTCGCTTCTGGCAACTAAAATAACCCCCAGGGTGGGAGCTGTTCTTTTCCTATATTACACTTTAGGCCGGGTTTACATGAGGGGGTGGGCCTAATTGCTCATGTAAAATCACTTGGGCCCAATTTTTAAGTTCTGAACCAATAGGATTGCTCTATTCTGTTTTCAAATTGGACCTGGGCCCTCATGTAAACTGGGCCTTATTGTCTCAAGTGCATATCAAAATTACCATGCAAAAGTAGTACTGAGTGAACCCCTAAAATGCTGCACATTGGGTTTAGGGTTTAGGGTTTAAGGTCTTAGGGTAAACTAGGTACCAGGCTGAGATTGGCCAAGCTTGAAAAGTTGTTGCAGCAGAACCAACTCTAGGATAGAGCTGCTGCATGTGAAACAGCATGTGGGATGAAGTAGTAGCATTGAAGTCTGCTTCCTGCCATAACCATGTGCCACATGTGGTGGGATGCACAAACAGAATGACTACTAATTGATGGCTTTGCTTCCTGACATACCTAATCATGTGCCAAGTGAAATTTACCTGAATGGCAACTGAACATCAACAATTGCTCCTTTCTGATGTGGAGGACCTTCAAAGTTTTGAGTTGTGTATAAATATAATGCCCGTCGTCATGGTAAATTTCACATTGCAAACATTGTTTTCATTTGTGAGTTTATGAGCCTTTTCTACTTGAAGAACACCCTCCAAGTGCTCCTTTCTGATGTAGAGGACCTTCAAAGTTTTGAGTTGTGTATAAATATAATGCCCGTCGTCATGGTAAATTTCACATTGCAAACATTGTTTTTGTTTGTGAGTTTATTAGCCTTTTCTACTTGAAGAATACCCTCTGAGTGCATGTCACACTTCTCATGCTTGTTGGATGATAAGCTTGATCTAAGAGCAGCTCTTCAAATGAGAAGCGCTCGATCTTGACCACAATGCATGATTGTATCATGTATGCTCACGGATTCAGAACTAGGTACCGCCTTTTGTGCATTTTAAGAGTTGGCTATATGTTGTTAACTACTCACTGGTTTTGATGAATTTGGGATTTCTCAAAAACTTGCAAACTAGGGAGAGGAGATTTCTTTACCTGTCAATTGGGTAGGTTGTTATCATACACTACTCTGCATATCTGTGACCTAATGCAAGCTCAAGAAATGGTTTGCATATTTCCAAATGGTTAGCAGAGTAAAACAGGAATTTCCCCATGTGTTGAATCTCATCCTAGCTGCAGAAAGAAATGGTTCTCAATTTTCCCTTTCTACCTTTCCGTTGGTTCCAGTACATTAACATGATGGTATTGAAGGCTGGCCCAGAACTTATAAGCAAAGCCAATTCACAAGACCAAAAAGATTGATCTTCAAGTTTGATGCTTCTCTCCCCCCAACTTTTTCACAAAATGCTTACTCAATGCCATGACAAAATCTTCATCAATTCATTAATACTGAAACTGAACAATTATGTTATGCAAAGTGAATGGGGTGCCTCTATTGGAGGTGGATTGTTGAGAATATAAATGGGTGCTCTTTGTTCATGGACTCAGCTAATCGAGCTGGAGAGTTGTGGTGGTGGAAGTGGTGGGTGAGGAGTTTATGGTGACCATGGTCTACATGATATCAATGCTTCATGGTGGATGTTATCATGTGGGTGGAGATGATCCCGGGTGTGTGAGCTTTCTATTGATCTTTTTCTGCCTCTTTTTAGTCCCCTTACAAGGCACAATGGACAGGTGAAATTGGGTCTACCTGACTCTAACCATTGTTCAAAATCCACATGCCCATTGTGCAAATTGTGAAAACCATTATGTTTTGGAACATGTTGGGTACACTAACTTAGCTCATTGTGCCCAGTGAGGTAGGTGCCTGTGAAGAATGGTGTGTTGGTTGTTGTTGAGGCAATGTGGAAGGTCTTCCACTAAAGAAAACTGCATCTCCAAGACAAAAGAAAACACCCAAAGCTCATCTGAAACATTGTCGGTTTACTGCACAAATGAAGAGAACAAGATCCGCACAAGCTAGCTTGTGCAGGACTATTGCAAAATAGGCAAGAATTTGAATCAGATTTGCCACCTCAAAATCCCTCAAAATTTCAGCAGGTTGTGAAAATTCACCGCAAAAAACCCTGATTGGGGAGCTCTGCGTTTTTTATTGCAGAAAAAATCTGATGTAGCATCATTCGTGATCATCCCCAAAAAAATTTTAGCCACATCAATAGGTGGGAATTGTTGTATACAATACAAAACTTCACAAATGCTCTTCATGTTCGACAGATGCAATTTCCAAAGAACAATTGACACTAAGAAGCTTAAGGTGAAAGGCAGAACCTCTCATCAGTGACGACCATGCGTGGTTTGTGAATGAACAGAATTGTCTACATGGACAATGCATGAAAGAAAGATGTATTGAACAATTGTGTCAGTCATTTATTAGTATGACTCAATTAGATGATTTGTGTACTAGGTATGTATTTTGTAACTCAACAAACACATAAGTTATGTGTGAGATTGCTACTAAGTATATGTGTTTGAATTCACCAAATGGTGATGTTGGTGTAGAAAATGATAAGGATATTATGCAGAAATGTGTTTTAAGAGATGTGGGTGATGTGTTGTGTGAGTGACATTACTCCTTTCTATGTGTCTGAACATAAGAAATAGAAAAGCTTCTATAGAGCTGAGCTTCAATCTTGTATTTTACACACCACCAGCTTTCAGTCTTCAGAAAATCTACCAAGTGTTTGACTATTTTGGAGAGTTATCAGAGATATCTGCAAATTCACCCTGTGTTCATCCTGTCTTTGGGCCTCCTTTCACCCCCTAACCCCTCTTTTAGTGGTATCGATAAAGTAAGGAAATTTTACTAAATCTCAGTATGAAATGCTGAATCTCAGCATTTAATGCACAAGGTTCGAGAGGAATTATAGTAGCTGTACAGGCAGGAGCAGTGAAAATCTATGTAAGCAGCAGTAGAGGTGCTCAGGAGAAAAGAAAGACAAGTGAAACTCAGGAACCATCAAAATTGATGGTTTTCTGAGTTTCACCCCCAGTTGAATGCTAATGTACTTCTTTGCAGGGGTTTTTTTTTAATCTCACCCTGTGTATGACCAAACTGAGGGTACTGGTGCTGTCTTTTGCTGACTTTACGGATATCTCTATTATGTGTTTGAGTTCGTGAATCAATTACATTGTTAAGCATCACATTGGTCCAACATCATTGGGTGACATTGTTTTAGCCTTTGTTAAGAGTGGCCATGAATTTTTGTTTTCATTTGTAAAATCTATCTATTGAGGAAGATTGTTTGTTTGATTTGTTTGTTTTGTTTTGTTTGTTTTATCATGTTGAGATCTCCCAAACCACAATGCCCCCGCATGTTCTTGGTAATTTCATTGACAAAGTTGTCAATGAGCACAGATCCACCGAGGTGGTTTCAGAATGTTTCTCAAAAAGCCCTAAAATAAGTAAGGGTTCACTGAGGTAGTCTCATAATGTTTCCACTCACCGTGCAAGAGTTATTGAAATAATATTGAATAATTTTGTCAAGGAAAATCTAGTAAAATGAAAATCAACTTTTTTGGATGATTGGGGCAGATTCTTGGTATTGTTGGAAAACCTTCCATTAGTAAAGATTTAACAGAAGTGATTTCATAATTTTTAAACTTGAGTTGTGAGACATGTTGTTTTTGAGAAATTTTTGTTGCTAGAAATTAACTTTAAATTTTAAATGGTTTTTTCAAGGTTGATCTCTATCTATCATCTTGGTCCTATTCACACATGGAGCAGTTATAGAATCATGTTCACACTTGAACCAGTGGCATCGGTCACACTAGTAAAGTTTGAAGGTAGGCAAAATGGTGGGCACGTCATTGAAAGTGGCAAGAACTAGGGATCTCTTTATTCCTGGGAGAAATTGTTAACCTAGTCTTTTGGTCACCTCTCAGTTTTGGTATTTTTGTCATATGTATGATCCATGCAAGTGAGGGACTTATAAGGCCCTTCTAATGGGGGTACTTATTCATTATATATAGGTATATTAGTTAAGTGTGATTCATATTATTTAATTCATTTAATTCATGGGTGCATTCATAACTTCTTCCTTTTTTGTTTTTGAAGGAGCCACATTGATTGGCCTATCATCCCAAAAAATTGAAACATTGGGTGCTCCCCCATAGAAGGCACCTCTTTGGACCCCATTTTTGGCCTAGGCTAATCGTAGGGGCAGAAACTATGGGACATACCATAGCACCTTTTCAGGTTTGATGGCAATTTTTTTTTTGATTGTGTATTTGAAATGCCAAATTTTAAGAAAATTATATTGAGGGGCAAAATACAAAGATTGGTGGAATCTTGGGCACCTCTTGTCTTAGGCTAGTCCACTTGGAGAATAAGTATTCAATAATTAACAATGTTTCTCTATCTTATAATTTGGTGGAACATTATGTCTCCCCATTTTTGAAAAAAGACATAATATAAAATGTTGTAAAAATTTTCATTATGTTAGGGCTTCAAAGTCTCAAATTTTGTCAAAATAATTGGCTATATTTATTGCTGAAATTTCATCAGTTTTTTTTATTACCAAAGCTGATTTTGAAAAATAAAATAATTATTCGGCACCAAAGTGCCAAACCTAAAAAGGTTTTACAATAGTCAGGTTTCTATTAATTTGTGAAGGGGTGTGCCCACATTTATTTATTTATTCTAGAAGGAGTCATTTGATTGGCCCATCACCAATATTTTTGAACATGGGGCATTCTCCAACATAGAAGCTTAAACATGCTTCCTTCCCTCAAAATAGAACCACCCTTTGTCATGTTTCTTGAAGGTTTCAAGTTTTCTTGGAATTGTCATTGGCACCTAACCAAAGAATCAACCTATTTCTCAAAATTGAATTAGAACTTAAGGTATTGCCTTGTTTTTAAAAGGTTTAGGTTTTCTATGTACATAAGTACAATTTTCTTGAAAAAAAAAAAAAAATCATTTTTCATTTCAAACAAGTTATTGCTTTTGAATGTTTGTACATAATTAATATTACATAGTTTATATCTTGAAGTGTGTGCACTAGTTGAGTAAATTAATTACATTTTATTTTTTTGGTTTAGTTATGTGTAATGGAGATGGAACTTGACCAACTTTAAATTCTTGTGAAATTTTTTTAAATGAAAAAGTTTAAAAATTCAAAAAATTAGTCTTAAAACCAATCTAGAGGTTCCATCTAAAACAAAACAAAAAAAATTAGAACTAGTATTAAAGGTTCCTTTTTAAATCAAGAACTGGACAACATTGGTTCAAACTTGGTGGCTACATCTTGGCTTAATGGCTCTACACATGGAACTAATTGAACTCCAAAAAACCATAATTTTATTGATCATTTAAAGCCATATAGAAGGTCAAAAGTGTTGAATAGTTCCAATGAATGGCATTAAAAAAAAATTGGCCCTAACTCTCTTAAGGCCTTATTTGATTGATAATGAATTCAATCCTTCAAATCCCAATATTATTGACTACACCTTTCACAAGTATCTTATTAGAAATCACTGCACAATTATAAACAAACAAAATTCACCAACAATGCATATAGCACATGTATATACTTGTACTTTGCATATACAAGTCTGTCATGATTAGGGTATTAATGTGATGGAATACCTAAAAACATGAAGACATGACCTAATTTTCCCTTTGTATGTTCAAGAACCATATGGAGCATATTATTCCCTATTGCATGTGTTTACTTGGTGGGAGTGGGGGACAAAACAAAAAATGGACAAATCCATTGTAGAGAAAGAAAGGAATACAAGGAACACAACACCATTATCTCATAGCAAGCACTATTGTATACCAATAGTGGATGTTGCTAAAAGTTTCGAGCTTGATGATAGCTATTACCCATTGGTTGAAATGTCATGAAAAAGAAGAATTAGTAGAGATATTTTTAACATTCCTCGTTCTAGAATATATTATTATTAGTATTAGTGTGGGTTATGCCCTTGGCTCAAGGGTGAACTACTTGTTAAGTAACTCATTTTATTTTATTTTGTAATTTAATTGAATTTCTATTGACAAAGATTGCTCAAAATTCAACACCTCCTAAATTTTAAATCTAAAAGAAATCATTTCCATAAAATCTTATTCATTCAGCACTTTCCAACAATACCAAAAGTGCACCCCAATTTTCCTAAGAACTTTTGTTTTGATTTTATTGAATTTTCAATGACAAAATTGTTCAATATTCAATAACTCTTGCACCATAGGTCTAAACATTATGAGACCACCTTAGAGTACCCCTACTCATTAAGGGCTTTCCAACGATACAAAGAACATGGTGGGGGTGCCATGGTTTGGGAGATCTCAACATAACAAACCAATTAACTAACTTCCTTAATAAATATATTTACATGGAACAATTGCCATAGTGTTTGTCAAATATTCCAAATGTGTATTGTATTATAGAATGGAAGGTGTTTCCAAGTTTTTTGCTAAAAGATGTGGAATTTGGAAAAGACCAATAGCTATTAATCAATGAGCATATGTATCCAAGTAGAAATTAGAAAGAGCAATTTAAACAAATATTTCTAATAATTGTGATGGGATTTTGCAACCCCGTGTAATTTATAATTCTAATATTGTTACTTCCCTTGTAACAAACATAATAGGGTCCTCTTATTTTGTGAACAACGACAATGGTGCACTTAATCAATTGTGGTGATATTTTTTGGAATATTTTTGGTGTGCAACATTGGACTAGTTGTCAAATTCATCCATGTGCTTTCAATATGTTAGGTGGTTTTAATATAATTTATTTGATTAGAAGTATTTTGAGGAAAATATTCATACAACCAATATGAAGACACAAAATATATGCATTATTTATCAAAGTTCATCCTCACAATGAAATGAAATATTATATCTTCAATACATATGTAGTTAATTCATAACAAAACCAATGTGCATATACCTATAATCCAATTCAAATACATTTTGTAAAGATTTCAACATACATTTTTATTTCATTTGAATTTCCTTAAAACTATTATGGCATGTTTTGTTAGCCCAATAGAATTAATTTTGAAAGGGAAAATGGCATGGACTCCAATTTTGCCAAGATCACACCTCAATGTTCTCCGAAAACATTTAGTCTTGATTTTGTTGATTTTTTTGAAATTTTGTTCAATATTAAATAACTCTTGCATTTTAGGTCTAAACATTATACAACCACCTTGATGTACCCCTATTTATTGAAGGCTTACCAATGGTATAAAGAATGTCACAAGGGGTGTTGTGGTTTTGGAAATCTCAATGTGACAAACAAACAACCTTCCATAATAAATAAATTTCATATGACTTACATGTTTAAAAAAATTTACATTTATCAACATTACATCCAATAAATGAACTAAATTATGAAGGGCTAGGTGAAATTTGGGAAATGCGAAAGATTAGGTGTTCAAGTGTGATGAAAATTTCCATTGAAAGCATACATGTTTTAAAATTCATGTGCATAAATATAAAGTGCAAATAATAATAATAATGAGAAGCATCTACACTCAAAACATACAAAAGAACATGAGACATATAGTGACATCATAACATACCTCATTCCATAAGAAATGACCCCTTGTGTTTTTGTGTTTTGTATCATTATGGAACCAAGACAAGTCTTTAAATGGCATCTATTTTTATTGAAATGCTAAGTTTCGATATTTGAATAATGTGTGCTCTTTGATGGGATTGAATTTTCAAAAGATTGCCTAGCATTATAACAAAACTCGAAGGTACCCTCTATATTGTAAAGACATACAAAAATGAGTAACTTCGTTCAAAAAGTATGAAAGAATTGACAAAATGGTATTTTTTGTATGTTGATGGAGAGACCATGTAAATTTTGTTTAAAAAGTTCATTTATTTTAATTTCCATGTCATAAGAGTGAAACTTTCTTTACATTTTAGTCATTAGAATTCTCATCCATTTGTTCATTTGGAAAGACATTCTTTAGATGGCAACATAACGAGAGTTTTTTCCAAATCTTTCAAGTAAGTGGACTAGCAATCATGGCGAGTTTTGCAAAAAAAAATTTAACCCTTTGTAGCATTTGCATGTGATTTTTTTGTCACCATGGTGTGAAAATTTACCAAAAAAGACATTGAACCCAAGGTTATTATCAAGCAATAGTTGTCTTTTTGGAGCACATTATTCAAGTACATCCCTTGACCTCCATTCTTTTGGCTTTCACACATACAAATTGAAACTCCTAAATGCACTTATGATACATATGATTGCTTCCAAAGCCCAAATGATATGCATAAATTTAGTAACATTGTTAACCTTGAGTTAGTCTTTTACCTTTTACTTAGGAGGTTAGTTACTTAAGGGGCATCTTGGTAATTTTTATTACCAGTAATCAATATGCTCACTTTGGGGGATTAGGCTCATTAATTTAGCTAAATTCTAGGGATGGTAGGTAAGAAGTTAACCATCTACCTTCTAAAATGTGATAGTTGGCTATCTAATTGCATAGAATGTAGGAGGTATCTTGGAAAAAATCTAAGAGGACTAGCTAGTTTAAAGAGACTTCTAATGGTGTTCTTCCTTAGGTATGGACTTAAAGTGGATTGGGGCATGAAGGCCTTTTAATTGATGTCTTTTGCTCTTGGGTTTTGGGAATGTGGATTTTTCTTTGTTTTTTTCTCTCTTATTTTCTTTTTATGTTTTTTTTCCCTATTGATTTTTTTCTTTTTCTTTGAGTATGTAGCACATTGGAGGGGCCAGTGTTTGTATTTCTTTTCAGTTATAGGTTGTTCATTGTTGAGAGGAAATTTTTCTCATCAAAAAGAAGGGGAATAGTTCCACCTTTTGTATTTTCTATGGCTAGGTGGGCCTAATAAATATTAATTGTGATTTATTCTCTCTATTGACTTTGGATTTTAGATGTGTGCTTTCCAATTGTAATGGTTGGCTAGGAAGTATTTGATCATTATTAAAGTGGTTGCTACTATTGCATTCTCATGGAAATATGTAATTGTTGAGATGTTGCACCACTCTAAAGGGTTGGCGAAGTTGTTAGTGGTAGTTCTATTGCAAGGCATAGTTATTGCATTTATCAAAACTATTTCTTTTGTTTTATTCACACATGGAATACATAGCTTATTGCCCTAATGATAATGCAAGGTGAGTAGATGGTAGAGAGATGGGAGGAGGTAGTATTATTGTTTTGTGATAATTGTTGGAACTTTCTTCACCTTCATGTGTATTTTTTTATGCAACCACATGAGTAATTATAATACATTAAGAAAGTTAATGAATTAAAATTATGATTTTTTAACACTATTTTTTCCCAATATTATGTTTAAGTTAAAGGTGATTACTAGGAACCTAGTTGGCTGTTATTTACAAACACATATTTAAATCCATATATGCATGGTGCCTAGATGATGGGCAACATTAGATATGACTAATGTAAGTATCCATTTGAAAACATCATATTTGTAAATGTTTTTCATAAGAAACAATCAAACATACCACTATTGTACCTTAGTTTGAGGTAAACTTTATTGGTGATGACCTTACTAAAATTAATATGATGGTTTGAGTTTTGGTAATGTGCATTTACCTTCAAGCTAAGATATGTTTGAAAAATGTTAAAGGGTAAGGATGGGTGTGTTCCTCCCAACAAATCTTAAGGCACATGTTCTTTCAAGCTTGACAAGGGGTTGTGATTTAGTGGAATAGTTCATCGATGTGAATTTCAAATGAACTTTAACCCAAAAAATTTTTTTTTTTTTCCTTTTTCCATCATTTATTTGTTCTTCATAACATTTCCACTATCAAAATGGCTAAAATTGAATTATCATGGCAAGACACAAACATCCTTAAACTTTGATTTTATTTATTTATTTTTTAATTATCATTAAATCCTTCATCATCTCAAGGCCCAAAAAGGTTGTGACTATGTGGAAAAAATAGTTAGTTCAACTTTCCAAGACCATGAAACTTTACCTATTTTCTCCCTTTTTGGTTTGATGTTATTCCTATTATCTATTAATGATGAAACTATTTGGATGTAGTTTAATGGGGTGGTTGACATAAGCTTCCTCAACAATTTTGACATTTCTTTTCTTTTCGTCAAGGTTTATTGGTGTTTGTACCAATCTTGGTTGGGTCAAAATTTAAGAACCAAACCCAATGGGTTTACATGGACACAAACTCACCTCAGAACCAAACCTCATGGGTTTACATGGACTTAAACTCGTTTTAAAACCAAACCCATGATGAAAATATGATTGGGTGGTACCATTAGAAACAACTTAAAGAACTTTTTAAAGAATTGTCATGAAATGTTTGGTAAGAAAATTTAATTTTTCTTTTGTTTTAGTTGAATTTTGTTTTTTTTTCCTATTGTTGCATGCATGGGAACAAAAGTTTTGACTGTTTGTAGGATAAAATATAAGATTCTTCCTTTTTATATTTGATGGACAATAAGGTTGAAGAAATCATATTTTTGAAGGTATAGGAATTCCAAGACTGTCATAATTCTTTATGGACATTAAAAGCACCCAAGGCTTCATTTTTCAAATCAACAACCATTATCACTTGAAGAAAAGAATCAATTTATGACTTCCAAGGGCAACTAATTTTTAATTACAAGGGACATTTGCAACTAAAAGCTTGTTAGTTTAGACAAGTTGAATAAAACAATAGTTGCAAATTTGGATGAAGTTAATGATCAACACATATAACCCCATCCATATGCAATTTATATAGTACTCAAAAAATTATGACTAGTATGCGACTAAACTAGTGAGTCTAAATAACTTGCCATGTGGACATCAACATGACATGTGGTGGCTTCAAAAATTTCAACAATTTTTTTGAATGCCAATATACATGGGCACTTCCCATTTATGAACATATATTTTTTCACATGTAGCAATCAAAGTTGAACTAAAAAAAGAAAAAAAAATTATTCCTTATTCATGTGGCCCTTGGATGAGTACTTTTCCTAACCTTCAATTGTAATCCAAAAATTCAATATATAAATTTTAACAATTTGTTATTAGATATTTTCCCCAGCCATATGTCATAGTCATCTTCTCCAATAACAAATAAAATTAGGCAAGGTTATTAAGGATTCCTACTTAGTTTTTATGTTCATTTTTCAAATTTGTTACATTTCTAAAACTTTTGATGTAAAAAATGTTTAATCACATCAAAACATGTCCAAATTTTGATTAAGATGGGCAATTAAAAAACCCATGATGTGCATAATTTTAAAATATTAAAATTTTATTCGAATATTGTACCAAAAAAACACATATCAATCTTGAAGTCAAATGGTTTAGGAAAAATGATAATGTGATGTTCCTTATGGTACCACCCAATCATATTTTCACCTCCCATTGGGTGTTAAATGTTTTTTTACAAAGTCTAGGTCATAAGTTTAGGCAAGGGTTAAGGTTGTAAACTTATGTAAGGTTTAGGGTTTTTAAATTTTAAGGTCCTATTATTTCAATGTACTGTATGGATGAGGTCCTATTATTTCAATGTACTGTATGGATGAGGAAGTTCTTCAAATTGCAATAAATAAATGAAGATGAAGATGTTTGCGTTTATTTTATTATAGAAAAATATATATAATTGTACACAAAACTTCAATTTCCTCCATATTTATTTTCAAATGACTTGTGGGGGAAGATTAAGAGTTGTTATGTCCATTTTTGGGTACAAAACTGAAGGAATGACAAGAAATATCTTCTAATTATGCATAATCTTAAACCATGAATTGTTGGAGTTGGGATATTGTGCTTGTGAAAAAGAGTGATTATTGGTTAGATTCATAAATTAGTGGTTAAAAAATTAACTTGAAATTGATGGGTCTTATCAAGATAAAACCATTAAATCTAGGAATTGGCCATTAATGGTTTTCACCCAAGCTTATAATTGATGTGTTTTGTTCTAATTTTAAAATAAATAAATTCAAATTCAATGGTTTTCCTTTTAATGAAAATGGTTAAACACATAATTAATGATTTGGGTTCAAAAACTTAAGAATTAGACAACACTAATGTTATGATTAATGTTGTGCAACTATTAGGTTTTAGAAGGAACCTTTTGTTTTGGTTTTGGACAATGCTTTTGGGGCTAGTTTTGGTTCTAGCTACATTATTTTTATATAAAATTGGGAATTGGTTCCAAATCCAGATTTTTAATATGTGAAGGTCAATTCTGGTTTTATGTTTTCTTAAATTTTCAAATCAAGTTGGTTCCTGATTCTAAGGTAGGTTAGATCAAGTTATGGGTAACCTCCTAGTTAGGTTCCATAATGCCAAACATCATTAGAAACAATGCAAATAAACCAAATTTTATTTATAATTTTTTAAAAATTATCATAAAGCTTTGACAAGGCCAAATTAAGTGGATGTAATCTATTTTTAAGTTCTAAAACTACATTAATAAATCAATACCATTTTTTGTAGCAATGAGTTTCTTGTTTTCATGTTTCATGCATCTGCATGCCAATTTTGAGAGATGTGTCTTGCCATCCTTGAATTCAACCCTTAAAACTCACCCCCTCCCCCCAACTAGCTCCAAATCTGCCCTAATTCAGCCCCTTAAAAAAAAACCAAATTCACCCTGTTTTTGCCCCCAAAAATTCTAATTCAACCCCAATTCAACCCTCTAAAAAAACTCCATATGCACCTTTAACCCCAAAAATAGTCCTTGATTCAGCCCCAATCCAGCCTTAAAAAGAGCCCCCAAACACCCTCCAATTCATACCCAAAATTTGCCCTATTCTTGTTGTCAAATCTCTTAGTTCAAAACCCTAAAATATTGACCCAATTTTAGCCCAAAACACCCCAACATTATGCCCTAACTTTGCCAAATTCAAGAGAACAAGAAAACTCACATGCAAAGTGACATTAAAAGCAAAAATCAATTTTTTAAAGTTACATCACATTGGATTCCTAAGATTTGGGTGTTTGGGCCATAAAGCAACAACCTTGTTTTGGATATCATTACAAAACCTATAACAACCAAAAACAACAAATAGATTCTATGAACTTTCATGAATATGGCATCAAACTTCAAGAAAGAAGAGATTTGAAAAATGTAAGAAATAATAGTCAAAACTTATGTAAACCCTATTATTGTTTTCATCCAACACCAAGAACACATGTGATGCAGTTACATCTTCATTTTCATCAATTGGGGTTTCTTCCATTTCCATGGATTTTTTCATGAATGGAGAATCACCAACACATGCATTATTAGGTCAATTATTGTCAATATTTATAATTAGCATCTCAAGATTGTTTGTGCCCAATCGAAAACACCATAGGTTAGTGCAAATACCTACAATACTAAAGATTCTTTCCACCTTAGTCTAAGAGCCAATAATCCCCAAAATTTGTCAAGTATAAAACCAACATAGGAAAAATGTACCTCATGGATTTTCCACCATGCAATGGATATTTACATTCCTTCTCAATGAGTTTTTAAATTCTAAAATGGGTTAGTTGTTCTTTCACCACTAATAATGCCATATCCCCATCACTTTCCATGAGATCATACAAACTTTTAAATTGAAAACTTAGGAATGCAAAATTATTTAGGGCTTTCTCACTTGCATCACTCAAGTTTTAAAATGTGAAGGCACAAATAAAGAGTAGGAACATTACATGTCTATTGTATGCACTTGCAATTTGAAGAGCCTTTTCCTTTCCAACATACCAAATGACCAACCCCAACCCTTTGTATCAAGGATCTAACATTATTCCCAACATGTTGTGAGTTTTGGAGTTTGAAAAGAAAACATAAATGCAAGGAAGGGTTTTAGAACTACTACCACCTTTTTTGCATGCATTGATATTATAGGACATAAAGTTCATCATCAAAGTCTTGAATCTCACTAGAATTAAATGTCAAACAATCCACCTACATTTGACATACAAATGACATTGTCGTAGCAAGGCATTAGAAAGTAGCCAATAACCTCAACTTTGGTTCAACACGCAATGTTGGACCACATGTGACCCAAAGTATTTGCAACAATTTGGGTTATAGCCAAAACTTATAGGATTGGCACAAGGTTTTGAAGTGCCAAAGGTTATTGCCTTCCATAGCATGAGGCAATGGTGTGTTTGAATTCCAAAGTGTTTCAAAACAAAATGACTTAGGAAGCAAACCTAATTCTTATTGGAGTATTGAAATTTCATAGGGGCACTAAAAAAACATGCCTTGTGTCACTTTTGGCACCCCTTCCCATTCTTTTTGGTCCGAATGATAATTTTTGCAAAATAAATTGTGCTTCCTTGATGGAAATAGTGATTAGGCTGCCACAAATTTTAGAATCATCTATAACATGTTGGCAACACTTAAACATTTCATGCCCCCAATATGACCCCACAAAGGGTGTTGCCAACCTCAACACTTCACATGAAACAACATTAGTCAAAGCAATGGTCATGGTCAAAAAATTACCCCTTCATATTTGACATATGCAATAACTCAAACATTGAGGCCATGTTTTGCACCCAATTCATTGATTTGCAAAGCCATGGCACTCCTAGAAGTTTCTACTATCTCAAAAAACTAATGGCTACATGACAAGCTCCCATTGGTCATTCAAAAAATGAACAATCATGACAAATGTGTCCACTTCCATTCTAGACATCCATAGATTGAAAGACATGGTGCAAGAATTACAATAATCAAGGGTTGAAGAAACATACTTTTCCTTCATCTTTCCAACCATCCTAGGTAAGATTTCATGGAACAAAGCTCATGTACATGGAAAATTAAAATGAGGATTTTGCCTCATGACTAGTCTTCGACTAAAAAACAAAGTCTCAACAAAAGACAATGGCACTAGTTCTTTAGCTAAAAATAATGTCAAATCCTCTTCAAATTGTTTTGGTTAGGATCATCATTACTGTAAAGTGTAGCACTACCAAAAAAAAAATGGTTGATGGGGTGGTTGTATTTTTTTTTGTAGGTTGTCTATATCCTTTAGGACCTTATTTTTCTTGGTTAATCCATTCACTCCACAATTTCCAATGAATGGTTTCAAGATGTTTTATCAATAGTAGAAATCCCACTTACCCTCTTGTAAGTTATGATGCCCTTCTTAAAAGTCTTGTAGTTAGGACAATGGGATTATGAAAGAACACACTTCAATTGTTTAGGTTGGTTTGAGTTTGAACTTACCTCAAAAAAGGATGTTGTTAATAGGTGCAAAAAATGCCCATGTTGTGGCATTATGACTATTGTTTTTCCAAAAATCCCATTGTTTTGTTAACAAAGCCCACTGGGTTACAACATTTGTGGTGGTCGAATTCTATGGTGGTATTGTGCTTGTAGCTACACCATAAATTGATGCAAAACCATAACAATCAACCTCCAATGGAAGCTCATAAGAATCAAAAAAAATTTCAAGAAAAACTAAGAAGTCTTCCATGCCTTCAACATTAAAAAAGACCACCCCAAAAAGGATCGAATCTAAAGGGGCTACAATTATAATAACGTAAGACAAGAAAATGAGAAGACCATGAGGAGCAAGGTGATGGCTAGAGGACTTGCAACAATAGCAATGCAAGACAAGAAGACCATGAAACCAATAAGGTGACGGCTAGAATAGCTACAAAAATAGTGCAATCTAAGAGGAGACCACAAGAAGTAGGGCAATGGTTAAAAAAACTATAACAATGGTGCAAGACAAAAAGACCATGAAAAGACCACAAGGAACAAAGTGATGACTAGAAGAATTGCAATAGAAACAATGCAAAATGAGAAGACCATGAGGAATAAGGTGATGGCCATAAGGAGTTGCAACAACAACAATGCAAGACAAAAAAACCACAAGGAGTAGAGTGATGGCTAAAAGAGTTATAGTAGCAACAAAACACCATGATAAGACCACAAGGAGTAGAATAATGCAAAAGGAGCTACAACATCAACAACACAAGATGATAAAACCACAAGGAGTAAGGTGATGATTGAAAGAACTAAAGCAAGGAGACCATGAAGAGCAAGGAAATGACCAAAAGAACTAATACGAGAAGACCACAAGGAACAAGGTGATGACTAAAAGAATTAAAACGAATACACCACAAGGAGTAGGGTGATGACTAAAAGAACTAAAATGAAAAGACTATGAAAAACAAGTTGATGGAAAGAAGAATTAAGACGAAAAGACCATGAGAAAATGACAAGGAACAAGACGTTGGTTAGAAGAACTACAAGAGCAATAATGCAAGCTAAAAAGACCATGTTTAACTAATGTTCAACCAATGTTTAACCAATATTCATTTTAACCAAAATTTAACCAATGTTTAATCTTTTTTTTTTGTTAAGCCAAGGTTTAATTAATGTTTAATTAAATTTTAATTTACTCAAGGTTTAACCAATGTTTAACCAATTTTTAATTTAGTAAAAGTTTAACCAAGGTTGAGCCAAATTTTTGTTTAGGCAAACTTTAATTTAATCAAAGTTTTGCCAAATTTCAACCAAGCTAATGTTTAACCAATGTTTAGCCAACATTTGGCCAAATTTTTGTTTAGCTAATGTTTAACCAAGGTTTAACCTAGGTCTAGGCATAAATGCAATGTGGGTTTAAACTAGGTGCAACGTAGGCTACTTTAATTAATAGGTTAGGTTAATTATTATTTAATAAACTAGGTTAATAGGTAATAGGCTACCTAGGCTAGGCTAGGCATTAATTGGTAGGTAGTATTTTAAGACAATTAAATTAATTATATATATGTATATGCCTATGTTAATTAGGTCAGTAGGTTAAGAAAGTAGGTCAACAAGTTAGGTGGGAACATAAGTATTTAGGTAGGTAGATTGATAGGTATGTATGTTAATTAAGTAGGTATATAGTTAATAAAATAAGTGTAAAGTATGTAGGTAGGTAGGTAAAGCCTAGGTAGGTAGCTTGCTTCTTTTTGTATTTTATTTTAATTTGGGATTTAAAAACTTATTATGCATCTTTACTTATATAGTTTACAACATTGAAAAAAAGACAAAAGACATGGGATAATTTTTCTAATTGCAAATTAATTTGTGACTAGGTTGCAACTATAGCATTTATCCCATTTTTTTGTCCTTCATTTCAATCATGTATATTATGAAGGAAGGTGCACTTGAAACATTGAAAACACACAAATACCATTAAAAAGAACATGCCATTTGGGATGAACCAATAAAAATGTTTGATTCTTAAAGGCTAAACATAAAATAAATAGAATATATAAATACATACCTACTCCTTATCTATGAACATACTTACCTACCTCCCTACATAAATTGAATTATTATTATTATTATTTTAAATTGCCACATGCCATATTTCAATTATGTCAAATGGCAAATCTTGACTACACCAAATGGCAATATGTGAATGGGCTATATTTTAATTGCAAAAATGGGGATTAATGGGAAACAAATGGTAAATAGATTGAATTGTATATGCTGATTATATATATCATCCATGTGGAATGTGTTGATGTCACGGTAAATCATCATTTGTGACTAAACCTTGAACAATTTCATTTATGCAATTAATGGATTTTTATTTGTATGTGTTAATTGCAACTTTTTTATAATTGCAAATTACAATCGCAAGTTAACATTTTTCTTTTAATGTAACAAAATACACCACCTATTGGTCATATACATGAATGGCTTGTTATGCCAAGCAGACCATGTGAAATCAAAGATGCAGAATCCAATAGTTCTCGCGATGAGGTGTGGAGATAAACTTGTAAACCCAAACTCCTGGGAATTCTTGGAATTGTGTAATTTTTAGTTTGACATCGACATTTGGCCAACAAAAATAATATTGAACTTGAAAATTAAATAACAATATTCAATTCCTATTAAAGGGGAAGTTAAATATCAAACCCATGGTTATGTGGGGTGCTTAAACATGTTTAGATGCTTGCATTGCCCATCCAACAAATCCAAGAAAAATTTTAATTTTGAAAAATAAGGAAAAGGTGTGGGAGGAGTTTAGTCCTTGGTGTAAGCAACTAGGCCCCACCAATACCTTGTTAATTGATTATTTTCCATATAAATGCATGGGAAACCCCCCATTTTCTTATATTCTACCACATCCCTTTGATAGCGAGGTGGGGGATCATTATTTGTTGGGCAAATTGTGGCTTTATTTGCATGACTTGTCCAAAGAAGCAAATGTTTAAAAGTATGTTGGACTTAATCCACATGGTTAATAATGAATTACAAGACAAAACCTACATTGGGATGCCTTGAGAGATTTTTCATGGTTTCCTTTGGGACTTAGGCAAATTGGTGGTGCAACCTAAAACCCAAGAACCTAATTTTACCTCTAGATGCATTTGCACTTGCTCTAATTATATGAAAGCAACTTTATTAATGGTGAATGGGCATAGGAGGTGGTGTATTTGATAAGGTGTATGGTTTGCTCCAAATGAACATGATTTCAAGAAAGGTAGTAAGCCCTTTAATTTTGCCAAAGAAAATTGTGTCCATATGAGATTCTACTGGTTACAAGGTTAATAACAAAGGATACAACTACTAAAGCAATTGCTAAAGAAGCTACAAAAACCCGGCCAAAAGATAATTGTGCTTTCAATGATCCATGCATATTGTGTTTGGGATTTGGAAGTAAATAAAACATGTTTACAATACATGCATAAATGTAGATATACAATAGCCTTGCACTCTAAGACAACATGTTGTTAATTAGTTAGTTTAAATAGACAAATACATTATCAACATTTGGCATGCCATATAAACAAACACATGTAATTAGTTTGTTAGTCGTATCAATAACAACAACCATGATATGTGGTACCTAATATAAATGATGATATTAGTCACCTCAATAAAAACAAACATGCCATGTGGCATCTAAATATAAGGCAATATGTTAGTCACTTTAAACAAAATGGACATGCCATGTCGCACTTAATGACATGGTATCATGTTAGTCATTTCAATCAAATCAAACATTCCATGTGGCATTTAAATATTAGTTATTATATTAGTCATTATAACCATAATATACATGCCATTTGGCATCCATGTCAACTAGGCCTTTAGCCACTTTAGTTAAAACATATATTAAACACTTCAACCATATCAAACACAAAAGTAGGCATTCAATCAAATCAAACTTAGTCAAATTTTTGGCATAAACAATTGGTTTGATCTTACTAAGGACATTTTTGTCCATTGTCTATTGTGACAAAAATTTCAATTATTAAAACTAGCATAAAAACATGCTTTTATAGTAGTGAGTAGAGTCAAGTGTCGAGGGGTGCAAAATTGGTCATTGATGTTTGAAAACTGAATTTTGATTGAATGCAAAGAATGTGTTTGACTTTGAATGCATTTGGGTTGAACTTGGATTTCCAATGGGAGAATTGGTAAATTATGCCATTCAATTCCACTATCGAAAGCCTTCATGTCACTACAGCGCCTTCTTCCTCCATGGATTTCAAAGAACCTTTTAATTAGGAGTTATAAGGATTTAAAGGATTGACGCAAATGATCCCACATGCAATATAATAAATCTTTATGTGAAGGTTAACCTCCAACCACTCGGCCAATCATGGACCACTTGGAAACTAAGGTTGATGCCACTTGCATATTGACAATTAATTCATGTTCAAAGACAAAGTTGACTCATAATTATGGGTCGATCGAATAAATATTGACATACTTGACCGTCCTTAATATCTACCATAAGTTTATCTAAGGTGGAAATGGTCGAGGGGTTGGGCGTTATCTAATTAATGTCTTTTAGTCCTAATGGGGGTAATTCACTAATTTGGGGTGGTTTGATTTGAGGTTGAATGTCATTAAGGTGTTTGGTAACAACCCTAACGAATGAATAACAAACAATGAACAATGAGCAAGTAAGTGGGCTCAAGGTAATAAATAAAAAATTGGAGCATATCCTATGCCACATCACTAAATATTTTGGAATATTATCATGCAATGTGGAATTTTTTGGTGATGTGCCAAAATGTTCCTTAATGAAGCCCAAAATATTTTGCCATGTGGACAAGGTCCGATGTGAAGACATCAAATGTTCTTTCAGATGTTATATTCATTTGTTCAAATGGTGCTCATAATTTATAGCATTAACATGGGAGGGTTTTGAAGAATGGAAATGATAAATTGGGTTAAAGATTTTAAACAAATGATTCTGATAAAAAATGTAGCAAAAAGGTTCACAATAACACCAAATCTTATTGTAAAGCCTAAATGCACCACCTTTGAGGCATTCACCACAACTGAAACAATTTATTTCCTCCAAGAATGATGGAACTATAACATAGTCCAAAATTGAATATTTTGACCACATAGTATTAAACTAATTTTCCTACATGGTCTTTTGAATTTCTTTAATAATTCTAACGTCAATTGCACTTTTGTACACATACTCCTTTGAATAGTGTAAATGAAATATGCACAAGAAAATTGATGCAAACGCAACCTTATTATCATATCATTGGCTTTCACATGCTTAGCATGCATCAACAAACCTTGAACCTTGTCCCAACTCCACATGGGATAATGAATAAACTTTTCAATATGCCCACAATACATTATGTTGTATAAGATATGATACATGTGCTTACATTACATCCATGCCCCACGCCCACCCAAAAAAGTTGTTGACATCATGACAAAGTATATGCACGAACATCTTGGGTAATTTCCATTTGTCACATCATAATGTTTGTGGCTAGAAAATATGATGTAGATTCGTCCATACCCCAATGGCTAGACAATTATAAGGGGGAAAATAGTCACATGGATAAGTAATTTACCAACCTCCCAATTGTTGGTGTGTTGCTATGTTAATTTAAACATTTAAAATCATCTCACCTTTTTGTTACAACAAGTTGTAGGCCAACTACTTGCAACTACAAGCCAGATGAGATTTTGCATGGAAACAATAGGCATTTCACAATTGTTTATAATAAAAGGCTGGCCTCCAAATATATTCCAAGGGTTGTTATTGCATTTAAGTTAAAGAGAAACCCACCCTCTTCTACCTTTTTTTTAATTAAGTAATTGACACCATGTTGAATCGGTCATCTAATCAGAACTTGCAGCTTAACAACAACATACTTTTGCACAAACCCACCCACACAATGGCTTAAGACATTAGGATATAATTGATGTTTATGATGCTTAAGAACTATAAATCAAAATTGAACTCAAAATCGGAATAATATGGAAATAGAATTAATCCCACTTCTTGTTTTATGTGTATTGATATTTGTTGCACACTTAACACATGTATGTTTTTGCATTGCAAGACATTGGATTATGGAACTAGTGGGCACTTATCAATATGCCATATGCCATCCCTTATCACCTCTAACCCACCTTGAGAATTTATTGGCAACATATTATATGAATTGCATGCCCGTCAATGGACATGGAAATTGTCGACATTGTTGGGTTGATTAGGAGGAATGGCTGCACACATACAAGATAAATTGACATAGTTTGACTTATGAGAATCATCATATGCCCCCAAAGGACAATTAGCACGATGATTTGCCAAACCAAAGACCTTGAAGGTGAGGAATTTGTGTCATGAGCAAAGACCTAAAGGCATAATTTGCAATAACTACTGCAAGCTTGGCAAAATCCTTCAACACATGGATTTTTTTCAATAATATTTCCATTCATGTCATGACCAACCATGGCCAAATGGATGCCTTTCAAGTAATGTTGGTATAATGTTGATTATTTTAAAGCTTAAACATAGTCATTGCATGTCATTGTGTACAAAGAGGTGTCACATTTTCTCAATTGTTGCAACCATATATTATGCACAATGTCAACAAGATTGCAAGTCAACATGTTTTCTCACTCGACATCGTTGAACTTTTGCAAATGAAAGTAAAACAAAACTAGCCCAAAAGTGGAACAATTCAAAGGATGAAAGAAAATCAATGTACATAGTCTGTGAAAGAATTTTTTGCAATTAACCATGAACCCTCCCCATTGTTGGTGCAAAAATGCCAAAAATTAAACTAGTTGCCAAGCTCATGAACTTTAGTTTCACACACTACACCAAATGAAAGTCATCAACAACGAATCGATGCATATCAAGTGCTTGCTTCTTCTAAGGATGTGGCATTTTTGTATTCATAGCAGAAGGCCTTGTGTGAATCCTTGAGCTCAAGTTTGATTAGTTGTTTGGTATGTTTGTCAAGCAATTGAGTCTAGTGGAACAAACATGTATGTTATTTATTAACCATCCTAACATTCATGTCCCCAAAACCATAAACAATTATGACAACATTCCAATTCGTTTATGCAATGTTCACCATGAATCCTTTGAAGTTTGGTTTGGGAAATTTTCACTTGACATTGTGTTGTTTATATTTGTCCACATTATTTGTTGATTTTCACTATTTTTAAATTACATGTCGCAAACTACAATGGTCATGATTTTGCAACATGTTGAGGATCATATACATGGCAAGCCATTGTTGTCCAACCGGCGATGTGCTTGACATGGTCAAACATTATCCAAGAATTCTCCAAATCTCCCTTAAGTTGCATTTGTGCAACCAAGCCCGTTCCATTCCCAAACTCATTAATTACCATCTTGAAGATTTAGAAACCTTTTGACCATAAATTCCCTTGGAATCAACATTCTTGGATGTAATTGTAACAACTCATGGATTTCAATTCAAGGATGTTCTCAATGTAACATCCCTTTACATGATGTTTGAATGAAGCAACAATGTTATGAACATTTGGAAAGTTTAATTCAATGAACTTGTCCTAGATGTGTCCTAGTTGTTTGGCCTTCAAAAGCTTGAAATTGTCATCACCCATGTCATTGAACAAATGTTTAGCCAAGAAAAAATTTATTGTGCTTAAAGAAATCACATATGTTTTTGCATTGGGTGTCCAATTGACCACCTTTTCGACCAACATTAGTTTTTTTCATAGCCTTTTTGCGTTTACCATCTACAACATGGTGGATATGCACACCAAGGTGAATCGTCATTCTTGAAATGATTAAAGTTTATGGAAAATGTAATTAATTTGACCTTTGTAATCATCAATGCATAATGGGAAGGAATTGTAAAATTTGCATTTGAATGAGGAAACAAAAGGACCCAAAACCATTTGCCCTCTAATCAGAATGTGGGGCAATTATTTATTCAAAATAGTCTCGTTGTAAGCATTCAAATGGACAAAGTAATTGCAATCGTCTTACACACAACACAAGTGACCTAGGTAGAACCTTCGTGGGGTTCAAGTCAATTTTTTAAAAAATATTGGTTGTGATCACCTTCGATTAAACATGGCCATCATACTTTCTGTCCATGTCTTACATATGTGATGAACAATGATTTCTTTTGGATGTGGGAGCCATTTCAAACAAAATGTCACTATTGAATGTCATTCACCCAAAAAAATAATTTGAATAACAATGTTGTCATAGTCCAAATTCTATAGCCCATGTCAATGACATTGTGTAGAGGCAATTAACTACCAAGTGAACACTTGTTAGCAATGTGGGTCAAAACAACACTAGTGGCAATGGAACAAATGGCATTTGTTCCATGGCCTTGACGTGATGTCATATTTTGTAGTTGGGGTGGCACCTCTTCTTTTGATGATGAATTAAACAAATTGATGAACACAATTGACAAAAAAATGTTTGAGAGTTAAAGGTCAATATCAATATCAATATCTTTAGTTTCTTACTTCATATTCCCACCCACAATCATTGCTTTGACCACAAATGTAATAGTTCTTAGTGTCAAGATGGTTTCTTGAGAATGATTAGGCATGTTGTCGCCAATGACCCTATATCATCTATAGTTCACCACCCATTGTTTTCCTTGTGTTGTAGTGTTTGGAATCTTGTACATTGAACTTGAAACAAATATTATTATTTGCATGGTATGTTACAACCTTAGATATCTGTAAAGAACCTAGTTGGAACTCAAACATAACACACAAGCATTGTTCAAAAATGATGGTTTTATTATATTCATCGATTAAGATCATTAGTTTAAGCCATTCTTTAACATGAAAAGTGGCCATATTCTTGCTTATGTTTTTGTAGGAATTCAAACGAATTATGGGGAAGATTTATGGAATTTACACAAGTTGGACACACAAAACATCTTGAAGTAAAATTCAAGCTATTATAAAGCTCATGGTTGGTAAACATTGAATTTGGGGAAAAACATTTCATAAAAGAATAAAAGTCAAAGTTGAATGTCCAACTATAAAAATACCTTAGAATGAGTTGTCAAGGTTTAATTGAAAGATGATCTATTCATAGCCCAAAAAAGAAAAACAAATGTGTTGTAATTATTTTGTGTATATAATGTTTGCAAGTTGTTGTAAAGACATGCAAAATTTAATAATCAACCCATTGCTCTAAAAACTTCTAAACCTTATGCTTGCTGAATGTTTAATTACAAGTGCCTATTTTTGAACCAACACCACCAATAGTCCCCTAGGATACCATGCTGAAATGGTGTGGGCCTTGTTTGTGTCAATTCAATAATTTTCATTTTCAATTGTTGCAAGGTAATTATTAACCACATGTTGGCTAATGTCCAAATAATAACTATTGCATCTTCTTCCTCCATCAACACACCTTTTGGTATGACTTTCCTTGACTTTGATTTCCTATTCCCTTGTTCAAGTGGTTTGAAAGGTTGGTAAGTAGTATACACCATGATATTGTTGCCCCCCTCAGTGAACTTGTTTCGCTTTCTATGGCCTCCATGGCATCCTCCAAGGCTTGATCAGTCCATGTTCCCCTTTTGCTTGTAGTAGGGGCATGATTAAACCTATGCCTTGTTGCTAGTGTAGGTTGAAGAAGCAAATTTTTTTAATCCAATGTTGGCTACTCCAAAAAACATGACCATTACCTTTGAGGGACATTGGTGTTCATTGTCACTTGTTGGCCCCCTTGGGCCCTAACCTCCTAAACACATGTGGGGTGCACTCTTTCCCCACCAAAGGTATGTCATTATTTTTCATGTGCTCCCACTAGCTAGGAATATAAGAAATCACCTAAGTCTAGATAATTATCATATACATATTCTTCTAGCTCCATCAATAATACAAGTATTGCTTGAACTTCTCATTATAAAACCTATTTATAATTTCAATCATTGTCTCCTTTGTTGGTTGTGGCCTTTGCAAATCTAATTCAAGCAACCCTAATGCACCTAGATCTAAATGGTGTGCTCCACATGCTCTATTGCATCAATGTATAGTCTTTCTAGCTTCACATGCTTCAATTTCATATATGCATTTTGTTGTTCATGCTTTAATTTCACATGTTTCAATTTCAAATTTACATTTTGTTACTAGTGTTCTACCTTCAAATCCCTTTGCTTTAGTTGCACTTGCTTCAATTTAGATTTTCATTTTGTTGTTCTAGTTTTATTCTCAAATCCTCTTGCTTTTACTTCACATGTTTCAACCTTGGATCTTGATCTACACTAGTGTTCATAGTTGAAAGAAGGAGGAGAGGAGTTGTGAGACATGTTTTCTATTTAAATGGATTTTCCTTTGAATAAGTAACTTGTGCACACATGTAATATTTGGAGGGAATACAAACCCCTTTAAATTTAGGCAAATCCTTGAGTTGTGCTCCCATGTTTTGGTAATAAATGTGTTTATTGCATATTCAAAATCATATTGTGTTAGGGCGTTCTCCATTTATTGATAGGAGTTGATTTTTTAATGGACATTAGAAGTGATTAGCTTTATGCTCATTTGCATTCATTTGCATGTTAGGTTATAGGCCAGACAATGCATGTTTATAACAATTTCTCTAACCCAACTAGATTTTTTAAAAACTTTTGACCCTCTCCCTTTTGTTGGCCATATCTCACTCAAACCAACCCCGTTTTGCATTATCCAAAAAGCTCAAGGTGTGCCAAAAGTTAAGTTACAATTTATCTATGTAATCCATCTACAATGAATGCATGATGAAAAAGTTGTTATGCACTGAGCACTTAAGCATACCATGACCAACTTGGTTGTTTTAATGGTAAGTGTAAGAGGCCATGTGAACCTATTAAAGCAAGCTTGGTGAGGGCCGGAGTGAACCAGCAGCCACCAATGAGTTAGTTGGCTGTTCTGTCCACTAAATGGGCTGCGTTTTTTCATTTAGTGTTAGATGGGGTTCATCACAGTCCATTTTTTTTCGTTGTTAACCACTGTACTTTTTCTTTTTTTGGTTTGTTCTTTGTTGTTTTTTTCTTGGACTTGACCTCACACATAGCTACCTTGCTCACCTTCCTACCCTCATAAATATTGTACCAACCTTGGTACCTTACTAATTATCCCATACTGACATAATTACCTTAATAACTAGTTATCCTATTGACCTAACTACTATACTAACTACCTACCTTACTAATTTAGCTACTTGTTAATTACATACACTACTGACTTAATCATTGTATTAACTACCTACCCTATTGACTTAGCTACATTACTATTTAGCAACCCTATATACACAACCACCCTATTGGCATAAATATTCTATAAACCTAGTCACCTTGATAAGGTAACTTCTTTCCTATGTACTAACTTGCCTATCTACTTAGCTACCTTGCTAGTGTAACTTTCTTCCTACCTACTAACTTGCCTATTTACGTGCCTACCTATTTTAGTAACCTATCTACCTTGTTCCTTGGACTTTTTTTCTACTTACTAACTTGCCTACTAACCCAACTACCTACCTATATACCTACTTACCTACCTACTGTAGTAACCTATCTACTTTGCTCCTTGAACTTCCTTTCTATTTATTAACTTGCTTACTAATCCAATTACCTACTTATATACCTACTTACTTACCTATGCACCCACCTTCCTACCTACCTATGTTTTTTACATAGCCAAGTACCTAACTAATTACCTACTCACTTTTCCCACCCCCAACCCCCCAATTCTACTTATCAATTTATTAAGGTTCGTCCTAGTTCATGGATGATGAACATTTTTTGTTAGGGTTTGTATAATTAAGGTTGTTATCACTAGAAGAAAAACATGTATTTCCGACTGCTCTTTGCGACTAAATTTTAGTCGCAAGAGACATTTTGCAACTAAAATCCTTTTAGTCACCTAAAACAAGTCGCATGTGAAAACTAGTCGCAAATGACAAAGAGTATAAAGTCAACAAATACATTTCATCCTTTGACTCCATTGTATACGTATTGTCACATGCAACTAATATGCGACTATTT
>Ga0116227_10002438_pt1 | contig 42340 bp, 35 predicted proteins | sample S1TSphgellanicum_FD_89693 | JGI IMG/M metagenome (GOLD analysis project Ga0116227, IMG submission 89693) | Host-associated microbial communities from peat moss isolated from Minnesota, USA - S1T2_Fb - Sphagnum magellanicum MG | ecosystem: Host-associated > Plants > Peat moss > Unclassified... | reverse complement strand
GCAAGGTCAAACGCACAAACAAAAAAAAAAGCCAAAAATTGGGCCCCCAAAAACCCCCCCCCCCACCCCCCCCCCCCCGGCGGGCAGCCCAATAGAAAATTACACCTAGGTGCACACATGAACAAAAGTATGGTGAATGGTAAATAATTAATTGAGTTCAAATCCCAAACTTTTCTAGACTCTAGAGTTACTACACTTGTGTATGCCCATTTGTCAATTAGATTACGTTTTTAACCTCAGCGGGAAAAAAAAAAATCTTTAACTTTTACTCAATGGTCTTGGGAGCATCTGAACCGTCCAACGTAGCCCCAATAAAACCGAAGCAACGGTAAAAAATAGCTCGCGGGCTCTTAACGGTAACCTAAGAGGCATCCGAGGGAGAGCGTAATCCTAAGTTCATCCATCCATCCACATACCCATTTATTCAGGCATCCATTTAGTACCTACCTATTCTCATTCTTTTTCTTATTCTTGCATATATATTTTTTATCCATTTATTTATAAGTGTTTTTTTTTCATCCCCCAGAGCGTTGAAAGGGCAATGGTAAAGAGAGCCCAACGGCCTAACAATGGGGCATAGAGAGGGTATGAGAGTGCGTATGAGAAGAGCATAACCCTAAGTTCGTCCATCCATCCATATACCCATCTATTCAGCCGTCCATTGATGAGGAGCTAGCTACCAATTGGTTTCACTCATTTGTCCCATTCTCTAAATTATTTTTTTCATCCGATTTATTTCAATAGGTATGTGGTGGAGTGTTTTCTCATCCACGAGAGCTTTAAAGAGAGCTTTAAAGAAAAACGACGGCAAACATGGCGCAGGGGGGGTAGCTATTACGCATCCGAGGGTGAGTACATATGAGGAGATCATAACCTTGAAGTTCATCCATCCATCCATCCATCCATCCAGCCATCAATTGAGTATCCTAGTACCTTCCAACCCAACTATTCGTTTCACTCACTTGTTTTCCTTCCCATTTAGTTTGCATTCATTTTTTCATCCAATTATTTCAACAGGTGGTATGTGGAGGGTTTGAGGTTTTCATCCACCAGAGCACTGTATGAAGTGTTGGTGGCATTATGTGGAGTGTTGGTCGCATCATGTGGAGTGTTGGGATTTTTCATCTACGAGAGCGGGGTTTTCATCCACGAGAGCGTTGACAAAAAATAATAAAGCGTAGTTGACTGGCAGCAACGAAGAAGACGACAATGCGGACCGCGAGGGAGGTCCGTCCGTCTGTCCGCTGGTCAAACTCCTACCAGGCCTGCAAAACAGCACCAATTCTGCCCTTCTTGTTCCTCTTTCTTCGCCTCCTCCTCCGTTTGCTCCGGCTGCTGCTCTTGCGCGGCTCTTGCGCTTCTCCACACTTCTTCCTCCTCAGACGCCTCACTACTACTACTACTAGCCTACTACATTCCTTGATCTTGCATGCCTGTTTCGTCTTCATCTTCTTCTTCCTCCTTTTCTTCTTCTTCTTTTTCCGGGAAAACAAAATTATGTACTCCTGTTTCTAATTTTCTGGATTTTGTTGTTTACGTGGATTTGTTTTTGCCTGTTCTTTCCTGGCTGCTCACTCCTACGGCTCATCTCTACAATCTTAGTTCGCTTTCTTCTCATCATCACCTCTACAGCACTGTCGTCGGAATAGAACAAACTGGTATAAGAATAGACCTTCTTCTTCTTCTTGGGGTTTTTTTTTTCCCCCCTTCTTCTTTTCCGCCCAAATGGCGACGCTTCGGGTCGTAGATTTCAGGGCCGGGAGTTAGTGTTGGGCTGTCTTTTTTTGCTTTGTTTTTTTGGTTTTTTGGGTGTATTTTTGTCTTAGCTATAGCGGTTATTGTTTTGTTGGTTTTGTTGGTTTTATTGAATTTGTAGGGATTCGATCGACGTTTTTTTTTTCTGTTGGGTTTTATTTTGGTGGAAGCCGCGAGCTATTGGATCAGATTCTGTGTGATGGGTGGAAGAGAGAAGCTTGAATAGTACTAAAGAGAAAGGAGAAAAAAAAAATTCTTCGCTTGCGGAGAAGTGAGAGGATCTGCAAAAGGATGTGGGGGGGCCTGGGTCAGAGAGAAAGAAACTCGGAGTAGATCTGTTGGAACAAACCTTTAGTGGAAGAAGAACAGGAGGAGTCTGAAGAAGAAGAAGAAGAAGAAGAAGAAGAAGAAGAGCAGTCTGACGTGAGGATCTAGTGCTCTTTTTTGTCAACAAACAAGTCGAGATGGAGGTTTTGGAGTACAGCAATTTGGGGAAGAGGGATAGAGACTACGAGATGCAGGAAGCGGCGAGGACGGGGATAGATAATGCCAGGAAGCTATTGCACATCTTATCGCATCAGCAGCGCTCTCAACTAGGGGACGAAGAGAGCGATGCTGCGGCTGGCGTTGCAGTTTCCAAGTTCCAGAAAGTGGTGTCGTTGCTCAGCCGCACGGGTCACGCCAGGTTTAGAAGAGCACCACCAAATCCGACCATCTCAGGATACGAGTATGTGTTCTTCGAGAGTGCGAATTTCGCGCAAGAAGAGGAGTTGAAGCGGATTCACTTGGAGAAGGATCATCAGTCTAGGGAGAAGGAGACCATGAATTTTGTTCCAGAACCGCCGGCAGCTCCTGTTACTCCTTCTTCTTCTGCTGCTGCTGCTGCTGTTGCTTCCGTTGCAGCAGTGGTTCCGCAGTACCCGCGACCCAGCTCGGTTTCATCGCCGGATGGAAGCTCCGGCCATGCCAATAGCTCTGTACCCGCTTTTCTTCACCATGCGCAACAGCTCCAGCAGCAGCAGCATCTTCAACTGCGACAACATCAGCTGCAAGTCCAACAGCAAGTGCAGCAACAAATTCAGCAGCAGCTACTATGGCAGCAGCAGCACGTTGCTCCTGTTGGGTTTGTTCCGGTTCTGCCAACTCCGACAGAAATCATTTCTTTCGGGAAGCAGCACCAGAAGCAGGAGAGTAGCCGTAGCGCTTTGATGCAAGAGAAAGCAAGCCGTAGTAGCCAAGTTGACAACTCCATGAGCTCAGGTCCTCCTCTTTCCACCACCACCAAGTCCGGCTTCTCTGTTTTGAGCATGGATGGGAGTGGTGCCACTGACAACAACCTACAGAAGCAGCAGCAGCAGACTTCCTCAGCCTTGTCTCCAGCTGCCCTGGAACCACGAGCACAAGCTGGTGGTGGCCATCATCATGCTGCAGCAGGCAACAACAACAAGAAAAGCTCAGGAATCACATCTGATGACAATGGAGGAGCCAAGTCTTCTTGTGCCTCTGTGGGTCGCAGCCATCGATCCAAGCGCAGGTAAAATATATACCTACATTCTTCCATTCCACATCATGTGTGTGTTTTTTTTTCCCTTCCTGCCTGTCTTTCTGTGTTTTTTTCCTGTCTGAATTGTTTCTGCTGTGAGCAACCAAAAAACAAGTTTCTTTCTTCATCGGAGGTCCAAGGACAAAAGAAATTTGTACTGATTCTAGCACTACAAGCTCTGAACCTTGTATTTTATTTTTTCTCTTGCACAGAAAATTGAGACTGAAGCGGACAATCAAGGTGCCAGCAATTAGCAGCAAGCTGGCAGATATCCCACCTGATGATTACTCCTGGCGCAAGTATGGCCAGAAGCCTATCAAAGGCTCCCCACATCCAAGGTTAGCACCTACTTGCAGCCTGAAGCTTGTGAAGACAAAACTTCTCCCCAGTCCTATGATCTGCACATAGAAGAATTCCATTTTGACTTAGCACTAATCTCATGATGATCTGTGCATAGAACTACTAACTGCATTTTATTTTATCACTAATCTCATGATCTGTGCATAGAACTCCATTTAAATCACTAATCTCATGATCTGTGCATAGAACTCCATTTAAATCACTAATCTCATGATCTGCACATAGAACTTAGGACTAATATTGCGATCAGTGCATAGAACTATTATTTGACGCAGTTTGAGACCAATTTAAGGCTTCTCATTCAAGATTTGCAGTCATTTTTTCCATTTGCTGTGTTGCTCTTCTGCTTGACTCTTCTCCTCATAATCCTACTACCTCCATAGTGTTAGAACTTAGGGTCTTCGCTGTTGTTGCTTCTGGAAAGGCAACAGAGAAACTTAGGATATTATAGGTAGATCTTTCTTTACGATTGTTTGCCCAACGTTGTGGGCATATCATTTGATGTGTTATCTTCTACACCCACTGTTGGGTGCTGCTGATGAAGTCAGAGGGTAGTGTCATGGCAGCTGCACTCAATCACTGCTATTTATGGTGCTGATGATACTTTGTGAGTGTAATTCAAAAGGCTATCACCACACTCAATTCTTGTCATGTTAGGTTAGGCTTTCCTCCAGGGAACCAACACTTCAAAGTGTTATTGTGCAGTTTTGAATTCTGCCCAATCTCATAGATATGTTGGAAAGTGGAGTGCATCTTTTTACCTTCAAGAAGCCAGTCTAGGTGTTGCACCCCCTGCATCTTGGCAACTATCAAATTCATAAGTTTATGTTGTTGGTTGCATCATGATGGAAACTGAAAAAAAGGGTTTTGACCTTGTGTTGTTGTTACCTTGCAGGGGTTACTACAAGTGCAGTAGCATGAGGAATTGCCCTGCCAGGAAGCATGTGGAGCGATCCTTGGAAGATTCTTCAATGCTTATCGTCACTTATGAAGGCGAACACAGCCATTCCCACACTCCTTCGACCACCAGCACTGTCCTAACTGTGCAGTCGTAACAATTGACAAGAGATGGCTTGTTTGAAAATCATAACACAATTACAATACTACACTTTTGTCCCATCCCCCTCTATAGAATCTGTGCAGAAGAATTGTCTCATCTCTCATGGGTTCAAAACTTTACTCCCGTCTTTTTAACCCATTGAAGAAAGAAGACCAGCCAAGAGGATCCCACATCAAAATGTGAATCCATTTTGTAACTGTAAAGACTAACCTACGACAAGGCCAACCGCCTCCAACTAGTTCATTGTGACAATAATTTGTAGCACATCTTCACTGTATTGCAGTAGAAGCCAAGTCAGTCATGGGAGAAAAGACTATTTATCACTGTATTTTGTACAGATTTAGAAGCTTTTAGTACTCCGGATTCAGACACTGAAGAAGGCAAATGCATGACAATAACTCTCCTTATTACACAGAATTCGTGGTCTTGGACATCATATAAAACAATCCATGATAGCCCATCATCATAGTTGTTAAAATTGAACACTTGTGATTAAGGAGCAAGACAAGATAACATGTCAAAGAATATTCAATTTTGTATTGGAGCTTGGATTGCCAATTGTTCAGTATATCTCTTGTTTTGATGACAATGAAACTAAAATTCATTTGGCACTCATGGTATCTGTAACCACCATAGTTTCTACCACTCGGTTTTGAGTTGATCAAACTTCAATGATGATTCTGTGGACATAGAGACTACCAGCAAAATTGAAAAACTTAATTTTTCAAGACATGTCAAATAGAAACAGGAGTTCACTTGGAATTTGCTCCATATGTGATCAACTAAAATTTGGTTTACTAGTTTAGTTGAGGTTTTCTTTGTGCACTGAAGACAATTGATCAAAAGCTGATAACCTGCTCATCTGGTTTCCCTCTGCAGTGAATAAATAAGAATTGCTAAGAAACTGCACAATCAAGGTCTGGGGTAACAGATTTTGTCACATTCTTGACCACATTCATTATATGACATGATCTTCCAGTGGTGATCAAGCACTTGCAATAGTGACTCAAATGTGTTTAGAACATGAATTTTTTCTCAAATTGTTGAATCTGCCAGATGAGGGATGCTTTATCTCAATGTTTGATTAAAATCAAGTTGCTTTCCTGGCTCTCTAATCAAAAGCTATGACGTCCCCTACTCATGTTCCTTACCTACAATAGTTCATGTTCTTGATTTTTGGGTACTTGCAACCACAAAGAAAGAATGCTCACAAAAAACTAAGAAAGTTTCAATTTTTCAGTACTTGAAACCAAAGAGAGAGATGATACAAATAAAGAAATTCAAAAAAATTCAAGTTGGAGTTCCTGAAACCATAGATAGATGATGTAGACAAACTATTTCAAAGATCTTCAATTTTAAGTGTTTGCAACCACAGAACGAAAACACAATAAAACAACTTCCATGAACTTTAAGAATTTCACTAAAGAAGAATTGTCAATTTCAATTGTGAAAACAATGTTTGGGTAAAAATAGTGTAAGGTGGACCAAAAACAGCACATGAGGAATCCTCAATAGTACATTTTGCAATGTAGTTTGCCAGAGCTAGAAATGTTACATTTTTGGATGTTTATGTTTGAGGCAAAATAATCATCTTTTCCAAAAAGTAGTTACATGGGGACCTCATAAACATCCTAAAATATAAGGTTTTTGAAAAACATTATATGAATTTCATAAAATGATGTCCAAAAGGAATAAATGACATTTCAAGTCATAACACTACCTCTGAAAAGTCGTTATGTTTCCATGCCATTTTGAAAATGCTTTAGAAAACCCTATTTCGATTTACTTATGGCATGTTAGATTTTTTGAAACTAATAAATGAATCCATCATTAAAAATTTTGAAAATTGTGAGTCCATAAAGGTATTGTTTGTTTGTGTACTATCACACTATGGGCCATAAAATTAAAACGTCCCCCATTGAAATGTCGATATTGATTTGATTTGATTTTTCTTTCTTTCAAAGGTAAGTGTAGTTAGAATCATTTCATTGAGTCCCTTTAATATAATAACTATAACAAATGCATGCAACATACATTTTAACTTGTAAAGGTGCAAAAAAAACTACCTCATTACAAGATTTTATGGACATTGTAGTTTGCAACTACATGTTTACAAGCAATTTGAAGTTTCTTTCCAAAGTTTACCTCATCAAATGTTTTGCATTACATATCTGCAAAACCCATGTCAAAATATTGAAGAAATTGGCCCACCAAGAAAAAAAAACAAGGGAAAGAAAGGTGCCATGAACCACAATTTATTATCAACTTCGAAAATCTAAATGAAGAAGTTGCGTCAACCAAATTGGGAGCACAATGAAATACTTGTTCTTATCAAATCTAAAAGAAATGAACATCTTATGAATCTAGACATGGTTGATGTTCAAGTCCAATTCAAGATTGTAGTGACCAAGTGGAAATGGATATTGGTACCTATAATGAATGCTTGTTATTCAACACACCTTTGTAATGATCCTACTTGCAAAGACAAATGGGGTGTTATAACATTTGACTAGTTCAAGAAAATCTATGAATACAATGTAAGAATATGCCACAAGGAAAATTATTGGAGTATGAACATGCAAAACAAAGCTAACCTCAACCTTCCTCAAAACTTTGGGAAAAGAATGTATGAAATGATGTAAGAACTTCTTGGGAGTGGACCAATTTTCCAACCACCATATATGAGGGATTAGTGGACAAGAAATCACATTTTCAACCTCATTAGCCTCACGTGGGAAGAACCCATTAACATGAATGATGAATCTACAACTCCTAATGTTGAATTAAAGTACAAAAGTTTGACTATGCCAAAAATTATTAAAGTTGATGTTATCGACAATACTTGGTTATATGAACAACCTCCAATGACACTTCTCCCACCTCATACTAGGAGCATCACAGAAACAATCAACTTACTATAAACACCAACCATAACACCTAAAAAAATTTCAAATGTTTATAATGTCCCACAGCAAAACCCACTTGGTAACTTTCCAACCCCAAATGTTGTCCATACTACTAACAACAAAACATCACAAAAACAACAACCTCATTATAGATTTTGGAGCCACAAAATCCATGAGATTTTAATGTTGCCATTGTTCCATTGTAAAACTAAAATGATAATCCCCCAACCTTTAGTTTAATGAATAGTGTACATGGTAATAAAGTAGGAGCAAAACATAGATATGTAGGGAGTATAAGTGTAAAGATATCATATTCATCAACTCACAAAATAGTGGAAGAAGCAATAGAAAAAGGCATTAGAAGCTACTCAAAGATTCCAGTAATCATATTTATGCCAACTCTATTATGGAGGAGAAAGGAACTCAAATCCAAGAAATCATGCTTAATAAGTAGCTACAATACTTCAAGAATTAAGACAAAGTGATTGATTGAAATCAAAAAAATATGGTTTGGAAGCTTACCAATTTGATCAAAGTCATGAGCATGGCATTCAACCAAGCTACCAACAACAATAAAAACAATACCCCAATGCATGCCATTCCTTAAGAAGATGGTACTAGAAGTGATACAAAAACTCTTGAAAACTCATGAACACTATTGTGGATTCTAAAAGCAAAATTGCATACACTTTTTGAAAGACAAAGTTGCAAATGCTACATCTCTTCCCTAAACAACATAATGCATAGGATTTTTTTTTCAAAATATGACTTTTAATATGTAGGAATCACAACTTGTTGACAACAAAAGTTCATTTGTAAGTTAAATTTGGAAGTGTATTTGCTTTCATGGTCTAATGTCAACAAATTGACAATTGAATGGAGTTTTGCCATTTTTCATTCAAAGGTTTGGGAAGCCTTGGAATGACCTCTACAAAAAGGATTAGGGAGTAAACATTTTTTTGTGCTAACATATTTGAATCCTACATTGCATAATGAACACAAGGACATGAATTTGCTTGTGCTCAAAGTTGCAATTAAGGGCATAGTTGGTGCACAAATTAACATTTGAATAGAAAGATATTCCTTTGACAAATAGGAATGTCTCAAGGTCCATTCATGATTGGGGTACCAAAAAGGAGTATCTAAGTTTTAAAAGACTAAAAAGAACAACTTTGGATTATTTTTTATTTGCATCATTGTAATTATATTGGAATTTTTTTATGCCAATAGATAAAATGGTGTCATGTTAAATCATTAAAAATAAAATAAATTGGACATTATATGAATGTCCTTTTGATTCCTTTAAACCTAACTATATCAAGTGTTTGAATTGCACCTCTTTATAAAAGGAATCAAAAGGAATGCATTAATAAATGTAATTGATGTTAATTTCCTTTTATGGATAAATAATGTTTACATCTATGGTTATGTTCATTACATGCATTTGATTATATTATAAACCATATGACATTCTTGAAAGTAACAAAATTCTATCTTTGGGGCTACAAGGAAAAGGACTTTTTTTGGGGCAATTTGGTTGATTTTTCATATTCATTAGGCTTAAATTTTATAACTTGAAGAGTGGGTCACATATGCAAGAAATAATTATTCCAAAGATATGTGACATTGTTCATAAATGTTTATTCAAACATTTTATACATTTATGGGTTTGAACCAAGGTTTAAATGCACTCAAATGTACACATGAAAAAAATCCTCACCACCACATGAATTATCTTAGTTTAGGTTATTATTTTTTCTAAATCACTTAAATTTTTCTTGTGTAGTTGTTATTTGTAAAAATTAATGTAAAAAAAAGCGTGATATCCTTTTTCCTTTTTTTGGAACCCAAATCATGAATGAACCCCCCAAACATCATTCCAAATTTCCTACAAGTTAATGTTTGCATATGATTGACAACTTTCCTAGGATGGGTCTACTTCTTTTCCTTTTATTTGCTACAATTAGTTTGTCTTCTCATGATGGCAGTTCCATATTTCAAAATATAAGCAAAACCATTTTTGTTGTTATTTTCCAAATAGTAAGTTTGCATGAAAAAATGTCAAGATGTGCATGTGGCATCACTAATAGAAATCATGTTGTTCATAACTGGTCATTATGTAATTGTGTGCAACTAGGTGTCATTTGCAATTAGATTGGTTATGCTTGTAATTATAAAGTTGTTACTATATAATTTTTGGTCATATAGTTGTGTGAACAACTAATGTGCAACTCATAGTGTACAAAATGGACATGTGTCATAAAAATCATGGCTTAAGCTAATACATATCTACATCAGTACACCCAATATATCTACTTAAGCTATGTATAGTAGCCTTTAATACTAAGGTTAAACCCATGTTAATTAATTAATGTTACCCAAAGCAAAACATTGTTTAATCTAGGTTAAATTCACATTAATGAAGGTTAAACCTAAGCTAAACCTTGGTTAAACTAACCATGGTTGAATTACCTTAGGCTAAACTAGTCATGGTTAAATTAATTATGAGGCTAAACTAGCCATGAATACATTAACCATGGTTAAACTAATTTTGACTAAATTAACCATGGCTAAATTAGTCATTGCTAAACTAACCATAAAAGAACTTAGGATAAATTAACTTTGGGTAAACTAAACATGGTTAAAATAACTTTTGGTAAATTAATTTTGAGTAACTAATCATGGCTAAACTAACTTTGGATAAAATAACGACGAATTTAAATTAATTATGGTTAAACTATTTAAGAAGCTAAATTAATCATGGTTAAACTATTTAGGAGGTTAAACTAACATGGCTAAAATAAACATGGTTAAATAGTTAATTTAGCCTTCTAGTTAGTTTAACCATGGATAATTCAATCATGATTAGTTTAACCATGGTTGATTCAGCCAAAATTAGTTTAGCCATTTTAATTTAACTTTTTAATTATTTTAGCCATCATTAATTTAGATATCATTAATTTAACCATGAATAGTTTAACCTTCTAATTAATTTAGTCATGGTTAATTTAACCTATTAAATATTTTAGCCACGGTTAATTGGAATTCTTTAATAGTTTAACCATATGTAGTTAATTTAACCAATTTTTGTTTAACCAAAGTTAGTTTAATCATGGTTAATTTAATCAAAGTTAGTTTATCCATGGTTACTTTAACCAGATTAATTTAGCCAAAGTTAGTTTGGCCATGGTTAATGTCATTAATTTTATTATTATTAATAATTATGCTAATATACCTATGGTTACTAGGTTACATTACCTAACATAAGTACCTTAGCCTAAGCTAGTTTTAAATTGATAAATTATAATAACATTCATTGTCAATCATTATAGATGATTATAATTATCAAAAAAATATTTCACTTGTAATTGTATTTACTAAGAATATTAATTAATAGTTGATATTATTTTCAAATAATTATTCATGCTAGGTATGATTAGTAGACTACATTAACTAAGTAGCCTATAAGTATCATAATGTAAACTAGCTATTAATTTAAGCTTTGTAACAATATTATAATTTATCATTAAAAATTAATAATAATTGTAATTAATATGAATATGTGAATTTTATTAAGTATTATTTTATTAGTATCATTAGTTGTTATTATTATTTATAATACAAATAATGTAGGTAGTTGATAAATTAGGTTGATATTGCATAGGTGTAATGAATAGTTGCGTGTACCGTGCAACTGGCCAATTGGTTGTGTTTGCAACTGAATTTTTAATCCCATATGTTTTGTTTTACATTCCAAGTGTCTACACTATATAAGTAGGTGCATTAGTTTTCTTCACAAACCAAGTACCAAGGGCCTTTTGGAATGAGCCAATGAAAAAAGCTTGACCCAAACATAAAACAAGATTATTTTAAACCTACTTATCTTCCTACCTACTAGCCTTATCTACCTACCTACCTATGACCTACGCACCTACAACCTACCTACCTACTTAATAAATAAATAATCATTGGGCATTTTTTTAATTGCCATGTGTCACCATATAATTGACCTCAACATATGGGCATGTGTCAATCCAATTCATAGTTTATTGGGTGACTTAGATATTATTCATTTATACAAATATTCAATATTGAAAATGGATGGATCAAATGCCACATGTCATTGTATAATTGGTCATTGAAAATTCAAATGGTCACCATGGTAGTTACACCTTAGTTGCATGTGCAACCTTCGTAGTGTATACGGATGGATGAAGTATGAATCCATACTATATATATTGTCCACACACATATTGTCACATGCAACCAGATGTATGTGCAACTTGTCTTATGCAATTTTGTGTTGCATGCAACTAAAAATCAATTACATATAACAATTGCAAATGACAAGATTTTTACTTGTGCTTTTAACATGAATGAATATGGGAATTGCTTTCTCCCAAGTCAAGCTTATGTTTCTTGTTTCTTGGGTGCAAGGGGTTGTTTTCCTTGCATCGTAGTAACCAACCTATGATCCCCACTTCCAAGAAGGAATTAAAGGGACATTGATTTTGTATGAATATCCAATAGCAAAAAGTTTGATTGTGTTGTTATTTTGAGTCCAAAACCAAGAACTTCCAATGCATAGTCTTCTTCTAATTTAGTGATCTATATGACTAACACAACATACATTTCTCTACAACCAATTCATGTCTTGATCTCCATTGCATCCAAGTGTGTTGTAAGATGGTTGAACATGCCAAGGGAAATGAATCTCAAACTTGGGCAAAACCACTCCTAGTTCTCATCCCCAATTTGTCATGAAAATCTTACATATTTGACAAGTTTTCAATGACCAACAAGATCATGTTTGTGGCCCCCACTACCTTGGTCATTAAGCATGTCAAGATTTGGGATAACTCTTTCATTTGGTATGGATGTATGCTCCTAGGTTAAAAACCTTTACAAACTTAGAGATTATGGCATTTTCTTCCTCATTTACTACCTTATTTTTATTAAAGGTTTTCATCAAAATACAACAAGGGGACTATGTAAAAGTACATGTGACATTGATGTCAAGAGTTTTAGTTTATGATCAAGTTTGAAATTTGTGCTTGTTTCAAATTTCAAATTTGATTTAGGGTTCTAAGTTGTGTGATTTCATTATGAGGTTAACAACATGTATGTCCATACTTAAAGGAACCAATTTCCAAGTGATTATTCCATATAAGCTTTTGGCATACATGAGCACAAAAGGTGTTACCTAAGATTTTGTGTCTATTCATATTACATTCATTGTCTTCTTATAGGTGCATGATGTATGTTTTTGTGTCACCTCTTCTTGAAGAACAAACTTGTATTGTAAGTATAAGCATCAAGGCTTTTGTTCAATGTTTCACATGTTTATTGGCCTTCTATCAATGTTTTGATCTTCAATGTCACAACATTTTAATGTTGAATGTCTTGTTATTAGGGGACATTATTTCATATGAGGTGTTATAATTTGCTAATACACAAGTGTTGGGATAATTTATTGGTGAAGGCCTTTCAAAGCCTAGATTTGAAAAATACACAATTATTGCCTTGTTTCCAACATTTATATATGGGGTTGCTGCTTCATTAATTAAAACACCAATGGCAATTTATACTTGCAAAATCAAGTCCAATTATGCTCTTGGATATTGCTTATATTTGATAATTTCAGTTATGTTAGTTCATTTTCAGTCTTTGCAATTATGTGGTGCAAGTTTTTCATGAATGTGCCCTAATATATGATTGTAGCAACATTCCTTCCTATACCACATTGGATAGAACAAAGGTGATGTTTAGTGTAAGCTTTTTCGTGTCACATTGTATGTGTGTTTTGTTTGATTTTAAAAAATTACCTAACTGTAATGATCTTTCAAAACAAATTGAAATATTGGATATAATCTATGCACTTGAGGCAATACCTCATCATGGTTTCTAGTTATATGATCAAAGGATATGATTTGATTTTTTTTTTTAAAATCTCTAGTTCCTGTAGGTCAAAGAGAGATATTATGGTGGGAATTCTTTGTAGATCATTTGTAATAATGCCCAATGATAGATCAAAAAGGTAAATGAACTTTAATCTTGTCAAAATTCCATTATCAGTCAGAGCCATAACTCTTATTCATGTCAATCTTGTTGCACCCTACTGATTATTAACCTAACATGGTCTAAATTTTGGCAAAATCCCAAAAATCAAACCCATCAAACATGATCAAGTAAATGGCATTTGTACCTTGTCACAAAAAGTTACAAGTAGAAAAAATATATATTTGATGTATTGGAAATATAAATATTATTTTATTCAATGATTAATACGAAGATGAATTTTCATTTTTATATTGGAATTTTTAAACATGAACATCTTCATGTAAATTTAAATAAATTTTACAAAATTGCATCTATTTTTAAAAAGTTTCATATCTTACAAAATGGGTTGCAAATAGATAAAATATTGAACTTTTTTTATTTTCAAGTTAATGAAACCTAAGAAAATACTTGTGCACTATCAAATTATGCATGTTATAATCATAATACATAAAAATTCTAATGTAAAAATAGATTTAAACACCAAATTGACCTTATTAACTTCAAATATACTTCTAACCTAATTTATGATACCAAAAATTTTCAAATTTTGTATTCAACTTACCATGAACTAAATTGTGGGCCATGTTTTTTCATATTTTTAGTTACATAAGGTTTTAATCTACTTTCATGTGTTTATATTTAATAAAATTTTGTTATTTTTAATTGCATTTTGGTGGACATTTTTTTCTATCCACTTCACCATGCCTACACCCCAAAATGAGTTTCAATGGACAACCAAACATTTTATTTGACAATATTATTTCCTATACATGCGACTTACAACTAAAGCTAAACATTTTGAACCCATTAAACATAAATTTTTATGCCAAATGGTTAAAAAATGAGTCTTTTGCCTTGCAATCTTTCCTTCAAAATTTAAAGACTTTGAAATTTTTGTATGATTTGGTTTTTATCAAACTCACCCAATGAAAATGTACTTTCATAGAAGGGGACATGTTTTTGTTGTATAAAAAGTTTGAAATCAATTATATGATTTTATGCATTCCTTCTAATTATTATTTTTAAATGTGCAGTTTAGACACTTAATATAATTAATTTTAAAAACTCCAAATGACATTTACATAATATCCAAATTCTTTTTTAATTTTGTATTAATTCATATATGTACAAACATGTATAACAATTTAAAATGTAAAATGGATTACAATCTAATAACCTAAATAAATAGGAAATGTGGATGTTTAATTATTAATATGCTCGATGAAATATATGTAAAACATTGTGTTCAATGAATAAAATTATCAAAAAAAAAATCTTAGAAAGATCCAAACTTATGTTCCTTAAAACATTATATTTTACAATTTTTTAGTTTCAAATCCTTTGAATTAGCCTTATGAAATTTTACAAACCTTTAATTGAATTATATTGTCCATTGAGAAAAACACATTTGGATAAACAAATTCAATATATGTCCATTTACAACACATGACCACATTTATTGGTTTATTTTATAATATTTTTATATATTAATTGAAATGATGTTAACATTTATAGTTCATGTTTATGCACAAGATATGTTTTCATTGACATTCTATGATTTTCTTAAACTTACATTTGTATGTAAACAACTTTTCAAAAAATGATTGTACATATTTTCACGTTTTTTTAATATTTATTTTTCTTTGTAGCAATAAACAACAAAAGAGATACACATTTTACATTGTTCAATTTTTACATACCAAGTATAAGGTAGATTTTTAATGAAAAAATTACAAATTCATTAGTTTATTTTGAAACTCAAATTTTTTTATTGAGTTTTCTAGGAAAAAGAATATTCAACATAGAGTATATAATCATCTTACATTCAATATTGTATATATCATGAAAATTGATGTATTAATTTTTTAAAATACGATTTAACTTTTATATTTAAAGGTGCTAAACACCAATCTTTCTTCCTTTGATTTTAAAATACACAATTTGCAAGTGGAAATATTTCACATTTATGAAATTGCATAAAGAAGGTTCATTACCAGGTTCACAAATAAACCAGAAAAAAAGTTTTAAATTATAAAGATGTGAATGCATCAAAAAATCTCAAAAATTGTGTTTTGTTATTTTTCCTTTTTACCAAATGCAATTTCTAAGTTCATTTTTAATTCACCCAAATTGATTTGAATAGTTCAAATTAATGTTAATTGTTTTATTTTATTTTACTTTTGTAAAATAAATTGTTGTGTTATGATGTTTTATTCTAGTATTATTTATCTATTTTCACATTATAAGAAATTTTGTGAATGAAATCTTTCAATTTGTATTTTGGGATATAATTTTATTGTTTCAAAATGGAATTTTATGTTTTGTTAATGCAACATTGTATTATTCGACAATATTACCAAAACAAATACAACATATAATTTCTGTTAGTTATGTGCAACATGAGAAACATGATAATGAAAATTTTAAAATCTTCATTAAGTTATTTTCATTAAATTCTAATATTAGTGAAACAATTACATATTACTTTCATATTAAGAAAAGGGGTGTGAACCACCAAAAGCAAATGGCTAGGTGTTAGACAAAAACCCAAGACAAGTGCCTAGGTGTAGAAGAAGCCATTTGGAAACAATGAATTTGTAGTTCTCTAGATTTGTAGAATGTTGAGGTATGGAAGTGGTTACAAGCTATTGAAATGGTTTTATGCAATAATAAGCCATTAAGTTGAAAAAAGTTTCAAAAGTGATCTATTATCACTTTTTGAGTGCAATTTTCCAAAAACACTATGAACTAGAGGTTTTTTTCATATTTCCTCAAATGCTAAACTAGCTTTCTTTGTGATGACAGTGGGGTTCATTTTGGAATAGTCAAAATTTTAATGACTAAATTTATGACTATAGAACGTAAATTTCCAATATCTTGACAAGGGTCACAAACTCTAGCCCTTTCTTTAGAATGTGAGGGAAAAAAAAAGGTACAAAGATTATAACATACCTTCAATGCACGCAACTAAAGATAGTTTACTCAACACCAAAACATCTAGATTGGTTCAATGTGTTACATAATGGACACCGATGAGATAAGGGGTAGTCTACTCCCATGTTTGTAAAAACACCCTAGTTCAATTGCCTTGGAACACATAATCACCATCATATCCAAGGTAGACCCATTTGGAGGCCATGGCTTCATTAGTAAAACCCCCATACCCACCCATGGCATTCAAAATGATAGCTTTAATGTTGTCTAAGGTTGCTCCCATCTCAACCTTTTCAAAGGTCAACAAAATTGATTTTTTTTTTTAATTCTTCATCACATATGCATGGATGTTGATCCATTGTTGAGCATCAACAATGGTCATTTCATCTACACTAACAACAACATAAATAACACTTGAAATAATAGCCATTGCCTTTGAAAAGATAACATCATGCATGGCTTCTGTGATCTGCCAACCACTACTGTCAAACCAGTGCTTCAATGGCGTGTTCTCAACCTTCAACAACAAAAAAATTCCCATAAGGATTCATACTCTAGCATGGGCCTTCCATGCATGAGTAGGTGTAGGACAATAACAAACTAAATGAATTTCTTTCGAATGTCAAAATGAATCTTCATTGTACTAAGGTCATAATGGTTTCAAAATTTTGCCCAATGAACGCCCTCTCATTCTTGTAGCGTGTAGCATCATTGCAATAATACCAATCACCAATAACCACGCCCAAATTAAGTACAACTGCCTTTCAATGACTAATGTGCTTTTGAAATGTATCAAGTTTAAGAGCCAACAACTTTGGCTTTCTGAAAATATTGCTATAAATAGTGGATCAAACTTGAGAAACCAAGCCATCATCACCAATGATGAATTCTACCCATGCAAAACGAGAAGCCCATGTATCGTAAAACACAAGAGTCTTTCCATTAGATCTCTTGGGTTTTTTCTTAGCAGGTGGTTCAAGAGAATCTAAAGGTTCCATTCTATAACTTCTATTACTTTCAACATTAGTATTTGAATGTGGACATGCTTTTGTTCCGACTTTGATGCTTTCAATAATGTTATTAGAAGCTCTTTAGCAGGAGCTAGATCCAACATGGGCCATTGATTCAATGCTTGGATTTGGTTCAACATTGAAAAACAACTTGAACTTGAAATGTTTCAACACCTAAAGAGGAAAAGCCATTGCTTTGCTAAACCTTACATTGTTTGCGGAACCCCAATGCAACAAAAATGTTCAACAAACACAAAAAAACAAAAGGGAAGGAGGAAGTGTAAAACTTGATTACAGTCTTTCGACTATCCTTACACTAATCACAAAGAACCCCAATGCAATTTAAGTTTGTCCACCACAATCCATTGCACACGAACCCCAAACACCCAACAAACACAATAAAGAGTAGACTGGTAATGCTTCAACTTGTTACACTCCCCATTATGGTCAACTTGCCATTGAACACCAAAGTAACTTAGCCTTAAACCAATGCCGCCAAGAACAAAAGAAACATTGAAGATCTTTACACACAAAACATGATGAACATAAACCTTAACTCTAAACCTTGAGCATGTAGAAGTGACGATCGACCCCATTTAAAAACGAATGTAGCTCGCATAACATAATGAAAATGATTAGTGAATGAACCCTTGGGGCGATCTCCCATATGTTCACTAGTGAGGATTCATGATGGTTGTCTCATCACCGGTGGAGGTACGGCGATTGTCAATTTGTTCAACAATAAGATTGACGATCTGATCTTTCTTTGGGTGGTAGAATTGGCGCATCCAATGGTGGAGTGTTCGTGCACATGGCAATATCAAACTTTGCCTTTTGTGTAGATGGTGACATTGCTAGTTGCAAGTGATCAAGGTTAATGATGAAAGTTAATAAGGCCACAACAAGTGGCAATAGGGGAGCTTTTGGGCAAATTTTTAATTAAAAATCCTTAAAAGCCAATGAACATATCACAAGACACTTTTTACAATCACCTTCTCGTGACAAATTGCCAAAAAAACAAATAATTGCTATGAACCCAAGGGAAAAGGGATTGGTGAAGCATTTTATGACCCAAAGAACCTAACTAGTAGTGTGCCTCTTGAATTTTATAATTTTTTTCTAAGACTAGATGCCAAGTGCCATAAGAGTGTTATAGTTGAAGTTGAGAAGCTTCTAGTGTATGTAATCCTATTATATATTTAGTGGATCTCCATTATTTAGAAATAAATTCAAAATGAATCAAATCATTAACCACATAATGGAATATACAATAATATTTCCCAAAAAAACCATAGTAACTATAGCTCCAAAATAGATAATGTGTGTATGTATTTAGTTCAATTGCTATTTTTTAGTCATCATTATGCATTGAAAACATGCATCACTACAAGGTTGTGAGAAATATTTCATTTTAATGATTCCCGTCACTAATTCTACAATTTTGCAAGCAAGTTAAAATAAAAAACTACATAAAGAATTAGGAATCATGACTACAAAATGTGGGTGCGGTTCACTAGTCCCCGTTCACTAGACCAATGAATTCATTGCTTCTTCACTGGTCCCCGTTCACTACAACTAGTGAATTCACTCAAAATTTGGTGAAATCACTTGGTGCACAAAGAGACTTTTTGTTGTATTGAATTTTATTTATTAAAAGAATAAAAAATTGAAGGAGAATTTTAAAAATCAACAAAAGGTATAATTACAACAACATAAAGGTTTTACACATGTGAACATTAGTATAAAGTGACAACTATAATACAAAACTAAATGGTAGGAATGTAAACTTTCATAAATTGACTATAAGACCTCAAAAAATAAAATAAATGTAAGAAGTTGACAAAAAAATAAAGATGAACCAAGCCACATCCAACTAAGTAAACATTTCTAATTGATGTTCATGGGTGAAATAGGATGTGAATGATCGTGACTTTTAATCACTATGCTTGCAAATCCTTCTTCATCATAAGTTGTAACCCATCATCTTTTTTTTTAACTAGGTTACATTTGAACATAATCGTATGCAATTTTTTAATTAAAAATTAATTATTTTAGAATATTTTCTAGAAGGATCCAATAAAATTTCCCAAATTTCCATAGAGCTCTTTGTAATTCTCAAATGCTATAGTTAGCTTTTAAAAAGCTTGATAAAATTTCATCCATTGACTATTGTGTAGACCCAAGGGACCAAACAAGTGAAATGCAAGTACTTGAAACTTTGTTTGGAAAAGATTTCATGAACAAGTTATTTTTAGATGTATATTTATGTTGTAATGTTTGTCTTTTTAACATCATTTCTATATTTGTACTTACAATTTTGATAATAATACTTGCAACCACTTTCTTATTATGAAATCTGATAGATGTTGCTATAGCAAGAGCTCCATTCATAGCTCGTTTTGAAAATTTTAAGTTTTTTGTGGTCATTACTCTTGCTCCAATAGCTACATATCTAATATGGTAAAATTTAAAATCATGTAACAAATTTTCAAATTTCTACATGTTCAACACCCACAACATTAGTTTCCATCTAATCATCAAAAACTTCATTAGCATGAACATTTTATGTGTTACTAAATCATTATACTTATTAACATCTCTCAATGTAAACATAAAATAATTATATCATTATCAATATGTGATAACACTTTGGTTTTTGAAACATTACAACATGACAAAACATTATTGATTTCATTTTATGTAGGTTTTTTAGTACATATCATATTTATTTTTTGAAAAAACAAGATTTATAATATGTCTCATAGTTGTTTATAAAACATGATGACTTGCACTTGACCAACATGAAGCCATTGAAATGTGACAAAGTTTACAATACAATTCATTTTTTTAAAAAAAATGTTTAATAATTACAAGCAATTGTGCTAAATCTCATACCAATAACAATAATACATTTGCAAATGGATTCATATTACCTTGAGCTTATTTTAATTGTTGTTGTATTGCACATAACATAGTGTTAATCATCATTAACATTTCATCAGTAATAATAACATTTGCATATTTTTATGATTATAATATATTACTTGGTTGTGGTAAAATAAAAAGATAACCACAGACAATAATTCAAATCAAGCATGTATAGTACAAACATGTTATGATAATCATAAAGCAACAGGTTTAGTTGTAGTTGTTAACAATACATTTTTCCTTAATGTTTGAAAATAATGTGTTATATATTCCAAATACATTAATTAATTTTTTCATTAATCAAAATATAAATTATTTTTTTATTGATCATGATTAAGTACAAAAAAAATTATTTCATTTTAAAAATCATGTTGAATGTGTTTTACAATATTTGATATATTTTCATTTACATGTGTTTCATATGTAAACATTATTTATCCATTGTTCAATTGGTTCATACTTGAATCTATTATCTCCCCAATGCTAAAACCCCAATTTCGTTTTTGTATATGTAATCCAATATTTCTTAAAACCAATAATTATATATCAAATGGATGTTAAAACAAAAGTGTTTACATATAAGTTGATGATTGAAAAACAACAATATTGTACATATGTTGGTGCATCATGTTCAATATGGCATTCTAAACATATATATCTCCTTTCCATTTGAAGTTGTTGTATAATTAGATAACAAACAATTAGTAATGCCATAAAGTGTACACCCAAATTCATTAGTATTTAAATTATTATACATACTATTTAATTGTTTGAAATGTTTACTTGATGATTGAGTAATTTTGGTTAGTTTACATATTGCACAACATATCATGTTTCTAAACACATTTGTTGAATAACTAATCCATTTATCATATAATTCATTTTGAACATTCCAACTATGATCATAAGGTTGATAATGTTGCATTCATCATAGTTGAACCCAATCATAAACATCCTTTGTGAACTTATTTTTAGCAAATGTGAAAAATGACATGTGGTTTCCAATCTACCATATCCCCTACAAAACAATTTGAAATTGTATCAATATTTTTAAATTTCCAAAATGGTACAAAATAATAATATTTAGAATTAAACAACCTATTAAAAATAATATTTAAATTGAACAAATATTTCTCACATCCAATATACATTATTCATTTTGAACCCCATCCCATAAACATCACAAACTGAACAACCTAAGGTTAGAATGAAATATTTATTTTTGGCTCATTTTTAGAAAACATGGCAAACATGAATTCATTTATACAAACTTTCAACAATCTTCACAAACATAAATAAATTTTCAAAGTCCCAAATGACACAAACAATAACAATTATGCCAAATGTCTAATTGATTTTTGAGACTAAATATGTCATTTTTTCTTCTCGAATAATAGGTATTTATTATAGCAATTTTTTCTTTTTTTATCATACATTAAATTAGTGTAGCATAAAATTATTGAGGGAAGTCCTATCATAGATGCCTCTTTAAACATAACAAAAATCGTACAATAATAAGTTGTCCATTTTTTGCATTTGTTCAATTGCCTTGATGATACAACTAATAAACATCTATACAAAATGGAGAGTGGTAGCTTATAGTTTTTGGGGATCAATGCAGATCTTTAGCCATTTGTGGTTTTGTATTACATGATTTATAAAGAAAATATATCATGAGGTGTTTTGACATTCTACAATTTGCAAGAATATTGTACATGTAATAATCCATCCACTATTGCTAACATTTATTATTGTGTTACAAGTTCAACACATAGTAATAAAATGGAATATTGCTGAAATAATTAGTATAATAGCAATTCAACTTGAGATTTACATGGGAATCCCCCGCTACAACAACAAATTCCTCCATGCAAAAAAAATAATTTAAAGATCTAATCTCTTAAACAACAAATTTGTCTATTGCAAGAAAACTTGCTTGAAGATGTGACTACTTAAATGACAATTCTTCAATTGCAAAAAAAAAAGACATAAAGATTTGATGCTTTGAACAACAAATTCCTCAATTGTAAAAAAAATTGCTTGAAGATCTAATCTCTTCAACAACAAGTTCCTCAATGAATTTGATTTTGTTGAAATGAAAAAAAAGAAAAAAAAGAAAAAAAAAAACTATTTTTCACACTCTATATTGGATGGGATAAATACCCCTAAAAATTCTAAACTCAAATATAAGGTGTTGATGAACTTGTTTTAATGACAATAGATTACATCCCATAACCATGTATGTAGACATATATATTACACAAAAAATGGTGTTTACTTTGTAACTAATTTACTACAACAAACTATGACAAACATTTTTAAAAGCCCAAGACCTAAAATACAATCTAAGATTCATGACTAACAATCAATAATATTATTGACTGATCATTAGCATCACTGATTCTTAACACCACCTTATAAACATGAAAAATTTCAAACAATTTAAAGTTATAATTTAAATAAATAATTGGGAACACATTCTACCTATGTGGGAGACATTTAAACCAATACCTTGTAATATACTAATGTTTAAATTGTCATGTGTTCATCCATTCAAATGTCAATAGTATTTATTAAATTTGAAATGTACATTAATTGACTTATTTTGGGGCAATAAAATTCCATCAAACATCATCCTGATGAAAAACAATCATAGTGAATAGTGGCAACCAAATTTAAAGAGAATTGATAATATGTTTACATATAGTAACAATATTCCAAAATTACAAGTCCATCATTATAAATAATATGGTTGAATTTATTTGAGTACCTCTATGCATGTCCACATTTCACATGTCCCAATATCATGTTGGACATTCATTCAAATGCCAATTTAATTTAATACCTTTGAAATGTACATTTTTACATTTTTTTTGGCTATTAAAATTGCGTTAAAACATCATCTTGATGAAAAATAATAATAATGAGTAGTGGCAACCAAAAATTGAAACACATTGACAATATGTTTACATATACCAACAATACTCCAAAATTACAAGTCCACATAATAAACAACAAGGTTGAAATAATTCCAATGCCTTCTTTGCTTGTACACATTTCACATGTGCCAATATCATGTTTTGTGCACATGCATATCACATATTTTGCATGTTTATATTGCCATCCCAAAATGCTCAATTAATTGCAATGTGTTTAATGACATTATAACCTTTTTTGTTTCCACTCATGGTGGGTTTATTTTGTCATCAACCAAAGTTCTTTTTGGTTTTATTAAAATCGAAAACATATTTCCCCTACATGCATTTGGATAACAACCCATCAAATCAAGAAATGTAAAATGTGAAGCTTGAAGCATGCTAATAGTTTAAAGGTCTACAAGCTAAAATCAATTAATAACCTTTAGTAAAATAATGAATGCATTCATGTCACTGAAGAAAGACTATCATGTTTTCTTATTACTCTTCACAAACTCAACAAAAAATCATGCTCTTCATGTTGCAACCCCACTTTGAGGGAAATGTGAGGATGAAACTCACACTCCCAAAATTGGGACTTGGGAGTCCTTCGAGACTCTCAAAATTTCAGAGTTCGATTATAGGGGTCAAAACACCTCGCATTGTGGTGTTTTTTATATCATTGGAAAGCTATTGAAGTGTAGATGTCGAAAATGGCCTTGCATGGGCCATGTGGACATTTGCAGCACAAGTTATTACAAAAAGAAGGGTCAAAAGTCAAACTGGCAATTTGACTCCCAATCACTAAAAGTCGGAAATCAACCCGACTTTGGTGCGTGTAGGTGGAGTGCGACACACCATTGGAAAGCTCTCGAGGAGAGCTACAACTTTTCTTAAGACCTCATCTCAATCGGAGGTCCAAACAAAGAGTTATAATTGCTCAAAGTCTTGGGAGTCCAAACCGGGACAATTTCGGGACTCTTCTTTGGGAGTCCCGGGACAAAAAGCCATTCGGATGTGGGTGCCGTGGAGAGGCACAAAGTATACTATATGGGGGAAGGTGGTGGCTTCCCCCGAGTCCGGGCCGTGGTGAGTCAAGTGAGTCCAGAGTTGCCTCTGACTTGTCCTAGCACCAAGGGTGTTCCAAAATGTGAACTAACCAACTTGTTGGTTGGTTTGATGCAGGTTCGAGTAAATGAATAACTTGTCACTTGTCCTAATCCAATCTCGGAGCTTCGGCACACCCTTCTATCCCTTCTAGTGTTGAGAGCTAGGAACGTGCCCCAAGTTTCTCACAATTTCGCTGTGAGAATAATTTAGACCCAACTTGAATCTAACTAGGGACTTGGGAGCACATCACTTCATTTCCCTTCAAATTAAATGTAATTTGGGGAAAAATAAATTGTAATTTTGCCAAGAAATAGGTAACTTTGAATTTTAACTCAGAAGCCTTGAGTTGATAAGTTACAAAAAAGAATTGCAAAACTTCATGCATAACTTAATGCTTATTCAAAACCTTGCTGCCAACTACACATGTCAAATTTTGTTAGAGTTTGAAGTCCATAATGTTGGCAAAGTGAAGACCAAAACTTATAAAAAAAACACCAAAATGAAAGAAATCACAACATGAACCATGAAATGTGCCAATAATTTTTTTGAATTCATGGATTTGCTTTAAATCATGTACTATTCTATATCCTGCTCATGACAAGAAACCAAAAAAAGAAGACAAAAAGAAATTTGTAATCAACTCTTGTTATCAATTGTTAAATGTTTATTACAAAAACACTTTCTATTATTGCCCATTGTGCATTTTATATATTTTTCTCATTTTTCATTACCAACAAATTGAACTTGCACACAAACAACCATTTGCATGTTTTTTTACTTGTTTTGTGTGGTATTGTTTTACCCTATGTTCCATGTTGAAGGAAATTTGTTTTAAAAAATGAACTAGTTTCAAGCAAATGTATAAACTATGAGTCACAATCTACGAAAGTTTCAAGAATATGTATGAAAACTTGAAGAATACATTTGTTTACAATAAATGTCCTTACTTGTAAACTTTACTAAACAAAATTTCAAAAATTTCCTTCTTTTCCTTGTAAATTGTAAGACAAGATCTACATTCATAGATTTGTCTACAATTTTTTAATTATAGTTATAAATCAATATAAATGCCCTGCCTTCACATGCTTTGGTTGTCTACATAATTTCTTCATGTCCAACCTCCACTTGATTTATTGTCCACCCCTCTTTACCCTCTCGTTATTCTGTGTACCCCTTCTTTTACTATGACCTCCTTCAAATAATTCAAAGTCTTATGCTTTGCTTCAAAACCCCAAAATGAAATAGCTGCCTTTCTTTTCCACCTACACACCTCCAACAAATTTATCTTTTCTAACAAAACATCCCAATCTAAAACCCTACCTTCACATGTGAATTCTGTTTTTCACAATTTCTTCTTCTGAGAGAGAGAAATAGATATCAAACCGCGTTTTCTTGTTTGTGCTTTGATGCAAACCCTAACATTTTCACCCTGATTTTGGGAACTTTGTTTCAGCATCTCAATTAAAATCTCAAATAATAACAAGCGACATGGATGGCTCTGGAGCTGGCATTCTTGGCTGGCCACACATGCTGTTGATTTGCTAAATGGTTTGATTGGTCTGGTTTCAGTTTTAGGGGTGAGGTTGGGAAAAAAGCAAGTACCTAATCTTGGATGTGAGAAACACTCTTGCAGCGCCACACAGAGAGCATGATGGGTGGAACTACTCTAAGAGCAGCTCCACAGCTCCCCCAATGCTGGCCCAACTAAAGAAAATTGGATGACGAAAAGTCAAAACATGCCGGTTTAGCTCAGCAAAATGGTTTTGGCGCCCAGCATTTTCCCACAGCATGCATGCTGAGGCTACTAGAAGACAAAGCTGAGCCTAAAACCTGTCGCTGATTTGTTTGATTGGTCCAGGTGGCTTGCTATTAGTAGTTTCTCACCTCTTTGCAGTCTCCCTTTTACTTTTATGGCGAAGTTGAAAAAAAAGAGAGATAAGGTAGCCTGCCCTATGACCGAACACCATCTATGATCGAACACTTTATGAATATCTTCCTCGTCTCTTCTTCATTTTGAGTGATTTAAAATGTTATGGGAGAGCTAACTTTAGGCAAAGGAGTGATTATAGAAGAGCAAGAAGAAAAATAAGCTTTTCCCAAGTTATAAAACGCATTTTTCTTCTCTTACCCCCCTCTTATTTTCAATGCTCATAGCTTTCTCATTTCTTGTTCAATTTAAGTCATTTAAAGTGCTATTAGAGCGCAACCTTATGATTTACAAATCAGTTTTGAACCATAAAGGCAATAGAGCGACTTACAACGACTTTTTTTGGTGTTCGGTAATAGTCTTCCAAGTGTGAGGTTAGTTTTCAGTTTCCAGCATTTGAACCCCCCCCTCTACTTTGGAGGGTCACATCTGACTCATTTCTTATGATTTTCAACTTTCTGTGGGTGCGCAAATAGTAGGGCTACGATTCCTCTTTGGGCATGAAATTCAAAGGAGCACTCTCCAGAAATTCGCAGACCTCTGAGAGAGTCACTAAGTGTTGGATGACCGGCCTGACTACCCTAACTAAACTTGGATGTGAGAAACAATTGTGCAGGGTGACATACTGAGCACTCTAAGTGGAAATTTGAAAGTTTGCACACTACCTCCCAATCCTCACATGCTATTGTCAGACTAGTGAAAATTTACAAAACCTTTAAGAAAAGAGACACCCTGCTTCCTCTGTAAGTGCACATGCTCATTCCATTATTTTCCTGGATCAAGGCCAAATTGCCAAATTTCTTCTTCTCCCTTCATAAAACAAGGGGTGTGTCACACTGTGGCCTTGCCATTTACATTAAAAAGTGTCTTAAGCCAAAAGAAGAATTATGGAAACTCAAATATTTCACCATGCAAAAATCTGCCTAATCTTCAAAAAATCCTCTAAAAGAAAACCAAAATCCTTCAAAATATTATAACTCTGTAACTAATGTCGAGTTTCAACACAAGCCAAAATATCATCTTTCAAAAATCTTCATATAAGAATAGACATATTATTATTATTACCTAGGGGCCAAAATCCCTTAAGCTCCTATACTCTATAATGAACCTAAACACAATTTCCTTGCCTTGGTAGGCAAGGCCAACAAACATACATTCCCCTTTTCACCTTACCCACTCCGCTTCAAGTACTTCATCCCCAGCTTCCAGAGAATTATCTACTGCCAATTACCTCAGTTAATTAACTCCAGTAAACATTCAGTTCAGTTCCACAATATATATATCAAGAGAGAGATTTGGTTTCATGCAAAATGTAAACAAATTTGTGCTGATCTTTCCAGCCAACATAGGGAAGTCTAAAAAACCAGACATTGTTTGGTGAATTACATGACATACCCTTTGAAGAAATTCCAATAAACCACAATTGTTTAGCTTCTTTCACAGACAACCCAATTGGCCATTTATATAAGTGTAGTTGATCATACATTTTTTAGAAAACAAAATCGGGAGTTTTTTCATTGTAACTTCTTCTTCTTCTTCTAAGGTGAAATTAGACATTGGAATTCAAATAAGTTTTTGGTTTTTTAAACCCAGGGTTTTATAAAAAATGATAATAAATCCTACATAAAATGTCAAAATTGACTCTAAAATATGTATAGAAATATTTTATGAGATTGATCTACAAAAATTCAGACTTCGGTGACATATGGATAAATACAAGGGAAATGACCTATTTTTACTTAATTTGTAATCATGGATCCCCAATTGTTGTTGTGTTTATGAACACACATATTAGTTTTAGTTTATCTTCCAAATAATTGGAACCATGTACCTATCCAAATTTAACCAAATTGTCTTTCACATGTATAGAACGCATTCACCTTATATCAAATTCATCCCCAAAAAAACAAAACAAATTACCCCCCCAAAAAAGACACATTAGTGTGAAAAAAGAAATGATATTGAATGATCTTTAGCTTGAGAAATTATATTATTTGTGAATAATGTTTACCATTTTAAAATTCAAATACCCAATGATCATGATGACATAATAAATGAGTGCCAAAATACATGAAAATAACTTAACAAGTAGCAAGAGGTTCCAAGACATACTTCATATAATTTTAATTTTCTTCCCTTTTCTTGAGAAAATGATTTTGTTCCAAAGACTCCAAAGAGCAAAACATTTCTGATGCCTTTAGAAGAAGGGGGAATCTAATGGTCCTTAAAACTTCAAGGAGTGGTTAAATGCCCAAAAATGCAATATATACCTTCATCAAAGAAAACATGTGTTGGTGAAACCTCTATGGGTGAGGTCAGGTAACCAAACCAAGAGCTAGTGCTACAACCATTTTGAAGCCAACTCTTGATGGAGTAGTAGCACCTATGTATGGAAAGAATTTTCAATCATGTTGCCCTCAAATAACTTTTATGGTTGAGAGCTTTCACATAAAAATTATTGCCTCCACATATTGCAAGATTCCCATGAATATTATTAGAAGATTGGCCCATAAAACATATTTTAAAATTTTATTATTTTTGAACAACAATCAACTTGCTAGCTTCTTGAGCCGATTTGACATGAATTTGATATTTTTATTATAAAAAGTTTAAACCAAGTTTTGAATTGGCTTGTGCAATGTCTTCTAAGAACATAAGTCTGAAGGAAAAGCAAGCAAGGAGTGAAAAAGTTTATCCAATGGTCCCAACCGTCCTTCGTCTCTTTTACGACTTGGGCTTGAATATCTACAACACACATTAACAAGAGACTATAAGTATAAAACATACAATGAAACCCAATGATGCCATTGTATGTAATTTGAAAACTATTTACAACCAAACACAATGCAAACAAATCTTTGAAAACTTTAGTTTTAGGGAATAGTTTTAGATAGACCTATCCTCTATTTGTAACTTTTTGAAATGGACAATGTAACATTTGAATTTTGGAGAACCCTCTTCAGCCTAATGTGCTATATAGGGCACATTTTGTTTTGTGGGTTGACAATTAATTTGGGAAATATGATTCAAATATTCCAAATGCTCTTACTTTACATGATGGGTGGAAATTACCCTTTCGTGAAATGCAATATGAAATATGCAAGCAAAAGTCCATTGTTTTAAGACAATAGATTTTTTTAATTTTCATATCTATTGCATGTCATGATTCATATCTTAAGCATCCCAACCATAAGTCTTTTAAAAACATGAGGTGATACAATGAACCCAATTTCATAAGTGGAGAGTACAAAGCACCATTAGGCAATTTGATCAATGTATCCCAAATCAAAATAACTTTGGAATTAAAGCATTTTGAAACCCCAATTTTCAATTTTCTTCTGGTCATTTTTTTCCCGATCTATTTAATAAAACCTACATTTGTGCCATAGAGCAATGTTGTAACCTAATATCATAGGGATAGGGATAAGTGATTCAAAAGTGTTTATGAATCCTAATTTGGATGAAAAAATCAAGTTTTGTTTTTGCAATCAAATCTTTTACTTTTTTTTGTCGGACCCCATGGACACATAATGTATTATGAATTCAAGACTAGATGGAAAATTGAAACAATGAAGAAGATTTTGTAATATGTTTGAAGCGATTGAATAGATCCATTAAATAGCGTTCAATCAAAGGTATAGAATAATGGGAATTTAAAAAATGGTTGATATGAATTGAATAATGTACACAACCACAAACCTTCTAAGAGGGATTTTATTTGAACATGAATAGATGTGGTCTTCTTCTTGTCCCCAAGATGCACCATTAAGCCCGTCACTTTTGATAGAATCATTGTTGCTATGAATTAATTCCAACACTGCCATGCTCACTAATTTTCCTCGAGAATATAAATCGAAATGAGGCTCAACAAGCTTTCGAGAAAACAATGACTCCAATTGTTTGCGCAACTCCTAACTTGTCCACAACACACAATCATGAGTAAGTCCATTGCCTACATGTGATCTCAAGAGAAGAATCTCTAGCAAAAAGCTCAATTTAACAAGTCCATGTGTTGGTCTAATAGGGTTATTTCTTGACAAATTATTTCTTGATGTTTTTTAATAGTATTGAACTCAATGCTGCACATTCCATGCTAAGATCCATGGGGCCGTGACCCATGATTTGAAATTTTCAATTTAGGTAATTTCATCATGAGTCACTTAATGCATTTGAAATTGGATATTGAAAAACATTGTGATTAGTTTTAACTTTTGATGATCATTTTGACAAAATTCTAAATTAACTTCAATCAAAAAGGAGGAGGAAAAACAAACACACTTGCACAATTGTCATTGCTCTTCTTGAGATTACAAACTTCAAAAACCCTCCCATCATGGTTACTAAATGTTTGTCCTTCATGCAATGTAGGCTTCCTCCAAACATAAGCAATGCATAGTCAGATACAATTGTCAAATCTTGCACATAGCATGTGCCTTGAACCTTTGTGGTATAGACGAGCCACGGGTGTGGGAAAAAATCAGTTGGGGAGATCACGGATGATGCCTTGGGTTCGACTCTACCATCATTTTTGGTATAGAATGTTGTGCGACCACCATGAGTCTTACATCGAACAACATTTGGGAAAAGACCGGCACATAAAATAGCTTTCACCATTGCCAAGTCATGACTATTTGTATCATACTTGACCTACCAATGCAACCCTACCCAAAATTCAAAATGATGTAGTTGAGGGCAAAAACCTTGACCTACTATGAAAATCATGAAGAAATGAAACTAATGAAAATAACTTTCAGAAATGACACATATGATTTTTCTTTGTGACTCCTCATAACATTAGGTCCCAAATGGTTGTTGAGGGTTGTCTAGTATTATTCACATTTTATTCCAATGTTTGAAAAAGTATTTATTTGTCAAAATTGAACTATATAGGTCACATTAGTTTTGTCTTGATTGTTTCTATTAAGGAAAATATTGACTTGGTTATTATTTATTTTTATTTAATTATAAAATTAAAAGGTTTATTATGATTCTTAAGGTGGATGTGTGACTTAATCTTTTAGTTTGCATCAAAACTTCAAATAGATCTTAATTGGGGGGGTATTTGTGCCTAATTTGACCTCAATAAAATCCATCTTACTCACATGTTGTGCATGGATTTTGTCAATGAAGTTCATATCAACTAGTATATTCAAGAATTGATGTTGAATGCCCTCGATCATTTTCAATGTTGGCAATGACAAAAAATTGTCCCAACAATAGCTAAGTTCAGCCCCATTTTGTTTTGCATCTTGCCATCCTTGGTATGCCTTTAGTGTTGCAATATGGTCACTACACACAATATTACCCACAACCCAACCCCACCCCACCATGGATAACATTGCAAGGTAATACTAATTGTGTTTTGGAATAAAATGTTTTCATATAATTTGAAAGAGAATTACTTAGTCATTGAAATCAACAAAAATCTATGCAAGGATTATATAGCTTTTAAGAACTATTTTCATGATGATTTTCATTTACCTTTGATGATTGTTAGCAAACCACTTGTGGGCTTCATTGGCCCTATCTTTGTATTCAATTGGATGAACAAATGGGTCATGATAAACCATTGCACTTGCTATGATAAGAGACGGCCTCATGCAACGGAATATACGTCCCAACAAGATAATTTTCCCAATCCTTGGATCCACTGGTAGTTTTGCTAAGTGATGCCCTAAAAATATGAAATTTCATCATAGAAATTAATCAATAATAATATCCAACAAAACATAAGCAAGTTCTATTTATATTTTCATTACCATTTTGTCCACATGGCATTTGATTATTTTTTGAAGGGTGGTACCCAAGGACAAATTATGTTGACCCTTTGAAGAGAAACAAATCCATATTCATAAACTACTTGCTCCCATAGGGTTTAGGGTAGCATAAGATGGTCAATGCTACTTTTGTGGCCTTATGCTACCAATTAAATTTGGACTTCATGAAGGCAAGTTTGAACATATATTTTAAGTTGTGGAATGTTGGTTACGTGTTCATAATTTTAATGATCATGTGTGAACATCATGAAGCCAAATCATTTAAAAAGAAATTATTAACATAATTAAGAGTTTTACCGAGCGGTGTCAAAACTTCCTCTCCATCCATGGCTCCCATAGCAATAAGTAAATCAATTGCATTTTGTAGATCACATAGATTTGGAGGTTCCATTGCCTTCTTGAGAAAGTGTGTTATGCTTCGAGGGCATATTAAACTCTTCAATTGAAGACACAATTCTGGTAAAGGCTTTCGCAATATTTCCGGAGTTTGGTATTCAGGCATGTTGTTGTAAATCAACTTAGGGAATAGATGGTAGCATGTGCCCGCAGTAACTCGTCCAGCCCGACCTTTCCTCTTCACATGTTGTACAAGATTTTATTTTATTTTTTCAATTTTGTGATATAAAAAGGTTGACAATTTTTTTTTTATAAATAACAAGAAAAAATAGTCAAATTTACAATTTACACTTTTAAAAAAAAAATCCCCAATTCTTTTGAAGAAAAAATTGATGTTATACATGTAATTAATTGCAATGGATCATGCAAATTCATAATTACATCCATACACATAAAGTCTATTAGCTTCTTTTATACGATTTTGACCCAATATATTGTCAAATGAATAAGTTTTATGTGTTGTCATCTTGATGATGGTTGTCTAACTAGTACCATCTAAATGCTTTTACTTCACTCATTTTCTCATGCATTCTATTAAATTTTGTAATAACATGTGGTGGATTAATCATCTAGATATATATGAAAAATTATATTTAACTATTTCAACTTTTATGATGTTCATATATTTTGTGCTATCACATTTTGAAGTAGGATCTAAGCAACAAATTGGAGCTTAACAATTTTCATATTGCGCAAAAAAAATTTCAAACTTGTCGTCACTAAAGTAGGAAATATTTGACCTGATTCACGGAGGCTTTTGAAATCCATGATGGTTGTAAGCATGCAAGTGTGTTGAGAACATCATAGCTACTATCTTTGGCCTTCCCACAATCAATAACATATGCAACATCTTCAATGGTAACACTAGTTTCCGCAATGTTGGTGGACAAGATAATTTTTCTGTATAATAAAATGTTCAACAAGAAAAATAATAAAGAAAATTTAGTGGTTTGTACAAAAATCATCTTTGCACTTGAGAAGGATCAATTTGTGCCATGTCTTACATTAAAAATAAAATATTTATCAATATTCAGCGACAACTAGTATCTCATCAAAAATTAATTGAAAAAAAAAGGGAAAAAAAACATCTAAGATTTTTTTAAAAATTGGGCTTGTTTTAAAGAAAGGCTAGATAAGATATGAGAATGTTTTAGGGAAAATGCATGATGACAATGAAGTATTATTATTATTTTTTATTTTATTTTATTTTTAAATTGAGGGATCAAGTGATGTGCTCATTGCTTACTGCACACCAGGGGGTGGCAATTGAAATATCTCAGACTGGTTGATGGTTGGCATGGATGCATGTAAGGGCAATAAAAGAAATCGAGTTCCATCCCTTAACATCACATTTGCCTTCAATTGGTCTATTAGCTTTGAAATCTCATCCCAGCCTGGTAAGAACACAAGGATTGCACCAGCAGAACTTGTGTTATTTGTACAAATGTGTTCGATTATGACCTCAACCTGCAAAACATATGCACCATATTTCTTGGTTCACCATTGTCTATTTCCTACAAAGCATGAGATTTTTTTAAAACTTGGATTTCTTTATTTATTTATTTGTTTTTCCACATTTCAAGAAATTTCATGCTTGACTACTCCTAAGCCATAAAGTATCTTAGTCAAATTTGATATAGTTGAAAATACATCAAAACCCCTAGTTCAAATATGTATTGGAATATGACTTGTCAAATGAATTTTTTTAAAAAAATAATGGAATGAAAATTTCAAGTCTAAAATCACTATGAAGTTACTAAAAAAGAGTCCATGCATGGGATCATATTATAGCCTAAATTTTACTTCACATTCCATTTTGAAATATAAATCACACAATGTTTTTGGCCAACTTAATTAATTAATGTATATATATATATATATATATATATATATAGTGCAAAGGGTTTACAATTGGCAACAAAAAACTTGTAGATGTCAAAAGATCTTTATGTAATGAGTATGACATTACAAGTTGAAATTTACAAGTTCAATGGGATTTTGATTGAAAATTTCAAACATGATAAAAACATCTAATTAAAAAATCGCCTAGCAAATGTTATTTTAATTTGGTTTAATAATTTCAATAACTAATGCAAAAAAAAAGTAAACTTCTCATGATCAAACCCAAATTCGCTAACATTTGCTAACTAAGCATAGAAATAATTATTGACTAAAAAACAAGAAACTTTTGGAAAGAAGGTCAAATTGGATAAATAAAACTCACCAAATGGAGATCAACTTGTTCTCCCATCCAAGCTTGAAGAGATAGTTGAGTGGATTTGCTATAGTTTGCAAACATTGTATCAACATCAACATCCTAAACATAAGAGCATTTAGATTGATCAATTTTTCTGATTGAAATCCCAACTTACACCATTTGGTTCTTTCCATTTGCAAGGGGTTTTAAAAGGTTCCAATAGTTAAGGCAACACCATGATTAAAACATTTAAATTATAAAGTAATTGTGACATGCAAAGGCCTAATGAGTACATTGAGAACTTGATTTGCTTAAAAAACCTTAAAAATTGGATCCATTCCTTTTTCATCTCTTTGTCCATCTCCTGGGCAACTTGTTGCATCACCTTTGATGACAAACTTGGTGAGCTCTAACACATCTTCCAAAAACAATTCCTTCACTGGAAACATAAAACCCTATGGCATACAAAAAATTGTTTAAATTTTTGGAAAACTTTTACAAGAAACATGCCCATTTAATGAATCATTTGAAAGATTATAAGCACCTTGATCCAATGCAAGATAATGGTAAAACAAGCTAGCAATTGCATGATCGTTTCCAATAGACTCAACCAGATGAACTTTCAAATTCTTATTTCTTTAGAAAGTTAATAACATACATACAGGAATGTTCATCATGGCCGCACCACGAAAGTAGTGAGAAAAGAGTTCAACATTGAAAGTAGCACTCATCAAGATGACACGAAGGTTTGGCCTTCGTGGGATTAATTCACGTAAAATGATGATGAGGAAGTCTTCATTCATACCACGTTCATGGATTTCATCAACCAACACATGGCTTACATCTAATAATAGGGGCTCCTTCAACTAAACATTTGACCACTTGTACATTAGATCAAGCTTACATGATCCAAACAAATGCATTATCTATTTATTATCTACATGAAAGGATTGTGAAAATATATTTCATTATGCATAAACAAAAAATCACAAAAATCTTGCAACAAATATTTCCCAATCAAAATAATGCAACAATTCATGAACATGTGGGAACAAATGGTGTATTGCAACATAAGAAAATACAAATGTAAGATCAATCCTATAAGGAAAAGGATGAGTAAAGGTCATACAAGACGATGAAGAAAAATTGGAGTAGTGCAAAACAATAGGCGAGTTTGTGTCGAACATCTTGCTTCAAGATGAATTTGATAGCCCACACTTTGTCCCAAGGCATCACCTCTTTCAATGGCGACACGTGTGGCTAAAGAAATGGCAGAAATCCTTCGAGGTTGGGTGCAAATTATGTTGCATTTTTCTCCTCTTCCATTTTTTATTGCATCCTCCAACAAAAACATTGGTAGTTGGGTTGATTTCCCACAACCCGACTCCCCACATACCACAACCACCTACCACAACATGATGCATGTGCATCAAACTTTACCTTTGTTCAAAAAAATATTTTTTCATACTAAACACATTTATATTTTCTTTTTGTGTTGAGGTAGCTTGGGCATGGATCAAAGTTGAAATTCATGGGGTGTGTGTGTGTTACATTCCTAAATTCAAATTATTCATGCAAAAGTGAAAAATGTACGAATCAATCTTATTGAAATCAAAATAATTAATATTTAATCATTAAAATACCATTCATATTAGCTTATTTAATCTATGAATAAATTTTATATGCTCAACCCATAGATGGAACTTATCTTCCTATTGGAATAAGTGGCTAACGTCTTATATATATGTCTACTTATACAAGTCCAAGTTCACAAATTTCATGATGATCTCACAAATGGTTGGCACTATATATTGTTAGTTCAAAATGTTCCATATATATTGGTTGTGGGTTCAATTCTCTCTAGGCCATGCTATAATTTACATGTTTCTTACCATAACCAACCCAACTATAGTAGGTGCATTATATAAAGCTATCAAAAAAATTAAAATGATTAAAGGTAAAGAATAAAAATTAACATCACCCATAGAGAAAATATTATCATCCATTTTGAAGGTCAAGAAAATTTCCATTACACCTATTTAATAAAAAACTTCATATTACTCTTTGAATCCATTTTATAACAAGGGATCATTGAGCCATGGGGGTTTGGTTTATTTCATAATTTAAACAATAAGATGGGAATTTGACCTGGTTTTTAAGAACAATTTCTAAGAATTCAGATTTGAATTTATATGCTGGGAGTTGTTCACGAAAAGCTTGAAATGATTGTCCCAATGCGCTTGTCTATCAAACATTTCAAATATGTGAGAAAATTGGCTTTGGAAAGGATTTACAAGTTTTGGGTTTTAAATCACATTAAGATGATAAAAAAATTATAAAATGTGACAATAAACATAAACAATTTTATTGAAAACAGGTTGGATTGTGAATTGATTATCCACCTGCAATTGAGCTTGATGTTCATTGAATTTTTCCTTATCCATATTCTTCAGACCCATTTGAATTGATGGCCTTTTGTTGGGAAATTTGACCAACGAACTACCCTTATTTTCATCCAAAACCTTGGGTAGAGGTGAATCTCTATTCATGTTTGTTAAAATAGTTTCCATTCGAAATTCTGTGGATGCTGGAATAAGAATCTACAATTTACAAACACACATGTTCATTGAGTTTAACTACAACCATTATGTGTATGCATTGTATTTTAGCTTGTACAAATATGATATCAATCAAGGTGGGATTGGAAGAGAACATAAAGATAATGTCAATGGGTTTTTACAAACTTACATCAACTGCAAATTCAAAATGATACCTGTCGTTGTAAGTGGTCCTTTTTCCTTTCATCAAGATCAGGGCGATAGGTTGAAAGTGGAACTTTGCTCACAACCATTATTGAGTTCTTACCTTGATTATATGTGTGGCTACCTTCCCCACATTCATGTAACCGATCTCAACTTTTTTCACCATGCACAAAATAATAGATATCAAGTAGTATATTAAAAAAATATGAACACATTGTAATGACATAAAGAGTTGAAGGTCACTAAAGTATTTTTCATTTTTATATTTCAAAATAAATGAAAAAAATGTAACTTGTTTTGGGAGAAAATTATGAAGCACTAAGTTATAACAACAATGTGAGCCTAATTTTAAAGTTTTAAATAATTGATATGAGTCTTACAAGTGGAGTTCAAGTTGTCGTGCAAAATTTTCTAACACTATTGCACCACCATTACCAAAGTTACGTTTGATCACAATTTCTTGTTCTTCATGTCCAATTTTCAACTTTTCCAACCTCCCCCACCATTGTTTTTCATCTATTTGCTCTTGTTCAAAAGGTGGCATCTACAAATCACACAATTGTGGTAAAACATGCAAAAATGGCATCATTTGAAAACCTAAAGCATTGTAAAATGATATGTGTGATGAAGGATTTTATATAATTTCATGAATTCTCAATTATTTTGTAGAATGGTAATGCACACATGTAAAACAAACTTGATAGTGGATAATTTATAATGTTCAATGGCATCATTGTCATAAAATTCAGTTCATAAATGGTGGTTGAAGTTTCAAACCTAACTTTATCAAGTTTTAAATATATTATCACATTAAAAAAACTTATAGGTTGTAAATCACACTTCACAATTGAATTTCAATATGTAAAGTACTTCAATTCAGATAAGTAATGTCAATAACTTGCAACCTAAATTGAAATTATGGATGGAGTTTTTTTTATGAAATTCCACATTAAGAAATCTCACACCATTTTATGCATAGTCTTCAATTGTTCTTTGTGCCAAATAGGATTCCACCTTTGTTGAATACCACCATTGTCACTTTTATGTGCTTGGTGGTTGTCATTGTTTTTCCCCAAGGATCCTTTCCATATTGGTTGTTCTCCTCTTCTTCTTGCTTTACTTCTCGACATTTTTTTTAATGGAAATGAAATGGTGAATTTTAAGTAGGAAAATATGGAATACCACAAAGGTTTCCAAAAAAAAAAAATTGTTTATTCATGTTTAGTACCATAATTATGATTATGTAAAAGAATCATTGTAAAGAAAGCACATTTGTATTGATGAAAACTCAAGATATGAGGAAAGTCACATCTCTGGGTTTATGCAAATGGTATTTCTAAGGATTTCAATACCATGATTAAGTATTGGTATTTCAACCATTCTCAAATTTTACACATGTTATCTTTGAAAAACCTTTATTGGTTTGTTAAAAAAATCAAATTAACATATTCTTTAAAGATGTTTGAAATTATTATTAACTAAAATTTTGATTAATAAAAGGGAAAAAAAAAGGAATTTTTTTTTATCAAAGAAACCCCCAAATTCCACATTATTGGTCCAATAATAATGATAGAAGCATGGGTTTTTCTATAGCAAAATTTTAGCATTTGGCAACAAAAAAAAGGGGTTGCAACTTCTACAAAGGATTTTTTTGGGAAAAAACTTGCAAAGTCACCATATGTCAAAGAAAAAAAATTGAAATTACATTATTCAAACTGTAGGTCCTTGCATCTTGTTAATATATAATGGATTTTCAAAAAGAGTCTACTTAGATATTTAGACTGTCAAATTTGGCAAGTCTACTTGTGGATAATCCCCAATCCACCTACTTCACAAAATTGAAAAAAAAAACCTTGGATACAAAACATTAGTATGAGTTGAAAATTGTGAATGGGTTTTAAATGTGTGAAACCATTTTCCTCCATTAAATCCCAAATTGTTATTATGTGAATAATAGTTGTAGATGGTTGATGTTTTTACTAGCATGGTAGTCAAGTCGTAATCTCACTTGTCAATTTTAAATTTATTATTGAAATTAATAAATATTGTGTTTTTAGGTGGAATTTTTTAAAAAATGATTGGGAAGGGAAAAAAATGCCATAATGCAAATTTGACAAAACAACCATGATTGATCAAGGTGGCCAACAAACATGACTTGAATTTCAAGATGTTTGACCATTACAACATGAAATTTGTGCACCAAATTCAATCTTTCCATTGTCATTTTCTTTGTTTAATTTTTTAAAAAAATCCATATTGATAATAACTAACCTCTTCAATAAAAAATAATTGGCTAACGGATCAATCAAGAAAAAACCTTAACATTAAAAGAATTTCCTTGTCACAATGTCACAATCCATGAAACACAATAAAAACTCCCATCAACATTATGCACATGATGTTTCCATCACCAAACAAATATTCTATTTCTTGCTCAATCAATTCCACATCTAAATAAATTAAAAATCCCTTGACAATAAGTGCTTAAATGTCTAGCTTGTGAACATAAAATTATTAAATTTGTAATAGATCCCCTAGTCAATGCCATAAACCTTCACAAAAAACTACATTAAGGAAATCATTAATAAAACATTAAACATAGAAAGGAAGATAAAATGTATGTGATTATCATATAGCGTTCAAAAGGTTTTGCAAAGACTATTGAATGAATAAACAAATACAAAAGCAACCTCTAATAAGGGAACACCCTACAAATTGTTCAAATGAACATTAAATTGGGTTTAGGTGGGTCATCATATGGAGATGCATCCTTACACAACCATCACCCATAGCTTACAACCAAAAAAATGTAAAATATGACTCATGGACTTTCATAGTTGATCAACCAATAATAAGTGCACATGCATACAACATTTATAGTGGAAAAAAACCTCCAATTTATAGATTTTAGTGGCAACATTTTTACTTTATCCCTACAATTGCTTTTGTAATAGGTTGTGAAACTTTTTGTCACAAATTATGAAAAGCGATCCTTTTTTCCCCTACAAAACTTAGGAGAAGATAAGTTTTGATGTGGCCTAATTTTACTTCAACAACCTGATGCAACCTTACACAATGGATTCCATTTCATGTACATATAATATGTGCACAGATATTGGGGAATATGGACCCCAAAAAAAAAAATGTAGTTAATACAAACGTGTTAAGTTTCATTACACATCTTAGCATCACCATACACTTGATCCAAAAGCCCCAAGTAGACAATTCCCATTCCCAACCATCCACCTTTTACTTCCAAAATTTTCACATGTTGTAATTCATTCCCAAATAGATGTTCCTTCTCTACTTGCACTATGGACAACATGAACACAACCCATGAACTAAAGTGGAAAATGGTTGAAACCCCATATCATTAAAATGATTGAAACTTAAACCCTACACCCATTAATTCAATATGAAACCATAGTTCCACATTTAACACAAAAGCCCAAATTTATGCTTGAAAGGTTCAAAATTGTGCAAGCCCCAATTGTGGAAAATGATTGAGGAAAATTCTTTGTTTATGTTTTAGATTAAGTTATGAAATATCGTAAACAAGGAAACATTTTTGGAAGTGCATCTTTCACCACATCAACAAGGAAATATTTCTTGAATCAATGCATAATATCCTCATATGAGTTTCTAAAGCTCTTGGTAGATTGGACCTAACCTTCCAAATTGTCCTTGCCATTATTTCCTTTCACATCTAAGAGAGAAAAAAGGGCACAAGGACTTTGGTGATAGTAACTAAAACATGGTTTCCAACTTTGGGTGAAAGCACACTATGGTGACCCCCTTTTGGGCATTTTTGGGTATAGTATTATAATACATATAGTATAATTGTTCCAAAAGTATGGTACATTTAATTTTGGGTATAAATATTGATTTTTGTACCCTAAAATTATTACTTTTACAAAAATAATGTTCTCTAATTTTTTTAAAAATAATAATAAATTTCATTATCTATATTGAAGGATCCATAAGTATATTTATAGTATACATTGGTATAATAAGGCCATTGTTTTGATTCCAATAATTTTAAAGGTTTGTCAATCATTAAAATAATCAATTTTAATGAAATTCAAAATATGGCCCATTTAGTTATGCTTTTCATCTTCCATGTGAATGTGATTATTTACCAAAATTTCAATTTACAATTTACCACACATTTATTGCATCTTTGCTAAAACAACTCATTTTTTGAGATGAAAATTTCAATAAGTCACATGGTACCCAAACATGGTTTAAATAATGTGAAATGACATGGTTCAATGTAATTTCAACTTTCATAAAAAAATTTATTCATTTTTTTTTGTGGAATATATTTGTATTTTTGAATACACAAGTACACTACATTTATTTTCACAAATATATTCCAATCTTCCACTTCATAAAATGAAATGAAATAGTTTTTTCTTTAATATCTTACCTAGTTTATATTCTAACATAATATGCAAGAATATTTTCTTTCAAAGGTTTGTGATGGGATACACTCAAACATGCACATCCCTTAAAAATAATACAATATGATATTCCAAAGGGGGTCAATGTATTGTGCTTTCACCCCTCCACATTATTGAAGCTTTGATATTGTTTTTATCTTTTGCAAATTGGTCCATTAAATCCTTTTTCCCCCCTCACCAATTGTAATTTGAGTTAATGTCGCTTCTTAAGAACAATGTACCTATTCAACTTTTATC
>Ga0116227_10002437_pt1 | contig 42345 bp, 30 predicted proteins | sample S1TSphgellanicum_FD_89693 | JGI IMG/M metagenome (GOLD analysis project Ga0116227, IMG submission 89693) | Host-associated microbial communities from peat moss isolated from Minnesota, USA - S1T2_Fb - Sphagnum magellanicum MG | ecosystem: Host-associated > Plants > Peat moss > Unclassified... | reverse complement strand
GCCGCCCTGCAGGCCCTCGCCCAGGACGGCATTGTGCCGCCCCATCTGGTCGCGGACGCGGTCCTCCGCTACGGCGTGAACCCGGACGCCCCGGCCTCGTGGACCGTCTAGACTTCGTCCTTGTCACCCTGAGCCTGTCGAAGGGTGCGCCGGGCAGCGACCCCCGATTCAACGACACCCCCGTCACGCGCCCTTCGACAAGCTCAGGGTGACAGGACAACGAAAAGTGCACGATAATGCTTGCATCGCCGACGATCATGCAGTATCATGCATGAAACGGCGTTGCTGAGGTTTGCCGATGTTGGAGGTCCCCGTGCTCGCAACCGAACGTCCGACTGAAAGCGGCGCGGAGCCGATCGTTACCTTCGATACTTCGCCCGAGCAGTACCGGCATTGGAAGCTCGCGGTCGATGGGTCCGTCGCAACGTTGACGCTCGACATCGATGAAGACGCGGGCATCCGCCCCGGCTACAAACTCAAGCTGAACTCGTACGATCTCGGCGTCGATATCGAACTGAACGACGCGTTGCAGCGGATCCGGTTCGAACATCCGTCGGTCACAACGGTCGTGATCACGAGCGGCAAGGATCGCATGTTCTGTGCGGGCGCGAACATCTATATGCTCGGCACGTCGTCGCACGCCTGGAAAGTGAACTTCTGTAAGTTTACGAACGAGACGCGCAACGGCATGGAAGACTCGAGCCGTCACGACGGTTTGAAGTTCGTGGCCGCGCTCAACGGCGTGACGGCGGGCGGCGGCTACGAAGTCGCGCTCGCGTGCGACGAGATCGTGATGATCGACGATCGCTCGTCGAACGTCAGCTTGCCCGAAGTTCCGCTGCTGGGCGTGCTTCCGGGCACGGGCGGCTTGACGCGCGTCGTCGACAAGCGCGGCGTGCGCCGGGACCTCGCCGACGTGTTCGCGACAAACGCCGACGGCGTGCGCGCCGGTCGCGCGAAAGAATGGGGTCTGGTCGACCACATCGCGCAGCCCGCGCAATTTCAGGCGCTGGTCAAGGCGCGGTGCGAAGCACTCGGCGCGACCTCGACGCGTTCGAAAGACGCGCGCGGCATCGAACTCACGCCGCTGAAGCGCACGATCGACGCGGCCGGCTATCATTACGAATACGTCGACGTCGCGTTCGACCGCGCCGGCCGCTCCGCAACGCTCACCGTTCGCGCGCCGCACGGCCCGCAACCGCAAACCATCGACGAGATCGTCACGGCGGGCGCCGCCTGGTGGCCGCTCGCGTTCGCGCGCCAGTTGGACGACGCGATTTTGATGCTGCGCACGAACGAGTTGAGCCTGGGTCTCGTGATCCTGCGCTCCGAGGGCGACGCGGAACCCGTGCTACTCGCCGGCTCGCAACTCGCCACGCTAGGCGATCACTGGCTCGTGCGCGAGACCGTCGGCCTTTTGCGGCGAACGTTCGCACGCCTCGACGTCACGTCGCGCAGCCTGTACGCGGTGATCGACCGTAGCTCGTGTTTTGCCGGTCCGCTCTTCGAACTCGCGCTCGCCGCCGATCGCAGTTACATGCTCGCGATTCCGGGCGAGCCGGACGCCCCGCGGATCGCCCTCGACGCGACGAACTTCGGCGCGTTCCCGATGGTCAACGGTAAGTCGCGCCTCGCGACGCGCTTCTACGGGAATCCCCAGACGCTCGAACGCCTCGCCGCGGTCGCAGGCGAACCGCTCGACGCCGAGCGCGCGAGCGAATTCGGCCTCGTGACGTTCGCACCCGACGAACTCGATTGGGACGACGAAATACGGCTGGCCTTCGAAGAGCGCGCGATGCTCTCGCCCGACGCGCTCACCGGCATGGAAGCGAGCCTGCGTTTCCCGGGCGACGAGACGCTCGATACCAAAGTCTTCGGCCGGCTCACGGCGTGGCAGAACTGGGTCTTCATCCGCCCGAATTCCACGGGCGAACGCGGCGCACTCAAACTCTTCGGCAGCGGCTCGAAACCCCAATTCAATTGGGAGAGGGTATAGTTTCTCACATGGCGATCGACTATCAGGAACGCATCCCCAACAACGTCGACTTGGCGTCGAACCGCACGCTGCAGCGCGCGCTCGAACATTGGCAGCCGGAATTTCTCAAATGGTGGCAGGGCATGGGCCCGACCGATTTTCAGGCGTCCGACGTGTACTTGCGCACCGCGACCAGCGTCGATGCGAAAGGCTGGGCGACGTACGGCCACGTGCGGATGCCGGAATACCGCTGGGGCATCTTCCTCGCCGATCCCGAACCGAATCGCAAGATCGGCTTCGGCGACGAGTACGGAAAAGACGTGTGGCAGCAAGTTCCGGGCGAGCATCGCTCCGTGCTGCGGCGCCTGATCGTCACGCAGGGCGACACGGAACCGGCGTCGGTCGAACAGCAACGCCTGCTCGGCCACACGGCGCCGTCGCTCTACGATCTGCGCAATCTCTTCCAAGTAAACGTCGAAGAAGGCCGCCACCTCTGGGCGATGGTCTACCTCTTGCACGGCTATTTCGGCCGCGACGGGCGTGAAGAGGCGGAGCAATTGCTCGGCCGTCATTCCGGAAGCATCGACAACCCGCGGATCCTCGGCACGTTCAACGAGCCGATCTCGGATTGGCTGAGCTTCTTCATGTTCACGTACTTCACCGATCGCGACGGGAAGTTCCAGCTCAAATCGCTCGCGGAATCGAGCTTCGATCCGCTCGCGCGCACCTGCCAATTCATGTTGACCGAAGAAGCGCATCACATGTTCGTCGGTGAGACGGGCATCGGCCGCGTCGTAAAGCGGACGCTCGAGGTGATGAAGGAGATCGGTTCGGACGATCCCGACGCCGTGCGCAAGATGGGCGCGATCGATCTCCCGACGATCCAAAAGTACCTGAACTACTGGTTCAGTTCGTCGCTGGACCTCTTCGGCGCGGACTCGTCCTCCAATGCGGCGTCGTACTTCGCCAACGGCATCAAAGGCCGCCCGGACGAAGCGCAATACGAAGATCATCTCGCGGCAGCGTCGACCTACGAGTTGGAAATTCCCGACGGCGCGGGCGGGGTCGCGATCGAGCGGCTTCCGATGCGGAACGCCATGAACGAAGTCACGCGTCAGGCGTACGTCAAGGATTGCGAAGTCGGGATCACGCGTTGGAATCGCGTGATCGCGAAGTCCGGGTTCGCGTTCTCGCTCGTCCTCCCGAGCACGCGGTTCCGCCGCACGATCGGCAGCTGGGCGAACGTCCCGACCGACCCCTCCGGCACGCCGATCTCGCAGGCTTCCTTCGAAGCGCGCCGCGGCGAGTGGCTGCCGACCGAGGGCGATCGCGCGTACGTGCACAGCCTAATGCAGGCGGTGACCGAGGTCGGCAAGATGGCGGGCTGGATCGCGCCGCCGGACCGCGGGATCAACGCGCAGCCCGTTCCCTACGAATACGTGCGCCTGGCGTAGCGACGTCTCGATTCGATAGTCGCCGTCATGCGACACGTCGCGATCGTCGGCAGCGGGCCGTCGGGTTGCTACTGCGCTGAAGCAATTTTGCGGGCCGCGCCCGACTGCCGCGTCGACGTCATCGATCGGATGCCGACGCCGTACGGGCTCGTCCGGTTCGGCGTAGCGCCCGACCATCAGAGTACGAAAGGCGTGTCGCGCCTCTTGGAACGCGTGCTCGCGCGGCCCGAGGTCGGGTTCTTCGGCGGCGTCGAACTCGGGCGCGACGTCACGCTCGACGGCCTCCGAGCGATGTACGATGCGGTCGTGATCGCGACCGGCGCCCGGCTCGATCGCCGGCTGGGCGTCCCCGGCGAAGACCTTCCGGGCGTCTACACCTCGGGGCGTTTCGTCGGCTGGTACAACCACCATCCCGATCACGCCGACGTCGATTTGCGAGCGGCCCGGGCCGCGGTGATCGTGGGCAGCGGCAACGTCGCGCTCGACGTGGCACGACTCCTCGCGAAATCGGAAGCGGAGTTCGTGGGCTCCGACCTCGCGCCCGGCGTCAGCGCTGCGTTTGCGACCTCCGGCATTCGCAAGATCTTCGTGATCGGCAGAAGCGCGGCCGCGGCGCTCAAGTTCACCGAAGGCGAGGTGCTCGAATTCGGCGAGCTGGAACGCGCGCGGCCGGTCCTCGGCCACGGCGCGGATCTGCGCGGGCTCGACGGAAAAGCCGCGACGGCGCTGCGGACGATCGCCGAGCGCGCCGCGGCAACGGCTGTGTCGAAGCCGGTCGAAATCGTTTTCGAATTCGGCCTGCGGCCGATCGCCTGCGAAGGTGACGGGCGGCTCGTCGCGATGCGGTTCGAGGATTCCGCAGGCGACGTCCATCTTCGTGCCGCCGACCTCGCCGTCACGTGCATCGGCTACGAGTCGGAGGGTCACGGCCTGGCGCTCGAGGGCGGGTCGCTGCGCAACGACGACGGCCGTATCGACGCGGGGCTCTACGTCGTCGGCTGGGCCAAGCGCGGTCCGTCCGGGACGATTCCGACCAACCGGAGCGAGGCGCAGAGCGTCGCGAAAAAGCTCGTCGCCGAAATGATTGACGGCGGGAAGACCGGCGGCAGCGCGCTCGCCGCGCGGCTATCGGCCCTCGCGTTCGAACACATCGATTACGCGGCGTGGCGCCGCATCGACGCGTCCGAGATCGCACGGGCCGACGCGACGCGGGCGCGCCTCAAGTGGCGTTCTCTCGACGAGCTGCGCGCCGCAGCAAAGGCCGCCGCTACGTAGGAGCGCCGTCGCTCGTCAGATAGCGGTTGAACGAACGGAATCGCTGATCGGGCACGTATCCGTGCGCCAAGTAGAGCCGCTGCGCGACGCGATTCTGATGTGCGGTCGCGAGCGTCAGGCGGGTCAGGCGATGTTCGCGCGCATAGCGTTCGGCCGCATCGAGCAGCGCGCCGCCGACCCCCGCGCCGCGGGCCGCTTCCGTCACGAAGATGTCTTCGAGAATGCCGATTCGCGCGAGCGAGATCGTCTCGAGCGAAAACAGCAGGTGCGCGAACCCGATCAGACTGCCCACGCGATCGCGGGCCACGAAAAACTGGGTATCGCTTTTTGCGAAGCGTTCGCGTACGAAGGCCGCCGTCGCCGCCGGGTCCCGCGCGTGTCCGTAGAATTCACGGTACGCATCGACGAGCGGTACGAGGGCGTCGGTGTCGCGCGCGGGGTCGGCCCTCCCGATCGTATGTGTCGCTGCAATCGCCATGTTCGCAAGCCTCCGTCGCTGGTGGAGAAACGTTTCGCCGCCCAGCTTCCCAGCTCCGCGAAAAAGCGAGGTAGAAACGACTTGATTATGGGAAGTGAGGCGGCATGCCGGTTCGCAAGCTCCTGGTTCTGTGCGATACCGTCGGCTCCGAAGGCGGTACGGAGTCCTATTTGGCGCGCCTACTCCCAGAATTGCGGCGCAGCGGGGTCGAGGTGGCGATCCGGGCGCGCCGGATCGAGGAACCGGGCGCCTTCGGAATCGTTGCCGACAGCATTCCGTGGGCGTCCGACGTCGCGCCGAGCGATCCGCACGTCGCCCGCACGGTGCGACGCGAGATCGAGCGGCTCGCGCCGGACGTGGTCCTGGCGTCGAACGTCTTCGATCCCGCCGTCATCTCGGCGGCGGCGGCCTCCGCGCGTTTGGTCGTCCGCGTGCACGACCATCGCATCTTCTGTCCGCAAGGCGACCGGATGTTCCCGAATTTCCGGCGTCCCTGCACGGCGCCGATGGGGAACGGCTGCCTCGTCGATGCCGTCGTGCACGGCTGTGCCGGCGGGCTCCATAAGCGCAGCTTCGATCTGCTCCGGGCGCGCCAGGCGCTCCAAAACGCGCTGGCCGGCGCCGAGCGCTTCTTCGTAGCATCGCAGTTCATGGCGGACTCCTTGCTCGCCAACGGCGTGGACGGCGCGCGCGTCACGGTCGTGCCGCCGCCTTGCGCGCCGGAGAGCTTCTCGGTTCCGCTCGCCCCGATGCCCGAAGAACGGCGCGTGCTCTTCGCGGGCCGGCTCGTGCGGGACAAGGGACTCGCGTCGCTCGTCCGCGCCGTCGCGCTGATTCCGGCCTCGCGACGTCCATCGCTCGACGTGGCGGGCAAACCGACGAACGAAGTTCGCGACGTAGAAGCGCACGCGCGGCGCGTGGGCGTCAACCTTCGCATGCTCGGAAAACTCAACGTCCGCGGCATGGTGGCGGCCGTCGACGCCGCGCGCATCGTCGCCGTCCCTTCGCTGTGGCCCGAGCCGTTCGGGCTCGTGGGTATCGAGTCGCAGGCCCGCGGCCGGCCCGTCGCGGCCTACGCGATGGGCGGCATTCCGGAATGGATCGGCGACGCGGGCATCGCCGTCGCGCCCGGCGACGAGGGCGCGCTCGCGCAGGCGATGGACTCGCTCCTCGACGAGCGAAACTGGGCGTGCCGCTCGCAAGCGGCCCTGCGCCACGCACGCGCCTTCACCCCGGCCGCCCACGTCGCGCGCCTCGAACCCCTGCTCTTCGACCGCGCCGTTCGCTACATCGCCTAACCAACGTAAAGTCCAAGGGAACGTGCTCCCCCCATGTCACCCTGAGCTTGTCGAAGGGTGACCCCGGCAGCGAGCCCATCGTAGCGAAGCGGCCGTAGCGCGCCCTTCGACGAGCTCAGGGTGACGAGGGATGCGCTGCGAGGGAAGGCCTCGTGGTCGCGCCAACTTTCGTCGTTCATGAAGAAGTGCGTTTGTGTGATCGCCATGTTTGCCGCGTTTTGGAGCCCGACGGTCGCGCCTGCGACGGCGCGCGTGATGGATGCCTCGGACCTGCGCCGCATCGTCGCCGTCACGTCGCCCACGGTTACGGCGGATGGCACGCGCGCGGCGATCGTCGTCACGCGCGTCGTGTGGAAGACGGATACGTACGCGCGGGATCTCGATCTCGTCGACGTTAAGACGCACGCGCGCCGGACGCTCACGTACGATCGTAAGGGACTGTCGGATCCGAGTTTCTCGCCCGACGGTACGCGCCTCGCCTTCATCGCGGATGTGGGAAACGATGACGACGCGAAATCGCAAGTGTGGGTCATGCGGCTGGACGGCGGCGATGCGCGCCCGGTTACGACGGCGCCCGAAGGCGTCGATCAATTCGCGTGGCGTCCCGACGGCGGCGCGATCGCCTACGCGGCCGAAGACGCGAAGCCCAAACGTGACGGCGCGGACAAATTCCTCGACAGCTTCGTGTTCACGAACGAGCCGATCACGGCGCGCGCGGAAGCGCGGCCGACGCACCTCTACGTAGTTCCGGCGGAGGGCGGCAGAGCGCGTCAGCTGACCTTCGGGCCGCAGAGCATCACGACGGGCGAAGCGCAATCGACGCTGTCGTGGTCGGCCGACGGAACGACGATCGCGTTCTTGCTCGCGCCGAATGCGATCCTCAACGACGCGGACCGTGCCCACGTCGAGCTCGTCGACGTCGCGTCGGCGAAGCTCGCGCGGTTGACGAATCACGATGGTGACGAATCCGATCCGCGCTTCTCACCGGACGGGAAGCATGTCGCCTATCTGCATTCCGCGGGCGACAACCAGATCAATCTCACGGAAGCGTACGTTACGGCGCCGGCAGGCGGCGCCGGGACCGCGCTTTCGCATCCCTACGACCGCGCCGTGCACGACGCCGCCTGGCTGCCCGATTCGAGCGGCATCTATTTCACGTGCGCGGACAAGACGTCCATCGACCTCGTGCGGGCGCCGCTAGACGGCGTTCCGGAACGCGTCACGCTCGGCGATCTCGCGATCGCATCGCCGCTTGGCGGCGCCATCGCTCGCGACGGGGCGTTCGTCTTCACCGCGACGCGCCCGCAGCAGGCCGCCGAACTGTACGTGCGCGCGTCGGATGGAACGATCGCTCGATTGACCGACTATAACGCGGCGATCGGGCGCCTCGACCTCGGCACGCCGCAGCCGATCGAATTCGCGACGTCGCTCGGGGCGCCGGGCGACGCCGTGCTCATCAAACCGCCGGGCTTTACCGCGGGGCGGCGCTATCCGCTCGTGCTGCTGATCCACGGCGGCCCCACCTACGCGTCGTCGCTCGAGTTCGACCGGCTCGGGCAACTGATGGCGGCGCGCGGCTGGCTCGTCCTCGAGCCGAACTATCGCGGGAGCGATAATCTCGGTCTCGCGTATCAACGCGCCGTGCTCTACGATCCCGAAGCCGGTCCGGGCAAGGACGTGATGGCGGCGGTCGACGCGGTGCGCGCACTCGGCATCGTCGACGACCGCAAGATGGCCGTTTCGGGCTGGTCGTACGGCGGCATCATGACGGCCTGGATGATCTCGAAGTACCACGTGTGGCGCGCGGCCGTCTCCGGCGCTTCCGTGAACGACTGGATCACCGATTACGGCGTGGCCGACGATAGCGACTCGGATCGCGCGCTCTTTCACGGCTCGCCGTTCGTAGGCAACACCGCCGAGTGGCGCCGCGCGTCGGCGATTTCCTACGCCCGCGACGTCACGACGCCCGTGCTGATCCTTTCCGACGTGGGCGACAATCGCGACCCGTTCGCAACGTCGTCGATGTACTGGCGTGCGTTGCGCGACAATCACAAAGCGGCGACGCTGCGCGTTTGGCCGGTGGACGGGCACTTTCCGCACGATCCCGTGCGCGCGTCCGACGTGTTCGTGCATTGGATCGACTACATCGCAATGCACTTTCGAAATTAGGTACCACTAGAGTAATTCCACGGATGCGATCGACCCGGCGGGCGACCTACAATCGCCACGGGCTCGGGCGCCGCACCATCCCGATACGCGGGCAAGCGGCGTCTCGCTCGATCTCACTGCGGATGCGTACTGCATTCCGCGATCTTTCGAGGAGTTACTTTACATGTTGTCTACGTCTTCGCGGACGGCGATCGCTCGGCTTACCTCTGCGGTAGCCTGCGGCGTCTTCCTCTCCACCTCGCTCCATGCCGCCGACGCGCGGGTTGCCGTCGCGGCAGCGTCTCTCGCGCCTTCGACGAAGGTCATCGCCAACGTCAAGACGGCGCAGGGCGATCTCGTCCGATTCACCGTTCTGCCCGACGGCAGCGTCGGCGTCGACGCGGAGACCCCGCCGAGCGCGGTCCAAACGTCGGTCCTCGCTCGCGAGACGTTCTCGTCGCCCGTCGACATCTTCCGGGCGGTCGCGCCCGGCCAAGCGATTCCGACCGCGCTCGCGCAAGCCAACTTCCGTTACGAACTGCGCGGCGGGGCGACCGGAACGAAGCCGAGTCCGAGCCTGCGGACGGAGCACGCGACGACTCCGGGCCACGGCATTGCGCCGGACGTCGACTCGTGGTTCATCAACGACTACTGCCGGACGCACTCGTCGTACAGCGTGTGCTACGCCTTGCCGAACTACGGTTGGGCCTACCTCAGCGACTCGAGCGTGTACTACGGTCACGCCGTGACGTACGCCGACAATGCACCGTTGCTGTTCACGGTGAACCCGGTCGGCCAATGGTGGGTCCCCACGGGCTACGTGTGGTCGGCATGGCACTATCAATCGTGCTGGTACGGCTGCAATTTCTCGTTCTACGGAGCGGTTAACTACGCTCAGTATTTCGATTTCGAAGCAGACATCGATTATTGATCGGCGAAGCGTGGCCCCCCGCCTTCGCGCTCGCCTGGAGCGACGAAAGCGGGGGTTCGTGCCGGCCCTTCGCGGTACACTCGTCCCAGCGTGATTGTCGACCGCCGCGTTCAGCCTCCGTCCTTTTTCAACATCGAGCTTGCCGACGGCGTGACCGTCGGGAAGCTTTTCGTCATGGCGGCGGCGCTGATCTCGCTCTTCGTCGACCAGTCGTTCTCGGGCGTCTATACCGCGGTCCAAGGCTACGCAAGCGGCACGCTCGGCGCGACCGCGGACGAATTGCCCTGGACGACCATCGGCTACAGCACCTTCTACTACCTGATGATCGTGCTCACGCCGTGGCTGATCGATCGATTCGGCCGGCGCACGATCTTCGGCGCCGGCCACTTGATGTTTGGCGCGGTCACGCTCTTCCTCGCCGTCACCTCGTCGCTGCACGGCTTTATCATCGGCCGCTGCTTCGAAGGACTTTCGCAAGGGACGTTCTTCGTCTGCTCCGTCATCACGGTGCTCACGCTCTTTCCGGCGCGGTTGCGGGGCTACGCCTTTTCGATTTTTTCCGTGACGTCGCTTTCGGGTGCCGCGTCGGGCACGTTCATCGGCGGGTGGTTCATCGATCACGCCTACTGGCGCGGGGCCTTCGCGCTCTACGCGCTGCTCGCGGTCGTCGCCGGCGTTACGATCGCGCTGTTGCTCGACGCGGCCGGCCCCAAGAAGACGTCGCGGTTCGATCTGCTCGGCGTCGTCCTGGCATTCGTCGCGTTCTTCGGCTACCAGTACGTTCTGGCATTCGGCGAACGGCGCGATTGGATCTGGAGCGGCGATATCGACTTCTTCGGAATCATCACGATCGTCACGTTCGCGGCGTTCATCTGGCGCGAGCTCGGGCCGAATCACCGCGGCTTCATCCAACTCGCGCTCTTCGCGAACAGAAATCTCGCGGTCGCGAGCGTGCTCGGCTTCGGCCTCGGCATTCCGTTATTCGGCGCGAATCTCTTCGTCCAGTTCACCGAGGGACAACTCGGGTTTCCGCCCTCGACCGCGGGCGCACTCCTGACCATGCGCATCCTCGCGATCGTCTTTTTCGCGCCGACCGCGGTCTTGCTCGTCAACGCCGACAAGATCGACGTCAAGGTGCCGGTCGCGCTCGGGTTCGTTCTGGTCCCCGCTTCGTACGCGCTCCTGGCCGTGCAGACGACGTTTTTCTCGAGCTTCACCACCTTCGCGATCGCGATCGTCGTGTCGGGCGCCGGGTTCGCGTGCCTGTTCTCACCGATCGCGAACGCGATGGTCCGCTCGCTTCCCGATGTCGACCGGCCCGAAGGGATCGCGATCTTCAAGATGGTGCTGCTGCTCGGCGGTTCGATGGCGGGGACGGGACTCGCCGTCATCTACGATCACAGTTTCGCCGGCTATCTCTCCCTGCTCTCCGGCGACGCGACGCTCCATCACCTCGCGCAACTCGGCCTGCCGCAGGCCGCGAGTTCGGTTCCGGCCCTCGTCGAAGAACAAGCCTCCGTCCTCGCCTACGCCGACAACTCGAAGTGGGTCGCCCTCGCCTCCCTCCTCAACCTCCCCATGATCGTCCTCCTCCGCAAACCCGGCGCCACCTGACCGTCACCCTTCGACAAGCTTAGGGTGACAAATCGGCGGGGCGCTCCGATTACGCCGGGGCGGGGTTGCTGCCTTGGGCTGGGGGGCGTTTTTCGTCGGCGAAGGCGGTTTCGGCTTGGAGTTGGACGGGGGCGAGCCAGTGGTACATGATCGGAACGATTAGGAGCGTGAGCACGAGCGAACTCAGGAGTCCGCCGATGACGGCGATTGCGAGCGACGCGCGAGATTGGGCGCCGGGCTCGAGGCCGAGGGCGAGCGGCAACATGCCTGCGACCATCGCGAGCGTCGTCATGATGATCGGGCGGAACCGCGTGTCGGCGGCTTCGCGAATGCCCTCTTCGCGCGATTTCCCGCGCGTGCGCACGGTATCCGCGTAATCCACCAGCAGGATGCCGTTTTTCGTGACCAGTCCGACGAGCAGCACCATACCGATGAGCGAATAGAGGTTGAGCGTGCTGCGCGTAATCCACAACGCGCCGAGCGCGCCGATGGTCGCGAGCGGGATGGCGAAGAGCGTGACGAACGGCGTGCGATAACTGTTGTACAGCGCGACGATCATGAAAAACACGAGCACGATCGAAAGCGCGAGCGAGGCGCCGAGCGTCAAGAGCGCCTGGCCCATCAAATCCTGTTGCCCTTGCGCGGCCGGTTTCACCACGAACGACGAACCGAGATTCAAGGCACGAACCTTCGCTTGGAACGCGCGCGTCACGTCCGAAAGATTGTACCCGCTCGCCACGTTCGCGGTGACGTGGACGATTTGCGAGCGATTTTCGCGCGTGATGATGAGCGGCGCCGGTTCGCTCTTGAGCGTCGCCACGTCGCCCAGGCGGACGATGCCGCCGCTCTCCGAACGGATGGGAATCGCGAGCACGTCCGCAAGCGAGCGTTGCGCCGTGACCGGATAGATGACTTCGATATCGGTGAGGCCCTTCGTCGGCGTCTCGATCTGCGTCGCGACGTCGCCGCCGAATGCGGCCTCCACCGCCTCGGCGGCGGTGCCCGTCGCGACGTCGAGCGACTGCAGTGCGGCGCGGTTGAACTGCACCTCCATCTGCGGTGCGGCGTCGCTCGCGCTATTCTGAACGCCGGTGGTTCCGGGCGTACCTTTGAGCGCCGCAAACACCTTGGCTGCAGCCGCCGTCGGGTCGGCGCCGCTGACGCTCGTGACCTCCTCGTCGATCTGTTGCTGGTTGCCGCCGCCCTGCTGCGTCGCCGCGGCAACGGACACGTTCGCGTTCGGAGCGAGGGTCACGAAGCGTTTGCGAAGCTGCGCCACGTAGGCGTTCGTCGAGGTCTTTCGATTCTGCTGGAGATAGATCGAGATCTGACCGTCGCTGCCGCTGGTCACGAATCCGCCGAACGCCGCGCTGTACGCGCCGGCTATCGTCGTTTCATACTGCAGGTCGCCCGGAGCGACGATCTGTTTGGTCGCGACTTCGAGCTTGCTCATCAGCTGCTCGGTGTCCGCGAGCGGATGGCCGGCCGGAAGTTGGACTTGAGCGTAAATGATGCCCTGATCCTCGGCGGGAATGAACTCCTCGCCGACCAGACCCGTCGGCACGAGCGACACGGCAAGGACGCACAGCACGGCCGCCCCGATCACGATGATCCACGGATACTTGAACGCAAACGGCAGCCACTGGGTCGTGTAACGCTTTCGCAGGCCGTTGAAGCGCGCGTCGAACCAGCGGATCGGCGCCCACGGCCGCCAGGTCGATTCCATCGACCACAAGCCGGCGAGCGTCGGCGTGACGGTGAACGAGACGAAGAGCGACGTCAGCGTCGCGATCGTGATGACGATTGCAAATTCCGAAAGATACTGTCCGACCTGGCCGCCCGCGAATGCGATCGGCAAGAACACGACGACGTCGACCATCGTGATGACGATTGCGGCGAGACCGATCTCCGAGCGCCCGTTGAGCGCCGCGTCCGGCGCGGCTTCGCCGAGCGCGTGATGGCGCTCGATATTTTCGAGCACGACCGTCGAATCGTCGATCAGGATGCCGATTACGAGCGTCATCGCCATGAGCGATACGGTGTCGAGGGTGAGGCCGAGCAGCTTCATCACGAAGAGCGTCACGCCGAGCGACGTGGGGATCGCGACCATCACGACGACCGCGTTGCGCCACGATTGCAAGAAGAAGATCATCACGACGGCGGTCAGCACGATCCCCTCGACGAGCGTGTGCTCGACGCTCTCGACCTGTTCTTCCGTGAAGGTCGACTGCACGTGCGCGAGTTGGAAATCGACGCCGGGGAATTTCTTTTGCAACGCCGGGATCTGCGCGACGACCGCGTTCGAGACGGTGACTTCGCTCGCTTGCGCCGATTTCTGAATGAGGAGCGACACCCCGGGCTGTCCGTTCTGCGACGACACGACGCGCTGCACGACACTCGAATCCAACACTTTCGCAACGTCGGAAACGCGCTTATCCGCGCTCGGCACCGCCCACTCTTGCAGCGATCCCACGAAGGGCGACGTGCCCGTTCCGCTGCCGCTCCCGAACGCGCTCGAGGACGTGGACGGCATCACCGCCGACGTGGAACTCGCGGAGGTCGCGTCGGCATTGGAGGATGCCGTTTGCGCCGTCACGGCGGTATCGACCGGAACGGTCGCCGCGGCGTTCGTCGCGGACGTTGCCGAAGACGAGGAAGACGACGATGTCGACGACCCGCCGCTCGTCGTATCTTCGGCTGCCGACGAACTCGAGCCGAACGTACCGCCGGTCACGGCCACCGCTCCGGTCGCTGCCGGCGCCGGCGTTCCGCCGGCCGAGGACCCGGCGAACGCAGGTCCGACCGTCGCGTTCGGCATCGGAGTTTCCGCGCTCGCAGCCGTCGCGGCGGTTCCGGCTCCGCCCGTGCCGCCGGTCGAGAGCCCCGCACCGCTGCCGGTACTCGCGCCCGCCGTGGCCGTCGAGCCCGTCGTGGATCCGGAACTCGTCCCGGAATAGGATACGTGGATCGGCAGGTTCGCAACGCTCTGCGGGCTCGGCAGGTCGCCGCGCACGTCGAGGGTCGTCTCGCGGCCCGGCTGGTACACGATGCCGCCCGGCGGCCGCGTGTTATTCGTGGAAATCGCGCCCACGAGATCGGTCAGCGTGAGGTTGTACGCCGCCAGCAGATTGGGATCGGCCTCCACGAGGAACGCCGGCGTATCGGTTCCGGTCACGTTCACGTTTGCAACGCCGGCGATCTGTTCGAGCACCGGGACGATCGAGTTGTTCGCGAGCGCAGCCAGGGTCGTCTCCGGATATTTCTTCGAGACGAGCGCGAGCGTTACGACGACCGGCTCGCTCGGATCCGCGACGCGGATCGTGGGCGGCGTAATCGTCGAAGGGAGCTGCCCTTGCGCTTCCTGCAACGCTTTTTCGACGTTCGCGATATTTTCGGTATCGGTCGACTGGAGCGTAAACGATGCGGAGATCGAGACCTGACCGTTTTCAATCGTGGTGTCGAAGTGGTCGAGGTACGGGGTGCCCGCGAGTTGGTTCTCGATCGGTTCGGCCACTTCGGTTTCCAGGTCGGTCGTCGACGCGCCGGAGTACGAGACCGAGATGCTGATCGCGGGCAGCCCGCTGCTCGGCGTCTCCTGCACCACGAGCGATTTGAGCGCGAGGATCGCCGCGAAAAACGTGAGCGCGACGAAGACGAAGACGAGCGTCGGGCGCTTGAGGAAGATGCGCGTGAGCGACATCTAGCGCGAGGCCGTCACGCGGTCGCCGTTGCCGGCATTCGTATTCTCGACGTTCGCGACGACCGTCGAACCCGCATCGAGCCCCGTGACGATCGCATTCTTGCCGTCGTCCTTGACTTCGCCGACGCGTTGCGTCGTGATGACGCCGTTCTTCACGACGTAAACGCTTCCGTGCGTGTCGTCGACGAACGCCGTCACCGGAATGCGCACGCCCGTGACCGTCGCCTCCGGCACCGTCCCGATCACGGGCATCCCGGCGTGGAGGTGGTAATCGTGGTTGGGCACGAGCACTTTGACCGTGAAGTTCGTCGTGCCCGGCTCCACTTGATCGAGCACGGCGACGACCTGCCCCGCGTCGGCGTGCGCGCCGTTCGAAACCGCGATCGACGCGGGGGCGCCGCGTCGCACCGAAACGACGTCGACGGCCGACGTCGGCAGAACCGCGTAGACGGAGCGGATCTGTTCGATCGTGAAGAGTTGCCGCGACGTCGGGTATTCGCCCGGGTTGGCGTTGACCGCGTCGACGATGCCGTCGACCGGCGATACGATGACGGCGCGCGCGAGTTGGCGTTGCAGTTGCACGACCGTCGCTGCCGCCGCATCGGCCGCCGCACGCGCGCCTTCCAACTCCTGTTGTTGCTGGCCCGCGTTCGCGCCGCTGCCGTTGGATTTCGCATTCGCCAGCGCCTCATTGAGGCTCGCGGCCGCGGAATTGACGGCGGCGGCGTCGCTTGCGACCGTCGTCCGTTGTTCGTCGACCGTTTGCTTCGGCAGATACCCTTGCGCCGAGAGTTCGAGGTATCGTTTCAAATCGACGATCGCCCCCGAAAGCGCCACGCGCGCTTGGCGGAGGCCGGCCTGCGCGGAACGGATCGCCGCGGCGTCTTCGCCGTTGACCGCGGTCGTTTGAAATTGATATTGCTTGAAGCGCGCCACGTCCTCTCCCACCTCGCGCTGCGCGGCCGCGAGTTGCGCTTCGAGGTCGTCGACCTGGAGGCGCGCGAGCACTTGACCCGCGCGCACGACGTCGCCCTCTTGCACGTCGACTTCGGCAATCGGCTCGGTGAGATCCGCGGACACGCCGACCTGCCGGTAAGGCGCGATGACGCCCGCAATTTGAATCGTCGGCGAGATCGAGCCGCGCGTGGCCGCGATCGTCGTCACGCGCGGTGGCGGCGACGGTGAGGCCGTGGCGGCGGCGGCGCGATCCGAACAGCCCGTGAGCGCGATCGCTGCGAGTGCGGCGAGCCCGATGCCGTATGAGGTCTTTCCCACGTTCGTCCTATCCTCGCCTCCGTTTTCGAGTCGATTTTCCCCCAATCTGGTCCATTCTATCGCCGCCGGAATTGTCGCCGATTCATGGAAAGTCCCAGACTATGCATCGTATCGCGGTCCTCGACGATTACCAAGGTGTGGCGCTCGCGTCGGCGGATTGGTCCGTGCTGGACGGGCGCGCCGAGGTCGTGGTCTTTCGCGACCATCTCGCGGACGAAGACGCGCTCGTCGCACGGTTAGCGCCGTTTGACGTGGTCTGCGTGATGCGCGAGCGGACGCCGCTCGGGCGCTCGCTGATCGAACGTCTGCCGAACTTGCGCATGATCGCGTCGACCGCTCCGCGCAACGCGTCGATCGATCTGGACGCCGCGCGCGAGCGCGGCATCGACGTGCGGCACACCGGTTATTCGTCGAACGGCGCGATCGAACTCACGTGGGCGTTGATCCTCGGCGCCGTCCGCCACGTAGCGGTCGAATCCAACAGCGTGCGCGCGGGCGGCTGGATGCTGACGGTCGGAACGGATTTGGCCGGCAGCACGCTCGGCATCGTCGGGCTCGGCCGCATCGGCGTCGCCGTCGCGCGCATCGCGCAGGCGTTCGGCATGACGACGCTCGCGTGGAGCCAAAACTTAACCGCCGAACGAGCGGCAGAGGCCGGCGTCCGGTTCGTCGACAAGGCGACGCTGTTTCGCGAGGCCGACATCGTGACGATTCATCTCGTGCTCGGAGATCGCACGCGCGGCGTCGTCGGGACGCAAGAACTCGCGCTGATGAAGCCGGACGCGTTGCTCGTCAATTCGTCGCGCGGGCCGCTGGTCGACGAAGCCGCGCTGATCGACGCGTTGCGCCGCGGCGCGATCGGCGGGGCCGCGCTCGACACGTACGACGTCGAACCGCTGCCGGCGAACCATCCGTACCGCTCCTTGCCGAACGTTCTCGCGACGCCCCACATCGGCTTCGTCACGAAGGACACCTATGCGGTCTTCTACCGCGACACCGTCGCGAACATCGTCGACTATCTCGCGGCCTCCTGACACATCTGCGAGCCAATCGGTCGAAAGACGGCGCAATTCGACGGAAATTCGACGCTCCCGGGACGGACGCGCGGTAATCTACGGGTGAGGAGCGGATCGCGGAACGGGGGCTTCGCGATCCGCTCCTCGACTCGGTAAGATCCGCCGCATGAGCGGGCCCGGCGCCGGTCGAATCCGCGCAGGTGCTCGAAATACGCTTACTCGGGGCACCCGAATTCGCGTATGCGGGCGAGCCGTATCGCTTTTCGGCCCCGCCGCGGACCCTGCCGCTCCTCGCCTGGCTCGTGTTGCATCGCCGCGCTCCACTTTCGCGTGAAGCGCTGGCGTTTCACTTTTGGCCCGACCTCGCGGAAGAAGACGCGAAGGGCGACCTGCGCCGCCACCTCTACTATCTCACGAAGGCGCTGCCGGCGCAGAACGGCGAGTCGTGGCTCGTTACCGACAAGAAGACCGTCGCTTGGAATCCGGCGGCGAACGCGTCCCTCGACGTCGACGCGTTCGAACGGCTCGCGGCGGACGACGCGACGCTCGAAGACGCGGTGCTGCTCTATCGCGGCGAGTTCCTCGCGGGCTGCGAGGACGAGTGGGTGGAACCCGAGCGCGAACGCTTCAAGTCGCTCGCGGAAGCGGCGCTGCTCAAGCTGATCGCGCGTTACGAGAAGGGCGACCCCGAACGGGCGATCGCGTTTGCGGAGCGGCTGTTGCGCGTCGACCCCTGGCGCGAAGACGCGGTCCGCAGCCTGATGTCGATGCGCCATCGCCGCGGCGACCGCGCGGGCGCGCTCCACGAATATCGCGAGTTCGTGGAGCGGCTGCGCACGGACCTCGACGTCGCACCGATGCCGGAGACGACGGCCGTCTACGAAGCGATCGCGCACGCGGATGCGCCGCTGCCGGCGCAGGTCTCGGCCATTCCGGGCGAACCCGGCGCGCCCGAGCGTCGCACGAATCTGCCCGAGCGGTCCGCCGCGCTGATCGGCCGCGAGCAGCCGCTGGCGGAGATCCTGGCGCTGCTCGGCACCACGCGGATCGCCACGCTCGCGGGAACCGGCGGCGTCGGCAAGACGCGCCTCGCGATCGAGACGGGCTGGTCGTTGCTGGACGACTTTCCCGACGGCGTGTGGTTCGCCGACCTCGGGCCGATTGCGGAGGGGTCGCTGGTGTTCACCGCGTTCGCGGCGGCACTCGGCATGTCGAACGCGACCGAACACGTGGAACTGGCGAACGTGCTGGCATCGGTCCGCCGCAAGCGGTTACTGCTGATCGTGGATAACTGCGAGCATCTCGTCGCCGAAGCGGCGCGCGCCGTCGCCGAGCTCGTCGCGGGCGCGCCCGATATCCGGGTGCTCGCGACGAGCCGCGAACCGCTTGCGATCCGCGGCGAACGCGTCTATCGCGTGCCGTCGCTCGAAGTGCCGCCCGCTTTCGAGGCGCTGACGCCGGAGCGCGCGCTCGCGTTCGGCGCGGTCGCGCTGTTCGTTGCGCGCGCGTGCGCGAGCGATCCGCACTTCGTGCTCGACCGCGCGAACGTCGCCGACGTCGTCGAGATCTGCCGCCGTCTCGACGGCATCGCGCTCGCAATCGAACTCGCCGCCACGCGCGTGACCGTGCTCGCGCCGCGCGATCTCTCACGCCGGCTCGAAGAGCGCTTCCGGATTCTCACCGGCGGCGAACGCACGGCGCTGCCGCGTCAGCGGACGATGCGCGCGCTGATCGATTGGAGCTGGGATCTTTGCAGCGACGCGGAACGCGCGCTGTTCCGACGGGTCGCCGTGTTTCACGGTGGCTGGACGTTCGAAGCGATGGAAGCCGTCTGTTTCGATGCGCCGCTCGACGTCGCGGACGCGGTCGACCTCATCGGCGCGCTCGCGCGCAAGTCGCTCGCGGTGGCGGACATCGGACCGCGCGGCACCCGGTACCGGCTGCTCGAATCGTTGCGCGCGTACGCGCTCGAAAAATTAGCCGAAGCGGGCGAATATGCGGCGACCGCGGCGCGGCACGCAGCGTGGCTCGCCGAATTCGGCCGTCGCGTCGACGCGGCGTATCAGACGACGCCCGACGTGGAGTGGTACGCGCTTGCGACCTCCGAACTCGATAACGTGCGCGGCGCGCTCGCGACGGCGTTTGCGGAGGGCGGCGACGTGACCGCCGGTGCGGCGCTCGCGAGCGCGTTCGGAACGGTCTGGGATTACGGCGGCAGCCGCGCGGACCGGCGCTGGCTCGACCTCGCGTACGAGAAACTCGATCGCGGCGCGCATCCGGAGTTGACGGTGCGGCTGCTCTGGCAGATCGCGTCGATCTCGCACGCGGACGCGCAACATGCCGAGTGGGTGGCCGTGGCCGTTCGAGACCGCGGCGACCGGCGCACGCGAGCGGACGCGGCGTGCTGGCTCGCCCATGCCTATCTGCGTTCGGGGCGGCTCGAGGCGGCACGTGCCGCACTCGATGAGGCGCTCGCGCTCCAGGACGCGGTCGAGCGGCCGAAAGCCTTCGCGTTCTTGGAGCGTCTGCGCGGTGAACTCGCGGTGCGTCTGGGCGATGCGGCGGCGGCACAGAAGCATTTCGATCGCGCGATCGCGGCCGGCACGTCGAGCGGTGCGATCGGCCTGGTCGCAGCCGCGCGTCTCGCGCGCGCGGAACTCGCGTTTGCTGCGGGCGACCTCGCGGGCGCGCGCGCGGCCGCGGACGAGGCGCGGGTCAGTTTGCGCGCCGCGTTCGGGCGAAGCCTCGCCTACACGGACGCGGCGGCCGCCGTTGCGACGTATGCACTCGCGGCGGGCGACGCGGACGGGGCCCGGCGTTCCGCGGTCGACGCGCTCGAAGTCGCGCGCGATCTCGATTTTCCGCAGCGCGCGGTGGCGTTGATCGAAACGCTAGCGCTCGTCGCGGCGCTCGACGGAAACCTCGAGCGGGCCGCGTTCTTGTTCGGTTTCGGCGACGGGGAGCGGATGCGTTACGATGCGCCGCAAACGCTCGCCGAACGCGCCGGCCGCGCTCGCCTCATCGCCCTCCTCGAAGCCGGCCTGCCGCCCGCAACCTTCGCCCAACATCGCGCCCTCGGCTCCATCGCCGGCTTCGACCGCGCAATCGCAATAGCGCTAGACCCTTCGACAAGCTCAGGGTGACAAGATCCGGCCCCGCCGCCCCCCCCGAAAGTGTCACCCTGAGCTTGTCGAAGGGTGAGCTTGTCGAAGGGTGAGCCCGTCGAAGGGTGAGCCCGTCGAAGGGTGAGCCCGTCGAGGGCGGGCCCCCGGAGGTGAAGCGAGGCCGTCGTACCGAACGGCCCGGCAACGACGGACGTTGCTTAAGTATCGGAGTTCTTTGATGGCTCGGTTGGAAGAGTTTGCCACGATCTCGCGGTCCGCGCTTCTCGCGAACGGTTCGGCGATTCTCGGCGCCTTCGCGCTTGCGGCGTCCGCGCCGCTGCCCGCGTCGGCCGCGCCGAAAGACGCGGCCTCGCGCAAGTCCGGCATTACGGTAATCGCCAAGCTCACGGCGAAGCCGGGCCAGGAGGCCGCACTGCACGACCTGTTCCTCGGGCTCGTCGCTCCCGCGCGCGCGGAACCCACGAACATTTCGTATGACTTGGTCGTGAGCGTTGACGACCCCGCGACGTTCGTGTCGGTCGAGTGTTGGCAGAGCGCGGACGCGCTCGCGGCACACCTCAAGACCCCGCCGGTTCTCGATGCGATCGGCAAGCTCGGGCCGATCGTCGCGGGTCCGCCGTCGATCCTCTCGTTCAAGATGGTATCCGATCCCGTCTGACCGTCGCGTTGACCTCGGATTCCCTCGACTTCGCCCCGACGGCCGCGATGCTTCGCGCCGTGCTCCACGAGTTCGATGAGCTGGGAGCGGCGGGCGGCGGCGCCGTCGACGGAGCGGTGCGCCGGGACGCGTTCGAGGCCTTCCTTGCGTTTGCGCGCGTTCGCGAACGTTTGCCGCCGCGGTGGCGGCACGATTACGCCGCGCTCGAATTCGGCGGCCTGCAGTGGTCGAGCGGTCGCGTGCGCGTTCCGGCGCTGCCGAAATACGATCCGCGCGCGCCGCGGCGTGACGACGGGCCGGCGGAGACCGATGCGCCGTCGCTGGCCGTCGAAAACGCCGGCGGCATCGTGCACCTCGGCAGCACGTATTTGGAGCCCGCCGAGCGGCACGGCGATCCGCGCGTCACCCTGACCTCGCTCGCCGACGCGACGCGCACGCCGGTAAACCGCGTCCGGGAGATTGCCGGATCGATCGTGGCACCGCGCGCCGATCGCTTCACCGCTCTCGGCACCGCCTTTCAGAATTGCGGCGCCTACGTCGAGATTCCGGACGGCCTCACGCTCGATGCGCCGCTACAGATGGTCTGGGCCTCGCGTCCGGGCGAGGCGAGTGCCGTGTTCCCGCACGTCGTGGTGCGCGTCGGCGAGAACGCACGGGCGACGATTCTCGAGCGCCACGTCGGCTCGACCGAGTCCTTCGTGTGCGGCATCGTCGAGGTGTCGCTCGCGCCGGGCGCGCAGTTGGATTACGTCGTGCTCCAGCAGGCCGACGAGGGCGCCCGCGTGTTGATGCACCGCGGCGCGCGCTGCGAAGCGGGGTCCCGCATCGGCTGGCACGTCGCCGATCTCGGCGGCGTGCTCGTGCGCTCCACGATCGACACGCGGCTCGAACACGCGCGTTCCGAAGCCGCGATCAACGCGCTGTTCTTCGCGCGCGGCTTCGGCCACGTGGATCTCGCGACCGATCTCGATCACCGCGCCTCCCAAACGCGCTCCGAGACGATCGTCCGGAGCGTCGCGACGGGCCGCGGTCACGGCCGCTTTCGCGGCGGCATTCGCATCCGGCCCGACACGCATCGCTGCGATGCCGCGATGCGCGACGATGCGCTGGTCCTCTCGCGCGACGCCTATCTCGAAGCCGTGCCGGCGCTGGACATTGCGTCGAACGATGCGTCCGCGCAGCATGCCGCAACGATCGGCGCGCTCGATGAAGAGGAGCTTTTTTACGTTCAGAGCCGCGGGATCGCGCGGGGCCGCGCGGCGCGCATGATCGCGCTTGCCTTCTTCGAACCGGCGATCGCGCGCTTTCCGAGCGAGGCTTTGCGCGACGAGATCCGTTCGGCGCTCGACGTCGAACTCGACGACGTTCCCGACACGTTCCTCGCCTGACCCGGCAAAGGGGAGTCCCCGGCACCGCGCTTTAAGGAGAAGAGCGTGTATAAACGTGTCTTATCAGCCGCTTTGGTTTTATCGTGTTTCGGCGTGTGGTCCCCCGCACGAGCCGACGAAGGGATGTGGACGTTCGACGCCTTCCCGGCCGCAAAAGTCGCAGCTGCGTACGGTTTTACGCCGACGCCGGCCTTTCTCGATCACGTCCGGGCGAGCAGCCTGCGGATCGCCGGCGGCTGTTCGGCGTCGTTCGTCTCGAGCCGGGGGCTCGTGATGACGAACCATCACTGCACGCTCGGTTGCGTTAGTCAACTCTCGACGCCCGCCCACAATTACGTCGAACTCGGCTTTTACGCGAAGACCGAACCGGAAGAAACCAAATGCCCCGGCTTCGAGCTCGACCGGCTCGACGCGATCGAAGACGTCACGAAGGACGTGCAGGGTGCGACCGCCGGCAAGACGGGCCGCGCGCTCGTCGACGCGTTGCAAGCGAAGGAAGGCGCGCTCGCGCTCGCTTGCGGGACGAGCGAGGCGATCCGCTGCGACGTCGTGTCGCTCTACCATGGCGGCATCTTCAAGCTCTATCATTATAAGCGCTACACGGACGTGCGCCTCGCGTTCGCGCCGGAATACGCGGTCGGCCAATTCGGCGGCGATCCGGATAATTTCAATTTTCCGCGTTTCGACTACGATTGCTCGTTCGTCCGAGCGTATGAAGACGGTAAACCCGCCGTCACGCCCGAGTATCTGCACTGGAGCAAGAACGGCTCCAAGGCCGGCGACCTCGTCTTCGTCTCGGGAAACCCGGGCTCGACGCAGCGGCTCCTAACCGTCTCGGAACTCGAGTATTTGCGCGACGTCTCGTTCCCGCGCACCCTCCCCAATATCTCGGAGTTGCGCGGCATCCTCGAACGCTATCAAAGCGAGAGCCCCGAACAATTGCGTCAAACCAAAGACCTGCTCTTCGGGCTCGAGAACGGGTACAAAGCGCTGTTCGGGCGTGAGGGCGCGCTGCTCGATCCGGCGTTCTTCGCGACGAAGGTGGCTGAGGAACGCGAGTTGCGGGCCGAGATCTCCCGGCGTCCGGAACTCGCGAAAACGGTCGGCCCCGCGTGGGACCAGCTCGCGGCGATCGAAGAAAAGAAGAAGACCCTCTACTACCTAACGAATTACGTGGCGGGCGGCCCGAATTCGGCGAGTTTTCGCTTGGCGCGGACCCTCGTGCGCTTGCCCGTCGAAAAAGCAAAGCCCGACGCCCAGCGTCTGCCCGAATTCGGCGAGGCGAAGCTCGTGACGTTACCCCAGACGCTGTTCGCGCGGATCCCGATGTATCCCGGGACCGAAGAATTGGAACTCGCTTTCTGGGCGAAGAAGATGCGCGAGGATCTGGGCACGGACGACCCGTTCGTGAAGCTCGTGCTCGGCGCGAAGACGCCCGACGTCTGGGCGCACGACGTCGTCGCCGGCTCGACGCTCGGCGACCCGGCCGTTCGTAAAGCGCTGTACGACGGTGGTGCGCCCGCGATCGCCGCCTCGACCGATACGATGATCGCCTTCGCGCGCACGATCGACGCCGCGTCGCGCGCGGCGCGCAAGCGCTACGAAGATGAGGTGACGGGTCCCGAAAGTCAATTCGAGGAGGCGATCGCCAAGGCGCGGTTTGCCGTTTTCGGCACGACGGTTTATCCCGACGCGACGTTCACGGCGCGCTTGAGTTACGGAACGGTCGCGGGATTCGTCGACGGCAACGGCACGACGGTCCCTCCGTACACGACCATCGCCGGTCTCTTCGCGCGCGCGACCGGCAGCGAGCCGTACGGATTGCCGCCGTCGTGGCTTGCCGCACGCTCCGCGATCGATCCGGCCACGGCCATGAACCTCAGTTCGACCAACGACATCATCGGCGGGAACTCGGGCAGTCCGCTCATCGACAAGAACGGCGACGTCGTCGGGCTGATCTTCGATGGCAACATCTTCTCGCTCGGCGGCGCGTTCGGCTACGAGGCCGCGCAAAACCGCGCCGTCGCGGTCGACAGCCGGGCGATCCTGGCCGGGCTGCGGAGCGTGTACCACGCGGACCGGCTCGTCTCCGAAATCGCTCCGTAACCCAAAGCGAACCGAGGCGCCGCAATGCATCTGCCGGATCTCGGGCGACGAACGGTGACGGACTCGACGAGAACGGCGGCGCTCACGGTCGCCGTCGCTCTCGTCGTGATCGCAGCGCTCGCGTTCGGCTCGAGTTCGGTTCGGACGGTCCCGCTCGCGGCGTTCTTGCCGATCGTCGTGACCATATGGTTTTGCGCGCAGGCGCTCACGGCGCTCTTGCTCTTCGGGCAGTACTACGTCACGGGGGCGATCGGCTTCGTGCTCTTTGCGTGCGCGTACGAGTTCGCCGCGATTCTCGCCGTTCCGTATCTCTTCGGCGTGCCGGGCGTGGTTTCGAACGCGGTCCCGTCGCTCGCGGACCAACAGTCGACGGTCTGGCTCTGGTTGCTGTGGCATCTGGCGTTTCCGGGGCTGATCGTGCTCGGGTTTGGGCTCGATCCGCTCCTCGAGCGCAAGACGATGGGTCCGCGCGGCGAGATCGGCTCGTCGCTCGCGTTCACGGCCATCGCGACGTTCGTGGGCGCCGTCGTCGTCGCGCTGATCGTGTGGTCGGCGCGCGGGGCGCTCTCCGATCTCGTGGTTGGGGGCCGCTCGACGCCGCTCTTCCGGTATGGGGCCGCGCCGCTCGTCGCCCTCGCCAACGCGGGCGCGTGCGCGTTCGTCTTCGTTCGCGGCAAGCGCGCGACGTCGCTCGGCATCTGGATCGCACTCGCCCTCTTCGCGTCCGCCCTCGAGTGCGCGATCGCCGCGTTTTCGGGCTCCGCGTTTTCGCTTGCATGGTACCTCGCGAACGTCGAGACGACGCTGACGGCGGCCATCGTGCTCGCGATGCTGTTGCTGGAAATCGGGCTGCTCTACGGCCGGCTCTCGGATCTCGCCACGCGCGACGCGCTCACCGGACTCTACAACCGGCGCGTGCTCGACGACTATCTGCAATGGGCCTTCGAGTACGCGAGCCGGCGGGAACTGGGGCTCGCCTTGCTCGTCGTCGACATCGATCATTTCAAACGCTATAACGACCGCTACGGCCACGCATCGGGCGACGCCGCGCTCCGTCGCGTCGCGGCGGTGTTGCGCAAATCGGCCGTCCGCCGCTACGATTTGGTTGCACGCTACGGCGGCGAAGAATTCGTGGTCGCGCTTTTCAACGTGGGAGCGGACCAAGCGGCGGTCGTCGCGGAGCGGCTCAAACAACGCATCGATGCCGCGAGCATCCCGCATGCCGCGGTGGATTCAGGACGCCTGAGCGTGAGCATCGGCGTGGGGCAGGTCGGCGACGCGGCGAAGTCGACCGTCGAAGAGCTCTTTGCTGCGGCCGATCGCGCGCTCTATCAGGCGAAGGAAGCGGGACGCGACCGTTACATGCTCGCGACGATCGGCTGAAGCGGCCGCACCTCGATGCGGCCCGCCTCGACGCGCGTCTCGAATTGCGGCTGCGGAAACGTCGCGGGACCCTCGAGCGGCCCGCCGTCTGCGAAAGAGAAGAGCGACCCGTGCCACGGGCAACGGACGCACGCGCCCTCGAGCGTTCCCTCGTCGAGCGGCGCGCCGCGATGCGTGCAGGCGGCTCCCATCGCAAAGATGCCGTCGTGCGTTCGCAAGAGGATCAGCGGAATGCCGTTGAGATCGGCGCGCACGATCTTGCCGGATTCGAGTGCGTGCTCGTCGAGCACCGGCGTGAAGTCGTTCGCCGGAAATATCGGTTCGGCGGTGTGGCGTACGCCGAGTTGCAAACCCATCGAGAGCTCGCCGCCGAGATACGCGGCAAGCGACATCGCGCCGTAGCCGGCGTACGCGAGCGCGATGCCCGCGCCGCGATTCCCGGTGCGCCGTGCGGCGAAGGATGCCGTGTACGCAACGGTGGCGGCGCCGTTGAGCATCGCGTGCGCCATGCCGAGCGACTTCGCGTCGTCCGCCGTATCCGACCAATCGGCGTACCCGGTGATCGCCGCGCCCAGGGCACCCAAGAATCCGACGACGAGGGCGGCATCGGCACCGGCTGCAAAGCGCGCGCTGCCGGCGGCTTCGAGCGCGTCGAGCACGGCGGTCACGGTCCACGCCCCGACCGGAACGTCGGTGAGCATCGGATGAAGTGGGTGCCCGAGCGCCGTGCCGTGCAATGCGTTTCGCATCGGAAGCCCCGCCGCCGCGAGCGCGCGCTGCACGACGGGTTGAACGGAATCCGCAATCGGCCCCAACCACGCGATCTTTGCAATGCGGTCGGCCGGCCGGCGGTTGAGAGACGTCTCGGGATTCAACACGCGTGCATTCATACCCACCCCGCACGCATCAGCCGCCCTCGGCCACGTTTTCGTCAACCTGTCGAAGGGTGAGCTTGTCGAAGGGTGAGCTGGCGGTGGGCTTGGCGTGCCGGACCCCCTTTAGAATCCCAACCCCGTCAGACCCGGATGGTCGTCCGGGCGGCGGGCTCCCTCCCAGCGGAAGCGGCGGTCGGCTTCGGCGATTGCCGCGTCGTTGATGCTGGCTTCGCGCCGGCGCATCAATCCGTGCGGATCGAACTCCCAGACCTCGTTGCCGTAGCTCCGGTACCATTGGCCGGCGGCATCGCGGCATTCGTAGACGAAGCGCACGGCGATGCGGTTCTCGCGGAATCCCCACAGCTCTTTGACGAGCTTGTAATCGAGTTCGCGCGCCCATTTGCGCCGCAGGAACGCGACGATCGCCTCCCGTCCGGAGAAGAACTCGTCGCGATTGCGCCAGCGGCTGTCTTCGGTGTACGCGCCCGCCACGCGTTCGGGGTCGCGGGTGTTCCAGGCGTCCTCGGCGAGCCGCGCTTTGAGCGTCGCGGTTTCGACATCGAACGGGGGGAGCGGCGGTCGGTCGGCCATTTGCGCCAACTATGGTCTTCGCCTACGAAAAGCCTCGGCCGCCGCGAAAATCGAAGGATATCGCGGGCGCCACGGACGACGAGCGAAGGACGAACCCTTGGAGGCGCCCCATGATCGCAACGCGGCTCGCGGACATCCCACGCACGATCTTCACGGACGAGCACGAACTCCTGCGCGAGACGGCGCGTCGTTTCTGCGAACGCGAGGTCGCGCCCTACCACGCCGAGTGGGAAGCGCGCGGGCAAGTCTCGCGCGAAGTGTGGCGCAAGGCGGGCGACGCGGGCTTACTGTGCATGGCCCTGCCCGAAGAATACGGCGGCGCCGACATGGACTTTCGCGCGTCGGTCGTGCTGATCGAAGAGCTCGCGAAGATCAATGCGAGCGGTCCCGGGTTTTCGTTGCAGAGCGATATCGTCGCGCCCTACATCCTGCATTACGGCAGCGACGAACAGAAGCGAACCTGGCTGCCGAAGCTCGCATCCGGCGAAGTGATTTCCGCGATCGCGATGACCGAGCCCGGCACCGGCAGCGATCTGCAGGCGGTCGCGACGCGCGCCGAAGCCGACGGCGACGGGTACGCGATCACGGGCGCGAAGACGTTCATTACCAATGGCGTGATGGCCGATCTGATCATCGTCGTCGCGAAGACCGATCCCGGCGCCGGCTCGCGCGGCATCTCGTTGTTTCTGGTCGAGCGCAGCATGCCCGGATTTCACGGCGCGCCCGCACTCAAGAAGCTCGGCCTGCACGCGCAGGACACGGCCGAATTCACGATGGATCGGGTGCACGTGCCGGCGAGCGCCATGCTCGGCGCGCCCGGCATGGGCTTCAAGATGTTGATGAGCGAGCTCGCGCAAGAACGGATGAGCATCGCGGTCGGGGCCGTCGCTTCCGCCGACGCGGGCTTACGCGCGACGATCGCCTACACGCGCGATCGCGAAGCGTTCGGCAAGCGCGTCCTCGACTTTCAGAACACGCGCTTCACGCTCGCGACGCTCAAGGCGCAGATCGCGATGGCGCGCACCTTCGTCGATCGCTGCGTCGAACTGCTCTGCGAAGGACGCCTCGACGCGGCCACCGCCGCGATGGCGAAGCTCGAGACGACCGAACTCCAATTCCGCGTGCTCGATCAGTGCCTGCAATTGCACGGCGGATACGGCTACATGCAAGAGTATCCGATCGCGAAAGCCTGGGCGGACGCGCGCGTCCAACGCATCTACGGCGGGTCGAACGAGATCATGCGCGAGATCATCGGCCGCACGCTCGAAGCTTGACGGCGAAACCCCACGGCGTGATCCCTCGGCGCGAGCGCTCCGCACGGCAAGAGCGTTTCTTGGAAATCGTCCACGAGATTCCCGTTCCCGTGGCGATCACGTTCGACCCGCACGCGCGCGACGTTGCGATCAATGCGGCCTTCGCGACGCTGCTCGGCATCAACGCGGCCGACTACGTCGCCGTGGCGAACGACGGCGCGCGCGCGATGCCGTTCCGCTTCGAAGTCGACGGAAAGCCGCTCGCGCCCCAAGACGCGCTGCTGGCTCGCGGAGTCCGGGGCGAAACGGTGCCGGGTATGCGCCTCGAGCTCGTTCGCAGCGACGGCTCGCGCACGCATCTCAACGGCTGGTGCTCGCCGCTCGTCGACGAGAACGGCGAGCCGGCGGGCGCGCTCGCCGTGCTGCAAGACATCAACGTCCAGGTGACGGGAGAAGTCCGCTCGCGCGCGTTGACGGACCTGATGCTGCGGAGCTGGCTCGAAAACGGCAGCCGTCCGGACGACTTGCGCCGCGCGGTCGAAGCGCTGGGAGCTCCGGGCGATGCCGGTGACGACGACGCGGCGCGCGACGCGGCGCTGCACCTCGAAGAGCGCTATCGTTCGATCGCCGACGTGATGCCGCAGCTGATGTGGACGCGCGGGCCCGACGGACGGATCGACTGGTTCAATCAGCGCTGGTACGAGTATACCGGCCGTTCCCCGCTCCAAGATCCGAACGATCAAGCGGTGTACCATCCGGAGGACGCCGGCGGCGCTCGCAAACGTTGGGCCGTCTCGCAACTCACGGGCGAGCCGTTCGAACTCGAGCACCGCATCCGGCGCCGCGACGGAGTCTACCGCTGGTTCCTGACGCGCGCGACGTGCACGCGCGACGCATCGGGCCGGATCGCGCGCTGGTACGGCTCCGACACCGACGTGGACGACGTGCGGCGGGCCGCGCGGACGCTGCAGGTCTTTGCCGACCTCGGCGAATCGCTTTCGGAGTCGCTCGGACTTCAGGCCACGGTCGAGGCCGCGATGGCGGTCGTCGTGCCGGAGTTCGCCGATTGGGGATTCATCACGCTGCTCGACGAGGACGGCGACCTGCGGATCGCCGCCGTCTATCACGCCGACGCCGCCATGCACGAGGTGCTCGCGTCGCAAGTCGGCGAGCTCTATTCGCGCGCGGAGACGCAGTCGCTCGACCGGCGTCTGCGCGAACCGCTGGTGCGCAACGTCGCGGATTTCGACGAGGCCGCGATCTTCGTCGAGCCGGGCGTCCTCGACGCGTTTTGGCAGGTCGGGCTGCGGTCGGTGCTCGCGGTGCCGTTGATCGTGACGGGTCAGGTGCGCGGAACCTTCAACGTCGCGACGTACGCGAGCGCGCGCACCTTCACGCGCGCGGACGTGCCGTTTTTCGCCGAACTCTCGCGGCGGTTCGCGCCCGCCATCGCAAACGCGGAACTCTACGAACGCGAACGCCGCGTCGCCCAGAGTTTTCAAGAAGCGGCGCTGCCCTCGCAATTGCCGAACGTCGCCGGCTTCAAGTTCGATGCGATCTATCAGGCCGGCCGCGCGGAAGCGCTGATCGGCGGCGATTGGTACGATGCGTTCCGGCTCGCCGACGGCCGCATCGTCATCTCGATCGGCGACGTCGCGGGCTCCGGGCTGCGCGCCGCGGTGACGATGTCGAACGTGCGGCAAGCGATTCGCGGTGTCGCCCAAGTGCACGCCGATCCGGCGCTGATGCTCGAAGCGGCGGACCGGACGCTGCGCGCCGAGGCGCCGGACCGTTTCGTGACGGCGTTCGTCGGCGTGATCGACGGCGTGGGCCGCACGCTCTCGTACGCCTCGGCCGGTCATCTGCCGCCGCTCGTACGCGACCGCGAGGGCAACATCGTCGAACTCGAGAGCGGCGAACTGCCGCTCGGGCTACGCGAGAACGTGCGCGGCGGCGGGCGCTCGATCAAACTCCCGCCGGACGCGTTCCTGGTTTTCTATACGGACGGGCTCATCGAGTCCACGCACGACATCGACGAGGGCGAACGGCGCCTGCGCGCGGCGCTCGCCGATCGCCGGATCATCGAATCCGAGAGCCCCGCTCGCGCGATCCACGACGCCGTGCTCGTCGAAGGGTCCCGCGACGACGTCGCGATCCTGACGGTCTGGGTCGGCGATCCGCCGGACTTCGCGCGCTGGGATTTCGACGCGCTCGACGCCGAAGCGTCGCGCAAAGCCCAGCGCGAGATCGGCCGGCGTTTGCGGGATTCGGGCTTCGACGAGGAGCGGCTCGTGGCGGCCGAACTCGTGATCGCGGAGCTGATCGGGAACACGGTGCGGTACGCGCCCGGTCCGATCGACGTCTACCTCGAGCACGAGGTCCGCGTCGTGCACGTCCTCGATCGCGGACCCGGCTTCGAGTTCGCAGCGCGTCTGCCCCAGGATCCGTTCAGCGAATCCGGCCGCGGCCTTTTCCTGATCGCGTCGCTGACCGACGACCTCCACGTCGTGCGCCGTCCCGACGGCGGCAGTCACGCGCGCGTCGTGCTCCGGTGAGGGGTTCGACGCGCCGTCGACGCCGGCTCGACGCCGCGCGCCTACGCTGAGAGCGTAACCGGCAGCAGCGCCGGCTCGGGAGCACCGTCCAATGGTCCGTCGTCGCCTCACCGTCATCGCCCTCAGTGCCGCCGTCGGTTTCGGCATCGCCATGCACGAGCAGCCCCGCGAGCGCGCCTGGATGGCGGCGCACGCAAGCGTGACCGCGGTGCCCTCCGGGAGCGCGGCCGCGCGAGTCTGACCGCAGGGAAGTATGCTCTCGCCTTGAAGCGCGCGCCATGCGCCGTCGCATGCGTCGCGTTATTTTGGCGTTAACGATCGTTTCGTCGGCCTTGTTGGCGCACGTCGCGATCGATGTCGCCGGCGACTTCCTGCTATCGCGCGACGCGTACGATGACGTCGCGCATCATTCGCGCGAATCGGTGTTCATCGTTGCGTGCGTCCTGGCGGCGGTCGCGGGCTGGCGCACGCTGTGTGCCGTGCGCAGCGAGCTCTGCGGCTCGCATGGTTCCCTGCGCGCGCTGTTGTATGATTCGGTTCCCGCGTCGTGCGGCCGCTTCGTCACTGCCGTGGCCGCCTCGTCCGTCCCCGCGCTGTTGGCAATGGCCGGGCTCGACGCCGCGCTCGACGGCACCGCGATCGACGACGTCGGCGACCTGCTGGGCGGCAGCGCGGCGCTCGGCCTGGCGTGCACGCTCGGTAGCGCCCTCGTTGTCGCCACGCTCGTGTGGACGGCGATCCGCACGTTGGCTCGTTTCGACCGCGTGGTCCTACGGCTGGTCGCGGCCTTGGCGGAACGTGCGCGCAATTCGCAATCCGCGACGGCGACCGTCCGCCGCGTTCGTCCCGCGACGCGAAGCGCCGCGAGCATTTGCGCGCGCAGTTTCGGCTTACGCGCACCGCCTGCGCTCGCCTGACTCCTTCACCCATTCGTTCCTGAACGTTTTCCGGGCCCGCCGCGCGCGCGCCCGAGGGAGAGTCATGCTATTTCATTCGATACGGGCGCGTTGCGCGTCCGCCGTTTTCCTCTGCGTCGCCGTTCTCACGCGAGCCCCGGCGTGGGCCGCCGAGAGTTCGCCGGGCACCGGGACGATCGTGGGATCGATCGTCGATAACGAGTCGGGCCTCGCGCTCGCGGGCGCGCACGTTCGCGTCGTCAATTCTTCGCTCGCCGCCGTCAGTGACGCCGCCGGCGGATTCGCGATCGAAAACGTTCCGGCGGGAGCGTTGCACTTGCGCATCGAGCGCGAGGGATACCAACCCTCGGATTCCGATGAGATCGTCCTAACCGCCGGCGCGACCGTCCAGGTCTCGCTCGGGGTGCAGCGGGTGGCCAGCGGCGGGAACCTGCGCACGATCGGCTCCACGTCGACGAGTTCGGCGCAGTCGCTGCAGCGCGCGAGCACGATCTACCGCACGCTTTCACCCGAGACGTTGTTGCAGAGCGGCACCTTTCGCTTCGGCGACGCGCTGCGCACGTTACCCGCGATCAACAACTCGATTCCAGGCGATACCGCCTCGCTCGGCGACGACATCAACCTGCAGATTCGCGGGCTGGGCGCCAACGAAACGACGGCGACGCTCGACGGACATCCGATCGCCTACGGCGTTCCCGGCGGCTACAACTACCAACTCTCGCCGATCTTCGGCATCAAGAACATCGCGGTCACGTACGGGTCGGCGGGGACCGAGTTGACCGGCGTCAACGCGATCGGCGGCATCGTCGATCAGCAGACGATCGATCCGACGCCGGACCAGCGCTTCGCGCTTACGCAAGGCTGGGGCTCGTTCTCGAAAGCGGACACGGCGCTCCAGGCCACCGGCACGCTCAACCGTCTGGGATATGCCGTCGCGTACGGCGTCGGCAGCACCGACGGTCCCTTCAAGGACGACTATTTCTACCAGCCGGGCGCCGCGTACGATCCGTCGGCGACGGACCCGGCGGTCCGCGCGCTCGGCGTCTACAAGGACGATTCGCAGACCGTCGCGCGCAGCGGGCTCGTGAAACTCCGCTACGATCTCAGCTCGGCGACGCACGTCACCGTGACGTCGCTCGCGTCGTCGTACTGGGAAGACAAGACCGGCAACGGCGACGGCGATTATCTGACTCCGACGGTCGCGCTCGCGACCGGGAACCAACTCTTGGCCAGCAAGTCGGCGAAGGACCCCTGTCCGGCCGGTGAGTTCACGGCCACCAACGGAAACGGCACGCCGTGGGGGGCCGGGCCGAGCGGCGCGCCCGACGGGGGCTCGGCGTGTCAAACGCCGCAATCGTATGCCGGGTTCATCGCCGGGTTGCAGGGAGCGGGTCCCGCTTGGCAGTCGTTCAACTTCGACGACGAAGCGATCCACGTCGAGTCCGACGGCGCCCGCCAGAACCTGCGTTTGGACGCCGACACGAATCGCTATCTCAATACCGGCGACCGAACCTTCGCCCTGCCGTTCATCTCGACGCCGGGTGACGTCGCATCGTGGCACAACTACAACGTGACGACCACGGGGGCGCAGTTGAGCGACGCGTTCGTCGGCCGCAACAATCAATTCACCGTGGGCTATCAATACGATAACTACGCATATAACATTACGAAGAACGGCGTCCTCAAGGGGGCGCCCATCGTCCAAGAAACGGGACCGTTCCTGCGCGAGGCGTACCATCCGGCAGCTTCGCCGCTCGCGGCTTACGCGTCGCTCTATCTCCGGCACGCGACCGAAACCGATTCATCGTACGTCGATCCGCGTCTCGCGCTCGTGTATACGGCGCCGGGCGGACGCGACGTCGTCCGCGGCGCCGTCGGGGCGACCACGACCGAACCCGCGGCCAACCTGCTCGATCAGCAGTTCACCTTCTCGAAAGAGTTCGCCGCGGGCGGCGGCGGCGGTTTGAATTGCGGGAGCGCGAATTCGATCGGCTCGGCGCCGTCATCGGTGCTCAAGCCCGAGCGCGGCGTCGATGAGGAGGCGGGGTACGGTCACCGTTTCGGCGCGGATTCGCAGGTCGAACTCGAGCTTTACAACGTGAACGTGTACGACTACGTCGCTTCGACGATCACGCCGCTCTCGACCCTCGGAACGGGCTTCCTGACGCCGGCCGAACTCCAGACGGCGGAAGCGACGCTGGCGTCGGTGTGCGGCAGCACCGCGAACCCGCTCGCGCTCCTGGGCGTCTCGGGTTCGGTCAACGTCAACCAGCTTCGGTCGCGCGGCTTCATGTTGGGCGGCCGTCAGCGCGTCACGCCCCGGCTCTTCTTCGACTACGATTGGAACTTGACGTCGACCGTGCTCGTATCCGCGCCGGTGCAATACCTGCAGCAGAATCTCACCGCGGTGATCGGCTCGCAGCTTCCGCGCTTGCCGCTCCACACGTTCGACTTCTCGGCGGACGGCCAGCCCGTGCCCAAACTCGACGTTCGCTACACGCTCCATGCGATCGGCGACAACAATACCAAGCGCCTCGGCGCCTATAACTACAGCGACCTGCGCGTGGCCGGTGCGGTCGGCCCGGGCACGTTCGCCGTAACCGTCAGCAACCTGTGGAATCAGAACGCCTTCATCTACGGGTATCTCGGGCAAGGCGAACCATTGCCGCTCAATCAGTACGCGACCAAAGCTTCGTACGCACCCTACCTCGGAGCCGCCGCTACCGAACAGTTCGGCTTGCCGTACCGGGCGCTCTTCCTCACCTATACGCTCCAAGCGAAGTAAGAAATGATGAAGCAACGTAGCATTCTCTGTGCCGTGCTGGCGCTGATCGTCTTCCCCGATCCGGGCCGCGCGGCCCAGACGCTGATCTGGTCGCCGGATCTAATCCACTCGCGCGCCGAGTTTACGGTGTCGCACCTCGTCGTCTCCAAGGTGTGGGGCCACATCCCGATCCAGGCGATGTCGCTCGCGACGCCCGCCGGCAGCGTGATCCCCTCGGCAATCAACGCGACGCTGAACGTCGCGCGCGAAGACACGGACAATCACGAACGCGACGCCGATCTGCGTTCGGCCACGTATTTCGACGTGGAGCACTATCCCACGATGAACTTTCGTTCGACCAAGATCGTCGCCAAGGGCCCGGACGACTTCGACGTGGCGGGCCTGTTGACGATAAAGAACGTCACCAAGCCCGTGGAGTTCTCGGGGCACGTGGAAGGCAAGGTACCGGACGAAGGCGGGGGAACGCGCGTCGGTTACAGCGGCGAACTACACGTCGACCGGCGTGACTTCGGCATCGTCGACCATCGGCTCTCGGCGGTCGGCGTCCTGCTCGTCGGCTACGACGTCGCCATCCGCTTGACCGCTGAAGCCGTGTCGCAGGACCCGAGCGTTAGCGCAAAATAAGCGGCGCCGGGCGCGTGCGAGCCGGCCATCTTGCGATGACCGGCTCGTGGTTTCTGCTTGCTCGCGGCCCGGGTCTAGAAGTACACCCAGTGGCCGGGATGCCAATGGTGGTAGGGTCCGTAGAAGCCGCCCACCCAGCGACGGTGCTGCCAGCGCTGGCCGTGCCAGTAGCCGCCGTGAAAATTGACGTCGACGTAGCCGTTCGGGAAGCGATCGCGAATGACGACCTGCGCGTTCGCGGCGGGCATGTCGCTAGCGAGCGTGGCACCGCCCGCCGCCACTGCGAAGAGCGCGGCGAGTGCAAGCTTTGGAATGGTACGGATGAAGTTCGAGGTCATTGGTCCTCCATGTTATTCGATTGGCTGATGCGATAACGTATAGAGTATTCCGAAAATTCCGCGCACCTAACGAGATTCGGGAGCAAGCAAGTAATGGGAAACGGTCCGAAGAAGACGACCCCGACTTGGGGAAGATCTTCTGGCTCGTCGGCGGTTCGCTCGTAGCTGCGTTATGGCAGTTCACGATGGGTCGCGCCCAATTCCGGTCCTCGACGCTCGACACGTGGGATCCGGCGGCGGCCGTTTCCGCGTCGGCCGCCGCTTCGGCGGCGGCGGAGGCGGCCGCGAAGGACGCGACGCAACGCTTCGTTTTCCAGGTGGTGCACCGCCAACTGATCACGCGCGACCGCGCGTTCGACGCGGTCGAAGCGAAGCTCGGCGTCATCGCCCTCGCGGGGCTGACGCTCGTGGCCGCCTATTTTCCGGCCGACCTTACGACGACCGACATCGTGTGCGCGTGCACGCTCGTCACGGCGGCGGCCATCGCGCTCGTCGGCTTCGCGTTCTTCCGTGGGTTCGACGGCTTCGAGATGTCGCAATTCGCCGCACGCATGGCCGAATCGCCGGCCGCACTCGACGAGTACACGACGATTCTCGTGAACATCGGACGTCACAACGAAACGATGATCGCGATCAAACGCGTTCTGATGCTCTGCGCGCTCGTTCCGATCGTCGTGGTCGCGGCCCTGATCCCGTTCACCCGTCACCCCGCCCCCATGGTCCCGAGCGCCCACATGCCCTTCCTCCCAATAAACGGCCTCCACGCCTCCCCACCCTAGCCATGGCCATCGCCCCCATTGTCACCAAAAGTAGCACGCATCAGATCATGTCACCCTGAGCTTGTCGAAGGGCGGGATACGGAGGGGTGTTATACTTCCGCCAGGAGATACACCATGAATGCAGTCACCGCGAAGCTCGTCCAATTGTTCCGTCTTGCCGTCTCCGATCCCAAATTGGTCGACGCGAAGACGCGTGACGGCGACCCCGTGAAAGTCATCCGCCGCTAGGCGAACCCGTTCGCGACACCCGAGAAAATGAGAAGAGCCGGCCCCGTGGAGGGCCGGCTCTTCTCGTCTAGGAGGTGTGGAGGTTTCTAGCGCCGCCAGCCGCCGCCCGCGCGAGCGTAGCCCCCGATGTGGACGCCGACCGAGACGCCGGAGTGGTAGTACGGGTGACCGTAGTAGCCGCCATAGTACGGGCGGACGCCGTAGTAGAACGGCCGATAGCCGCGCGCATAGTAGTACGGGTAGCCGTAGACCGGGGCCGCGAAGCCGAGGTAGTAGCCGTTGACCCAGCCGGGAGCATAGCCGTAGCCGTAGCCGAAGCGGACCCAGGCGCCGTCGCGCCAGCCATAGCGGTAGAAGCGGTGGGGGCCGACGCCGATTCCGACGCCGATCGTGACGGCGGCACTGGCCGCCTGAGGAGCCGAGGCCAGGATGCCGGCGGCCGGCTGCCCGGCATGGGTGGCATCCGCGACCACGACGGCCGTCGAGGCGGTGGCCGCGAAGACGGCCGCGGCGACGAGACGGGGGAGGTGTTTCAAGAATTTCATCGTGGACGTTATTCCCTTCGGACGCTGGATGAAAAAGACGATGTGCCTTAGAAACGCCGCCCGAAGAGCCGAAGTTGTTAAAAACCGCTTTGAATCGACGAGCGGGCCCTTTCGGCGCGACCCATTGACGGAACTTGACCCGGCGACTATAATCGTCGTCTATGCCCTGCGGAAAATAGAAGGACGAATTTCAGGGAGCGGCCGAGCGCCGAGTCCCTGTTTGCTTTTTCAACCGACTAGTTTTCGCCAGCCGCGGCACTGAGGACGATTTTGAACCTTCTCGACGTCAACAACTTCGACGCGATGCGCATCGGGCTTGCTAGCCCGGAGCAAATTCGTGCATGGTCCTTCGGCGAAGTCAAAAAGCCGGAGACGATCAACTACCGGACGCTCAAGCCCGAGCGCGATGGCCTGTTCTGCGAGAAGATCTTCGGCCCGACCAAAGACTGGGAGTGCCACTGCGGCAAATACAAGCGGATTCGCTTCAAGGGCATGATCTGCGACCGCTGCGGCGTGGAAATCACCCGCGCGAAGGTCCGCCGCGAGCGGATGGGCCACATCGAACTCGCGACGCCGGTCACGCACATCTGGTACTTCAAGGGCGTCCCGAGCCGCATCGGCATTCTGCTCGACATGAGCCCGCGCCAGCTCGAGAAGGTCATCTATTTCGCGGCGTACATCACGATCGACCCCGGCAACACCACGCTCCTCAAGCGCGAGATCCTCACCGAGCAGAAGTATCGTGAGAGCCGCGAGAAATTCGGCAACGGCTTCAAGGCCGGCATGGGCGCGGAAGCGATCCGCGAACTGCTGCGCGACCTGAATCTGCGCAAGCTCCAAGAAGACCTGCGTAAGGAATTCAAGGAAACGACCGGCCAGAAGAAGGTCAAGGCAATCAAGCGCCTCGAGGTCGTCGAAGCGTTCCTCAATTCCGGCAACAAGCCCGAATGGATGATCCTCTCGGCCGTTCCCGTGATCGCGCCCGAACTGCGCCCGATGGTGCAACTCGACGGCGGCCGCTTCGCCACGTCCGACCTCAACGATCTGTATCGCCGCGTCATCAACCGCAACAACCGCCTCAAGCGGTTGCTCGAACTTTCGGCTCCCGAGATCATCATCAAGAACGAGAAGCGCATGCTGCAAGAAGCGGTCGATGCGCTGATCGATAACGGCCGCCGCGGCCGCCCCGTCACGGGCCCGAACAACCGGCCCTTGAAGTCGCTTTCGGATATTTTGAAGGGCAAGCAGGGTCGCTTCCGTCAGAATCTGCTCGGCAAGCGCGTCGACTACTCCGGCCGTTCGGTCATCGTGGTCGGCCCCAATCTCAAGCTGCATCAGTGCGGCCTGCCCAAAGAGATGGCGCTCGAACTCTTCAAGCCGTTCGTGATGAAGAAGCTGGTCGACCGCGGCCAAGCGCACAACATCAAGAGCGCGAAGCGCATGGTCGAGCGCGTGCGTCCCGAGGTTTGGGACGTGCTCGACGAGGTGATCCGCGAGCATCCGGTGCTGCTGAACCGCGCGCCGACGCTGCATCGCCTCGGCATCCAGGCCTTCGAGCCGGTGCTCGTCGAGGGCAAGGCGATCCATCTCCATCCGCTCGTCTGCACGCCGTACAACGCCGACTTCGACGGCGACCAGATGGCCGTCCACCTTCCCTTGAGCGCCGGGGCGCAGGCCGAGGCCCGCATCCTGATGCTCTCGGCGAACAACATCTTGCAGCCCTCGTTCGGGCAGCCGGTGTCGATCCCGACCCAGGACATGGTCCTCGGGCTCTATTACCTCACGTTCCAAAAAGACGAGTACAAGGGCGTCGCCAAGGGCGACATTCCCGAAGACGCGCTGATTTCGTCGATCGGTCAGAACGCGTACAACGCGTCGCTGATCGGCAACGGCCACGTGTCGCTCAACGGTCAGGAGAACGGCGGCGTCGACGCCAACGGCGAGAAGCTGCCGGCGTTCGAAGACCTCAACGCCGCCGTCATCGCGTACGAGCACAAGCAGATCGGCCTGCAGCAATGGGTCCGCGTCCGCTGGCGCGGGACGTTGATCCGCACGACGGTCGGCCGCGTGATCTTCAACGACGCGTTCCCGGTCGCGTGGAACGAGCAGTTCCGCAATTACACGATCGACAAGAGCGCGCTCAAGAAGCTGATCACGGAATGCTATCGCCGTCACGGCAACGCGCAGACCGCGTCGTTCCTCGACGCGATCAAATCGCTCGGCTTCCAGTTCGCAACGAAGTCCGGCACGACGGTCTCGATCAGCGACATCGTGGTCCCCGACGCGAAGTTCAAGATCCTCGACACCGCGCAAGCGGAGGTCGACAAGCTCGCGGACTTCTTCGATCAGGGCTTCATCAATAGCGACGAGCAGTACAACAAGACGATCCAGATCTGGTCGAAGGCTTCGGAAGAAGTCACGGGCGCGATGCAAGCCGCGCAAAATCCGCTCAACCCCGTATTCATGATGGCGACCTCCGGCGCGCGCGGCTCGATCAATCAGGTCAAGCAACTCGGCGGGATGCGCGGCCTCATGTCCGACCCGTCCGGCCGCATCTTGGAAATTCCGGTCAAGGCTTCGCTCAAAGAAGGCCTGACGGTCCTCGAGTACTTCATCTCGACGCACGGCGCGCGTAAGGGTCTCGCCGACACGGCGCTCCGCACGGCCGACTCCGGTTATCTCACGCGACGTCTGGTCGACGTCGCGCAGGACGTGATCGTCCGCGAGGAAGATTGCGGCACGGCGGGCGGCATCGTGGTTTACGACATCGGCGTCGGCAAAGAAATCATCGAGCCGATCTACGACCGCATCATCGGCCGCCGCGCGGCCGAGGACATCAAAGATCCCGAGAAGCCGAAGACCAAGCTCGTGGTCCGCAACGACGAGATCGACGAAGAGAAGGCCCGCACGATCATCGATGCCGGGATCAAGCTCGTGAAGATCCGCTCGGTGCTCACGTGCCAGGCCAAGATCGGCGTCTGCGCGATGTGCTACGGCCGCAATCTTGCGACCGGCAAGAAGGTCGACATCGGCGAGGCCGTCGGCATCATCGCGGCCCAGTCGATCGGCGAACCCGGCACGCAGCTCACGCTGCGCACGTTCCACACGGGCGGTGTGGCGCAGGAAGACATCATCACGGGTCTGCCGCGCGTCGAGGAAATCTTCGAAGCGCGCAAGCCCAAGGGCAAGGCGACGATCTCGACGGTCGGCGGCACGGTCCACATCACCGAGGAAAAAGGCAAGCGCGTCATGGTCGTCACCGACGACGCGGGCGAGCCGCACGAATTCGACGTGCCCTACAACACGCGATCGTTCGTGCAAGAGGGAGCGCGCGTGGCTCCGGGCGATCCGCTCAACGAAGGCTCGCTCGACCCGCACGAGATCCTCGAGTACAAGGGCGAAAACGCGCTGCAGCAATACCTCGTGCAAGAAGTGCAGAAGGTCTATCGCTCGCAGGGCGTCGACATCAACGACAAGCACATCGAGACGGTCGTGCGCTCGATGCTCCGCAAGGTCAAGATTGTCGACGGCGGCGATACGCGGATGTTGCCGGGCCAATTGATCGAGAGCGCGATCTTCGCGGACGAGAATGCCAAGATGACGGCCGAGGGCAAGAAGGTTGCCGAGGGCAAGCCGGTGCTGCTCGGGGTGACGAAGGCGTCGCTTGCGACGGAATCCTTCTTGTCGGCGGCGAGTTTCCAGGAGACGACGCGCGTGCTCACGGACGCGGCCATCAAGGGGAAGCACGATCCGTTGCTCGGACTCAAAGAGAACGTCATCATCGGAAAGCTGATTCCGGCGGGAACCGGGATGTCGCGGTATCGCAACATCACGATCGAGCCGGAGGGCCAAGATCTCGACGAGGAAGGCCGTCCGCGCGGCGCGTTCCTCGACGGCGCCGACTACGGGCACGAACCCGAGCCCGCAATGGCAGGCTCGAAGCTCGTTTCCGGATTCCAGGATCGTCGTCCGCCGCTGGAACAGACGGTGCATTACGAAGGCGACTACGAGGGCGACGTCGCGGTCGTGGCGCCTCCCAAGACCACGCAATATAAGCCGAAGGGGATCAACCCGGAGGACTTGTAACGGTGACCAAGAGCCGGTGCGAAAGCGCCGGCTCTTTCGTGTTTCGACCCGGATGCCGTCGCAAAATTCCGGACCGCGTGCCGACGGGGGTCGCCCAACTCAAGGGCACCTTCGATCACGTCACCCTGAGCCTGTCGAAGGGCGCTTAAACCCACAAAGACCGCAGTTGCTCCGTAATTCTGATTGCGATTTCGGGACCAGTCGACCGCAGATCGCGAACGAATGCCAATATGACGCCGGAAAGCATCAGCAATCCGGACACGCGTGGCCGAGGAGACTAAAGTTATTTCGCGTGAGATGGTACATTCCGCAGCATCGTCGCGCTCGTCGCCGCTCGAACCGAACCTTGGACCACCAGCCTCGTGGCGACCACGGATTGGGATTCGGGCGAATGACCTGATGCGATAGCCAACTCACGATCGGCGTGCATCGATAGGGCGTGAAGACGGCGCCCGTCCGGGAAAACGAGATGAACGCACCGATCCAAGCCTCGTCGAGCGTTGCGTAGCAGCGTTTCCATCGGTTGCCGCCCCTGCGCATGCGTTGCCTGGCACCGGCGTCACACCATACGAATCCGTGATGAGAGGTCATCGGCAAGTCCATTTCCGGCATCGCGAGGCTATCTCAAAGCGCATCGTTCGACCCTTGGATCATCAAACGCTAGCAAAGACGAGTTACGAATCGGTTAGTATTGGTGATTCGCAAGCCGGATGCTGCGGAAACTACGGCGCCATATCAATACGGTCACGTCGGCTCCATTCGTTACGTCGGCCGCAGCACGCCCTCGCGTTTTGCAACTTGGTCCCAGCTTCGAAGAAAGCAAGCCGTAACTTTTTGTCATTCTGAAGTTTTCTGCAGTTGCTTGCTCCTACTTCATCGTAGTCTAGCGGCGTGAGACATTTTCGCCCCCGCGGCTGGCTCGCGTCTGTTTCCCAACGCCCTCTC
>Ga0116227_10002436_pt1 | contig 42347 bp, 40 predicted proteins | sample S1TSphgellanicum_FD_89693 | JGI IMG/M metagenome (GOLD analysis project Ga0116227, IMG submission 89693) | Host-associated microbial communities from peat moss isolated from Minnesota, USA - S1T2_Fb - Sphagnum magellanicum MG | ecosystem: Host-associated > Plants > Peat moss > Unclassified... | reverse complement strand
CAAGGGCGACGCGCTTCCTATTCCTCACGAAGGGTGCATCCCGGTCATGCGTCGTGGAGAGGAATGGTGCCGATAGGCTTTGCTTGACCGGAAGCGGCCATGTGCGAGGTCCGCTCAGGGTCGAAACGCGTCAATCCAGCGCTTGCGAATCTGTTCTTGATGCGATGGAACCTGCTGGGTGCGTACGATGAGTGGTGACGCAGAATGTTGCGCTCTGATGTGCGGCGACGCAGAAAAGAACGTTTCCGCGGAACGTGCGCCATCGTAAATCGGAGACGACGATAACCACACCTGCGCAATACGCTCGGTGATACCCACTCTGTCCATCCAAACACAAATTTACGGGAAGCTGATTTGCTGCACTGTGATGGGTTGCTTGAGGACGCGAGGCCGTTCCCGCCACCCACAGCGATCGAGTAGCTGCAAAGGCGAGTTCCCTAACGCGGCTGGACTTCGGCTGTCGTCAATATCGACGCAAGTGCACCGGAGCCGATGCGCAGCCCTGCCGGAGCTGTAACCGATGTTATCACACGCGAGCGAGGCGGCCGAACCGTAAGTTCAGCCGCGAAAATGGTGGAGCCGGGGGGAATCGAACCCCCGTCCACAAGCCCTACGCCCCAAGATCTACGTACGTAGCCACGTCTATTGTTCTCACCGCTCACTAACCCGACGGGCAGGGAAAGTGTGCAGCCAGCCCGGTAGCGATTCGCAAAAAACACCCCAGGCACGTGTTTCCCGCTAGCTGATGTGCGCTACCCCTGACCGTTCGCATCAGCACAAGCCGATCAGGGTTCAGCAGCCTAAGCCGCTAGAGCGTAGTTGTCTTCGTTGGCAACTATAGGTTTGCAAGTTGGTTTAACGAGGGAACCTTGCACCTCGGTACGCACCTGAAGTTTCGTGACCCATGTCGAAACCGGTCGGCCCCAAGTGAAACGCTAGTTTACGCTCTATCGGTGGGGTAGCCAAATAGCGTGGCGGCCTACCGTCTTTGTAGGGAACCGCCTAGCGGCCGCCGGACTTCATGATCCGGCTCTTGTCGCGCTGCCAGTCGCGGTCCTTTTCCGTGTGACGCTTGTCGTGCTGCTTCTTGCCCTTGGCCAGGCCGATTTCCAGTTTGGCGCGGCCGGATTTCCAGTAGAGCTCCAGCGGTACGATGGTGTAGCTCTTGCGTTCGACCGCGCCGACCAAGTGGTCGAGTTGCCGCCGGTTCAGCAGCAGTTTGCGCGTCCGGGTGGGCGCCGTGTCGACATGGGTGGAGGCTGAATTGAGCGCACCGATGTGCGCGCCATGCAGGAAGGCCTCGCCGTCCTTCATGTAGACATAGGCCTCGGCAATCTGCGCCTTGCCGGCGCGCATGCTTTTGACCTCCCAGCCCATCAGCGAAATCCCGGCCTCGAAGCGCTCCTCGATGAAATAGTCGAAGCGGGCTTTGCGGTTCACGGCTATCGGCGGCAGTTTTTCGTCGGTCTTCTTCACAGGGCGGCAAGTCTACCGATTCGCTGTCCCTGACGCCCGCGCTTCGCGTTGTGCGAGAATGCGGCGGCAACGGCCCGTTGCCGCTGGAGCAGTGCTTGCAGGTTGTCGAACGTAGCGCGATTGTCACTTTTACAGCCCCCCAGATGTTCGTATTGGTCGACGATGTGGGTCGCTATCCGGAATTTCTACCGTGGTGCGTGGGGTCCCGGGTCGAGGTGATATCGGAGACGGAGCGAGTGGCATCGGTCAAGGTGGCGCGCGGCGTGCTGCGCACGGAGTTCACCACGCGCAACACGGTGAAAAAAGACGCGCAGATCCTCATGCAATTCGTCGATGGACCGTTCCAGAAATTCACCGGCGAGTGGCGCTTCGATCCCATCGGCGAGCGCGGCTCCCGCGTCAGTTTTCGGGTGGAATTCGAATTCAAGAATCGCCTAACCGCGGCGGCTTTTAACGCCGTCTTCGAGTCCATGTGCGGCACGATCGTCGACGCGTTCGTGCAGCGAGCACAAAAAATCTATGCGTAGCGGTCTGTGGGCCGTCGCAAATTGCGCTACGCAGTCCTGAGCTCTGCGCATGCCCGAGGAGGGTTGCCTCGCGTGACCATCCCTGGTCACTCCGTGCGACGCATGCGTCGCAACATCGTGACGGCGCCCACGAGCCAGACAGGCTAGTCGATGTCGTCCATCCCCGCCGCAACAACCCACACCGAGAGCATCGACATCGAGGTCGTGTACGCCGAACCGCATCGCGCCATCGTTCGGTCCTACCGAGTTGCTGTGCCCGCCACGGTGGCCGATGCGTTAAGCATGGCCGCAGCCGATACCGCGTTCGCCGGTATCGATATAGAGCATGCCGCGGTCGGGGTTTTCGGCCTAGTCGCCGACCGCGCCCAATCTCTCAGCGACCAAGATCGCGTCGAAATCTATCGTCCTCTAGCCGCCGATCCCAAAACCGCCCGGCGCGCCCGCGTGCGCCAAGCACGCAGAAAAACGTAGGGAAGTTAGTAAGTCCGGCCGTTCTTGATTTCAGCCGCCGACTTTTCCTGCGCTGCGGCGACCGCGTCGGACGGCTTATCCAATCGAGCCACCTTCTCGCCATCGAAGTACACCGTCACGCGACGCGAGTCGACATGCCGGGTGCGGCCCTTCTTCAGGTAGTAAATGTAGTCCCAGCGCTCCTTGTTGAAACTGTCCGCCACCATGGGCGTGCCCAACAGGTAGCGCACCTGACTGCGGGTCATGCCGGCTTTGACCTGATCGACCGCCGCCTGGTCGAGGAAATTGCCCTGTTGGATATTGATGCGATACACGCATCCGGAGGCGAGCAGACCCACGCCCAAGCCCAACAAAAACCGTCGAAATGTATAGATCAAAGTGGTGTGCAACCGTTAAATGATTGATAATCGGCTCTGGTCATCTCGATCTGATCATACCGGATGCCGACGCATGCCGCAGCGCCTCAAACCGTCGCCGACCCACGAAAGCAACGATCTTCGCAACGCGGGGCTCAAGGTGACGCTGCCGCGGCTGAAGATCCTCGACTTGCTCGCCGATGCGTCGGCACGGCACATGAGTGCCGAGGATATCTACAAGAAGCTGCTCGAATCGAACGAGGACATCGGTCTTGCCACGGTTTATCGAGTCTTGACGCAATTCGAGGCGGCCGGTCTGGTGACACGACATCATTTCGAAGGCGGCATGGCCGTGTTCGAACTGAATCAAGGGGCGCACCACGACCACATCGTCTGCGTCAACTGCGGCAAAGTGGAGGAGTTCATGGATGGCGGCATCGAAGAACGCCAGCACGCCGTCGCCAAGCGCCTGGGCTACGAGATCAGCGATCACGCCCTGATCCTATACGGCCATTGCCGCAAGCCGGACTGCCCCAATCAAAAGCGCCCAAAATGAATGGGCGGCATTGATCCCGCTACCCGGGTCGCGCGCTTCATTTCCGCGCCGCGTTGACGCGCTTTTTGCCGGCCCGCGGTGTCTCGGCCGTCGCGGCCGAGGCGGCATGGGAACCGGCGCTGGTCAGCATTTCCCGGGCATGGGCGCGGGCCTGTTCGGTGATGTCGACGCCGCCCAGCATGCGTGCGATTTCGTCGATCCTTGCGGTGGGTCCGAGCGTCTGGACATCGGTACGGGTGACCTTGCCGTCGGTCTCCTTGATGACTTTGAAGTGGCTATGCGCCTGTGACGCCACCTGAGCCAAGTGGGTGACGCACAGTACCTGGGAGCGTTGACCCAGGTCCCGCAGCTGACGTCCTACGATCTCGGCGACGCCGCCGCCGATGCCGGAATCGACCTCGTCGAAGACCATGCAGAGCGAGGACCCTTTGGCCGCCGCCACCTGCACTGCGAGGCTGATACGGGATAATTCCCCGCCGGAGGCCACCTTCGCCAGGCTCTTCAAGGGTTGGCCCGGATTGGCGCTCACCAGAAATTCGATGTCGTCGGTGCCATGCGGCCCGACGTCCGCGGCCCCGGGTTCCACCCGCGCCGCAAAGCGTCCGCCCGACATGCCGAGGGTCTGCATGAGCTGGGTGATCTCCTCGCCCAGGTGTTCCGCGGCGCGCACGCGCAACTGGGACAGCCGCTCGGCCGCGGAGCGATATTCGGCCGTGAGAAGCGCGAGCCGGTGCTCCAGGTCCGCAAGGCTGGCTTCGGCGGTCTCCAGCGTGCGTAATTCCCGGGCGGTGCGCTCCAATTGCGCCGGTAGTTCCAGAACGGGTTGGCGGTGCTTGCGGGCCAGGGCCTCGAGAGCCGCCGCGTGCCGCTCGATCTCCTCTTGCCGCGCAGGATCCATGTCCAGGGTATCGAGATACCGCCGCAAGCCGTCGGCCGCTTCGTGCGTGAGCAAGGTGGCCTCGGCGAGCAGCCGGGTCGGCTCGGCCAGTTGGGGGTCGGCTTCCGCCACCGCCCGCAGCGCGGCCTGGGATTTGGCCAGCAGATCATGGGCGCTCGCGGTCTCCGCATCGTAGATCGCGTTCAGGGCTCCGGCGGCCGCCGCACTCAGCCGGCTCCTTCCCGAAATGCGCTTCTGTTCGACGAACAGCTCCTCGATCGCGGCCACGGTGGTCACCTCGGCGGTCAACTCGCCGAGCTGGTAGCGCAACAGTTCCAGCCGCGACTCGCGATCGTCGGCGGCCGCCTTGAGCGCGTCGTACTCCCCCCGGCAGGCGCGATAGCGCGCGTAGATCTCGGCCAGTGCGGGGACGGCGGCGGGCGTCTCGAGGAGTTGGTCGAGCATCTCGCGCTGCGCGCTGCGCTTGACCAAGTGCTGGAACTCCTGCTGGCCATGAATTTCGATCAGGAATTCCGCGAATTCCCGGAGTTGTTGCAGCGGCAGCAGTTGGCCGTTCACATAGGCGCGCGACCGGCCATCCGCACCGATCACGCGGCGCACGACGACGTCGTCGTCGAACTCGATATCCTGCGCCGCCAACCACGCCTTGGCCGCCGCCGGTAGCGCCGAGAAACCCGCGGCAATCTCGGCGCGCTCGGCGCCCTGACGCACCACGTCGGCGCCGGCGCGGCCGCCCGCCACCAACAGCAGCGCGTCCACGACGATGGACTTGCCGGCGCCGGTTTCGCCGGTCAGCGCGGTAAGCCCTGGACCGAAATCCAATTCGGCCTGCGTGACGATGACTAGATCGCGTAATTGCAGATGGGTCAGCATGAGTCAATCGGTCCCCAAGACAGCGCGGATCCAAACTGGCTCGGAACGTCGCAGCCGGTCGTCATCGTAGCCCGCAGGAAAGTGTCAGCATGAATCAGCCGGCTCCGAACCCACCGCGGCCCCAATGCAGCTTGGAGCGCAGCAGCCGGTAATAATCGTAGCCCGGCGGATGCAGCAGCGTAATCTGGGCGTCCGCGCCCGCGACGCACAGGGTGTCGCCCTGCTCGAGGTCGCCCACGGCCATGCCATCGCAGGTTACCTGGGCGTGGCATCCCATGCGGTCCGCCATGCGTAGCCGAATCTTGCTGCCGGCGCGCACCACGATGGGCCGATCGCTCAAGGTATGCGGACAGATGGGCGCCAGTACCCAGACATCGAGGTCCGGTTCGACGATGGGCCCGCCGCAGGACAGCGCATAGGCGGTCGAACCCGTGGCGGTGGCGATCACCATGCCGTCGCCGCTGTGCGAATTCACGAAGCGATCGTTGATCGACGTTTCGAAATCCATGGTGCGCCCCGTTTGCCACTTGTTGACGACCACGTCGTTCAGGGCAAGCGCCTCGATGGGCGCCGCGCCATGCCGCTCCAGCCGGGCGGCGAGCAGCGAACGGCGATCCTCGGAATAGCGCCCGGCGAGCACGCTATCGATGTCGACCAGCATGGAGGCCGGGCTCACGTCGGTGAGAAATCCAAGGCGTCCGCGGTTCACGCCGAGCAGCGGCACGTCGTGGCCGGCCACCAAGCGGGCGGCGTATAGCAAGGTGCCGTCGCCGCCGATGGCGACGATGAGTTCGGCACGGGCCGCAAACGATTGTTCGGGACAGAGCACGATGCTCCCGGGCGGGAACGCCAGCTCCACGCCTGGATCGACCAGCGGGCGCAGGCCATGCGCATGGAAGTGGCCCGCCAGGCTCAGCATGCATTCGGCGACGCGCGAATCTTTGGCGTTGCCGACGAGGGCGACGGACGTGAAAGAATGAGACATAAATCTTAAGTCCTTGTAGCACGATCGCCGAACTCGAGGTTAGGATCAAATCGTGGCCGTTTGGCCACATTCGATGATCTTGAGTTCTGCCAGGTAGATTGAAACATGTTATATGGACCGTATGACAGAAGGTACCGAAGACGGCCTCAATGAGCGTGCGCAGCGACTGCTCAAGGCGCTGATCGAGAACTATATTCGCGAGGGCCAGCCGATCGGCTCCCGCACTTTGTCGCGCGATTCCGGCTTGAGCCTGTCGTCGGCGACCATTCGCAACGTGATGGCGGACCTGGAGGATTTGGGCTTCGTCGCCTCGCCGCACACCTCGGCCGGGCGCATACCCACGGACAAGGGCTATCGGTTCTTCGTCGACACGCTCCTGAAGTTACAGCCGCTGCACCACGACGAGATCGAGGACATCGAACGCCGACTCGGGGCCGAGGCGGCGAACGGCCGGTCTCTCGTGCAAACCGCCTCACAGATGCTGTCCAGCGTGACCCGCATGGCAGGCCTCGTGACGCTGCCGAATCCCAAGTACATCGCGTTGTCGCAGATCGAGTTCGTCAGCCTGTCCGATAATCGGGCGCTGGCCATCATGGTGATGGATAACCGCGAGGTGCAGAACCGGGTGGTGCAGCTCGACCGTCATTACTCCGCGGAGGAATTGCGCCGCGCCGCGAATTATCTGAACGAGTCGTTTGCCGGGCACTCGCTGCCGGCCGTCCGGGCCCAGCTATTGCGCCAGCTTCAGGAGACTCGGCAGCACATGAACCAGCTCATGCTGGACGCCATCCAGGTAGCCCAGAAGGTGTTCGATAACAAGACCGACGATCGGGTGGAGTACGTGATCGCCGGTGAGACCAATCTGATGGGCTTCGCCGAGCTATCGAACGTGGACCGGCTGCGCCGGTTGTTCGAGGCCTTCAACGAGAAACACGACATATTGCGTCTCCTGGACGGCTGTTTGCAGGCCGACGGCATCCAGATTTTCATCGGGCAGGAGTCCGGCTACCGGATATTGGACGATATCAGCGTGGTTACGGCCCCCTACATGCTGGACGACAAGGTGGTCGGCGTGCTCGGCATCATCGGGCCCACCCGCATGGCTTACGAGAGAGTGATTCCAATCGTGGATGTCACCGCAAAACTGCTCGGTTCGGCCTTGAACGCGCGCAAATAGCCCCCAATTCGATCCCTTCGAGCGGGATTGACTCGCCATTCTTTCGAGGGCTTTGCAACGTGAACGATACCAATCAGCCGCAGGGCGAAGCGGCCGTGGACTCTGGCGGCGCCACGCCTGACCCCAAGCCGAACGACGCCTTGGCGGCGGCCGAGGCCAAGGCGCAGGAAAACTGGAATAGTTATCTGCGGTCGGTGGCCGAACTCGAGAACTACCGCAAGCGCACCGAGCGCGAAATCGATAATGCCCGCAAATTCGCGGTCGAGCGGTTTGCCCAGGAACTGGTGACCGTGGGTGATGCGCTCGAGGCCGGTATCAACGCCGGCGCCGCGAATCCCGGTCCGGCGCTGCTCGAGGGCGCCCAAGCGACGCTGCGGCAGCTGCATCGCGCGTTCGAGAAGGGTGGCATCAAGATCATCGATCCGGCCGGGCAGCCCTTCGATCCCGCCTGGCACGAGGCCATGGTGGCGCAGGAGAGCCGCGATAAGCCGGCCAATACCGTATTGACGGTGATCCAAAAGGGTTACTCGCTCAATGGTCGCTTGCTGCGACCCGCGCGAGTCATCGTCAGCAAATCCCCTGGCGACGCCAATTGAAATTGTTGGGGCGTCCCCCACGTAACGGACATTGCTACTGCTATTTTAGAGGGTTTTCACTATGGGTAAAATGATTGGCATCGATCTCGGCACGACCAATTCCTGCGTCGCGATCATGGAGGGCGGCAAGCCCAAGGTTATCGAGAACAGCGAAGGTGATCGGACGACACCGTCGATCGTTGCCTTCACCAAGGATGGCGAGGTGTTGGTGGGTCAGTCCGCCAAGCGCCAGGCCGTCACCAACCCAGCGAATACCGTGGCGGCGGTGAAGCGCCTGATCGGCCGCAAGTTCTCCGACAAGGTGGTCGAGAAAGACGTCAGCATGGTGTCTTACAAAGTGGTCAAAGCCGATAACGGCGATGCCTGGGTGGAAGTGCAGGGCAAGAAGATGGCGCCGCCCGAGGTGTCCGCCCGCGTCCTCATGAAGATGAAGAAAACCGCCGAGGACTATCTCGGTGAGCCCGTGACCGAGGCCGTCATCACGGTGCCGGCCTATTTCAACGACTCGCAGCGTCAGGCCACCAAGGATGCCGGGCGCATCGCCGGCCTCAACGTCAAACGCATCATCAACGAACCCACCGCCGCGGCGCTGGCCTACGGTCTCGACAAGGACGGCGGCGATCGCAAGATTGCGGTGTACGACTTGGGCGGCGGCACCTTCGACGTGTCGGTGATCGAAATTGCCGAGGTCGACGGTGAGCGTCAGTTCGAAGTGCTGTCCACCAACGGCGACACGTTCTTGGGCGGTGAGGACTTCGATCTGCGGGTCATCAACTATCTGGCCGACGAGTTCAAGAAGGAAAGCGGCATCGACGTGCGCAAGGATCCGCTGGCCATGCAGCGTCTGCGGGAAGCGGCGGAAAAATCCAAGATCGAGTTGTCGTCGAGCCAGCAAACCGAAGTCAATTTGCCGTACATCACGGCGGACGCCTCGGGCCCGAAGCATCTGAACATGAAACTCACCCGCGCCAAGCTCGAGTCCTTGGTCGAGGATCTGGTGCAGAAGACGATGGAGCCCTGCCGGCTGGCCTTGAAGGACGCCGGGCTGTCCTTCAAGGACGTGGGCGAGGTGATTCTGGTCGGCGGCCAGACCCGCATGCCGCTGGTGCAGAAGGCCGTGAAGGATCTGTTCGGCAAGGAGCCGCGCAAGGACGTGAACCCCGACGAGGCCGTAGCGGTCGGCGCGGCGATTCAGGGCGGCGTGTTGTCCGGCGACGTCAAGGACGTGCTGCTGCTCGACGTGACGCCGCTGTCGCTCGGCATCGAAACCTTGGGCGGCATCATGACCAAGGTGATCGAGAAAAATACGACGATTCCAACGAAGGCGTCGCAGACGTTCTCGACCGCGGACGACAACCAGACGGGCGTGACCATTCACGTGCTCCAAGGCGAACGCGACCGGGCGAGCGACAACAAGTCGCTGGGCCGATTCGATCTCACGGACATTCCGCCCGCGCCGCGCGGCAATCCGCAGATCGAAGTGGCGTTCGATATCGACGCGAACGGCATCTTGAACGTCTCCGCCAAGGACGTGAAGACGGGCAAGGAGCAGCGCATCGTCATCAAGGCCTCGAGCGGCTTGTCCGAGGCTGAGATCAAGCGCATGGTGGGCGATGCCGAGGCCAATGCCGAGGAAGACAAGAAATTCCGCGAATTGGTCGGCGCGCGCAACAAGGCCGATGCCACCGTGCATACGGTCGAGAAGGCGTTGAAGGATGTCGGCGACAAGGCATCGGACGACGATAAGAAGACGGCGGCCGATGCCATTGCCGCGGTCAAGGCGGCCATCGCCGGCGACGACCGCGACGACATCGAACGCAAGACCCAGGCGCTGGAACAGGCCTCCTCGACCCTGCTGCAGAAAATGTACGAGCAGTCCGCGGGAACGCCTCCGGCCGATGCGGGTGCCGCCGGCGCAACGGACGCCCATAAGGACGACGTACTCGATGCGGAGTTCGAAGAGGTCAAGGAAAGCGACCGCAAAAAGGCTTGAGGAGCCGCGCGCTTACGGGCATCGTTGCGCGAGCGGCCTGTCCGCGACTCATGGGCGCCGCACTAGGCGCATCGTGAGTCGGACAGGCTGCCGGAGCAGCCTTGGACCTTGAAATCCGTGGTTACCTGTCGGCGATCGGGAGCGGGATGGTATGAACGAACCGCCGATGCGCGAAGGCGCCGGCGGTTCGTTTTTGCGTGTGCCGCGGGTGTGGGCTTAAGCTTAGGTTAACTCAAATGGCGAAGCAGGATTACTACAAGCTCCTCGACCTACCGAAATCCGCGACGGCGGACGAAATCAAGAAGTCTTATCGCCGGCTCGCGATGAAGTTCCATCCCGACCGCAATCCGGACGATCCGGAGGCGGAGCACAAGTTCAAGGAATGCAAGGAGGCCTACGAGATCCTGGCCGATCCCAAGAAGCGCGCGGCATACGATCAGTTCGGTCACGCCGGCCTCGAGGGCGCACGCGCGGGCGGCTTCAGCGCCGGCGAGGCGTTTGGCGACATCTTCGGCGAGATGTTCGGCGACATCTTCTCGGGCGGTCAGCGGGGTGGACGCTCACAGGTGTTCCGCGGTGCGGATCTCCGTTACGAACTGGAAATCGATCTCGAGAAGGCGGTATTCGGTACCGACACGGAGATTCAGATTCCCTCGCTGGCGGAGTGCAATACCTGCAAGGGCTCCGGCGCCGCCAAGGGGTCGTCTCCCAAGACCTGCGATACCTGCAATGGCCAGGGACAGGTACGGGTGCAACAGTCGATTTTCACGATTCAGCAGCCTTGCCCGCGCTGCAAGGGCCGCGGCAAGATCATCAGCAATCCCTGCGATACCTGCTTTGGGCAGGGCCGTGTGCGGCAGGAGAAGACGCTGCCCGTCTCGGTACCCGCGGGGGTCGATACCGGCGACCGTATCCGCTTGAACGGCGAGGGCGAGGCGGGCCGCAACGGCGGTCCCGCCGGCGATCTGTATGTGGAGATTCGCGTGCGCGAGCATGCGATCTTCGAGCGCGAAGGCAGCCACCTATCCTGCGAGGTGCCGATCAGCATCACCACGGCGGCCTTGGGCGGCGCGGTGACGGTGCCGACGCTCGACGGCGAAGTGGTGCTAAAAATCCCCCACGAAACCCAGTCCGGACGGGTGTTTCGGGTGCGCGAGAAGGGTGTCAAGCCGGTGCGCGGCGGCGCGGCCGGCGACCTGTTCTGCCGGGTGGTGGTCGAAACGCCGGTGAGTCTCAGCCACGACCAAAAGGAGCTGTTGCGTCAATTCGACGCCTCCCTGCAAGAGGGCGCCGGGGCGCACAAGCCGCGCGAGCAGACCTTCCTGGACGGCGTCAAAAAGTTCTTCACCGGCGCGGTCGACTAGGCGCGTGTCTGTCTAATGCACGGCGTGGCGGTGTTCGGGGTCACGGGACGCATGGGGCAGTCGCTGGCGCGGCTGCTATCCGTCGCCGCGGGTGCGGAGGCACCCTTCGGGCTGCGCCTGTCTGGGGCCATCGCCGCCCCCGGCAGCGCGCGGTGCGGATTCGAGGCGCTGCTCGAGGGCACGCCAACCGGCATTCGGGTGACCGACGAGGTGTCTATCGGCCTGCGGGACGCCGCGGTGGCGCTGGATTTCAGCCGTCCGGAGTTCGTTGTCGCGCATGCCGCGGCCTGTTCGAAGGCCGCAGTGCCGCTGCTGGTGGGCACCACAGGGTTCGACCCCACGGCGCGCGCGGCGCTCGAGACCGCGGCCGCGACCATCCCGGTATTGATCGCCCCCAACACCAGTTTAGGAGTGGCGGTGCTGGCGCAGCTCGTCAGGCGCGCAACGACGGCTCTCGGCGCCGACTTCGACGTGGAGATCCTGGAGGCGCATCACCGTCTGAAGCGCGATGCGCCCTCCGGAACGGCCTTGAGCCTCGGTAACGTGGTGGCGGAGGCCCGCGCGCAAACTCTCGCGGATCGAGCCGTGTTCGATCGGCACGGGACGTTCGCGCCGCGCGAGGCCGGCAGTATCGGCTTTGCGGCGCTACGCGCCGGCGACATCGTCGGTGAGCACACGGTGGTCTTCGCGACCGCCGGCGAGCGTATCGAGCTCACGCATCGCGCCACCGACCGGTCGACCTTCGCGCGCGGTGCCTTGCGCGCGGCAGCATGGCTGGCGGGCCGGCCGGCGGGCCTGTACGGCATGGAGGACGTACTCGGGCTACCGTAGCCATAGACAGTCATCGAAGGTCTCGTTAACATTCGCGCCCGGTAACGATGTCCACGCCCGGCGGTCGAGCGCGGACCCATATATGAAGCGGGAGACGTTCTGCGAGAGCGCCTCCCGCTTTGCGCATCTGCGTAACGCGCGTAGCGCAAAGCGAGGAACCGGAGTGTCGACACCTGCAGTGCTAGCTCTCGAAGACGGCACGGTGTTCCGTGGCATCTCGGTGGGGGCTAAGGGTAATACCACCGGCGAGGTGGTGTTCAATACGTCCATGTCGGGCTATCAGGAGATCCTCACGGATCCTTCCTACTGCCGTCAGATCGTCACGCTCACCTATCCGCATATCGGCAATACCGGCACCACACCGGAGGATCTCGAATCCGCCGCGGTGTATGCGGCGGGATTGGTGATTCGCGATTTGCCGCTGCTGTACTCGAATTGGCGCGCCACCGAATCGCTGGGAAGCTTTCTGCTGCGTTGTAAAGTGGTGGCGATCGCCGACATCGACACGCGCAAGCTGACCCGCGTGCTGCGCGACAAGGGCGCGCAGTCCGGTTGCATCATGACCGGCGAGAACATCGACGCGGTCGCGGCGGTGCATGCGGCGAAGAAATTTCCAGGTTTGAAAGGCATGGATCTCGCCAAAACCGTGTCCACCAAGAAGAGCTATCAGTGGAACGACGGTACGCTGTGGAAAACCTCGGGCAGGCCGCCGCGGCCGCAGAGCCGTCTGCATGTGGTTGCCTACGACTTCGGCATCAAGCGCAACATTCTGCGAATTTTGGCGGAGCATGGTTGCCGCATGACCGTAGTTCCGGCACAAACTCCGGCGGATCAAGTGCTTGCGATGAATCCTGATGGTATTTTCTTGAGCAACGGTCCGGGCGACCCGCAACCCTGTGATTACGCCATTGCCGCCATCGCGCATCTGCTCACGACCGACATCCCGATTTTCGGCATCTGCCTCGGCCATCAACTGCTGGGCTTGGCGAGCGGTGCGCAGACCGTGAAGATGAAGACCGGTCACCATGGCGCCAATCACCCGGTGCTCGAGATCGACTCCGGTCGAGTCATGATTTCCAGCCAAAATCATGGGTTTGCGGTGGACGAGAGCACTCTGCCGGAAAATGTCCGGGCGACGCATCGATCGCTGTTCGACGGTTCGAATCAGGGTATCGCACTCACCGACCGTCCGGCATTTGGGTTCCAAGGTCATCCCGAGGCGAGCCCCGGTCCGCACGATCTACGCCTGTTGTTCGAGCACTTCATGTATCTGATGGTCAAACGCATCCAAGCGAACTCCCGCAGCCGCGGTTCCGCCCGACAAAAATCGGCTGAAGGGTAGCCCCATGCCGAAACGAACCGATCTCCACAGCATCCTCATCATCGGTGCCGGTCCCATCGTCATAGGCCAGGCCTGCGAGTTCGATTATTCTGGAACTCAAGCGTGTAAAGCATTGAAAGATGAAGGGTATCGGGTCATCTTGGTGAACTCGAATCCGGCCACCATCATGACCGATCCGGAGTCGGCGGACAGCGTCTATATCGAGCCCATCAACTGGCGCAGCATCGAACGCATCATCGCGAAGGAGCGGCCGAGCGCGCTGTTGCCCACCATGGGCGGCCAGACGGCGCTCAACACCGCGCTCGATCTGGCGCGCGAAGGCGTGCTCGAGAAGTACAACGTGGAGATGATCGGTGCGACCAAGCGGGCCATCGACATGGCCGAAGATCGCGAGCTATTCCGCCGCGCGATGACCGAGATCGACCTGGAAACGGCGCGCGCGCGCATCGCCCACAGCATGGAAGAGGCGCTTGCGGTGCAGTCGGAGATCGGCTTTCCCACGGTGATCCGGCCGTCTTTCACCATGGGCGGCAGCGGCGGCGGCATCGCCTACAATCGCGAGGAATTCGAGGCCATCGTGGCCCGGGGACTCGACGCCTCACCCACCAACGAAGTGCTGCTCGAGGAATCCGTACTGGGATGGAAAGAGTACGAGATGGAGGTGGTTCGCGACCGCAACGACAACTGCATCATCGTCTGCTCCATCGAGAACCTCGATCCCATGGGCGTGCACACCGGCGACTCGATCACGGTGGCGCCCGCGCAGACGTTGACCGACCGGGAATACCAGCGGCTGCGCGATGCCTCGATCGCGGTGCTGCGCAAGATCGGCGTGGATACCGGCGGCTCGAACGTGCAATTCGCCGTCAATCCCGACGACGGACGGGTGCTGGTCATCGAAATGAACCCGCGCGTGTCGCGTTCCTCGGCCCTGGCCTCCAAAGCCACGGGCTTTCCGATCGCCAAGATCGCCGCCAAGCTCGCCGTGGGTTACACCCTGGATGAGCTCAAGAACGAGATCACGGGCGGCGCCACGCCGGCCTCCTTCGAACCCACCATCGATTACGTGGTGACGAAGATTCCGCGCTTCACCTTCGAGAAGTTTCCGGGGTCCAATACACGGCTGACCACGCAGATGAAATCGGTGGGCGAGGCCATGGCCATCGGCCGCACGTTCCAGGAGTCCCTACAAAAGGCACTGCGCAGCCTGGAGTTGGGGTACGACGGTTTCGATGAACAGCTCGCGCATCCGTTGAGCGACACCTCGGTCGAGAAGCTGACCTACGAGCTGCGCTGGCCCGGTCCCGACCGGATTCTGTACGTGGGGGATGCCTTTCGCGCCGGGTGGACGCTACAACAGGTGTTCGACGCGACCAAGATCGATCCGTGGTTCCTGGCGCAGATCGAGGATCTCTTGCGGGAAGAGACCCAGCTCAGGAAGGACGGTTTCGACGCTCTGGAACAGCCGCGGTTGCGTGCGCTCAAACGCAAGGGATTTGCCGATTCGCGCATCGCCACCCTGGTGGGGCGCGATGAATCGGCGGTGCGCAGCCGGCGCCGCAAGCTCGGCTTGCACCCGGTGTACAAGCGGGTCGATACCTGCGCGGCGGAGTTCGCCACCGCGACGGCGTACCTCTATTCCACCTACGAGGAGGAGTGCGAGGCCAATCCCACCGATCGGCGCAAGATCATGATCCTGGGGGGCGGCCCCAACCGCATCGGTCAGGGCATCGAGTTCGACTATTGCTGCGTACACGCCTCGATGGCGCTGCGCGCCGACGGCTTCGAGACCATCATGGTGAATTGCAATCCCGAGACCGTCTCCACGGACTACGACACGTCGGACCGGCTGTACTTCGAGCCGCTGACCTTCGAAGACGTCATGGAGATCATCGAGAAAGAGAAGCCCGAAGGCGTGATCGTGCAATACGGCGGCCAGACGCCGCTGAAGCTGTCGCGGGCGCTGGCCGCCGCCGGTGCGCCCATCATCGGGACCACGCCGGACAGCATCGACGTCGCCGAGGATCGGGAGCGCTTCCAGAAGCTCGTGACCGCCTTGAAGCTCAAGCAACCCGCCAACGCGTCGGCGCGCTCCGAGGAGCAGGCGGTGCAACTCGCCCGTGAGGTGGGCTTTCCGCTGGTGGTGCGCCCGAGCTACGTGCTCGGCGGCCGCGCCATGGAAGTGGTGTTCAACGAGGATGATCTGCGCCAGTACATGACCGACGCGGTCAAGGTATCGAACGACAGTCCCGTGCTGTTGGATCGGTTCTTGGACCTTGCCATCGAAGTGGACGTGGACGCGGTGAGCGACGGCGAGAGCGTGCTGATCGGCGGCATCATGGAGCATATCGAGCAGGCCGGCGTGCATTCCGGAGACTCCGGTTGCTCGTTGCCGCCCAATGGCCTGTCCGCGGCATTGCAGGACGAACTGCGGGCGCAGACGCGCAAGCTCGCCAAGGCCTTGAACGTCGTCGGGCTGATGAACATCCAGTTCGCGATCCAGAGTGGGGTGATCTACATCCTCGAGGTGAATCCACGCGCTTCGCGCACCGTGCCCTTCGTTTCCAAGGCCACCGGCATTCCGCTCGCCAAAGTGGCGGCGCGGGTGATGACGGGCAAGACGCTGGTGGAACAACAGCAGACGGTGGAGCGCATCCCACCTTATTATTCGGTCAAGGAAGCGGTGTTCCCCTTCGGTAAGTTTCCCGAGGCGGACCCCATCCTGGGGCCCGAGATGAAGTCCACGGGCGAGGTCATGGGGACCGGGAGTACCTTCGGTGAGGCCTATGCCAAGGCGCAGGCTGCCTCCGGCGTGGTGCTCCCCACGCGGGGTCTGTGCTTCATCAGCGTGCGCGACCGCGACAAGCCCGGGGCGGTGGTGCTGGCGCAGATGTTCATCGCCCGCGGCTTCGAGATCGCTGCGACCGGCGGCACGGCATCGGTGCTGGAAGCGGCCGGCGTGGTTTGTAGGCGGGTCAATAAAGTACGAGAGGGTCGCCCGCACGTCGTCGATATGATAAAAAACGATGAGATCGCGATGATCGTGAATACCACCGAGGGCAAGCAGGCGGTGCGCGAATCGCGTTCGATCCGCCGCGAAGCGGTGGCGCGAAAGATCACCTACTACACCACGGTCAATGCGGCCCGGGCCACCGTCGATGCGCTCGATCATCTGGGCGACATCGAAGTGAATCGGCTGCAGGACTTGCACGAGGAATTACTGGCGTGAAACGAACTCCCATGACGCTGCGTGGCGCCGAGCGCCTCCGCACCGAACTGAAGCAACTGAAGAGCGAGGCTCGCCCCAACGTCATCAAGGCGATCGCCGAAGCGCGTGCCCACGGCGATTTGTCCGAGAACGCCGAGTACCACGCGGCGCGTGAGCAACAGAGCTTCATCGAGGGTCGGATCAACGACATCGAAAACCGCCTGTCGAACTCGGAAGTTATCGATGTGACCACCTTGAATGCCAGCGGACGCGTGGTGTTCGGCTCCACGGTGGAACTGAACGACGAGGAAACGGGCGGGAAAGTCACCTATCAACTGGTCGGCGACGATGAAGCGAACATCAAGCAGGGGCTGCTGTCCGTATCGTCGCCGATCGCGCGTGGCCTGATCGGTAAATCCGAGGGCGATGTGGTCGATGTGACCGTGCCCGGCGGCATCCGTACCTACGAAATCGTCTCCGTGCGATACGTGTGAGCGGCGGCGCGTGCTAGGCCGCCTCCACGTGAGCCTCGACGCGTGCTAAGCGGCCTCCGCGTGGGCCGCATTCCGATCGCGCCGCGTTCCGGGTTCCGATGATCCGCAATCTCTCCCGTGTGCTGCTGGTGTTGTGGGCCGGTAGCCTCTGGTCATTGGCCATCTGGGTGGCGCCGACCTTGTTCTATGCGCAGAGCGACCGGCATCTGGCGGGAATTCTCGCGGCGCGGCTTTTCTCGATCGAGACCTATGTGGGGTTGGGGGTCGCCGCGTTGGCCTTCGTGCTGCCAGGCAGGGCGCAGTTCGCCTTGGGCTATGTGGCGGTCGCGCTGCTGGCGGTCAACGAATGGGGGCTCAAGCGGGTCATGAACCTGGCGCATTCGGCGGGCGCGGTGGCTGGGCTCAGCTTCGGCGCGTGGCATGGGGTGTCGGCGTTGCTGTACGTGGCGGCGTGTCTGCTGGTGTTCGCGGTGGTGTGGCGGGGCAGCACGACACGATGAATCACACCGGGCCGTGGGGCAGGGCATGAGTGGATGGATAGCCTGACGGCGACGGAGCAGTCGCCGTCAGGCTACCGCATCCACTCATGCCGTTTACTGGGCCGTTTGGCGATCCGATAAAGCGTTAATTCGATCGTTCAAAGTCAGGCATGCCGAGATGCTAATCGGGGATGAGTATTTTCGGTACGTCCTTGCCGCGGCGATAGAATACGCCGACATTGCCGATGCGCTGCACCAATTGCGCTGAAGTGCGGGTCGCGAGCGTGGTGAGGGCGGTATTGCGGGCGTCGCGGTCGCCGACCCGGGCGCTGACCTTGACGAGTTCGTGGTCGGCGAGGGCGCGTTCGAGCTCGTTCACCACACCGTCGGTGAGTCCGGCGTTGCCGAGCATGACGATGGGATTTAAGGGATGCGCCAGTCGACGCAGGTGTTTCTTTTGCCTTTCCGAGAGTTCCATTGCGGACATTATAGCGGTACGGCGCGGGTCAGAGGGTGGGGCTAGAGAAGCGATTTATGCCGAAGCGTACCAAGAGCAGCGCCCGTTGGCTGGCGGAACATGCGAACGATGAGTTCGTCAAACGCGCCCATCGCGAGGGTTGGCGCTCCCGGGCGGTTTATAAACTCGCGGAGATCCAGGAAAGCGAACGGTTGCTAAGGCCGGGTATGCGCTGCGTGGATCTGGGCGCCGCGCCCGGCGGCTGGAGCCAGTATGCCGCGCGCATCATCGGCGGCACGAGCCGCATCGTCGCGACCGACATCCTGCCGATGGATGCCATCGTGGGGGTGGATTTCGTGCTAGGCGACTTTCGTGAGGAAGCGGTCTTAAACGGCGTGCTGGCGGCCGTCGGCGCATCGAAAGTCGACCTTGTTTTGTCCGATATGGCCCCAAACATGGCAGGCATAGACGCGGTAGATCAGCCAAGGTCCATGTATCTGGCGGAATTGGCGCTGGAGTTTGCCGACCGCGTCTTGGCGCCCGGCGGCGATTTGCTGGTGAAGTTGTTTCAAGGCGCCGGATTTGCAGAGATTATCAAGGAAGCCCGTGGTCGCTACGGCCGCGTCGTGACGAAAAAGCCAAAAGCGTCACGAACGCGCAGTCCGGAGATCTATCTGTTGGCGCGGCAGTTTGGGATGGTGTAAGTTCGGGGGGATACCTTTACATTGTGTCAAAGTAACGCCCATCCGAGATTACGTATCGTACTTAGGTTTGCGGCTGTAGGTGAAACTTGAACGATCTGACGAAACAAATTCTTTTATGGGTCGCGTTGGCGGTCATTCTGCTCGCGATTTTTAGTCAATTCGGTATGCGCACCGGCCAGCCGACCACCATCGATTACTCCGAATTCCTCACCGAAGTCAAAAGCAACAGCGTCGATTCGGTCACCTTGAAGGGGGAAATCATCGAAGGAAAGCGTCGTGACGGCAATCAATTCGTCACGTACAACCCCGAAACCAGCAACAGCGCGCTCATCGGCACGTTGCAGCAGCAGGGCGTCAAATTCCGCGGCGAACCGCCGAAGCAACAATCGGTGTTCCTGCAACTGCTGATTTCCGCGTTCCCGATCCTGATTCTGATCGGTTTCTGGGCCTACTTCATGCGCCAGATGCAAGGCGCGTCGGGCGGGCGAGGCGCCATGTCCTTCGGGAAGAGCCGCGCTCGCCTGCTGGGCGAAGACCAGGTCAACATCACCTTCGCCGACGTGGCAGGGGTCGAAGAGGCAAAACAGGAAGTCGTCGAAATCGTCGATTTCTTGAAAGATCCCGGCAAGTTCCAGAAACTTGGCGGCAAGATCCCCAAGGGCGTACTCATGGTCGGCTCGCCGGGCACCGGCAAGACGTTGCTGGCCCGCGCCATCGCCGGCGAGGCCAAGGTGCCGTTCTTCACGATTTCCGGTTCCGATTTCGTCGAGATGTTCGTGGGCGTCGGCGCCTCGCGAGTGCGCGACATGTTCGAGCAGGCGAAGAAACATGCGCCTTGCATCATTTTCATCGATGAAATCGATGCGGTCGGCCGACACCGTGGCGCGGGCCTAGGGGGCGGTCATGACGAGCGTGAACAGACGCTGAATCAATTGCTGGTCGAAATGGACGGGTTCGAGGGTAACGAGGGCATCATCGTGATCGCCGCCACCAACCGTCCGGACGTGCTCGATCCCGCGCTGCTGCGCCCGGGCCGTTTCGACCGTCAGGTCGTGGTACCGCTGCCGGACGTGCGCGGCCGCGAACAGATTCTCAAGGTCCATATGCGCAAGGTGCCGCTCGGCGACAACGTCAAGCCGTCGGTGATCGCGCGCGGCACACCGGGGTTTTCGGGCGCCGATCTGGCCAATCTGGTGAACGAAGCGGCGTTGTTCGCGGCCCGCGGCAACAAGCGCTCGGTCACGATGGAAGAATTCGAGCGTGCCAAGGACAAGATCATGATGGGCGCGGAGCGGCGTTCGATGGTCATGACCGAGGAGGAGAAGCGCAACACCGCCTATCACGAGTCGGGGCATGCCATCGTCGGCTTGAGCGTTCCGGAGCATGACCCGGTGTACAAGGTCACCATCATTCCGCGCGGCCGCGCCTTGGGCGTCACCATGTTCCTCCCGGAACAGGATCGCTACAGCACCAGCAAGCGGCAGCTCGAGAGCCGTATCGCGACGCTGTTCGGCGGCCGTGTGGCCGAGGAACTGGTGTTCGGTCCGGATGCCGTCACCACGGGCGCATCCAACGACATCGAGCGTGCCACCGAATTGGCGCGCAACATGGTCACTCGGTGGGGTTTGTCGGATCGCCTCGGGCCGCAGACTTATAGCGAAGAGTCGGGTGAGGTTTTCCTCGGCCGCAGCGTTACCCAGCACAAACAGGTCTCCGACGTCACGGCGCATGTCATCGACGAGGAAGTGCGGCGCGTGATCGACAGCAACTATGCGCGGGCCTACAAGATCATCCAGACCAACATGGACAAGCTGCAGGCCATGTCCGAGGCGTTGATCAAGTACGAGACCATCGACGAGGAACAAATAAACGACATCATGGAAGGTCGTGTGCCGCGTCCGCCGCGCGATTGGGACGATACGCCGACCTCGACTCCCCGGCCGCCGACGGCCGAGAAGCCGGCGCCGCCCTTGGTCAATCCCGCGGGGCAGCACTAGCACCCAGCTGCCTACGCCCCCGTGGGCTCAACATGCAGTGGCGCTGCCGCAATCGAGTCCTCGATCTGACACGCCCTGTGGTCATGGGCATATTGAATGTCACCCCGGATTCCTTCTCGGATGGCGGCCGCTACGTGCGGCCGGACGCGGCCGTGGACCGGGCGGCGACCATGCTCGCCGAAGGCGCCGCCATCATCGATGTGGGCGGCGAGTCGACCCGCCCCGGAGCGACACCCGTCGGTGAGACCGAGGAAATCGAGCGCGTCGTGCCGATCATCGAGCGCCTTGCGCGCAGCGTGGACGTGGCCATTTCCATCGATACCAGCAAACCCGCGGTCATGGCGGCGGCCACCGCGGCCGGCGCGTGCCTGGTCAACGATGTGTATGCGCTGCAGGCGCCGGGTGCGCGCGCCTGGGCGGCGTCCGCCGGCGTGGGCGTGTGCCTGATGCACATGAAAGGTGAGCCGCGTACGATGCAGCAGCGTCCGGAATACGGGGATGTGGTGACCGAAGTCTGCGAGTTCCTGGCGCGTGAGCGGGCCGACTGCGTTGCGGCCGGCATCGCTCACGACGCCATTGTCCTGGATCCCGGCGCCGGCTTTGGCAAGGGCCTGGAACACAACATGACATTGCTCAAGGGTTTGGCGCGAATCGCGGGATTGGGGTCGCCGCTGCTGGTCGGCGTCTCGCGCAAGAGTTTCATCGGCCGCGTGCTGGGGCGGACCACGGACGAGCGCCTGTATGGTGGACTGGGCTTGGCGGCGCTGGCCGTGAGCATGGGCGCACGCATCATCCGCACTCACGACGTGCGTCCCACGCGGGACGCTATCGACATGGTAAGCGCGGTGCTTCAGGGGCCGCGGCGTTGAGCGCGCGCTATTTCGGCACCGACGGGGTCCGCGGCCGTGTCGGTGAGTCGCCGATGACCGTGGATTTTGCGCTGCGCTTGGCGAGTGCCGCCGCGCGGGTATTGGCCCCGAACGGCGGCCGCGTGCTGATCGGCAAGGACACCCGGCTGTCAGGCTACCTGTTCGAGTCCGCCTTGGAAGCGGGCTTCGTGGCGGCGGGCGTGGACGTGATGTTGATGGGACCTTTGCCAACGCCCGGGATTGCCTATATGACCCAGCGATTGGGCTGCAATTTCGGCGTCGTCATCAGCGCCTCGCACAATCTGTACGAGGATAACGGCATCAAATTCTTCGACTCGATGGGCAGCAAGCTGTCCGATGAGGTCGAGAGTCAAATCGAGCGCTCCATCCATGATCCGGTGCTGACGCGCAAATCGCAGCATCTGGGCCGGGCGGTGCGCATCGACCGTAGTCGGACGCAGTACCAGGAGTTTTGCGCGTCGACCATCCCCGCCGGTATGAACTTGAGCGGCTTCAAAATCGTTATCGATTGCGCCAATGGGGCCGGTTACAAAGTGGCGCCGCGAGTGCTGGCCGATCTGGGCGCCGAAATCGTACCCATCGGTTGTTCACCCAATGGTCGCAACATCAATGATGGCTGTGGGTCCACCGCGCCGGAGCTGTTGCAGCTCACCGTCCCTGGGGTGCAAGCCCATGTGGGCATCGCCCTCGACGGCGATGGCGACCGGGTGGTGATGGTGGACGAGCTGGGCCGCTGCGTCGACGGCGACCAGCTTCTTTACATATTGGCCACTGCGCGTCGCCGTGCCGGTACCCTGACCGGCCCGGTGGTCGGCACCGTCATGAGCAACCTCGGGCTGGAGCATGCCTTAACCGCGCAGGGGATCGAATTCCGGCGCGCGCAGGTGGGGGACCGGTACGTGCTGGCGATGTTGAACGAGACCGGCGGCACGCTGGGCGGGGAAACCTCCGGGCACATACTCTGCCTGGACAAGACCACCACCGGCGATGGCCTGGTGAGCGCCCTGCAGGTGCTCGCCGTGATGCGATCCGCCGGCGCGGGCCTCGCCGAATTGACGGCGCCGATGCGCAAGTATCCGCAGGTCCTATTGAATGTCCGCGTGCTGCGGCGATTCGATCCGATGGACGAACCCGATGTCATGGAGGTGGCCGGTGCGCTCGAACGCCAGTTCAACGGCCGCGGTCGCATCGTGCTGCGCGCCTCGGGCACCGAACCGCTGATTCGTGTCATGGTCGAAGGAGCGGACGCGGTGCTGGTGAAAAAGGGCGCGCGGGACATCGCGAACGTGGTCGAGGCGGTGGCCGGTAGGCTTGCAGTTACGGGGCCACGCAGCTAATCTTCGCCGCCTTTCCTCCTGAGGTCCTGACCTCGAGGTTGCGTATGCGCCGTCCAATGGTCGCCGGTAATTGGAAAATGCATGGATCGCGTGCCGCCACCAAGGCGCTGCTCAACGATCTTGAGCAGCGCCTCCGGCCGGATTGGCCTATCGACGTCGCCGTGTTTCCGCCCTACGTCTACCTGGGAGACGCGGCGCGGCTGCTGGACGGGGCGGCGATCCATCTGGGCGCCCAAGACGTCTGCGCCGAGAGTGCCGGCGCCTTCACGGGCCAGGTGAGCGCGTCCATGTTGAAGGACGTGGGATGCCGCTACGTCATCGTCGGGCATTCCGAGCGTCGCCGGCTCTATCACGAGGACGATGCGCTGGTGGCGCGTAAGTTCGGTGCGGTACTGCAAGCGGGGCTCACACCGGTGCTGTGCATTGGCGAGACCCTCGAGGAGCACGAGGCGCACCAGGCGGAGGCCGTCGTGGCCCGACAACTCGAGGCGGTGCTGGCCATGCATGGCGCGCCGAGCTTCGCGCGGGCCATCGTGGCCTATGAACCGGTTTGGGCGATCGGCACGGGGCGCACCGCGTCGCCGCAGCAGGCACAGGCCATCCATGCATTCCTGCGCAGCCGGATCGCCGCGCGAGATGCTAACATAGGCGGCCAACTACGGATCCTGTACGGCGGGAGCGTGAAAGGCGGCAACGCGGCGGAGCTTTTTTCGATGCCCGACGTGGATGGCGGATTGGTGGGCGGTGCCTCGTTGAGCGCCGATGAGTTTCAGCAGATTTGCGCGGCTGCGGCCCTGCGGTAATCCGCACGGGCTCGTCACTGAGAGATTTGTTATGTTGCGTGGTTTTATTCTGGCGGTGCACGTGTTGCTCGCACTGATGATTATCGGTCTGGTGTTGTTGCAGCGAGGCAAGGGCGCGGAGGCCGGCGCCGGTTTCGGCTCGGGCGCGTCCGGCACGGTGTTCGGCGCGCGCGGTACCAGCACCTTGTTTTCGAAATTGACGGCGGTGTTCGCCGCGCTGTTCTTCGTGACGAGCTTGTCGCTTGCTTACCTCGGAACGCGTGCGCCGGGCGAACCCAACAGCGTGCTGGAGCGCGCGGTATTGGCCGCGCCCCCCGTGGCGCCCGCGACGCTGGCACCGGCGGTGCCCGCGACAGCGCCAACGTCTCCAACTGCGGCGCCCGCGACGGCACCGGGGGCACCCGCCCCGGCTCCGAAATAGCCGGCAGTAAATGGCCTGGTGTGATGAAGCTTATTCTTAACGGCGCGTAGCGCCGCTAGTTGGTCGGGGTTCGTCCGACGAACCCCGTTGAAAGTTGGGCGAAGGCCCATTGAAAGTTGGCCGCGAGGCCATGGCGAGGATCTTAACGGCGCGCAGCGCCGCCAGTGTTCGGGGTTCGTCCGACGAACCCCGTTGAAAGTTGGGCGAAGGCCCATGAGAAGTTGGCCGTGAGGCCATTGAAAAGCCGACGTGGCGAAATTGGTAGACGCGCTAGTTTGAGGGGCTAGTGGAGCAATCTGTGCCGGTTCGAGTCCGGCCGTCGGCACCATGTTTGCCACATGAACGAAATTCGTTCATGTGGCTCAACGCTAAAGTACTCGCACTCGTGGCAATGCATGACGACTTAACGAGGTCGCGCCTGATATGATATTTGTTACCTAGCTATAGATGCCGGCGACGATGTTGCGACAGTATTTGCCGATATTGATATTCATGGGACTGGCCACGGTTCTAGGCTTCGCGCTATTTACGATCGGTTGGATTCTCGGGCCGCGCCGTCCTGATGCGGAAAAGCTGTCCCCGTACGAGTGCGGATTCGAGGCGTTCGAAGATTCGCGCATGCGTTTCGACGTTCGCTACTACCTGGTGGCGATCATATTCATCGTATTCGATCTGGAAATCGCGTTCTTTTTCCCCTGGGCGGTATCGCTCGGTGCGACGGGAACCTTCGGCTTGATCGCGATGCTGATATTCGCGTTGGTTCTGGTCGTCGCCCTGGTGTACGACTACAAGAAGGGGGCTCTCGAATGGGACTAGACGCGGTGTCCGTGGAAGCGCCCAGCGTGCGTGGCTTTGAAGTCACCACCGTCGACAAGCTCATCAACTGGGCACGCACCGGGTCTCTGTGGCCGATGACGTTCGGTCTCGCGTGCTGCGCCGTTGAAATGATGCATGCCGGTGCCGCGCGCTACGATCTCGACCGGTTCGGCGTGGTATTTCGTCCGAGTCCACGTCAATCGGACGTGATGATCGTGGCCGGCACGCTGGTCAACAAAATGGCGCCCGCGCTGCGGAAAGTGTACGACCAGATGGCTGAACCGCGGTGGGTGATTTCGATGGGATCCTGCGCCAACGGCGGCGGTTATTATCATTATTCCTATGCGGTGGTGCGCGGCTGCGACCGCATCGTGCCGGTGGACGTGTACGTGCCGGGATGCCCGCCGACGGCCGAGGCCTTGCTGTACGGGATCATTCAGCTCCAGAACAAGATCAAGCGTAACAAGGCCATCATCCGATGACGGATGATGCGGGCTCCCATGACGCGGTGGCGATGCCGACCCGCTTGCAAACCTTGAGAGAGGCGATCGCGCGGCTGTTACCGGAGGGATTGAGCGCCGTTGCCAGTCATACCGGCGAGTTGACGTTCGAGGTTCCCGCGGATCGCCTGCTGGAGGTGGCCGCGACGCTGCGTGACCAACCGGAGCTGAAGTTCGAGATGTGCATGGACGTCTGCGGCGTGGATTACCTCGAGCATGGCCGCGCCGAATGGAAGACCGAGGACGCGACCTCGTCGGGATTCAGTCGCGGCGTGTCGCGCGGCGTGCCGCGGCCCGCGGTACCGGCGGCGTCCGGACGGCGTTTTGCCGTGGTTTATCATTTGCTGTCGATCGCGCATAACCATCGCATACGCCTGCGCGTGTTTTGCGCCGACGATACCCAGCCCATGGTGGATTCGGTGGCGCCGATCTGGGCGGCGGCCGATTGGTTCGAGCGCGAGGCGTTCGATCTGTTCGGCATCCTGTTCAAGGGGCATCCGGATCTGCGGCGGCTGTTGACCGACTACGGTTTCATCGGACATCCGTTCAGGAAGGACTTCCCGTTGTCGGGCCATGTCGAGGTGCGCTACGACCCGGAGAAGGGGCGGGTGGTGTACCAGCCCGTGAGCATCGATCCCCGAATTCTCGTGCCCAAAGTGATTCGTCACGACAATCGCTACGACCCGGCACTGACCAACGCGCCGGTGGCGGCACCGCCCCTCAGACCCAACGGAACCTCCAATGGCTGAGATTCGCAATTTCACGATGAACTTCGGACCGCAGCATCCCGCCGCTCACGGCGTGTTGCGGCTGGTGCTGGAGATGGACGGCGAGGTCATTCAAAAGGCCGATCCGCACGTGGGGCTCTTGCACCGTGGAACGGAGAAGCTCGCCGAGAGCAAGCCATTCAACCAATCGATCGGCTACATGGATCGCTTGGACTACGTCTCGATGATGTGCAACGAGCACGCCTATGTCATGGCCATCGAAAAGCTGCTGGGCATCGAGCCGCCGCTGCGCGCGCAATACATCCGCGTGATGTTCGACGAGATCACGCGCATCCTCAATCACCTGATGTGGTTGGGGGCGCATGCGCTCGATATCGGCGCCATGACCGTATTCCTATACGCGTTTCGCGAGCGTGAGGATTTGATGGATTGCTACGAGGCGGTGTCGGGCACTCGTATGCATGCCACCTATTATCGGCCGGGCGGCGTGTACCGGGACCTTCCCGAGGTGATGCCGAAGTACCAGCAGTCGCAGTGGCGCAGCAAGAAGAGCGCCGATCGTCTCAACGAGCGTCGCACGGGCGGCTTGATCGATTTCATCGGGGATTTCGCGCGACGTTTCCCGGCCTGCGTCGACGAGTACGAAACGCTGCTCACCGACAACCGTATCTGGAAGCAGCGCACCGTGAATATCGGTGTGGTGAGCCCGGAACGTGCCATGCAGCTGGGCTTCTCCGGCCCCATGCTGCGGGGCTCGGGCATCGAATGGGACCTGCGCAAGAAACAGCCCTACGAGGTGTACGAGCGCATGGACTTCGATATTCCCGTGGGCGTGAACGGCGATTGTTACGATCGCTACCTGGTGCGCATCGAAGAGCTAAGACAGTCGACCCGCATCGTCGCGCAATGCGTCGAATGGCTCAAGGCGAATCCCGGTTCCGTGATGATCGACGATCGCAAGGTCCGACCGCCGCGGCGCGAGGAGATGAAGGGCGACATGGAATCCTTGATCCATCACTTCAAGCTCATGACGGAGGGATATTGCGTGCCGGAAGGTGAGGTGTATGCGGCCGTGGAAGCGCCGAAGGGCGAGCTTGGGGTGTATCTGGTGTCGGACGGCGCGAACAAACCGTATCGGCTGAAAGTGCGCGCGCCGGGCTTCGCGCATCTGGCGTCCTTGAACGAGATGGTGCGTGGGCACATGCTCGCGGACGTGGTGGCCGTGATCGGTACCCAGGACATCGTGTTCGGCGAGATCGACCGATGAGCGCTCTGTTGTCCGCGCACGTGCGCGAGGAAATCGACCGCTGGGTGGCGAAATTTCCGCCGGACCGCAAGCGTTCCGCGGTGATCTCGGCGCTGCACGCCGTGCAGCACGAGAACCACGGATTCTTGACTCCACCGCTGATGGATGCGGTGGCTGAGTACCTGGGGCTGCCTAACATCTGGGTGTACGAGGTGGCGAGCTTCTATTCGATGTTCGCGACCAGTCCGGTGGGTCGCAACGAGGTGTCCATCTGCACCAATATCTCCTGCATGCTGCGCGGTTCGCAGGAGGTGGTGGAGTACGTGGAGAATAAACTCGGTATCAAGACCGGCGAGAGCACGCCCGACGGTCGTATTTTTCTCAAGCGCGAGGAGGAGTGCCTCGCCGCGTGCACCGGCGCACCGATGATGATGGTGAATCATATCTTTCACGAGCATTTGACGCCCGAGAGCATCGATAAAATTTTGGATGATCTGTCATGAGCTATGAGCAAAATCTGGTGTTGTTCGAGGCGCTCAAGTACGAGAAGCCGTGGACCATCGAGGGTTACCGCTCGTTCGGCGGTTATCAGGCATGGGAGAAGATTCTCAGCGAGAAGACGCCACCCGAGAAGATCATCGAGGACGTGAAGGCCTCCGGGTTGCGCGGCCGTGGCGGCGCGGCGTTTCCGACCGGCGTCAAATGGAGTTTCATGCCGCGTTCGTCGCCCGTGCAAAAATATGCCGTGTGCAATTCGGACGAGTCCGAGCCCGGCACCTGCCATGACCGCGATATCTTGCGCTACAACCCGCATGCGGTGATCGAGGGCATGGCGATCGGCGGCTACGCGATGACCGCCACGGTGGGGTACAACTACATTCGCGGTGAATTCATGGGCGAGCCGATTCCGCGCTTCGAGGCGGCGCTCCACGAAGCCTACGCGGCCGGTTTGCTCGGCAAGAATATTCTCGGGTCCGGCGTCGATTTCGATCTACATCTATTCGTGGGCGCGGGCGCCTACATCTGCGGCGAGGAGACGGCGTTGCTGGAATCATTGGAAGGCAAGCCGGGCAAGCCGCGGTTCAAGCCGCCGTTTCCCGCCAACTTTGGTCTGTACGGCAAGCCCACCACCATCAACAACACGCAGAGTTATGCATCGGTTCCCACCATCCTGCGCAAGGGCCCGGCGTGGTTCGCGGGCCTGGGACCGCCCAACTCCGGCGGCACCATGATTTTTTCCGTGTCGGGACATGTTACCAAGCCCGGTAATTTCGAACTGCCGTTGGGAATCCCCTTCAAGGATCTGATGGAGTTGTGCGGCGGCATCTGGAAGGGTCGCAAGTTGAAGGCGGTGATTCCGGGCGGCGTGTCGGTGCCGGTGGTGCCGGCCGAGGCCATGTGGCCGGTCACGATGGATTACGACTCGGTCAAGAAGGCGGGTTCGTCGCTCGGTACCGGTTCGCTGATCGTGATGGACGAGACCACCTGCATGGTGAAGACGCTGGAGCGCATCTCGCGGTTCTACATGTCGGAATCCTGCGGCCAGTGCACACCGTGCCGCGAGGGCACGGGCTGGTTGAATCGGATGTTGAAACGCATCATCGCGGGCCAGGGTCGCAGCGAGGACATCACGCTGCTGGTCGACGTGGCGAACCGCATCGAGGGACACACGATCTGCGCGCTGGGCGATGCCGCCGCATGGCCTGTGCAGAGTTTCATCAAGCACTACCGGCATGAGTTTCAATACATGGTCGAACATCAGGGCCGCTCGATCGTCACGGATCAGACGCCCGCGGCCGCGGCGGCCTAGGACCTACGATGAGCGACGACACGGTCAACATCGAAGTCAATGGGGTGCCGTTGAAGGCCCGTAAGGGTCAGATGATCATGCAGGTCACCGATCCGGCCGACGTCTATATTCCGCGCTTCTGCTACCACGACAAGCTGACCATTGCCGCCAACTGCCGCATGTGTCTGGTCGAGGTGGAGAAGGCGCCGAAGCCGCTGCCGGCCTGCGCCACGCCCGTCACCGAGGGCATGAAGGTGTTCACGCGCTCGCCGAAGGCCGTCGCGGCGCAGCGCGCGACCATGGAGTTTCTGCTCATCAATCATCCGCTCGACTGTCCGATCTGCGATCAGGGCGGGGAGTGCGAGCTTCAAGATCTGGCCATGGGCTTCGGCCGCGATATCTCGCGCTTCACCGAGCGTAAGCGTGTGGTCAAGGACAAGAACTTGGGTCCGTTGGTGTCCACCGACATGACCCGCTGCATTCACTGCACGCGTTGCGTGCGCTTCGGGCAGGAGATCCAGGGATATCCGCAGATGGGCGCCACCGGCCGCGGCGAGCACATGGAAATCGGCACCTACATCGAGCACAGCGTCGATCACGAACTGTCGGCGAACATCATCGACCTGTGCCCGGTGGGGGCACTCAACAACAAGCCGTTCCGTTATCGATCGCGCTCGTGGGAGATGCAGCAGCAGGCATTGGTCTCGCCGCACGATGCCTTCGGCACGAATCTGTTTGCGCACGTGCTGCGCGGCAAGATCATGCGCATCGTGCCGCGCGAGAACGAGGAGCTCAACGAGACCTGGATCGCCGACCGCGACCGCTTCGGTTTCGAAGGCATCTACTCGGCCGAGCGCGTGACGCAGCCCATGATTCGGGTCAACGGCCAACTCGAGGCCGTGGACTGGGACGTGGCGTTGACGGCGGCGGCGGAGGGGTTGCAGAAGGTGATTGCCGCCCAGAGCGCCGCAGCGGTCGGCGTGCTGGCATCGCCAATGGCCACCGTCGAGGAGCTGTATCTGCTGGCGCGGATTGCGCGCGGCATCGGCACCGGTAACATCGATCATCGTCTGCGTCAGCTCGATTGCGGTGCGCAGGACGGCGAGGCGGCCTATCCCAGTCTGGGCATGAAGATCGCCGACGTCGACAGGCTCGAGGGCGTGCTCATCGTGGGCTCCAATTTGCGGCATGAGATGCCGCTGCTGGCACATCGGATTCGCAAGGCGGCGGTGAAGGGCGGCGCTCAGGTGGCGTTCCTCAATCCGCGCGCGTTCGAGTATCTCTTTCCGGTGGCGGCATACGGGCTGGCCGATACTGATCTGGTGGGCGAGTTCACGGCGGTGGTACACGCGGTGGCGGCCGCCGCCGACAAGTCGGTGCCGGCCGGTCTGGCAGCGGCGACGGTCACCGACGGCCATCGGTCGCTGGCCGCTGCGTTGCTGAGCGGTACACGTCGGGCGGTCATTCTGGGCAGCCTGGCGCAGCGGCATCCGGCCTATTCCACACTGAAGGCGCTGGCGGCGATCGTGGCCGACTTGAGCGGCGCGACGCTCGGTTGCATCACCGAGGGCGCCAATGCCGCCGGCGCCTATCTCGCCGGCGCCGTACCGCATCGCGAGCCCGGTGGTGGCCCCAGCGCCGCGGTGGGCTTGTCGGCTCGCGCGATGCTGGAGTCGCGTTTGAAGGCGTATCTGCTGTTCGGTGGGATCGATCCGGCCTACGATCTGGCCGTCGGGCACGAGGCGTTGGGCGCGGCGGAGCTCGTGGTGGCGGCGACCACTCACCTGCCGGCGAGCCTGCGGGCGATCGCGCATGTAGTGCTGCCGATCGGCTCGTTCGCGGAGAGTTCGGGTACGTTCGTCAACGCGGAAGGGCGTTGGCAAAGCTGGGCGGGCGCCGCCAAGCTGCTGGGGGACAGCCGACCGGGGTGGAAGGTGTTGCGGGTACTGGCGAATCTCCTGGGCGTCCCGGGCGTCGACTACACCAGCTCCGACGAAGTACGCCAGGCGCTCGAACAGGCATGCGGCGAGCGGGTGGCGCTGCCCGCGGCGGGCGTTGGTCTGGGCGCGGTCGTCGGCGTGGGTTTTGGGTCTGGCTCAAACTTGGGCGTGGGCGTGGGCTCGGGCTCGGATGGCGCGCCGAGTGCGACGCGGACCTGCGATCCGGTGGCCGTCGACGCCTGGGTGGATATCCCGCCGTACCAGGGCGACGTGCTGGTGCGCGGCTCCGAGGCGTTGGGCAAAACCAAGGACGGGCATGTGGCCCGCACCGTGATCTAGCCATGTGGGATTGGACACCGCTGCGCGACTGGCTATCGGGCGAAATCACGCCTTACTGGACGTTCCCGTTGCTGACCGCCGTACAGGGATTGATGGTGATCGTCTGCATCATCCTCACCATGGCGTTCTATACGCTGGCGGAGCGTAAGGTCATCGGTTGGATCCAGGCACGTAAGGGACCTAATCGCATCAGCGTCCCGTTCGTGCCGCTACCCGATGGCTGGGCTCAGCCCTTCGCGGACGTGATCAAGCTGATGTTCAAGGAAATCATCATCCCGGCGGACGCCAACAAATTCCTGTTCCGCCTGGCGCCGTTCCTGGCCTTGATTCCGTCGCTGGCGATCTGGGCCGTGATTCCGTTATCGCCGCAGCGCGCCTTCGCCAATATCGACGCAGGTCTCTTGTATATTCTCGCGCTGACCTCGATGGGCGTATACGGCATCATTCTCGCCGGCTGGGCGGCGAACTCCAAGTACGCGTTTCTGGGCGCGATGCGTTCCGCCGCGCAGATCGTCGCCTACGAAATCGCCATGGGTTTCGCGATGGTGGGTGTGTTGATGGCGGCGCAAAGCCTCAATATCGGCGACATCATTCAACGGCAGCACGGCGGCGCCTTGAGCTGGAACTGGTTCTGGCTGTTCCCCCTGTTGGTGGTGTACTTCATCGCGGGCGTGGCCGAAACCAACCGCGCGCCCTTCGACGTGGCGGAAGGCGAATCGGAAATCGTGGCCGGATTCCACGTCGACTACTCCGGCATGGCGTTCGCGCTGTTCTTCATCGCCGAATACGTGAACATGATTCTCATCTCGGCGCTGACCGTGGTGTTCTTCTTCGGCGGTTGGCTGTCGCCGCTGGACGGCTACCTTGCCGACGATTCGTGGCTCGCCGCTCCTAGCTTCTTCTGGTTCGGTTTGAAGACGCTGGCGCCGATGTTCAGTTTCCTGTGGCTGCGCGCGACCTTTCCGCGTTACCGCTACGACCAGATCATGCGGCTCGGCTGGAAGGCGCTGATTCCGGTAACGCTGGTGTGGCTGTTGGTCGAGGGCTGCATGGTGTACTTCCATGTGGGTCCTTGGAAGGGGCATCTGTAATGGGTGACTTTTGCAATTTCGCCGTGGTTTCGAGGAAGGGGTCTTTGTGATGGGGGGCATGCGCAATTTTCTGAAGACATTTCTCCTCTGGGAACTGCTCCAGGGCCTCTTGGTCACGTGGAAGGGCATGTTCGCGCGCAAGGTCACGGTGAACTACCCGGAGGAGAAGACTCCGCAGAGCACGCGCTTTCGCGGCTTGCACGCGCTGCGCCGTTATCCGAACGGGGAGGAACGCTGCATCGCCTGCAAACTGTGCGAGGCGGTGTGCCCGGCGCTCGCGATCACCATTGAATCGGATGTGAGCAACGACGGCACACGCCGCACCACCCGCTACGATATCGACCTGTTCAAGTGCATCTACTGCGGGTTCTGCGAGGAGGCATGTCCGGTCGATGCCATCGTCGAAACCCGGCTGCACGAATATCACATGGAGAATCGTGGCGAGAACATCATGACCAAGGACAAGCTGCTCGGTATCGGCGAACGCTACGAGACGATGATCGCCGCCGATCGCGCCGCTGATGCGCGGTATCGCTGATGTTTCCGTCGATTCTGTTCTTTATTTTCGCGACGGTGCTGGTGTGCGCCGCGCTCGGCGTGATTCTGGCGCGTAATCCGGTGCACTCGGCGCTGCTGCTGGTGCTGTGCTTTTTCAACAGCGCGGTCATCTGGCTGCTGCTCGATGCGGAGTTTCTCGGAATCGTGCTGGTGCTGGTCTACGTGGGCGCGGTCATGGTGCTGTTCCTGTTCGTGGTCATGATGCTCGATGTCAACATCGAGGAATTCCGCAAGAATCTGGCGGGCTATTGGCCGCTGGCCGTCGCCGTGGCGGGTTTCGTGGTGTTCGCCATGATCAACGTGATCGTGGTCAAGCACCTGGGCGGTGCAAGCTTCGAGTCCGCCCCCACGTTGCCGGCGAATTACTCCAATACGCGCGTGCTGGGCACGGCATTGTTCACGCGCTATGCGTATCCGGCGCAACTGGCCGCCTGCATCCTGCTGGTGGCGAGCGTTGCCGCCATCGTGTTGACGCTGCGCCGCCGCGGCGGCGGCAAGCCCCAGGACATCGCCAAGCAGGTGGCCGTCAGGGCGAAGGATCGCGTGCGCATCGTCAAGATGGCGTCGGAGAAACGTACGTGATCACACTCACCCAGGTGCTCGTGCTGTCGGGCATCCTGTTCGCCATCGCGGTCGCCGGCGTGTTCCTGAACCGCCGCAATATCATCGTGCTGCTGATGTGCATCGAACTCATGCTGCTCGCGGTCAACTTCAATTTCGTGGCGTTCTCGAGGTTCTTGGGCGACATCAACGGCCAGATCTTCGTGTTCTTCATCTTGACGGTGGCGGCGGCGGAGGCGGCCATCGGGCTGGCGATTCTGGTGGTGCTATTCCGGGAACGCAGCAGCATCGATGTTGAAGATTTAGACACGCTCCAGGGTTAAAGGGTAGGCAGGAATGCAGTCTATTTATCTGACGATTGCGCTGGCGCCTCTGGTGGCGGCGATAGTCGCGGGATTGTTCGGTAGGACGATCGGGCGGGCCGGCGCGCACAGCGTGACCATCGGCGGCGTGGCACTCTCCTGCGGCCTGTCGTTGTACGTGCTGTACCAGTTCTCGTTCGCGGGCATGGCGCCGTATAACGCCACGGTCTACACCTGGCTGGTGAGCGACGGGCTCACCATGCAAGTCGGATTTCTGATCGACCATCTGTCCTCCATGATGATGGTGGTGGTGACCTTCGTATCGCTCATGGTGCACCTCTATACCGTCGGCTACATGCACGAGGACGACGGGTATCAGCGCTTCTTCGCCTACATCTCGCTGTTCACCTTCGCCATGCTCATGCTGGTGATGTCGAACAACTTCATGCAGCTTTTCTTCGGCTGGGAGGCGGTGGGCTTGGTTTCCTACCTGCTGATCGGTTTCTGGTACACCAAGCCCTCCGCGGTGTTCGCCAATTTGAAGGCCTTCCTGGTGAACCGGGTCGGGGATTTCGGTTTCGTGCTCGGCATCGCGGCGGTGCTGTACTACACGGGATCGCTCGATTATGCGACGGTGTTCGCGCATGCGGATCGATTCGCGGGTGCCCAGATTCACATCGGCAGCGCGACCACCTGGTCGGCGATCACGTTCACCTGCATCTGTCTGTTCATCGGTGCGATGGGCAAGTCGGCGCAGGTGCCGTTGCACGTCTGGCTACCCGATTCGATGGAGGGCCCCACGCCGATCTCGGCGTTGATCCATGCCGCTACCATGGTGACCGCAGGCATATTCATGGTGGCCCGGATGTCGCCGCTGTTCGAGCTCTCCGAGACGGCGCTGTCGTTCATACTGGTCATCGGTTCCACGACGGCGTTCTTCATGGGGTTGCTCGGCATCGTGAATAACGATATCAAGCGGGTGGTGGCGTATTCGACGCTATCGCAGTTGGGGTACATGACGGTGGCCCTGGGCGTGTCGGCCTACAGCGCCGGGATTTTTCATCTGATGACGCATGCCTTCTTCAAGGCCCTGCTGTTCCTGGCGGCGGGTTCGGTGATCATGGCGATGCACCATGAGCAGGATATGCGCAAGATGGGCGGGCTGCGCAAGTACCTGCCGATCACTTATTGGACCTGTCTCGTGGGCGCGCTGGCGTTGATCGGATTCCCCGGGACCTCGGGATTCTTTTCCAAGGATTCGCTGATCGACGCGGTGGCGCTTTCGCATCGCTTCGGTTCGGGCTACGCGTACTTCGCCGTGCTGTCCGGCGTTTTCATCACCGCGCTGTATACGTTCCGCATGTTTTTCATGACATTTCACGGTGAGGAACGCATGGATCATCATACGCGGGAGCATCTGCACGAGAGCCCGTGGGTGGTGACCCTGCCGTTGATCCTTCTCGCCATCCCGTCGGCGCTGATCGGTTGGTTCACGGTCAAGCCGATGCTGTTCGGCGATTTTCTGAGCGGCGCCATTCATGTGCTGCCGGCCAACGATGTTTTGGAACATATGCGCGAAGAGTTTCACGGATCCGGGATGCTCGTATTGTCGGCCTTGACGGCGCTGCCGGTGTGGTTTGCCGCCGCGGGCGTGGTGACGGCCTACCTGTTTTTCCTGAGAAAGCCACAGTGGGCGGATTCCGCGGAGCGTTCCTTCCAATGGCTGCATACCGTCTTGATCGATAAATTCGGCTTCGACTGGTTCAATCAGAACGTCATCGTCGCCGGCGCACGAGCCTTGGGTGGCGGTCTGTGGCGGTTCGGCGACCAGGAGCTGATCGACAACGGGGTGGTCAACGGTAGCGCACGAGTCGTGGGCTGGTTGAGTTCCGTGATGCGGTACGCCCAGTCGGGTTACCTGTATCACTACGCCTTTGCGATGATTCTAGGCCTGGCGTCGCTGCTGCTGTGGCTGTTGTGGTGTCCATGATGTTGATGGGTCATCTCCTCAACGTGTTGATCTGGCTGCCCATCGTCGGCGGGTTTGTCGTGCTCGGTCTGGGTGAGCAGCGTGCCGCCACGGCGCGATGGCTGTCTTTGGGCGTCGCCTGCGCGACATTCGTCCTAAGCATTCCGTTGTGGACCTCGTTCGATACGGGCAGCGCGGCGATGCAGTTCGTGGAACGCACCGCGTGGCTGCCCGCCATCCATTCGGATTTCTACATCGGCGTCGACGGCATCTCGATGCCGCTCATCGTGCTGACGACGTTCACGACGGTATTGATCGTGATCTCGGGCTGGCAAAACGTCGGGAAGCGCGTGTCGCAGTACTTCGCGGCCTTTCTGATCCTCGAGGGCTTGATGATCGGTGTGTTCGCGGCCCTGGACGGTGTGCTGTTCTACGTCCTGTGGGAGGCCATGTTGCTGCCCATGTTCATCATCATCGGCGTCTGGGGCGGTCCGCGGCGCGTCTATGCCACCATCAAATTCTTTCTGTATACCTTCATCGGCTCGCTCTTGATGCTGGTTGCGCTGATTTACATGTATCTGAAGGCGGGCAGCTACGAACTCGCGGCCTTCCAACGCTTGCCGCTGACGCTCACCGAACAGACGTTCATTTTCCTGGCCTTCTTCGCGGCCTTCGCGGTCAAGGTGCCGATGTGGCCGGTACACACCTGGTTGCCGGATGCGCACGTCGAGGCGCCCACGGGTGGCTCCGTGGTGCTGGCGGCCATCATGCTGAAGATGGGGGGCTACGGCTTCCTGCGCTTCTCGCTGCCCATCACGCCAGATGCGAGCCGCGAGCTCGATTGGCTCATCATTGCGCTGTCGTTGATCGCAGTGGTGTACATCGGCTTCGTCGCACTCGCGCAGCGCGACATGAAGAAACTGATCGCGTACTCGTCGATCGCGCACATGGGTTTCGTAACCCTGGGCGCTTTCATCGGTTACCGGATCGTGGCGCACAGTGGCAGCACCACCGGTATCGAAATGGGCATGGACGGTGCCGTGGTACAGATGCTGTCGCACGGCCTGGTGTCGGCGGCCATGTTCCTGTGCGTGGGCGTGATGTACGACCGTGTCCACAGCCGCGAGATCAGCGCCTACGGTGGCGTCATCAACACCATGCCTAAGTTCGCAGCCTTCATGGTGTTGTTCGCGATGGCTAATTCCGGTCTGCCGGGCACTTCCGGCTTCGTCGGTGAATTCCTGGTGATTCTCGCGGCGTTCAAGGCCAATGTGTGGTTCGCCTTCCTGGCGGCCACCACGCTGGTGTTGGGAGCCGCCTATACGCTGTGGCTGGTGAAGCGCGTCATTTTCGGCGAGATTGCCAACGACCATGTGCGGGCGCTCACGGATGTGAACGGCCGTGAGTTCTTCGTACTCGGCGTGCTGGCGGCGGCGGTGCTGGCGGTCGGCTTGTGGCCCGCGCCGCTGCTGGATGTGATGCGGGCGTCGACACATCACTTAGCCCAGCAATTGCTGGTCTCGAAGATTCCTCCGTAGGGCCCATTCATGAACGCGTTCAGTGTTGCCGAATTCAACTCAGGGCTGGGCCTTGCCGTACCGGAGATCTTTCTCGGGATCGCGGCGTGCGTGCTGTTGCTGATGGATCTGTTGTTGCCCGAGCGGCAGCGCCAATGGACGGGTGTGCTGGCCGTGGTCACCTTGTTGATCGACGCGGTATTCGTTGTCATGGAACCGGTATCGACCCGCATGGTCGTGCTGGGCGGCATGTTCGAGATGGACCGCATGGCGCAGGTATTGAAATTGGCGACGCTGCTGATCGTGGCGGTGGTGTTCGTGTATTCCACCGACTATCTGCGGCGCCGCGCCATACTCAAGGGCGAGTACTACGTGCTCGGGTTGTTCGCCACGCTCGGCGGCCTGGTGTTGATCTCGGCGGGTAGCCTGGTCACGCTGTATCTCGGCTTGGAGCTGATGTCCCTGTGTCTATATGCCATGGTCGCCTTCGATCGCGAGTCCGGTATCGCGGCGGAGTCCGCAATCAAGTACTTCGTGCTGGGATCTCTGGCGTCGGGCACCTTGTTGTACGGCATGTCGATCGTTTACGGCGTCACCGGTAGCCTCGAGCTCGGCGCCATCGCCACCGCCGTGCAGAGTGGGTTCTCGGGCAATGTGGGGCTCTTGTTCGGCATTGCTTTCCTGATCGTCGGTATCGGTTTCAAGTTGGGGGCGGTGCCGTTTCACATGTGGATCCCCGACGTTTACGAGGGTTCACCCACCTGTGTGACGCTGTTCATCGGGACGGCGTCGAAACTCGCGGCGTTCGCGCTCGCCATGCGCCTCTTGCCCGAGGCGTTGGCGGGAGCGCAGCCTGATTGGAGTCAGATGTTGGTGGTGCTTTCGGTGCTATCCATCGCCATCGGCAACATCGTGGCGGTGGCGCAGACGAACTTCAAACGCACGCTCGCGTATTCCACGATCTCGCACATCGGCTACATCCTGCTCGGTTTCTTGTCCGGAAGCGCACAGGGTTATCAGGCGGCGATGTTCTACATGGTGAGCTACGTGATCGTGGCGTGCGGTACTTTCGGCATGATTCTGTTGCTGGCGCGAGAGGGCTTCGAGGCGGACCAGCTGGTGGACTTCAAGGGATTGAACGCGCGCAGTCCGTGGTTCGCCGGGATGATGGCGATTTTGATGTTCAGCCTCGCGGGCCTGCCGCCGTTCGTTGGCTTTTGGGCCAAGTTGGGGGTGATCCAGGCGGTCCTCAATATGAATTATACCTGGCTCGCCGTGCTTGCCGTCTTGTTCTCCGTGATAGGCGCGTTTTACTACCTGCGCGTCGTCAAGCTCATGTACTTCGACGATCCGGTCGACACGGCGACCATCGGTGGCTCCTTGCTGATGCGCACGGTGTTGAGCATGAACGCGCTGTTGGTGTTTGGCTTGGGCGTGGCGCCCGCATCGCTGCTCGCGGTGTGTCAGCGGGCGTGGCAGTAGGGGGCTGCTTTCATTGTGGCCGGGGGTGCGCGCCCCTTGCATTCGGTCCTGTAGCCGGTACAATGATCGGCTCCCTGGTGCGGGGTGGAGCAGTCTGGCAGCTCGTCGGGCTCATAACCCGAAGGTCGTAGGTTCAAATCCTACCCCCGCTACCAATTAAGTCTACTTTTGGAATCCGGCCTGCCCGGGCCTCCCTGACGATGGCGGAATGGGCCAGGGGGAAAGCCGACGTCGGCCCAACCAGCGCCCCGGGTTCAAACCTTATATCCGAAATAGCGCCTTGGGCATAGGCCCACAGGTGGCCGCCATTCGGATCGCGTGCCAGCCAGATCGACCCCGGAAAAAGCTCTCGCATGGCCTGTTGGGCATATTCGCCGCCTCGGGCAATCAGCTCGCGCATGCGCTCGGCGCGCTGCATGACTGATTCCATGGTCGGACGTTTTGCTGCCCGCGGAGCGCTGTTGAGCGACTTTAGCCGGTCCAACTCAGACCGCGCAGCCTTCAATGCGTTGACCACATCGGCTAGCCCGTCGGCGCCAGCCGCAATGGCTTTCATGTAGTTGGCAATCTGCCGTTCGAGCTGAGCGATCATGGGTCGGTAATCGATGGTGGCCGCCGGAATTGTCTGCTGGGCCTCGATCTGGCGCAGCTTCTTGGGATCAAGCAGCTCGGAGTAAGCGCAATCAAGCATGACCCGCTCGATACGCTCGCGGGGAACGGAAAGACTGACATCACATGCATGATTGCCGCCGTTGTGGTGGCTTGAGCACTGGTAACGCTCTGCGTTTGACATGGAGAAGTTCGATTCGCAGGCTTGGCAGCGCAGTAGGCCGGAGAGAAGGTGCTTCGTTGGTCGCACTCGTTGGCGTAGTGCGCCTTTGACCTTCGACCCCAGCTCCCGGCTCTGGTGCGATTGCCTTGCCTTGACTCGTTGCCATAGCTCATCTGACACGATGCGCAAGGATTCGTCAGCTTGTTCTATCCATTCAGAACGCGGATTCATAACGGCGCGACGGTTCGCCGAGTCAGCAGCTGAGCGTACCCAGTGAGATCGATTCCAGATGACGACGCCTCGATAGGAGTCATTGTTCAGGATGCCAGAACCTCGATTGACATCTCCGTGTATGGCACTCGCGAGCCACTTGCTATCCCGCCGTCGTGCGTCTCGTTTCCAATGTGACCCGGGGGAGGGCACGCCTTCAGCGTTGAGGGTGGCGGCGATAGAGCGGGCGCTCGCTCCGCTTGCATATAGCTCGAAGACGCGGACCACGACAGCAGCGTGCACTGGGTCGATGACACGCTGGTCCTTACCGGCAGCCGTGGCGCTCATGTAGCCGTAAGACTTACCGCCGGCCGACTTGCCCGAGCGCGCCTTTCCTTCAAGTCCGCGGCGTGTGCGTCGCCCGATCTCTTTGCGGTATGCGCTCGCCATAGCGCCGCCGACAGCGCCCATGATTTCGGCGGATTCGTGCCGGGTATCGAGATCATGCGTGACAACGACGACGCCAAGGTCGCTAAGCTCCGCGAGACGAGGGGACTGCTCGGCGAGATTGCGCCATAGTCGTGAAGTGTCCTCCGCCACGATGCAGTCAAAATGACGCTGGCGTGCGGCGGTGAGCATTGCCTGATATCCGGGCCGCTGTGTGGTGCCCCCGCTGATTGCTTCATCGCTGAACTTCGCGACGATATCGAATCCATGGCGCTCCGCGAGCCGTTCGCAAACCCGGTACTGGTCCTCGATGGATTCGATGCGCTGCATCGAGGTGCTATAGCGGGCGTAAATGGCGGTTTTCATGACCATGACCTCGTGCGCATGTCGATAATTTTCTTGAGTGCGCTCCTGGCAGTGCGGCGGCAATCTTCGGTGCCGCCGGCTATGCGCTCAAGCTCCTTTTCCGCAAACTCGGCTATGTGCCGAAGGCGTGCATTCACTTCACGTAGTTGGAGGGTTGGGCTCCATGTCTCCGAGATTGCTCTAATTGCGATCTCTACTACGAGCGGAATCGCGACGTCCTCGGCAAGATAGCGTCTCATGGTGCGAGGGTCGATATCGAGTTGTCGGGCTGCTTCGCTCTGCGACAGCTGGACCGAATCTAGTAATTTGCGTAACTCTTTTGCGTCCATGTTATCTATCATAGGGCAAAAAGACCTAGGGCGCAATGACTCTTGCACCGAATCGAAAAAAGAACGGTCCCCGGCCGTAGGCCATGGCTTTCTCGTGTCGGCATGGAGGTCAACATTGGGGTAAGAGTTCATGATTTTGATTCCTCTCCTAACGCATTCAAAAGCTCATCTGCGTATTGCACCGCAGACCGCGCGAGACCTTGTTTCCAGTTGGTTGCGAGAATAGTGTTATCTCGTCGCGATCCATACGCCGCGATCAGCCCTTGAAGCGCTGAAGCGGCGATTTGTTCTCTCGTCGTCAAAGCCGTGATGTGTTGATTACTCATTAAATGAGATCCTGATTAGTCTGCCCCGATGCCTGCTTGACGCGGTACCGAATTGATTTTAGGTTCACAGAGGCGCCGGACTGGGTAAGCCGACCGTCGCTGACTGCGTCGTCGAATGCTTGTACGGCGATTTTTCGCGTTGCGTGTGCAGGAAAAAACGATCGATATTCCTCTCTGATTTTTTGTCTGGTAACCTCCGCGCTCCCAATTTTTGCCAACATGGCCGCGACGATATCAACATCCTTCGGCATTACAGACACTAACTTCGTAGGGAGTAGCACTCCAGACGCCTGACGTACAAAGTACATGTCATCAGCCTTCGCCGCGTAGTTAGACTTCGTGTGACGAAGCCGGAGAACGTCATTGCGTTCGGCCTTTTCCGCTTTCCCCGGATTCTCCAGTTGACCGATAACCCGGGGTTCGAGTGGGGCGAGTACAAGAACTGAGCGCGCATTGTCGGAGAATGCGCTTGCGCCTCTGGCCGCATACTGATCTTCACCCCGCGCTTTTCCGGTGTGCACCAGCACGAGGACGGCTGCGCCAGTAATTTCGGCAATGATTTCGAGAGCCTCGATAAATCGCGCGGTATCGCCGTTGCTGTTCTCTTCGCCGCCGTTGTACTTGCTTGCGGTATCGAACCAGACAAAGTCGGCGGGACCAATTGCGGTCGCCAAGTGTTTGACGAAAGGGGTTATCGCCGCACTGTCGCGCTTCACGTCAAGCCGGACAAAATGCCTGAACCAGAAAGAGAGACTTTCACTGCTTAGGCCGCCTCGGTAAATCGCTGCTGGTTGGTCATTCTACGATGCGCACGGGCCGCAGCT